>Ga0209611_10000214_pt1 | contig 74696 bp, 58 predicted proteins | sample S1TSphgellanicum_3_FD_187693 | JGI IMG/M metagenome (GOLD analysis project Ga0209611, IMG submission 187693) | Host-associated microbial communities from peat moss isolated from Minnesota, USA - S1T2_Fc - Sphagnum magellanicum MG (SPAdes) (version 2) | ecosystem: Host-associated > Plants > Peat...
CACATCAGAGTTATTTGCAAGCGATCACAAATGTTCAGCTCAGGCAATCTTTGTCAAGGTTCAAATGTTCAAACCATCATTTGGAGGTAGAGTGTGGCAAGCATGCAAAGCCTGAGAGTGTACCGAGGAAAGATAGGGTTTGTCGCCTATGTCCCCTAGGAGTTGTTGAGGATGAAGACCACCTATTGTTAGTGTGCCCAGCTCACCATGACATTCGGTGCAAGTTTGGTCAACAATTAGGGAAACAGTTGACACCGTGCAGCTTACTGCATGAATTGATGCATTCGGCTAATTAGAAAGCGGTAGCTTTGTACTTAGTTTCTTGCCTAGACAACAAGAGTGTTTTGCTCAAACCAACTAGGTAATTGTCGTCAAATGGATCTCTCTGGTCCGGGTATTGACGTTAAATTAAAAGAAAAGAAAAGAAAGAAAAGAATGCAACACCTTATTAGTGTCAATACATCATCACCTTTCATCATTATTAGTAGTAGTGACAAACTGCCATGACTACAGATTGAGTTTATTAACTCCCAGCAATGATTGTAGATTATTACATAATCATTTGCCCAAAATCTAAACAAATTAAACAAAATCTGTGTCTTTAATTTTTGTCGCATTTCTGAAAGCAACAAGATGACTCAGTTGTGATGTTGGCGAACCTTCAAAAAACAATGCTAATCTAATAATCCTTCAAATTGCAATCTATTGTTATCTACAGTAAAAATTGGTAGAGTCCTCTATCACACGTCCATGTTCTTGTTGTCTTCAACCTCTTAATTTTTTTCAACTTGCTCATTGAGATGTACGAGCATGCACATGATGAATTTGGTAAACAAGGTAGAAAGTAGAAACAAGTGTGCATTACAACAATGCTGCAATGCTTCCCAAAATGCCAACATGATTGTAATTTTACACCCCATGAGAAGACCACAATACCTTCAAGACGTGTAGAATGAAATTAGAGCTGACTACCACTCACTCATGATGCAATTGATGTTCAAAAGAATAACAAGTAGATGACCAAGAGAAAACACAAAGCATGACAATATAAAAACTATTTTCTGGGACAGAACTTGACATACCCATAGAAGCTCCAAGAAATAAATTAAAGCAAGAAAACTATAAAACATTAAAGTTATCCGTAATGTCACCCTCCCTTTCACCCCCTATCCCCTCTGCTTTTGCCCGTTATTCCCTCTTTCAGTGGTATCCACAAAGTAGAAATTTTTATTAAATCTCAGTATGAAATGCTAAAATTCAGCATTTAATGCAAAAGGTTTTAGAATATTTATAATAGTTGTACAGGTAGGAGCAGTGAAAATATATGTAGCAGCAGTGGAGAAGGAAAAAGGAAAGAGGGGATGAAACTCAGTTTACCACCAAAATTGGTGGAAAAACTAGTTTGGGTCCTAGTTATTTTGTTTTGTAAAATTTCATTCCCACTTATGCATTTGATGCCTTATTATTCCAAAACTGGCCGTTCTCGCTCCCTAATCGCCTGAGTTAACGGATAACTTTATTAGATCATAAATGTATTGGAATGCCATCTAATCATCATCCATAAGTTTATGATTTCATTTGTGTGGTGAAGAGACAAAACATTTGGAGTTCATGATCTGTGTTAGGACTACAATAGTTATTATTAGTTACTTGAAAAATTACAATGATTGGCACAAAGAGCTGCAGCTTTATGTTGTCTTTTTCTTTTAGGACTTTCTCATAACAAAATGATTATAAAAAAATGAATTAGAAAATTCCTCTCCACTATCAGATTTCTTCTACATGTGTGAGGTTGTCTTAATCTTGAATGATTTCTTACAAAAATGCACACAAAAAAGTTTGACAAAGAAAACTAGTGACTTGTCGCACAATCGCTCTGCCCCTTAAATGACACCCAGATGCCCTTTAAGTGACTGCCATAAGGATGATAAATATTCAACATAATAAGGTGGAAACATGGTGATTAGCATGGTGAAGCCCAAGTGGATAGTTATATGCCCCCAGGAAATTTTTCTAGGGGAATGTCTCCACATAACCATAGAATGTAGGGATACTAAACTTTGGCCCACTTCTGGGTGCCTCACAATGTCTATCCTGAAGGGCAGAGCCAGCAAAGTAGAGAGTGGTTTGTTTTCCCACTGCTGCACAGAAGCAGATGTACAAAATTGGCAACAACAAAAGAGATTATGTACACCTAGCTGGATCATCATCATCAGTGTATGGGCAGTCTAAGGAGCTCATCAGAAGTTGAGTTCAGCAACTTACAACTGAGCAAGAGCACCACACCACACTGATTCTTCGCTGTGGGAGGAGCAGATTGCAAAATTGCCAACAATACAAAAAGATTCTGATGCTCCGGATCATCAGTGTGTGGGGGCAGTGGAAGGAAGGAAGGAGCAGCAGAAGTTGGAGTTGCTCCGTTTGTATGCATCCCTCTTCTTCTTCTTGTGTCTTCTGTTAGGAAAGGATATGACTCTCTCTCTTTCGTATGTCTCTTGCTCTTCTCTAAAACACAACAAATTCTCACCGAGCACGATGATCATGGCAAAAGTCGAGCTGCAAGAAGGAGTTGAACTCCTAGTTACTAGAATCCATAATTTGATGCTCAGAAACGAAGTCATGGATGCGTCCACAGCAGAGCCTTGAGCAAATATCGCAGCGGCGTCTGACCCCACGTGAAGCACCTGCCTTCCTCTCACTGCGGGACACGCTACCAGAAAGTATGAAAGAATACTCGATTTTCTCACGTTCGTGCAGCGGTTCTAAAAAGCCACACATTTCCTGCTTTTCAGGGAAAAAGAACAAGTACATTTCCCCGCATCTGCGTTTATTCAAGATTGCGGGCAACTATTCAAAGAGGTGAGCACTTCGTCGGACCCGAAGAGCGATATTTTTCTGCTATCGTGGTGCGAAAAGATCTTCCTCGGGCTCAGAAAGTGTTGAACTTTCGTCCAAGTCGCTGTGACACTAGGGAGGTTCGTTCCTTGCTTTTGCTATTGCCTTAAGAAGAAGCAAAAAGTTTGTCGCTTTTCACAGCCAAGCCGGCCGATTTGCAAAGAGAGGTGGAAAGAAAGAAAGCATGGCAACAACAACAGCGGCAGTCTTCCGACGAACGGCTGACAGAGAATTAGGGACCACGGAGTCCAATTGGTGTGCCGCTGTAGACTCTGGCACAGGCATCACTCTGTCGTCCATCCTGTTTGGACATAGACTCAGTTTGTCTCGGGTTGAGGGAGCTGTGCGCGAGTTGCTCGCTACTAATCCGCGTCTTCGATCCAACATCACGCGCAGGAACCGCACGCTATGGTTCGAAACAAGAGACGAGGAGGTTTCTGTCAACATTTCTGAGATCGATTGGAATGAAGCTCATGGTGCGGGAATAGGAGAAGAAGACGGTGAAGAAGACGAAGAGACTGAAGAAGCGACGACGGCAGTTGTTGAGGAGGTGTGGCATCGGATTCTGGAAGCAGAGATGAACATCCCGTTTCCGAGCGTATTCCCTTTCCCCGTGTTTGAAACCAAACTCTACCATCTTACAGCAGGAACTTCCTTCCTCGTCTTTCGCTTGCATGCAGCCGCTGCGGACATGTCGTGCACCTCCACTGTCGCAAGGAGCTTCGTGGACTCCTTACATAGGCTTGATCAGCTGGAGAAAGCGGGACAGAAGAGCATTATCAAAGCTGCATACCAAGGTTCTAGAGAGGAAGGAGAAGAAGAAGAAGAATTGCAGCAGCTGCCGTCGATGGAAGCTGCAATTCCTCCAGGACAGGCTAAGAAGCCCTTTTGGGCACATGGAGTTGATGTGGTGGGCTATGGCTTGTCTTCACGGCGACATGCGTATCTGCCCTTTCGCAATTCCAAAGCTCCAAGGATGTCTCGATTCATTCCAGCCACTTTGACAATTGAGGCAACTGATCAGCTCCTCAAGGTCATCTCCTTTCTCACAAGCAAGATGATGTTTTGTCACAGAGCTCCCCATGCAGTGACGGAATGCAAATCCTCCAACAGGAAAAAAACTTCAAGTAGTTGCTGGTGTGCATTCTGATGCTCTATTCTGATGTGAAAGAGAGCATCAGAAGCTCTAGCATGTCCTCGACATGGACAAAACCATGATTCAATCCCAGACTACAACCAGTCTCTACTTGCTGAAGGCAATACCTGCTGTTATCTATCTAACCTAGCATTGTCTTTGAGGGTTTCTCCTGGATGAGAATTCCAGGTCTTTGTCTAGACTCCAATCATGCAACTCCATCTCTCTGAATCTAGCTGATTCTTGGGAAATTTGTTTGTTGTACACTCATTGAAGGCACCACAGATGATACAATAATGCACATTGGCAGTCTTCCATGATTGCAGACAACTCCTGAATGTTCGGTTTGCTTTTGCTGGGACTTCTTGGAAGAAGCTTGATGCTGCAGATTTTGAGCAATCATTGTTCTCCATCTTTGGGAGATTCTATTGAGCTTGGTGACCCTTGATGTATGTACGCAGGATTGTCAGCACCACAATTTAACATTGTATGGAGCAATTCATGCTGCAGCACTGAAGGCGGTGGCAAGTTTGAACAAGGTGGGTGACAAGGGTGAACACTATGGCACAACTGTTCTCCTGCAATGTCGCCATCGTTTGCAGCCTGTCCTCCCAGGATCTGCTTTAGGTGAGGAAATTAGGAGGATGAGTACTGAAGTGCACATCAGTTGCCATCTACAGAGTTCTCTCCTGTGTTTGTAATGAATGCACAATGCTTGATTCTTGAGTATTGAGTAGGCATGTTTGTGGGATCTAGGAAGATTTCTAATTTTGCAAATAATGCCTGTGCCAAGCACTGAGATGCTGTGGTGAGGGCTGATGGAGTAGGAAGTTATCTCATTGTCAGCTCTGATTTGTGCCAGGGTTCTACCATTCAGCAATGTTAAGGACAACACACACTTCTGAGACAGATCCCTTCTGGGATCTTGCAGAAAAGTGCTCAACAGATTTTGATGGAGCAGTCAAGAACAGAAAACATTTCACTGATATGGGAGATCTGAATGGATTGATGATGCAAGCCATCAGAATTCCACATCTTACTCCCAAAAGCTCTCTACGTACCTCTCTTTTGTCCATGAGTTTTGATCCTGTGTATGAGGACTTGGGTGAGGCAGCTGCAGGGCTTGACATCAAAGATAACCTGGCATGTTCGTCTGTCCATGGTGTAGGGCCATGCTTAGCAATTTTTCCTTTCTTGAGGAATGGTTGCCTTAGGATCTCATTTGTTTATCCATCACCATTGTTTTCACGTTCTCAGATACAAAAGCTTGTTGATTGCATCCTCTTCTATCTTTCTGTAGGACATATCAATCCTCAGGTTGAGAAAGAATCTTGAGTCTCTAGCAAGGTTCATAAAATTGATGTGTAGTTTTGCCAGGAATAGGATTTGCAATTGTTCTTCTTTTGTCTCAAGGGAAACAAGGAAATTGTTTATCAGAGGATCTTTTAGAATCATGCAGAATTGGGTATCAGTACAGAGATGCCATTCATTTGGCAGTCAACTCTTGTAAACCAGGTCTGATATAGTCCAGACTCCAAAAGAAGGTAATGCACAAAGAATTGTGGTTTCATAAATATTCTCTTTGCCAGTATGTTGCATGTATGGTTTTGACTTGTATGGTACTGTGTTTGTTGAAAGGAAACTTGGAGGAGGGTTGAAGTGCGGAATCCAGCAATCTATTCTTAGTTCTGAATTTCATCGCTGATGTTTTGTCATCATCAATCTAACTTTTGCTAAAGTAAGTGCTTGTTCACCTTCCCCCTGAATTGTTTGAACAGTTTCTCATACAAAAAGTGTCCCTATTATTGCAATTAAGCCAGAGCAGATAGTTCTCTTATGTTTAATCTGCATGCACGGGATCTTCTAGTTCTGCCAGTAAAGTAGAAAACAGTAGAGCTAGTTTAAGGCAAATGTATATTTTCACCCTTGTTAGATTGTAAACTAGGTATACCATCTTCATGTTCTTGACCTATGTTTGTACCTGCTCTGAGATACGATTCATTCATGTATCAATTGTTCTCTATAGTGTTTATGATGGAAAGCCAAAGTTCTTTTGTTTGCTTAGAGGATGACCTACTGTCTTGCCATGTTTCATTTCTCTTGTCAATCTTCATTTTAGGTTCCTGCTGGTGATCTGGATCAGCTTTAGAGTTTCAACATTCTTTTGTTATAACTTACATGGATAACTGTAGTGATAATTGTACTTTTGTCTGTAAAAAATGTTTCTTGAGTTTCATTTGAGCTTAATCCTCAGTAGGTACATACAAGGTTTCAAATCTTGCAAAGTCAGAAATCCTTAAACTTCATGATTCTTTAAATAGGCTCGTAAATTTAGTGGTTAGGGGTGTAGTCCAGGTCTTCCTTTTCTCTGTGTTAGTTGGAAGTTCCATAAGAACCCAACTAAACTGAGATTTATTTGTGCAGACTTCTCTCACAAAACTTTCTAGGTGGCTCAGTTCTTTCTACAAAGTGATACTACCTGTGCTTAGTGATCTTTGGGTGGCAAGGGTCAAAAAGGTCCATGTTCCTTCTGTTAATAGTTGGATTCTCAATGACTCTACAGGAGCAAAGGATGTGATAGAACTCCTAACCTTTTGAGATTGGAGGTTGATAAATCTTCTTCACTTTTGCTATGATTGTTTGATTTTTCAACTCTATATAGTAAAATTGACTTGATAGGTCTAAAAGCTTGTATAAATGCTCTGATTTTAAGAGTGGTTGGTTGAATGTTTGAAGTTTGTTGTTTTAAGTTTTTGCTGGTTCAAATAATGGCTTTTAATTCTAAATTAAGGTATCTGTGGCTTAAGAATAAACAAGAGATCATAAGTTCTTTTCAGACTCTCTGTAGCTTCAAAGTTGTGGAAGACTTAAATTCTGGGTTAGATTTTTTTGCTAGACAATTTGTTCCTTTGTTTTGTTCATTGTGCTTAGACAATGTGTTCCTATCCCTATGGGTACTAACTGCATAGTCTATTTACCGGATCTCTACCTCTATTCCTATGAATTTGATTTTCTGAAGCATCTCTTTAAGACCAACACCTACCCTGTTTTGCTTCAGAGATTGCCACTTGTTCATAGGTTTGTGGATGATCTTTTTGTATCAAACTTCCCAGATGTTCAGTAAGTCACTATGACATATGTTACTATTGATGGACCCTGAAAAAGTGAAAGACTATCAGTTTTGTCATATTGCTAGTATTATTGTTCTTTCATTCAAGTTCTCTGCTTCTGTGTTTTTCTTCTTCCTTGTTCAGTCCTTATCTAGAAGTCCATCTATGACTTCAAGGAGTTTTTTTTGCCTTGTCCTGGCTTTCATATTTTTGAGTATGGAGATTTTTCAATTCTCATGAGAGTTATTATATTTTCAATACCACATACTTTGTTGTCACAAACATTCATTTTCAAATATCTCCCAAAATAATTGTATATTGAAACAAGACCTCATTTTCGTCAATCAAGTCCTCGATTATCAATGCCTTCACAACATCTTGCTTTGGGGACATTCAACATCTTCATGAAATTCTTCAACACCAGATTGCAATGGGGGACATTCAACAACTTCATCACAGTCTTCCAGTAAAAAATTGCAATCTGTTGTTATAGGGATGTGCAAGAAAACTAAAGTTGTAAATGATCCAGTAATTTTGCAAGAATGTAAAAATACCCGCTTTTGAACATCTCTTAACCAATGCACATGATGTGATCAGAACTTCACAGTAGTTGTGACCATTGCTTCATGCTAGTTGCCATCCTCAACAATAAAAAGTTAAGAATGAGAGCTTGGACACCATTTTGTAAAGTGAACTGCCACCTGCAGCTCCCCCACAGCTTTTCCAGTCTGTGATACCAAGCTGTAGCATCCACAAGTTCCTATGCACTTCACAAAATCTCCTTCAGAATAGTCAATGGTTAATAGTTTGCCTGGGAGAAGCAATTCCTGTGTTGATTTTGAAAGACCTTGGATTTAAACTGAACAAAGCTCAATTCAAAACTGAAGAAGGTGATTAGAATTGTTTGTATGTTCTGATTTTGTAGATTTCTTCAACCTGTTTGTAAATTGACAACTTGAGGCAAAGATCAATGTGCACACCTTCCTTCTGAAAGAGTAAAGGCAAACATGGTGCTGATGCTGTTCCAAGCCAAACATCTGACAACATATGTGTTGATCGATTCTTCTTTGGGTAACTACAACCAAGAGTTGGCAAGGAACTCTGTGAGCATTGCCAAAGTTCAAAACTCATGGGTGAAGTTCGCAGTTCCTTCAGCACCATAGCATCTAGTGATAATGATATTTTGTGTCTCCATGTTGTGTGCAGATCAGGATGCTTTCTTGGCTGTGGGATACAATGTAACCACAATTCAATGGATTGCAGGAAACACAACAGCCTCAGCATTAACAGATGGGGTTTTACACTCCTTTGATTTCTTCTTCTTCAGTTCATCAAAGAGCACTAACAAATGCTAGAAATTTGATCTTGTCAATTGCAGAGATGTGCCATGCTTATTAATAATCTATCAAAGCTTTGGTGCTACTAGTTTGTAGCTATCAAATGAGTTTTATGGTGAGATGATCTGACCTTCAATGGCATGACAATAGGTGCATAGATGAGCTCAAGCTCATGTTTGGCTGGAAACATTGAAAATAATATGTACTTGTTAAATACACCAGAGGGACGACTCCTTGTACCAAAAGAGGTTGGACCTGCGTCAGCTGCTGCTGTAGACACATGCTGCGTACATTCGAATTGTAATGTGCAGAAAACTTCTTAGCATGGCTCAGAGAACATGATGATGATTCAGAATAATGCAGCAGGTCCAATATAAAGTTAAGCAAGCACAAAAGCAAATCCACAAACCTTCCAGTAAGTTGCTCGGATGATCTTGATCTCAAGTTCTGCTTGCAGAGGCATATCCTCAAGGAACCATTCCTGGTTGTCAAAAATGGTTCCATGGAGAAGACACTCTGCTCCAAGTTTATAACTGCTGTAGTTTACTTGTACCACCAACTCTGGATTGCCATCATTGAGGTATACATTTTGCAACTTTCTGACCAATGTTAATGGCAAATTGAATGTCTTCCTCACCTGTAAAAGGATTTGACCAGATGTGTTGATTGATGGAAGAATTATGGCAAGGATCATCAGCAATTTGAATTAAAATGTTCAGGGGTTCACAAGCAGATCATAAAATCAAACACAACAATCAACTCTGAATTACATATTCTCTCTCCATCTCCATGTCCAGAACGCACTCAACTCACTCAAATGGGGTTTTGTTTTCAAAGAGATTGTTGAGAAAATCACCTCAGTTGAACACTCTTTCTGGTCTAGCAATTCCAATAAATTTTTATGAAGCAAGATTGCTCTCCCAATATAAATCTCACAGCGCTTGTTACTATGCTCATCAAAGCCATGAGTTGTTGTCTCTTGAGTTCTTTTGTCATAATCACCATTTGTGTGTGATAATTTCCATGCAGGTATGTTGTCATCATTGTTGATTTCTCTTGATCTTTCACATTTGGAGGTCATGGCAAGAGAAGCCCAGAGCTCAAAAATGAGGTCCAAATGCTCATCTACTGCATTTTCTCGAAGATGGTCGCAAATGTAAAGCCCTGCAGGCAATGAGATCTGATGATGGACTGAAGCACCAAAATAGACTGTAGGACCCCATTGCATGACCTGCAAAACCAACACATCTTACATTGGTCTTTAAATTGAGGAGGAAAGGTTCACCACTTTCAGTCCTAATCACTTTCCTTAGACGACAAGTTTCAATTAGACTTTGGAAGATCCAAGCTTCTACCGTTCTAAGTTGAGTCACAGCCATGGGTTTGGTTCCCTCTTGATTTCCTACCTCTTGCAGACCCCTTGGCCATTCCCACTGCTGATATCTTATATGCAGTTGGTAATTGAACAAGGATTTCTGTGTTGGCTTTCAGTAGATGAGATTCAGAACCTAGAAACCAACCCTGGACCATATCCTTTTGCTCTCCATTTTGCTTCTTCCTTGTTATTTCAGCTCTTTTGTAAGTAAAGTTTGCCAGGTTTATATCATTTTCACTGCTTGTTTTGTGAATCAAAGAATCGATTGCTTCTCTCAATCTCCAAGCTGAATCACATCTAATGCAATGATAATTGTAAAAAATTAGAAATTGCACCTGTGTAAAAAGAGCTTCATCCTCCCCTGGAAAGAGATACTTGATGAAAGCTCTGCCTGCGCAAACAAAAAACCAAACAAAGTCAAAGAGATCAGGAGCATTCCACAGGGAGAATTTTTGAAAATTCCAACATGATGATGAAAACAAACACACAAGAGAAACACAATGATACGAGATCAAATGTTGTACCACAAGAAAAGTGGAGAGAGTCAAGTGCTGGAAGACCAATTGCTTGCCATACAAAGAGTTGAACAACATGTTGCACCATAGCAACCTGTTAACCCGCCAAGATCACTTCAATCGACACAAGGTTTCTGTCAGACTTTTAATGGGCATCCATCCACAAAAACCACATGTAGAATTCCAAGACAACAAGTAGCTGCAGCATGAAAGATCAACAACTGATAGAGAGAGAATCAGAAAACAACAATACTGTATCTTACCGAAGAAAGAAATCGGTGCTTCTCATCTCCTTGCCTCTTACCCCTTGATATTCTTGTCTCTCGAATTTTCAGAGTCTTTTTTGACATACAACTTTTCCTTCTCAAAAAATCTCGCACATGCCATTGAATGATTATTGCAGCTCTGCTCTCTTGCTGCAATCTTCGCAATCGATACTCCATGCCTAACATCACCACAACTTGGACTTCACCACAGACTACATACCTGATGGGGTCTTGCACTGGGAAGTAACCCTTGGCTACTACTACTACCACCTCTTGCCCCTCTTTGCACTGATGTTGAGCCTCACAACTTGAGGCTATGTTTGTGATCCTCAATGGAATTTTTACCAACCCCACAAGGTCTTCCAATCCTTCTTGTAAATTTTCTTTCTTCCATCCTTGATCATGCCACACCTCAATGAACAAGACTGAATTTTCTAACTTTGGAGGGGCCTGCACAACTGCATCTGAACTGCCTTTTGCAGCAAACTTGTGGCACCACCTGTGCCATCCCAGATATGGGAAGGGGACTCTGTGGACAAAATGGGGTCCAGACTTTACCACCAAGAGCAAACAGTGTGCCTGAGAATGGTTTACTGCCTTGCTCAAGCAACCACTGATGTCCCGCAGATTGACATACAACCACAAGTCCTGAAAAGGGAGGGTATAGAACAACAACAGAAATTGCAGTCAATGATTGTGGACAGACACTCTGTATCAGATGCAAGAAAATGGGAAGGCTTCAAGTCTTCAGAAATGTAGAAGGGAACTTTGACACACTAATCACATGAAGATGCTAACTGTGAGATGTGAGAAATCTGAGTTCCTTGCAATGAAACAATGCTCTATTGAGGAGATGTATCTCACACCGCTGAATTGGTAGTTGTAGGCCAAGAATGGAGCTGGTGGGATGGAGAACAACTCATCCTCTTTCCATTTCCAGATTTCCTTGTGGAGACTTTAGTATCCTGTTAATTGAGACCAGCCAGAAGTGGTTCAAGTACGGGCATATATATTTTTCCTTTGTGGAATACTATATGAAATTTTCCACCATCGTTTCTGAAATCCTCACTCAAGATGAGTACTTGTTACAAATCAGATGATGATTTCACAATGTAAAATGGTTTACTTACCACCTGATTATCCTTCTGTCTGTGTGCTGTTGAATCACCATAAGATAGTTGCAATGCAATCTCAATTCTTGCAACAGGAGATTCACCTCCAAGTTTTTTCTGACAAGTCTTTTGACCCAGGCACCTGCCTTGGCTTGTACCTCCGATTGTAGAAGAGTTGCAAGTTGTGTGCAAGGACTTTGACCTTTCCAATATGCGTTTCCCATGATTCCTCCTCCATTGGCCCCAGGTTGAATTGTTTGAGGTCCTGCTGTGGGGACGGGGATCATGATGCAAGATTGTAAGGCCAAGGCTGGTCTGGTATGTACTGGGCATTGATCTGACCACATTCTCCAACAAAATGCTACCAGTGCACTCAAGAGTCTCAAACTCATGTTGCCAACTCAAAGCTACCATTACCCTCAAATTCTGAGTCCTCCAATGTTCAAGGGTTTTAGCATCATTGGGCAGCAGTTTCCAGCATAACTGTGATTGATGGTCAAAGATTGCTTCACGAGTTGCAAATGCCACGGGAGAGATACAGATATGTTGCTCTGGGGATGGTTGCACAATTGCGGGGAACAAAACTGTGAGCAAACATGAACAAACTGGATGTGTCTTCTTTAACTTTGGTGACAAACCAATGGGCATGACAACATCCACCAAGTCCCTTAAAGCTGGATTGCAAAGAACAATCTTCCCGACAGTCACTCTCACACACCAGCCATCCACAATCTTCCCCACATGGTCACGCTGACCAACCATCATCAAGCTTTGAATTGGGCTGTGTAATTCTTCACCTCCAAGTTTCACATCTTGCATGGATCCAAGCAAGCAATCTGTGTTCAATCTGCCAGCCTTTGATAAAACAGATCCAACTTTTCTTCCTCTCATCACCACCTTGTTCCATTCTGGGCTTTGGATACTATGCCTGAATTCTTCATTGTTCTCCAACTCATCATGTAACTCAAACAGTGTGCTTGAATGAACTGCATCATCCTTTTCATCAGGGAAAAAGAGAGCTTGCAACAAAGCCAATTCAGCAACATCACGAGCCTTGATCTCCCCTTCTTCAAAATCTGGAGACTCTTCTCTGGTTACCTGCATGGGGATAGAAATTTATCAATCCCCCCAATATCAAAAGCTTAATCAGCAACCCAGTGCTCAAACACAGAATTAGTCTCAATAAAAAATGGATATGAGTCAGAAGATCCAGGTACAATGTAATAAGAGTGAATGGACACGCCTTTATGTTGGACTATGAAGCAAAATTCAGCACAGAAAAACAAGTCATCATCTGCAGCTGTATATGCCCTCTTCCATAGCTCATGAAAAATGGATTCCAATCACAATGAATATTGGCGTTGCCTCTATTGTTTTTCTGACGACATTCATCACCTAAGGCAACAACAAAAACTGCAAAAGAGGTAAATATGAGAGGAGGAGGTCCTTGTGTAACTGGAGTGTAAACCTTGTTGTTACAGTTCACATCTTTGTCGTCATCAGCAAGGAGGAAGTCAAGTAACATGCCAGAATTGCCAACATGGCTGGAACAGAGAGTTTTCTGCAAGCTTTTGAGAGGGGGGCTTGATGGATGATCATCCTTGGTATATGCTGAGGGAAGAACCCTTGCACTATTGGTCTCCATCTGATTGAACTTTGAGCTCTTCAATGCATTAGAAAGCAGTTGTTCAGGACATTTGAGTGGTCGACTGCAAGTAACATCATTAAGGAGCACTTGCTGTTGAGAAGCTGCAGCAGCAGCACATCTGTCTGTGGGCAGAGCAGCAGTTTCACATGCAGACACTGCAACTTCATCACCTTTTGAAGACACATCTTTCCTCTCAAGAAGCTTTGAAAAAGATGTGTCTTTTATTACACCTTTGTTCATCACTGTGCTGAGACTGCAGGAAGGAATATCAGGTTCTAGTACCCCACTGGGATCAAATCCAAATCTTGTCTTTGGGATTCCAAGGAAATGAGATGGAGTTTGTTGACGTGGTAGTAACCTTCCAGAAAGATTTAACATGCAGCCTGATCTGGCACAACCAACCGTCGGTGGTGATGATGATGATGATGATTGAAACAGTCGTACATTATCTTCCAATATCTCCTCAAGTCCATCAAACATGCCCACTTCTGTCACATCTTGTGAGTCTCTGAAGCCAGTCTTTCCAAGCGATGAGCACAGTATTCTTGGTTCATCTTGTTTCAGCCTCTCAACTTGTTGCATGTTGTGGAGCTCAACATCTTCAGAGTCCTTGACCATTTTCATATGATCACAGCTTGAAGCCATCAACTTTGAGTTGTCTGAAGAATTCGCAATGCCACCTAAATGCTGCTGCTGCAAACTCTTTTCCACTTCTCTATCCTTGGCTCCCTTTCTGGACCTTGAAACTGCAGATTTCTTGATCAACCTCTTTGATGACTTGCCACCATGTCCCACAATGCCTTTTTTGCATACTGATCCATGCACCTTTGATGATTCTTGCTCCTTACTATTGTTGTTGCTATCTTCTTCAATTTGAGAAACAGAGAGAAATGCGTTTTTAAGTGCAGATTTGGTGAAAGGATTGACACTTTGGTTTGGTGGTTGTTTTATTCCCACTGAAAGGTTTTGAACAAGGCACCCAGGAGGTTGATGACTAGCCTTGAGATAGAGAGGAAGCTTAAGAGAGGAAGAAGAATCTTGTTCCAATTCAACAAGCTCTTCTTTTTTCTCTTCACAAGATGAACTGATTGCTGGCACAAGACACTGTGTTTTCTTCCTCGTTACATCATCTTCCTTCTTGGCAGCTGATGTCTGTTTTTCATTGAAGACAACTCTGATGTTTACACTCAACATTCCAATCAGTTCTTGTCCATGTGCAAAGACAGGATACACACCACTGCTTGGATGATCTTCCTGCAGATTGCAAACACTGACAGAGAGTTTGCCAAGAATTTTGTTGGTGATATCCTTCAGATCTGGAAGCATCCTTCCTTTCACAAGGGTCAAGTCCAGGAAACTCATATCCTCCAAGTACCTGTTCATGGAGCAGCAGTGATTGTCAAATTCCCTCCCATGAAAAAATGAGCAAGGATTTTGCAAACAAGCATTAAGAGTATCCAATCATCACACCAGTTTTCTCAGGAGCAATTTCAATGAAAAATATTGAACAAAGATTGAGAGCTCTATTGTGTTTTTGCTGTTTGAATACATTCATGAGAGCTTGAATGTTTCTTTTTGTGTTTTGAACAAATCCATGAGAGCTTGAAGAATCCTTGCTCTCAACTCTCCTGGCTTCACCAATACTTGCCTTTGCAGATGTTTAGGGCCTGAATGTAGAGGAAACACAGCCGTGACATGGGAATTGGAGGAATGGCGAGCAGGCAGAGCTACCAACAAGTGATTGTAAACAGGTTGGCCCCACCAAGCAATGAGCACGCTGCAGGAAGGGGGATGGACAATCTGACGTTGCCATTGTATTCCCTCCATCTCCATCAACAATTCTCCTCTCTTGGGTACGCAAAAGAAACAATTCTGTCAAAGAATCTTACGAGTATTCATTCTGGGAATTCAATAGAAACGTAAGACCCAAAAAAAATTCCTCGGCAACAAAGGTTTTCTCCAAAAAAAATTTCATTCCAGACAGCTGAAAATATCTAGCAACGAACCGCGACAATGCCTAAAAGTTCAAGAAACACAAACACTTACAGCACGCATCATAATCTCTCCTTCTCTACACAATGACGTTCATCATGAGCACAAAAGAAAGAAAGAAAGAATCCATGAATGAAAGACTGAAGGATATGAGGAGGAATCCCGGGTGGCAGCGAGGCACCCTGGTGAAGTCTGACGGAGCTGCTGGATCTCACAGCTGTCCCCGTCATGTCAGCTGTGTCCCACAACTCTCTCTCTCTCTTTACACCCACAACACATCCACCTCAATCTTATCATAACCGAGCTCTTTGCACATGGCCACAAAGATCAGTCGAATATTGCTCGTTGCAGCAACTCGAAAACGATAAAAAGCAGACGGCCAATTTGACGGCACACAAATTTTGAATGCATGCAAGCAAAGTGAGGGAGAGCAACAAAACATGTATGGATTTGTAGAGGCATGGAAGTTGTATAAAGAAGTGCATCGGCATCAGATAGAGGAAAATTCTGAATCTCACAGACAAACACAAACACAGACCCATGACGCTCGCATATACACTCTCACTCGCTCGTACTTTCTTGGCGCTTTCTCTTGACACAGGAAGAAGGTGCGGAGCAAACTGAGGACAGCAAGAAAATCAATACACAACAAGGCCAAAACACTCACACTCAAGACACAATCCTTTCAACTGCAACTCTGTGTCCAGATTTGAAGAAAAATCAGTCTCATGAAATTGATGCTCTGAGTTCATCATGTTTGATCGTTGCTCTTCATGATTCCTCCTCCTCCTCTCCTTCTTATTCTTTCTATTCCAGCAAAAAAAACCAAAGTTTGCTGCACTTGCTTCTTCATTCAATTCTGGCAATCCAGAAGACCCAAACACTCTCTCAAGACACGATCTTTTCTACTGCAATTCTGTGGATTTGAAGACAACCTCTCACATCAAATCGATGCTCTGAGTTCGTCATGTTTGATCATTCATGATTGGGTGTTGATGATTCCTCCACCTTCCCTTGCTGCTGCTCCTATGCTTCTGGCGTTCTATTTCGGCAGTAAGAATGCAAATGTGCTGCACTTTCTTCTTCTTGGTCATTTAATTAGGTTGTAAAAGCTTCAAGATCACACCAGATTTTTCATGAAGAAGTTCATATTCGATTTGTGCTGATCATTTTTTCATGAATCTTCTTCTTTTAGTCTTTCTTCTTTCATTACAGCAATAGAATCAAAGTTTGCACTTTATTCATTCAGGATGAAAATACTTGAAGATCAGCCAGATGGGTGGTGAGGTTCATGTCTGATTCATTCATTCATTGATCATTGGTTTTGTGGATCCTTTTTAGTCTTTCCAATTCACCAAAGGAAAATCTAAGTTGCACTTCTTTTGCATGCAATCCGGGTTGAAAAAATTTCAAGACCCCAATGGATGGGTTCAATTTACCTATTTGGGTTCACTTTATTTATTTATTATTTGATCATTGTTTTATGATCCTTTTACTTAAGTCATTCCATACAACAATGGATAAAAGTAGCTCTTCTCTTGGTGTAAATAGAGGGGGGACCATTGGGGGGCTGATTTTTCCAGGTTGGATCTGTTGTGAGTGGGAATCCACCGTGGGTGAACCAGTACCCACCCTTCTACCACTGAGAAAATCCCAAAATCCATTTAAATTATTTCTAAATATTACGAATGTCCCATGTGTAGATGCAAAGCCCTGCTTGATTTTTCAAAACACAGAGTGTATTTGTAGAACCTTTATAGAGCATAACAAACTCGTGAGCATAACAAAATGCTCGTTTTTGAAACACCTGTGGTTGTTTCTTTTTCTGAAATACCCAGCGGGTACCAGTTGGGTACCTGCTGGGTATCATGAGAAAAATAAAATATAAAAAAAACAAGTGGTGAGCTGTGCAACGGCCTTGAGTCAATGTGTTCCTGAAATAACGCCCTCGGTCTCCAAACTTGAGGGCCTGTTATTTCGGGAATGCCCCCAGCCCTAATGAAATCAAAGAGTGTCCGAGTTCAAATCTAACATTTTTTGAGCTTAATATGGCCACTAGGAGGCCTCACTCAAAAAGGTAAAAGTACCAAACATGAGTGCTGGTTCACCCTGGCCCGAACGCTGCTGTTGTTCAGAGAGTTTACCTGATTTTAACCCAAAGAAACTTGCTATTTATGCCTTCGAAGGGGCCCTCGGTTGCCGATCCTGCCAGGCTCTGCCTGCTTGCGTGATGATCGTTTGCCTAGTAGAATCGACCAGCAAGGTCCTGTTCTCTTGTACTTGATCTGGTGAAATTTAAGCCACTAATTAGGTAGACAAATTAAGGTGCTGGCAAACTTGGCCAATTACTACCTACTTGGAAGACCAAGCTTGTCTTTTGGTTACTCCTACTTAAGATGGGTTCATAATGTTTTTTGATTTCATGACTTCAACAGCTACTTACATTTATTTGATGTATTTCTTTGTAAGGGGTTGTGGTTCTTGAATTTGGATTTGAATTGTAGTCAACATAGGTTTGAGGGACGACACCCGGCCCCCTCCCGAAGTTTTACAGCTAGTAGTTAGTACCCAACGAAAAGGCATTTATAACTCATGGATATATTTCTCATATAGACGTTCCTACCATTATTATGTGAATGGTAGTTTGAATTGGTGTCTTTGACAATAATACTAACATTAGTCTAGCAACTAAGTACAGATCCACTGAAACTCCTGGATCATGCTTTTCCTGTGGCTCGAACAATCCATGTGGCATGTTTTCGAATTGCTGGTGCTCCACTTGGACCATGTTTTCCACTAAGTACTAAGTGCCTGCATGAAAGCCTGGAGAAAGTGTACAAGTATATATGCCCAGTCGAAAAGTGGAGTTGGGGGGAGGAGGTTTTGTGTGTGTGTGTGTGTACTGACAAAAGAAAAAGAAGAAACTAAATGATGAAACTCTGAAGCAAGAAGAGCTCCTGTTGTTGGCGTCGTTTTGTGGAGAACAGAAAAAGGCAAAACGGCACCTAAGGAATCCAATGGAAAACAATCATCTGCTTGAAGTGTCAAACTTCGGACATATGTCACCTGTAGTTTTCATCCACATGTCGCAAATAGTTTCATTAACAGATTTTGGGGACCTCTCAATTCTTATAATTTACTTATATTGAGCAGCAAAATGTAACATTGGGATTCCTTCACTTACACAAAGCTCGTATAAACTACAAACCCTTTGTAACTAGAGAATTTTTATGAATTTGTGTTAGGAATTTCAATGCTTGGTATGCCCCACGTCAGGAGCACTTGCATGGGCCCTCTTCTTTGGGTTAGGGTTGCTCCAAAAAAGGGGTTCCTAAAGGGCTCCATTCTAACTTTGGGGTGAAATTATTTCTAGTGTATCCCAAGAGTTATCAAATTGTGAAAGAAAATGAGTTTCAATTTTGAATCATGGTAAAAATATTACTCACAAGACGAATAAGAAATAATGATCCTCATTACAAGAGGAATTTTATTATTTTCATTCTTTTTTCCCCTTTTAAAAAAGTAGCAACTTGTTTCCAATCTCTTGTTTTCAAAGTAAAAAAGTTTGAAACATTTTGATTTACCAAGGCCTTAAAAAATTAAACATAAAATTGTTTAGTGACTCACAATTCATGAATGTGTTCATAGTCTCTAAACCTTTCACAATTGATTTATGAATAAAACAACAAATTTTGTTTTCTTTCTTGCATGAGAAGTTGAGGTTGTTATGCACCCCATTTTTTGGTCACACCATGTCATGTGGTATCAACTTAAAGTTATCACTTTGGGGTTCATTTGGTTAGAGTGCAATGATATGTTCTTCCTTAAGGAACCACGACAACAAGAGAAGTTGTACAACCTCATATAGGAATCTCTATTTGATTATGCTAAAGTAGAATGGAGAAAAACTCGTGTATTGATTGGTGCGCAGCCTTGTGCTAAACAGGAATACCTTGACTCATTTGACAGAGCTTGTGGAGGTCAATATCTACTCTACTCTAGGGAAGATCTGATATTAGGTAGTCCTACTGTCTACCCAAGTTGGGTGCAGTTGTTGTTGGTGGTTGTCTCGTGGCTCTGCGTGCGTTTGCTGGCCTCGCTGGCCTCTGGGTTGTATTTGTTCTGTTTATGTCTCACAATGAATTTCGGTTCATTTGTTCCAATAAAAGAAAAAGAAAAAGATTAGCTCTTCCTACATATGTCTAAGAGAAGAACAAAAACAACATAAAACAATTGAGTAATTGATTTTTTTCTTTTTTTCTCTCCATTTTCCAAAGTATTAATATACTTTCAATCTTTTTTTTTTCCCTCTCCCTTTTGAACTTTGAAAAGGAACACTTGTGTTTCCACTCCTTTTTTCCAAAGTAGCCTTCACATGTCCAAGAGAAGGACCCCAAAGACAAAAAAAAAAGAAAAGGAGAAAAAAAACACTATCAGAAACATGAAGATCAAACCATCCTTTTTGTTGTGACATCGCACGAAAATTGCAGTGTGTGTTTTCGTGCGAGATGATCTGTTTTGGGAGCAGTGACGATGAGAGCGTACGCGCGTGTGCTGCTGTGTTTTTTGGGGCTGAAGCTCAAGGCTAAAGTTAGCGAGACACATTGATTTGGAGTGCACGGTGTGGTGGAGGAAGTGTTGTTCCAAGCGTGTGTGGTTGTTCTCTGTCTATCTGTCCGTCCCGTGCGATTGCTGCTGCTGTTCGTGTGCAGAGCTGCACTTCTGTGTTGTGGTTGCAAACTGACAGTTGTTCTGTCATCGTCAACTCCTCCTCCTCCTTGTTCTTCCTCCTCTGCTGGTCTTCTATAGCTGCTGCTGCTCCTCTCTCTTTCTGTCTCCACTTTCGTCACGCCACTGCACATTACAATTCCCTCAACAGGTCCCACTGCTGCAGCATCTTTGTCAGATCCGTCAGCAATATTTTAGCGTTGCTACTCTCATGGGTGAAGTTGTGTTGTTACTCATAATAGCCTTTTGCGTCTTCTGCTGCTGCGGCTGCTCTCCTGTTGTTTCTCTTTTTCCTCATCCGGTTTTTCCATGTTTGTGTGTGACAAATAGTGTAGGTGGTGGAGAAAAGGAAGAAGGGAAAAAAACTTGTATTGTTGGTTGGGTCCCACGCGCGCACACGCAATGTAGGTAGCCAATGCCATGCCTCGTTTTGTGTTTGTTAGTTTGCTCGGATTTCCATCTGTTGCTTTGCGTTGCGGGAGTTTCGATGATTGAAAGTAGTGACAACGGGCGGAGGGAACGAGCGTGAGTATGGAATGAAGCTCGAGGCTTTTTGCATGAGAAGCGGGAGTCGTAGACAAGGGGGTCCTACTTATAGTAAGAGGGAGTTTTGTCCTCGATTGTTGAGTCGCGAGATTGGATTCTTTGCGACGTTTTTGGACAGACTTGAGAAGAAGCTTGATGTAATTTCTGGATATCCCAATCTCGCGTGGCTGCGCTGGGACGACGAGAGATTCCAGTAACAAATCTCAAAAATCCTGCAAAAAGCTCATCAGCAACATCTGGGCGGTTTTCTGAGCTGCGTTTTTCATTCCTTTGCTATGGAGGATCCAGTTTCCAGCAGTTAGCTATGGAGCGAAGGATGATGAGCTCGGCTTTTCTTCAGACGGGGGATGTCGAGAGCAACCTGCATTTGGAAAAGTTTCCAAGTTCAACAGATTTTGTGCAAACACACTTCTTTTTCTGGCTCTTCAGTATCGCTCACTGTCTCTTGTTCGTCAAGTCTCAAGTCAGATCTGCCATTTGAACTCATCTCTGTGCTCCTCCTTGCGTGTTTTGGTGCTCATCCAACACCGCATTTGCACACACTTGAAGACAAGCATTGTCTGCCAGGATGCTAGGAACAGCGAAGAGGTTCATCATTCGTTGCCGAAGTTCAATCACCTACTGGAAGGCTGGGCGAGCTCACATTAGATTAGTTATGTCAACACAGGAGAAGAAACTGGCAGCAAGGATGTGGGCAATGGATTGAGGGTGAGGAGTGTGTCCTTGGGAAGTTTGCAAAGAGTTCGGGAGGAGACCAAGTGAAGGAGAGGGGAGCTTGCAATGGCGTCCATGAAGCTAGGATCAAAACCAGATGCATTTCAACGAAGAGGACAAGCTTGGTTCTGCACATCAGGTCTTCCAAGTGACATGGTGATTGAAGTTGGACAGATGACATTTCATCTTCACAAGTTTCCATTAGTATCGAGGTGTGGGAGACTGGCAAAGCAAGTGGAGGAGATGTCAGAGGAGGATCAGGAAGGATGTGAGATCCAGCTTGTTGACATGCCTGGAGGTGCTGAAGCATTTGAGCTTGCAGCCAAGTTCTGCTACCGAGTGAAGCTGGCATTGACTTCCGCAAATGTTGTAACTCTGCGTTGCGCTGCAGAGTATTTGGAGATGAGCGAGGAGTTTGGAGAAGGAAACCTGATTGGAAAAACAGAAGCATTTCTTCAGCAGGTGGTTCTTTGTAGCTGGCGTGACTCAGTGTTTGCTCTCAAGAGTTGTATGTCATCACTGCCGCAGGTGGAGAAACTGGATTTGGTGGAGAAGCTTGTTCATTCCATTTGTGTTAAGGCTAGTATGGATCCCTCACTGCTTGCTTGGTCCATTCCTGGAGCTCATGACCATAGCTCACTGCAAAGCCCTGGTGGGAGTGTGCTGTGGAATGGAATCACCACTGGTTCTCATGCTGCCCATGCAACTCAAACTGATTGGTGGTATGATGATCTTTCCACTCTGAGCTTGCCACTTTTTGAGAGAGTGATTACTGGTCTGGAAGCCAGAGGAATTAGACCTGATAGCATTGCTGGAGCTCTTGTGCATTATTCAAAGAAGTCATTGCCAGGCCTGCACAGGAGGCATATTGATCGAGATGCCCACATCACCACTAGAGGTGTTGTTGTGCCTGTCACTGTCCCTCCCATGGAAGAGGATGATCAGCGAATTGTGTTGGAAACAATTGAGGCCCACTTGCCATTGGTGAAGGGAGTTGTATCAACCTGGTTCTTGTTTGGATTACTGCGCACTGCGATGATCTTGAATGCAAGCCCAAGGTGTAAGAGCAACTTGGAGAAGAGGATAGGGATGCAGTTGGAGCAAGCAATGCTAGATGAATTGCTGATGCCTAACTATTCATATATTGAAGAGACACTCTATGATATTGATGTTGTACAGCGCATTTTGGACCACTTTCTGCTTTTGGATCAGAATTCACCACCTGACTCAGATGATGAAGAAGAGGGTCTTCTGTTGGGATCATCATCTCTGAGTCCCATCATGATGGTGGCAAAGCTGCTCGATGCTTACCTTGCTGAGGTTGCACCGGATGTCAACTTGAAGCCCACCAAATTCCAGGTTTTAGCAGAGGCACTGCCTGATTACTCCAGGATTCTTGATGATGGATTGTACCGAGCAATTGACATATTCCTTAAGGCACATCCTTGGCTCTCTGAGGCAGAGAGGGAGCAAATCTGCAAGATAATGGACTGCCAGAAGCTATCACTGGACGCTTGCACACATGCAGCCCAAAATGAGAGACTTCCATTGCGTGTAGTTGTGCAGGTCCTGCTTTGTGAGCAGCTACAGCTTCGGACTGCCATTGCTGGTTCACTTCTGGTTTCCGATAGTTTAGATCCACATTCAGGTTGTCAAGTAAGGTCAAGCATGACTCTTGGTGAAGGCCGAGCAGCAACTCAGGCAGGAATCTGTGGAGGTGCAGATGGATGGGGGGATGTGGCTCATGAAAATCAAGTGCTCAAAGGCAACATGGACAGGATGCTGAGCCGAGTTAGTCAGCTGGAGCATGAGTGCAACACTATGAGGCATGAGATTGAGAAGCTTCACCGAGGGAAAAGACGGCTCAACCCTCTGTCCAAAGCATTGGGTTGCAATCTGCGGTCTTCAATCAGCCCTGTAACTGGGGGCCCTTTTCCAGCCAACCAGAATCACAATGGAGGTGTAGGCCTCACAAAAGTGCAACTCCATCAAAGGCACGCATCACTACATGTCTGAAGAAGCAAACCCTAACCTTTCCATTAGTAAGATTTGTTTCTGCAGATGTGCAACTTGATGTTCATCTTTGCACTTATTCTCCATGGTTTGTTACTCAATCTTTCTCTTTGTTTCTTGTGTGGAGACAAAGTGCAAACCAATGTATGGTGTGCAATAGGTTGCATTCTTGCAGTCCAAAATTGGAAGAACTAAGTCTCTTCCTTTTCTGGAATAAGCAAACCTCATCAGCGCCATGGCTGGAGGAGAAAAGCTCTTGAACGAAGACAAGAATCATGCAGGTTTTCCAATGATTGTAGGTCAGAAAATTGATCTGTATACTCCCTTTCAAATCTAAAAGGGAGTTATAAGTAGTGGGCAATCTTCCACCTTGAAGATTTGATATGCTCAAGGTTGCCTAGACTTGTCTAACCAAAGTGTGCTCCCTGCTTGTGCATGATCACAACATTGGGCATCTTTGGTGGTCTTGCATCTGCAACTGACATAGTATTATTATACAACCCTTGTAAACACAAGAACAAAACAGGGAAACTTCTTGCATATCTCTGTGGCCAACCTTCTTGTGTTCGCTTTGTATGCTGTCATTGATTACTTTTGGCCAACCAATAAAGAAAGGAATCTGACACTGTGACTCCCTAGCATTTTGGAGCTCATCAAAATGTGGTGTTTCTCACGGATTGGAAATTGCTATCAGGCTTGAATTGATCCCTGAGGTTTTGTTGCAGATATTGTATTGGTATCACATTCATTCTCACAGGGGAGTTGTATGTTTGTGCCCTTGTTATGATATTTGTAGCAGCTTCTTGAGCATCTGTCAAGATTTGTCTCTGTTTCGTAGCACCTTCCACAAAACCATGTTCAACAGACAAACAACTGTGCAATTTTAGCATCAAACTTGGTAGGACTTGGAGTGATCAAACTGTGGAAGAGTTTCCAATTTCATAGGAAACTGGAGAATGAAATACTTTGAAATCATCTTGAATTTGTTCTCAGTAATTAATTTCCTATCTGCAGGTGCATGATTTGCTGCTGCCATGTTTCTGCATACTATTCTCACCTGTCAGAATGAGAAATGAGATCTTAGTGCTTGGGGACACCTTATCCCTGGTACTTTCAGCATCTGGGATTCCGAGTATCATAAAGTTTTTGAAGGAGCTAGAGCAGCTTCTCCAATGCTTGCATGCACAGATAGAAGCCATTGATGTTGTGATAATTTCACTGGAATTGTACATTTTGTAGTGGGAATTGTAGCTCCCATCCAGCACACTCTGCGAACTATCTAATGCATCTATTTGCTTCCATTCGACCTTCAATTTGAGCAAATAAAGTGTTCCAAGCTGTGCTAGATCATGAAAGTAGTTGCACATTAAGGTGCTGTTTAGATTTGCATCTTGATGGGAACAGAATAAGACAGCATTTACAGACTCCAAGCACCTGGAGAGCACAAATCTGTAAAATCAAGAGTCAGTGAATTTCTCGCATCCCACATGTAGCTAGAAGAATCTTGCCACTGCATTGGAAATCAAGCTGCTGCCAGTCCTGAGATATGTGGTCCTCCTTACTCTTCATGCAATGCTCAAAAATCAATCACTGGTTGTCAAAGAGTTTTTGGGAAGCAATTTTGCCATCCCAAACAAGTGCATTGAGAGATCAAGTCATAGAGCTCAGAATTCGAAAGTTTACCACTGGTTCATACTGGATGTGATCTTCAAGAGCAATTGGCTCCTGTTGTTAGATCTGATATATGGAAGAAAAACTGGTGGCTACATAGATATATCCTGGATTCCCAAAGAACCAGAAAACCTTTGCTAGAATCTGAGTCTATTGTTAGCAGAATGATTTATCTCCCAGAAAGTCATTGATCATGAACCTCTTACGTCTTCTTGACTTGGTCATACCGTGGAGGTGATATTGATGCCGAGACAAAGATGGTATGTCACCATTCAACCTCATTGTCTGGTTAATGCTTGTTTGCAATTGTGACATTATTTTCCTTTTGTTCCCTACATATGGGTGTGGATGACAGTCAGTAGGCAACAATTTCTAAAGGGGATCAAGAATTTCAGAGATCCAAATTGGGTCTGGATTAAGTCACAAGCAAGCACTCGGTAGTTTTTTGTTTGGACAATGCAGAGTTTTGTAGAACAGTTGATGGGACTGGTGGGAATGGAGTCACTGGAGAATGAATGTATTGGTGCTTTTGGCAGCTTCTTCTGGAATATCAGCACTAATGGGTAGGTCAAGCAAATTGCACTAGGTATGTTGCAATACAAAAAGAGTCTATACAATGTCGCAAATTATGCAAATTTGTAGGTATTGATATTGAAGAGGTACATGTATAGCCTAGATGTACTTATGAGACAAATTTGACATCTGTGCTGATTGACTTTGAGCTTATTCTTTCCAGTGAGAATTCAACAGACCTGTGCACCATCTCCTCCATACTGTAGCATGTCATCTACACTGTAGTATGTCCTCTGAATGCAAATTCTTAAGCTCCTATTCTCTTTGTTTTGTGGTGTACTGATTTTCATTTGAGATACCCATTATTTGCTTTGTGCAAGCAACTTTGTATACCCTTCTTATATACTTTACGATATGATTTGAGTGGAAACTGCTGAAGCTTTTCTCATTCCTGTCAGTACTATGCTTCTCACTGATAACCTTCACCTTCTTTGGACTAGATATTAGTTACCTTGAGCCTAGCTACAGGCTCTAGCAGGCCAACTACCTAGTGAATGCATAGGAGTGCCAAGCCAAGGTTGATGGCCTGCTACAGCCTGTAATCAAGTGAAAGGTGGTGAATGTCATACATAATCAAGGTTGCTAGTTGAAACCTACCTCTTTAGAAGAAGATATATTAAATATTTGTCATCAAGGTGCTAAACCTGCTAATTTACTGTGGTATTAAGCTGGAGCGTTAGTCCATTGTGTTAGTACAAAATTTGGGCTTTCACTTCTGGAACCATTTCACATGCCAGATCCAAACTCATAGCTTCACACACATCTACATTTTTGTATGGCTTCATGCATTCTCCAAGTATAAATTTCTGGTAGGTACCATGCCTACAGCTGATGTTCCGATCTTCTTTGCTGAATATTTTTTTATTTAAATAAGGTTTGATAATTTCAAATTTTATTTTCCAGAGTTTCAACAATGGAGGAATAAGTATGCAAAGTACACCTTGTGTTGTGTACTTATAATAGTAACCCAATGGGAGTTCAATTCTCAATAATTTTAGCAAATGTCAGTAAAATTTTCTCTTTTTTAATTAGACCTTGTGTGAATTATTTTGTGCTAAACATCAGTTGTAGGTAAGGTACCTATTTAGAATTGGCACGAAGAAATTAAATATGTTAACATCCACTAGGGCATATACCGTAGTACCTGGGCAGATTTGGGCACTTTTGTGCTGAATAATTAATTTAATTTGCTTCATTTTGAAAATTTGAAAATTTTGATAGTAAGTAATAAATTCATTGTAAGTCCATTTACCTTTAAGTAATGTTTGCTGCTTTTCTGTTCATGTTGTTTTAAAATGATCTTTACTTTGGAGGCCTGGGGATAAATTTAGCTGCCCTTTGCCCTTGATTAGTTAAAATTTTTTTTTTGTCATAAACTGATAATTTCTGAAAATTCGAAAAATCAAAAAATAATTTAATTAATCTGCCAAGGTACCACCGTATAATAGCCTTGGGTGACACAAGACAGAAAACCCAGTCATAGACAGCCACAAATCAAGAGGACTAAATTAGGTGGTCTTGAGTCTTGACCTTGCAAACTGCTTAAGGGAAAAAAGACTATGGTTTGTGGTGTGGGGTTCATTTAGGGCAGACACTAAACAGTGGTAATTAGTCAAATATGACACCTCATGATAACCTTTGCCTCATGCATTATGTGTAGGGTAAAGCCCTAGGATGGGGGCATTCTCAAAAAGAAGGGGCTTAGGACGAGGTGATAGCTGAATCCGGCCCTGCATTTTGAGAATGTCTCCAACCCATGGGCTTTACCCATTGTAAAGCACAGGACAAAATTTATCATGAACCAAACCTACTTAGATCATGAAGTATAGGAGTGTGAGGGGTATTATGCCAACTCTTCAATAGTGGGATGGTTCTTACACCTATAAGTAGGCATAATTTCCCTCCCACCCTTGAGGAGGAGGCATAACATCCCTCCCAATTTTTAGGAGGGATATTCATGGACATAAGATGCCCTCCACAAATTTTCTCCAAGTGCTTTACTATGGGTAAAGGCCCAGGGTTGCGACCATTCCCAAATTGTAGGCCCAGACTCAGCTGCCTAGTCCTAGACCCCTTGTTTTGCGAATGTACCCACCTTCGGGCTTCAGAGGTTAGAGAGAAGAGAGGTAGGTCTGTAGGGGTAAAGGAAGTCCTTTCCAAGCACATTTTTGTAAGATCGATTTGTTGTTGAACGAGGTTGAAGAGTTACAATCACGTCTCATGATGATCAAGCTGCTCCTTCTAATTCAACAAGGTCTTGGAATCTGACTCAAGAGCGTGGATTCATGTGTCTTATATATAGGTATACACATCTGCAAAGATTTTGTTGAATGGAAGCTTGCATCAGTCTGTATCTTAGTCGTTGAAGATGTCGTTGTGTGGAGTTGTTTGATCCTCTGGTTGAGTACTTTTGCATGTTCTCCTATTGTCTATGACGAGGATGATTTTAGGGTTTGAAGCTCACTTGCAAAGCTTTGCATTGATATGATCAACTATATGCATCATCATTGTGGTCACCTTGGTTGCTACCAGAAGAGGTGTATAGATCAACAACATAAGACTGTGTTTTTTCTGTAGGAGTGAGAGGGTTGGTGGTGTTTTATTCTGGTTTAGACTTTCAAGGGTAGGGAGAAGAGTTTGAAGCGATGGCGAATTCAACAACACCTGTAGCTGCTGCTGTCTCAGAGACAATCAGAACCCAACCCACCTATCATCTGCTGCTGGTGTGTCCATCAGGCATCTCACGGGCCCAGGTTTTTGGCTCCCATTTTTCAAACCTCTTTTGCAAGCTCCCCCTTTGATGAGATTTGCAGACCAACTTTGAATGGAAGAACCAGTTTGGCCCATATGAACCACGATGCACGTGTAATATGTTCTTTGGTTTGCTATGTTCATTGTTTGAGTTAGCTTCAAAACCACTGTTATGGATGCTTCCCTGCATTCTCATAGATATGTGCTCTCTTTTTTTGCCAGTATTTCTCTTTGAAACTCTGGATTGCAACCATAATCAGTAAATACTTCTAGGGTGGTTACTTCTGGGCTGAAATTGTGGCTGTAATTGGAAGATGAAGGAAGGGTCTTTTTGTGATTGTTTGTGGTATTGCAGCTGGAGGTGGACTTCAGCCCTGTTTATGACAGGGAGCCTCATCCTGATCTTGACCTTGAGAAAAGAATTGAGATGGTATGAGTTGTATGACCACCACCTCTGCAATTTGTCAATCAGAGCATCAGTCTCAAGCTTAGACGGTACTGTAATGTGCATGAGTTTCTGTGTGCACAATGAGTGAATACTGAAGGATGCCCAGTGCAACAGATTTGACAACATTATGCATGCATGTGGATCTGTCAAACTTCTGGACTATTGTTGGATTGTCACTGAGCAATGTTGGACACATACACAGACATGGGAGCAGCGAGTGGCAAAGCAACCATCTCTGTACAATGGCACCAAATTCAGAGTAAACAATTCCCTCATCAAACTGAAACTCTTTGCTGCTATTGTAACTTTCTGAACTTGTCTATCTTGGAGGTTTGTGACTTGGCAAATGTTTGGATAAACTGAGTTTTATGTTTGGAGCACAGTATGGAGGCTACAACAGAGCAAAAGCTGGAGAGGGTATGACAGTGTCTTCAGAAACTGTGTGTCTTCATCTTGGCCTCACAGATTACAAGTACATGTCACATACTTATTCCTTTGCACCATTTGGCTTCTATATTTTATGGAAGCCTTTTGAGCTTTATGTATGAATGAAAATAATATTGACTTTTTTAATTGGCTACATCTCTTGAGTGGTAGCCAACATCATGACAGAGGCTTCCCATTGCTTCTGGAAATGTGACAGAAACTCAGGATGCAGATTTTGTAAATGGGTTTGCATGGAATTCTAGGCAGAGTTGTTATGTCCACAGTCATGGCAGCTCATCACTGCTATGCTATTTGCAATGAACAAAGGTGATGGTCTGACACTTTGTGAGCAACGCTTATGAGGTTATGACTGCACTCATTGTTATGTTACCTTCAAATAGTTGTTGCAGAAAATTTTCTGCAGTTTCATGGATGTATTGTCTGGAAGGGTACACAGGGTCATGGAGCACAATGATTAATCTTCCTTCAATTTTGCAGAACTTTCTTGGGGACGAACCTGTCTGCTGAATGGAACCGCTTCCTTGTCCCAGTGCCAGGTAAATGCATCAAGAATCAATGAGTTAGAACTCATGGACCCATTGGTACAATGAGGCCCAGTGATCTGCTGCCCATACTGAAGTTGTGCTACAATATACCTTATAATTTTTTGCAGTATTTACCTGATTCTAGCAACTGATTTAAATAATAGAGGATTGAAGGGTGTGATTTGGTAGAGGATGTGGACAGATGCAAGCACACGGCTAGCCCTCTTGGGAATGGAGCTATTGTGGAGACTGTGGATAGGCATGTGTTAGTTTTGCAGCGGAGCTCAAATGTAGGTGAATTTCCAGGCCACCTGGTCTTTCCAGGTGGACACTCTGAGGTAATAAGTTTGAAAATTCTTGCATTTTTTTCTCTTCTTTTCTGCAGCTCCCCAGTTACGGATTTGCAGGAATGCTTTCAACTTTGTAGCTCTCTCTGCAGGTACAGAGCATGGCTTTATGAGAGGAGTTTTGCAATAGAGACAGAGGAAGAGCTTGAGCTTCTGTTTCTGTTGTACAATTGCTAGTTCCAGGTTGTTTGTTTTTCATAGGAAGCAGCTTATGTTTTTTCCCTGAACAGCCACAGGAGGTGGGGATAGAGGGACATATTGGTGACAATGTGGAGTTTGACAAGAATGAAATCAACCAAAGAATTGCACTTGAGATGTTTGAGGGCCTTATTCGTGAGGTTGTGGAAGAGACAGGAGTTCCAGCTACTTGTTTGGTATGTCACTAGCCACACCCATTCTGGTTTTTGAAACTTCTCCTCAGCTGCATTTGATTTTTTCCTGTGTCTTTTGAGCGTTGGGTCTTCTGTTTTTCTAATTTGCTATAGTTTTGTTGGATCTGAAACTGTGTGGAACCTTAGTTAGATGGGCTCATTTCTCAAACTCTGTTAACATTGACTGAAATCACAAAACTATGGAGAGATGATCTTAATAACAATTATGATGATAGATATGAGTTTAGATCTACTTGGATACCACCCTAAATATGGGATTATGTTGCAGTGTGAGCCCCTTTTCATTGGCATTTCACAACGGCTCATCAATGTGAGACCAACTGCATTTTTCTATGTCAAGTGCACAATCTCTTCGTCACAAGTGCAAGAGTTCTATCAATGTGCTACTGATGGCTTTGAATCAACTCATCTTCTTGCCATACCAAAGGTAAAAGACACTAAATATGTCTTTTTATGGTGTCCCTCAACCAAACCAAACATTAGTCTTTACTGATGGCTTTAAATCACAAATTCATTGTGATTCTCACACATAAGTGCAGATTTCTTGAGTTAATAACTTGGCAACACAGAAGGAAGAGGATTTAGCTAGCTATTGGTTTTAAAAATAGCACTTGAAGCTTTTTGATGTTGGTTTTTGATTGTGTGGATCAGGCGGAGCTGCTTACAGAAGCAAATAAGATGCCAGGATGCCATCAAGGTGGGGCAGTTCTATATGATCTTATGACAAAATTGGCATGATAATGGCCTCTCAATTTCTTTCAAAACTAAATTAGAGTCCAAATTAGGACTTGTCCAAGGTTCCCACCACCCAGTAGCAACAATGACTGCCACATTTTTATTCATGGAGTTCAACTTTAAATTGTTAAATTCATTGGAATGCTTGTTTTGGAGATTTGAACCAGTGCCTTCTGGTCAACAACTCTTTCTGTTATAATGGCATTTGCTGATTTTTGGATGCCCAATCCTTTATACTCAAATTAAAGTTTGATACTATTTTCAACCATTTGAAGCTGTGAAGGTGGACAAAGTTACCTAGTCTCATTGTTTCATCAAACATCTATTCCCTATCTTTCAGCAGAGATTTTACCTCTTTCTGGTCAGCTGGGCCTTAAAGCATCAATGAAATTACCCATATGGCCACCCAGAAATGAAAATCCCAATATTTGTAAGCAGATGGAACTACATTCTGCATTTGCTTTCAACTGGGATCATATTTTCTTTCCAATCACCAGTGTGTTTTTGTGGATGTTGAATTACGATCAACTGAGTCATGAAGTCAACTAGCACTCGGGACATAGCTAATAAAGAAAGGCAAAAGTAATCCTCATTCAATCAAGCTGCAAAACAAGCTTTTGAGTAGTTTTGATTTTAAAGCAACCTAAACAACTGTTCCTAGCTCAATTGATCCAAACACATCATGTTAATCAATTGGAATCAAGTAAAAGTTGCAGTTTCCAGTTCTCAAATTGACCTCACTTTAGCTACATGATGGCTCTTACCATAATACAGACTTCTTAGAAATTCTCTGCAGGAAATCCTTGGATTGGTTGCACATTTCTAGCTATGGTGTGCAACTCCCTTTCTTCATCCCTACTTAACTCCCACCCAAGTGCTCCAGCAAATTCACTTGCCTACATACAAAAAAGCAGAATTCAGCTCACCTTGCCCTCAAAACTGTCAGGAAGTTAAAAAATTGTGAGAGAAAAGTACCTGTGCTGCTGTCTTTGCTCCAGGAATGGGTACTACATTGCCTTGAGCCACTAACCAATTCAGGGCAACCTGTAGAAACCCCATGAGTACCACCAATTAAGAACTTCAAAATGCATGGATGGAACCCATGGAAAAACTGATCACTTCAAAGGACAAACACAGAATATTTGCAAAAAACCAAAACAGTTTGAAGCTTGGTGCTATGGGTATTTCACCTGTGTTGATGATTTATCATAACGTTGTCCAATCTCCTTCAGCTTGCTCAATAGAGGTGCAACCTGTTGCAGCAACTTCATGTATCAGCAAAAATATATTGGAGCAAAGAAAATGTAAGAAACTTTGAAATATTCTGTTACTCAGATCTGTATTTGTAATCAAATCAAAAGTTTGAATGTGAATTGATATATAACCCATCTCTAGAACCCTAAAAGTACCATGCTATGTGGAAAAAACCCAAAGGGTGGAGGGGCAGAAAAAAAACCTTAGCAAGAAATGCAGCATTGAAGGTTCGACCACGTGGGCCTGAAGGCGGATTGGCAGCTGTGTATTTTCCAGTTAATATGCCTGTAGACAACAGTGAGCACCACAAGTCCAAGTTTCCTCTTAGCATCACTACAATGGGTTTCTTTCATGAAATGAGGATGAAAAGGAAAGATGCAATGTGTCAGCAGAAAACCTTGAGAAAGCACAAGAAGTGCATCAAGTTTTTCCTCTGCAAATCACTGCAATGGTTATTATTTTTGTTTTCACAAAACAAGGGTAATGAAAAGGGAGAGGTGTATGTATGAGGAGAAAAACCTTGAGAAAGAGGCGAATAAGCAATGAGAGTGATCCCAAGTTCATCACATGTCCTCTTCACACCATTTTCTTCAGGGAGTCGATATAAAAGACTGTAATGTACCTGAAGAAATAGCAACAAATGATATCAACAGACCTTCCTCATCTTGAATGTAACCCAATCTTTACAAATCTACTTGACAGCATACTGTAAGGAAACTTGGGATGTGGAAAACCAATCTTCTATGTTCAAGAATATACTAGTTGTGAACATGCATCGTTATCATGTCAAGAGCTGCTAGGTTGTCTCCCCCCCCCCCTTTAGCTAAGCAATTGTGTTTTGAACTGTGCACCTGGTTGGATGCCAGTGGGACACCTCTGTTTGCCAACTGGTTGTATGCTGCTCGTAGCCTTTTCTCTGCCACCAAGAAGGGAAGGTTAAAAAGGGTTTACAATTGCTCTCAAGTGAAAACATTCACACTACACCAAGAAGACCAACACATTGCTACTTTGATCATCCTTGGGTTTCGAAAGATGATGGTTGTTGTTTTGTGAGATTGTTGACTTCCCTAGAACCCTAAAACTGCTCTTGGAACAATTCCCTGATTCTCTTGTAGAGCAAATAATCCAATCTGGGATTACATCCTAGAGCACACTGGAGAATTTTTTTCAACTAAAGCTTGAGAAGCCAAAGAAAGAAAGAGAGACAACATACCATTGTAGTTAGAGACACCAACAGCCTTCACAAGCCCCTGATCTACCGCATCACCCAACCCATCTAAGAAGCCTGAAATTTACCCACCATGTGACATTTTTCAAGCTGCAAGCCCCATGAGTAAATTTCAAACCAAAGTGCTCTCTGCCATTATGGGTGATCTGCAAATCCCACATGTAGGAGTCGATATCTCACCATCTTTGGTTATCCACTGATCAACTTGGACTAAGATGAGAGCAAGTGCATAGAGTTAGAAGAGGGTAATTTGTACTGACCTTCATTGCCCCACAGTCCTGGCCTGCAACAACAGAGCTCTTAACTACTTTAGAAAAGATACTCCAGTTCTTCAACACTATCAACACAACCCACCAGCAAACCAAAAAGCCACGAAGATGGAACTTTGGGAAAACATCAGATTCTAGAATTCTTGGTGCAGGAAAGAGCATTATATGTTGTTGGTGTGACTACAGAATATGGTGGGTATCTATCTCCAAGAGTTTCCAAATGGAAAGCGCACCAATGGAGTTGGTAAAGATCCACGTATGTTAGACCAAGCCGAGAAAGTGAGTCTTTGAGAGCTGCGACAACACTCCTCCTTGAGAAACGCCAGGGAAAAGGTGCAAACTTTGTTGCCACAATCGCCTTCCCACTCTTTCCCTGCTTTTGTCTGTCTTTGATAGCCCTGAAAAATCACAATCAATGCAAAATTCTTACCTCACATCATCATTATTTCAGCACTTCAACAGTTGGATTTGAGAAATTCCACGAATTCCAGTTCTCATTTTTCTCAGCTCAAACTGCACATTTGTGCACTCATCATGTCAAACTGTCTTTGGAAGACCTTTTGGAGTAAAAAAATTGCACCAAATGAAGCAGAGGATCTAATCACTGACAGCATTTGTGTGTGTGCAGGCAACTGATTACCAGAGTTTCTTGACTGATTCTCTACTTTTAGATTCTTATGACAGTGTATTTTCTATGGAGAAATAATTTCAAATTCTGAGAATTCAGAGCAATCTGCTTACCTGCCTAGGAGGGATTCTGAACTATCCCCACCTTTCCACTGGAAGATACAAGGACATAAAACCACCACCCATAAGCTCTTTTCTTCTCACTTCAAAGAGATAGAAGTAAGGAAGCTCCATCTACTGTCAGATTTCTCTTTTGTTTACTGAAAACAAACTGCCACTAGTGAAAAAACAAGTGATGGTGATTCATTCACACATGCTTCCAGAATAAAAAATTCAATCTGATTTGCTTCCCAAAATTATCTTCTCAGTTTTAGCAAGTTTTGTATCAAATGAGTACATTTTCTGAGCTCAAAACTGGTCCAAGTTTGTCACTTAGATTGAAATTTTTTAGGGTTTTTAAGATTTCAATGTAGAAACAAAGGCAAGGATGGTACAAACCTTGGTGCCATAGACCTCTGCCAAAAAAAAACACAGAAACATACACAACAATCTTCTCAATCAGTGCACAAAAACATTCACTAGACCTATGATGGAATGAACTCCAGAAGCAGAGACATGAGAAGGCATTTACATACTATTAAGTCAGCATGACACTCCTCCAAATGATCAATTTCACCACTATCACTAACTGCATTGAAATCCTGACAAAACATTATTAACATTTTTTTTCTCCAGGGATTGAATTCAACGAAGACTAAGGAAGATCTGTGTCAAAATTAATTCACACCTGCAGTATCAAAGAAAGTGAGGCCACCATCGATTCCAGCATTGAATGCATCTCTTGTCTCCTTGATGTTCTTGTCTGTAACAAAATTTCCAAAATTGCAAATCAAAAAACTCTGATGACCCAAATCAAAAAAGCTAATTCGCCATCTCCCCTAATCACAAGTAGATCAATGGGTGCACAACAAGAGAGACAGACAACAGAGAGATGTAATGTGAGGTCCATACTATCCACAAATTAGCCAAGACAAAAAAACCACATGAAAATAGGTGGTGTATCAAGTGTACCATGTGGGGTATATAAAAGTATCAATCCATGATTTAACAGAGAGAGAAACACCAAGAGAGACACAGACACAGACAGAGGAGAGTGGGGTAGATACGATGCATACCATCCCAGCTGCCATTCCATAAAAGAGTGTCTCCCCATGACCATGCTCCTATCCCTATCTGCGATACACGCACATCAGATTTCCCTAGTTGCACTAACTGGTCTGCCGCCTCCACTGTCGAGACTTCACTCGTTGCACCTCCTCCTCCCACTGCGAAATTTCTCTTCACCACACTAGTACTAGTAGGATTTGTATTTGAGACACTTGGTGAAGGACCCATCATCATGCATCCCACTTTGCTGAATCCATGAATTGGTGAAAGACATGATGTGTGTACTATTGCAGCCATAATTATGGTACGATTGAGAGCACTCTATAGTCTACTTATTTCTCTGTCTGTCTGTCTGGGGATCTCTCTATGTGTCTTCTCTTTTCCTTTCTTCACTGTCACCACCAGCTGCCAAAACCCATTGAAGGAAGGCAGCTAATACTACTATTGTTTTGGAAGATGGAATGAGTTCCTCCACAAAAAGTCTGGCTGCTTTGCAACCATGAGCTGTTTGTTTGTTGTAGGCAAGGAATGTTTTGCAATAGGGCTTTCTTGCATCAAATTTGTTTGTTTGTTGTAGGCAATTGTGTTTTACAAAATGGCCTTTCTCAACAAATCACTGCTTTGCAACAAATCTATGTGCTGCAGCCTTTTTTTTTTGCTGGCTACAAATAGCCAAAAAGATATATTACAAATTCAAAGTGATAAAATCATGTGCTTTTTGAAATTTTCAATAGCCAGAATTAGAAAAATAGCCAGATTTTTATACATGGTTCAAGTAGGTGGCCAAAATTATAGGAGGATGTTTTTAAATAAAAGTCCTTTCATATTTAGCTTTGAGCCAAATTTGGTTAAATATTCCTGTGGATCATTGCCAATTTGGCTACAACAGAAAATTGACGAAAAAAAACACCGATGTGCTGATTGTTGTAGCCTACTGAGGTGATTTTTTGCATAATGAAATTCCCACAAAACTGGCTGCTTTCCTGCAAAAAAGCATCTTGCCAGAAAATTTTAAAATTTTAAAAATATATATAATAGAAGAGAAAAAAAATTTAATTAAAAAAATAAAAAATAAAAAATAAAAATAAAAATAAAAATAAAAAGTAGTTTTAATTTTAATTTTAAAATAAAAAAACTCTGAGAGATTAGAAGAGAGAAAAAGAGGACGAAAATAGTGACACGACGAGGAGCAAAATGAGAGTGGGAATTCGGGCCACGTGGTAGGTAACAACAAAAAGCTGTTATTTTCTGTCCCCCAGTGTGAACGCCACGACCCAGTAGCGACTACTTAACAGGCTTTGGTAGGTTTGTGAGAATTTTAGAGGGCCAATGGAAATGGTAGAAAGAGATCATTATTCTCACTTTCAGCAGAATAGGGCTGTTTGTAGGCATGAATATTTTGTTTCAGGCCAATGAGATTGCTGGATTTGGTGGTCTGAATTTGTTTTCAGAGTTGTTTTGAGTGAACTGAATACTGTAGTACATAGGCTCGTTAAGCACTAATTACTTATTTTTGGATTTGTCAAAAATCTGGAAAAATTTCAAGCACATTAGCTTCATTATTTAGTACAAAGTTAGATAAGGTTTTTTTCTAGTTTAAATTGTAAACTATAAAACTACACAATAATCACAAAAAAATTCTAATCAAACATCAAACCAAGCATAACACAATCACATTTAAAATTAGATTTTAAATCATACTTAGATTTAGAGATTGCATTTAGATTTAAATTAGACTTAGACTTACTTAAACATTAAATTTAGAAATTTGACTTCTAGATTAAACTTAGACATAAACTTCCTTGTGTATTCTCTCCCTAAAGCATTCAAAATCTAAACATTACACACTGACAAAAAAAACCTAAATGTAACACCAAGATTTTATCATTCACACACCTTCAAGGTCATTTTTAAATTAAGAACAAAAAACTTTGTAAACAATAAATGTAACACTAGGCTTTTATCACTCACAAACCTTCAAGGTTATTTTTGAATTGAAAACCCTAGCCCTTAAACCATAAATGTAATTGACAATTACATTCTCTTCACATAAATGTTAGTTGGATCCTTTGTTTATCATCCCTTATCTAAGCATCTCCCATTTTATTTGATTTGTGTTTCTAATGTTTACAAACTAGATTACCTATTTCCTTCATATTAATTTGTGCCAACAACTTCAAGTCCACCACAATAGCTTTTGGTCTTCCAAAACAACATAACAACAATTTCTAGTTTGCTGCCACACCAAAATAGTAGCTTTTACTCTACCAAGTTTTTTTTTCTATAGTAGCCAATTCTATTTTGCCATCACACCACGTAATAAAAACAACTTCTATTTTGTCAAAAGAAAAAACCACAAAAAAAATTTAATTTAATTAAAAACTTGCAATCACAAACTCAAAACAAAATAGAGAAATAAATTTGATTGAAAACACAACCTAGTCAAATTCATAGTTATCTTTTTCAATAGACCCTTTTCCTCAATGAACTTATGGTGTTCACCAATCATAGTGGCCACATATGCCACAAAATCCAACATATATTTAAGTTTCATAGTTCCATCACACGCAACCTCAACAGTGTCAAGCCAATTATTGATAAGGAAAATGAGGCGATTTAGATTCTTAATACCCAACCTTGATTGTCAAAGATTTGTAATCACCAATGACACTAATCATATATTCAATTTCAATTTTTGAGCCAACAATTCCCCACATTTGATGAACTAAGGAAGAGACAAGTAGAAATTGTTTTGCATGGGCAACTTGCCAAACTAGCAAGTTTTTTCTTTTTGTTGATCATGTTGATAACTTTGAAAATAGTTGCAATTCATTCTTCAAGGTTTATAAAATTCCATCAACATGTGATATAATATGCCCAAAAAATAAGTCGTCATCTTTAATAGATAACGATTTTGTTGGTGCTCTATTAGGGTTCAGATGGTGTAAGCTTGTAATAAAAGAGGATGCATGATCCTTGTGTCATAATCTACAACAATTTGGATGGCAACAAAATTGCCCACATAATCTTGTTTGATTTTCATATTTTGAAAGTAGGGATCGAACATGATCAACAACATATTTTGTGCCTTGGCTTGATTATATGCCATTGAAATGATAAAAGATACATTAATATGTTGATCATTTACATCATCATCCATAATTAAAAAAATTTGCAACTCCAAACCAAAATCACCAAGGATCAATGGTGCATCTAGAACCCCAATCCAAATCACATTATATTTCATAAAAATGCACATACAATGAGAAAGTTTTTTAAATGCATTTGGTAACAACTAGTGACCTTGATTATGGTTTAAAACACATGTTTGACAATAGGAAACAATGCACCTATTATGGCTTTCACAATAACCCATGTTTGACCCACAAGAACTTTAGAGGACAAGGGCAAAATTTGTTGACATCCATAATATATGGAAATTGCATTTCAATATCAAAAAAATTCTTGAAACAAGATGACATGGGAGACAAATTAGTTTTCATAAGAGTTTTGAATGCTTTAATAAGTAGCCTTGCAATAGAACATGAGTCCTTCCATTTTTGTTTCCCCTTGATTTTTTAATCCTTGTCATAATTTTTTTGCAAGATTGCTTGTCTAGCCTTTAAGTTTACTTTTGAGAACCCTATTGTGTAACCATAGACCTAGTTAGCAATCTTATTATTATCAAGATAGGAGGTTGTCGGGTAGATAATAAATTGTTACAATGCAAACACAAAGAGGGAGAGTGGTTACCTTATAGTCCTTGGAGACTACCTCCTCTAACCACAAATACCATTACTATTGTTTATCCACTTTGTTATAATTGTTGCCTTCCACTAACTATTTGTTAATTATTCCTACCATCATACAACAACTACCTTCTTACAAGCTACTAATTTTTAGAGAAAATATTTTGAAGAAAGGAAGAAATAAATTAAATTAGCTTAAGAGCTACATTATTCTACATCAAACATAAATGATCTATTGCCATTCCAAGAGGTAGTGAAGGCAAAGAAAAAATAAAATAAAACACGCCAAGTTTTATAAACTACGCTCACTCCCTTGTAAATTACTTTCTTCCAACATGCAATTTCTACTCCATTTTTCCATAATCTCTTTTCACAAGAATGACATGAATCCTCTTCCTAATCCCCTTTTCCATAATCTACATAGGGTGCACATTCCACCCATAAAAGTGAATTTGTAACCTAAAAACAATGTCAGACATTTTCTATGGATGAAGACTACAAACCTTAATTTAGCTCTATTGTAGAATTGTTGGAGGCGTGGTGTTTCAAAGGTGCCAAAGAAGTTGTTTTCTGATTTGTTTCTATTTTTGGTTCATTTTGTTGTTTTGTAGGTTATTGCAAAGGGATCTTAGTGAGTTGGTTTCAGTGATGGAACACAATCCTGGTTGTTTAATGGAGATTTTTTATGAGCTATGTGAATCACGGCTCTACGAAGGGATTGGTGAGGAGATTTCAAGGGAGAAATATATATAATGCTAGCTAATGAAAAGGGGGTAGATTTTCTGGTGAAGAAATGAAGCTAAGTTTCTAGAATTTCATGATAACTAGCAAGTGTGTAGTGGATTTGGATTGTAATTAATTAGGGGCAGAAGTTGATTGAAACTTCTGGCTCTTATAAAATCTTGACGCTTGAACTTCTGCTATGCCAAGGGCATCAGGAAGAGGCTTGGAGGTCTTGCATTTTTTTAGGGACTAACACAAGGGAAATGATGAGTGTGTCAAAGATTTTTGGAGTGGTTGTTGTGGTAGTTCCATGTTTGATAGCTTGGGGATCTTAAGTTGAGTGTGTAATGTGTTCATTTTAAGGATAGAGCACCTGCTGGATAGTGGGAGCTTTAGGATTTTGGGAATAAAGGGATATTGGAAAGTGTAATAGATTACATTCACCAATTTTGTCTTGAATCTCTGTCTAGTCTCTGAGAGGAACCATGTGATGTAGTCAAGTTAATATCTATGGGATTTTTGTTGTTGGGGTATGAGCTGCCACTCCCATTAAGTAACTAGTTGACTTCTCGAGAGGAAATCAAGAAAGAAACTGATCCCTTGTGGTCCATAGAAATAAGATAATAAAATTTTGGGTATTTGTAAGGATTTTGATGAAGAAATAATACTTGAAGCAAATCTTTCTATCTTAATAAAACTTTAGCAATACATATTGAATCTGTATGTCCAACATTAGGGGTTTACACACGTATAAAACATCTCCCCTTTCTTTTCGGTGATAAGTCCTCATTTTAATTCTTTCACAATTTGTTTTTGATTGATTGGTTTAGTTATTAAAAGGCCCATAGGACTAGCTAATCTAAAAAGATTTTCTACCCTTCACATTTACACAAACTTTAGAGTCATCATTCACATATTGTGTTACCTTTGACACTACATGGCAAAAACATAACCCTACAAATGGGCATTTTAATTAAAAGGCAAAATAAAACATTACGCTTGTCAAAGTTATAGTTAAAATACTTAAATTGAAACCCTTATCTTTAACATAGGCAATTACCTTGTTCAAAAACCAAAAGACTTTTACATGATTTGCCATGGATGCCCTTACTATGTTGCACACTTCAAATATCCCAATAGTTATGTGGGTGGGCTCCCATGGAACATTGATGAAGCTAATAACCATGGCAAATGTGTCATGGCTACCATGAAACATCCAAAGATCAAATGATGCAATACAATGTGTAGCATAAGAAACAAAAGAAGGTAGGATGCAATTTTCCCGTATTTTCTATAAACATATCATTTGCGAATTATTGTTTAAATGGAAACATCACATGACCACATGGCTAAGATGAACATTTGCAATGACAAGAAAAAGGAAACAAAAGGCTAATTAAGTTGTAGCAAACAAGGAACTTTTTAAAAATAAGATTATATATATATATATGTTTTGAATTGTCATTGTCTTGGAGAAATAATTGGTTTTGTTTGAAGTTCATAGATTTGGCATGTTGTAAAATTGCATATGCTTTTATTGTTGTGGATTTAATCCAAGGTGGTTCATGGGAAGGTTCAAACTGTTGTAGTATTAAAGAAACAAAAAGCAACCAAAATCAAGAATACAAAAAGCAAAAGAAAAGGAAATAAGGAAAGGGCAATGTTGAACTTGAAGATTACCATCACTACTTCAAACTCAAAACTTTTTGAAACACTTTTTGATTTTTGAATAACTTCAAGACCACAATGAACGAAAAGCAAAACAAAACCAAGAAACTATTAACACTTGAAAATATAACATGAAGACCATAATGAATGAAAAGAAAAGTAAAACATTTAGGCTTGCCTTTGTAACACTTGTAGCAAGTAGAGAAAAAAAAGAAAATGAAAAAGAGGTGAGGGAAGAAAAAACAAAGAAGAAAGAGAGCAAGGAGAAAAAGAAACAAAAAGAAAATAAACACAACAAAAGAATAAAGAAACAAGTCCCATGCAACTATCGCATGAAAGAAGTAACCACCAAGAACCATCATTGTGAAGAAGTAGCCACAAACGCCTCCATCATGAAGAAGAACCGACCACCAAGATCTATTGAATTACAACAAAAAGAAAAAAAGGATAGAAAGAGGTGAAAAGAAAAGAAAAGAAAAATCAAGGAAAAAAACAAAACACAATGCACAAAAGCTTTGAGCTTTGCTATTTGCAAGCAATAAAGAAAGCACACAACAATTTTCTTGTTTTGGGGCGATGGAGAAAGAAGAAAACATGAAGTAAAAGAGAAACTTAAATCTTAAATGTTTAAACCATAAAACCTAGAAATATTCAAAATTGGGTGGAGGAAAAAAATGTGGAATGATTTATAAGCAGAGAGTGCCCAATTAGAAAGAAAAAGTGATGGCACTCTTGGTACAACTTGTTAATATAGAATAAAGATTCTAAAATGGAATGACACTAGATTATGTGTGATATTAGACCAAAACAAAAATAACACAATCAAATTCAAAAATCTTGAATCATCAAAGAAAAGACATACCATAAACCCAATGTAGACAGAATTGTTGATTAAAGAGGTGAAAAGGCCATTGATTGAATGACCCAACTTGCATGCCCATACAAAACTAAGTAGAATTGTTAATTGCCACATGTAAAATATTGCAACCACTTCCAACCATACATTTTCAAGATGAAACATCATTAGGTTTCTAGACTAGTGGACTAGTGACCTAGGTTGGTTAAAACAATGCATCATATACAAAAGACCTATAGTGCTTACTATTATTACAACATACACTAAAATCTTAAAGTTCTCAAAGGGTTTAATTCGAATTGGTTTTTAATTAAATGTTGATGAATTGATTAATGAAGTCCATTTGAACTTTGTTGGCACTGATAAAATCATTCAAATAAGAGTAGCAGAATCAAGAGAGGAGCCAATGAGCAATAGAACCAAGAGATAAACATTAAAATTAAAAAAACTTCGATGAATAACAAAACTAAAAGAGAAATATTAAAACTAGGAAAGGCACTTGTTTAATATAATCAAGAAAAACGTTGAGGAGTAATAAAATTAGAAGAGGTGTTGATGAGCAAAAGAACAAAAACAAAAATTAACTACAAAACATAACGCACAAAACCCCTCAAAACACAAGTTGTAATTTTTTTACACTATAATTAGTTGTGGGGAAAAGACTTATTTATAATCTAAAAAGCAACAACTACAACTGTCCAGTGGCACTTCCTAAACCTTAAACCTAAATTTAAATCTTAATTAATATATAAATAATTATTGAATGTACTAAAGTATTAAAAAACATTTAAAACCTTGACCCTTATACTTTTTAATACCTTCATAAGTATCAATTTAAAAAAAAACAACAAGGTTCCAAGCAGTTGGTTCTCGATCCGTGGGTTTCAAACATGTTATGACCCTAGGTAATATTTGAAGGTATTCAATTGAAAACTTGCCTAAATTTTTAGTCACTTTTTGATTCGTTTATGATTTCTGATTTTCATCAAGATTACTGGTTTTCACAATGAAAACCAATTAATATCACATTTGGTGCCAATTGGTTTAAAGATTAGACTGACAATTTTTCATTCAAATGGGACTTGGTTAGTTTATTTTTAGAATTTTTAAAGAATCAGGTCGGTTCTATGAGAACCAAAATTTAGTTTTTAAAGTAGTAAGATAAAATCACCCATCAACAAAAACATAATTATCACCCAACACTTTTCAATGTTTTCCTCATTCCTTAACCAAATTGAACAATTTTGTGTCATTGGACGTACAACTAAAAGTCTACAAATGTTCTTTGAACTATAGAAATAAAGGACCAACACAAAAAACACAAGAAGAGGATGAATGATAGTTTTTTTCAATTTAAAAAAAAATACCTTTAGACTTCTTTATGATCCAACCTCATATTGTTTTCATTTTAAATTTGTTTTGGGTGATTAAAAAATTGATGCGTGCGCCAACTAGGGCTGTACAAAACTTTTTTGTATTTTAGAAGCAAAGATGAAATGATCCAAAATTTTCTAATCTATTTTAATTCATTGACCATTGAACACTGAACCCCTTACACCAAACACCCCATATCTTCCTCATTTGTTTATTGAATTGAACCATTTTTGTGGCATTGGAAGCATTAAATGAAGAGTTATAAATGTTCTATGAGATTTAGAGGCAGACAAACAATGTGTGAAAATTCAATCTCCTTTGACTTTTTAAGCATTTCTTTACAAGCTTATCTAACTTAGTTAAAAGAAATTTAAATTAATTTAGTGAGGAGGAGATGAAAAGGGTTGAGAGGCAGCACCCAAACATATAAACATAATTTTATTTTTATTTTAAAAATAATTTCTTAACTAAGTTTAAAAAAAAAAATGAATATAGATTTTTGAGATGCAGATTGTGAAAACCTACTCTTCTCACATTTCTGAGAACACCCTGTCGGAGAACTGACTCAATTAAGTTAAAAAAAGAAGAAGTGATATCCTCATCAGTTCTCACAAGTTTGAAATATATGTTTTAAAAGAATTCAAGTGTTGGGAAGAACTGGAATCGATGATTCTTATCTTTGAGTTTTGAAATAAACACCAGGTTTCAGGTATTTGAAAAATTCCAGAATCAAAGAGCCACCAGCTCCAGGTATTTGGAAAAAAATCAGAATCAAAGACCCATGGGATCCAGAAAATACCTGGTAGTTTTCTATGCCATGATTTGACTTAAAAAAATTGAGAACCATGGTTGTACATGATAATCAATTTGATTTTTGGCCTTGCCAATGTAATTACATCTCAAAAGATATTTAAATGTAGATTATTGGTGACCTACTTTGTATTGAGATCCATTTGATTATTGTATTTAGATTCATTATAGAGTATAGTAGCTTAAGGGATTTTGGCCCCATAGGTCTATTTTTATATGAGGAAGATGATATTTTGGCTTGTGTTGAAACTTGAGATTAATTACAGAGTTATAATATCTTGAAGGATTTTGGTTTGCTTTTAGAGGATTTTTTGAAGATTAGGTATATTTTGGCATGGTGAAATATTTGAGTTTCTGTAATTCTTCTTCCTTTGCCTTGAGATACTTTTTAATGTAAATGGCAAGGCCACAGTGTGACACACCCCCTTGTTTATAATTGTGAGCATCAAACTTTGATACCCGGATGTATTTGCTGCAGTTCCTAATACCCGCCTCACTTTGGTAGTTTCTGAAGCAGGCGTTTCACAGGTGCAGCGCACATGGGCCCTTCACAACATGGGCCCCTTCAAGTTGAAGGCCTGGATCATCTGATTGCACTTTTGACACTTTCTCCAACGACGGTGGAAACATGGGTGGAATGACAATTTTGCAATCACCTTTTGAGTTCGCAAATTCCGGAGCTTTGGGTTGCTCTGTTGTCTTGCAGAAAGAATGTGAGTCTTTGTTGCGACATTTCCTTTCATGAAGGTTAGATCTTTACAACGAAGAGGAGCTTTGTATGGAGTGAGTAATAATAGTGGGTTGCTTTGCAAGAGCCTTGATGCTGTGACGAGGTTTGTGGGCTCTTCTCCCCTTCTTTCAGGGTAGAGACATTGTGATGCACCAAGAAATGGGCCAAAGTTTGGTATCCCTATTTTCTAAGGTCATGTAGAGTCCACTGTAGAAACATTTCCGGCAAAACTGAAGGATCCACTTGGGCTCCTTCATGCTAACCATCATGTGTTTCCAATTTAGTATGTTGAATGTTTATCATCCTTATGGATGTCATTGAAAGGGTAGAGCGACTATGTGAGGAGAGCCGATCGTTTTCTTAGTGCGCAGGAAAAGGTCATGATAGTGGATGACGAGGTCGCTGATGATGGGTTGATGTGCTCTTTCGAATTTTAAGTTAGATCCATGGTACCACAAATTGATTTGTTCGATTTTTGATTTTTCATGTTTTGAGTCTTTCTGAGGAGGTAGAATCTTGTCCACGTTTTGTGGAATTATGTGTGGAATGTTTGTAGTCCTAGCTCAAAAGAATTTTGTGATTGGATTTTGGTGAGCTGATTGAACTACACTATAGTGGGGTTGCATTCCCAAAACAAGGATCTGTAGTACAAGTTATGACACAAGTTATGACCAAATGAAGAGTCATGTCGTAAATTGCTAAAATGACTCCTGACCACTTAAATCATTGTCCAAAAGGGTCAAATCAACTCCTATTCAAGAGCTTGATATGTGATGAATGCCTTTGAGTATGTAGGGAAGAAGCTTGGTTGTTGCTTAGGATTGTTATTCTAGATGAAATTCCTCTTGAGATCACTGCCTGGCTCTCGCATCTTCAAACTTAGATGCTTTCATTGTCTTTGGAAATCCCAACTATGGGATCTCCAGATTCAGAAGAATGAAAATGGGTTTTTGGGGATTCAGCTTTTGAAGTCCGAATCTGCAAGAGAACTGGAAAAATCTTGGCACAGACAACTAAATTTCAATGTCACATATGTTTCAAGAAAAGATTGGGTGGATTGAGAGTAGATTAGGACAAATGAGGAGAGGATGGGTGCTAAGATAAGCCCTAAGTAATGCTTGATAGTTACCAGTGGTTTCACTCTGAGGAAGCAGAGAAAAGTTCCTTCCCAATCACCAATTGCCATGCCCCAATGGATCAGCTAGGATAATTTTTTTTGTGACTTGGAATGGAACTGGCATCTGTGACAGGGGTAGTTGTGAGATGTGGAGATGGTGGGTCTCTGAGTTTTTGCCTTCAACCTGTTCCAAAGCCCGGACTACTATAATAATGTAAGTCCTCATTCGATCCCTGTCAATTGAGGAAAAATGATTATATCTGAGCCTCCATTGACTAATTTTGTTGTGCACCTTTTTTGTTGTCATGTGCTGAAGTACTGGCACTGATCATGACCAGAAACTTTCACATCACAGTCCAGGAATGACTGCGGAAGGGGACTAAAGTTCAAAATTCCTCTCCGGCATCCAGATTGACATTAGAAAATGGCAGTGCGAATTCAAGGCATGTGCAGTAGTTGCCATGCTGAACAATCTGTGGACCTACCTGCTGACACTAAGTCTTTCATATGTAACCAGTGCTTGTCTGTTACCACAATAGACCACTTACCATCGCAAGGGCCCGAAATTTCCTCCCACCTGCCCTCTCCTTCTGCTTCTCCTTCTTCACATTATTCCTTGATATCAGGTCCAGTGTCAGATCGTCCCCACATTTCTGATTCCCATTCATCAGTCTCTGTTCTGCCAAGGTTTCAAGACCATTCAAATTATCTGCTTCAGCGAGACCACTCTTGGTCATCCAACTCTTTGCCAAGTGTGTTGCAAATCCCACAACAGCAGCTTAAGCCTTCTCAATCTACCAGCTCCACTTCTCCCAGCAACCAATATCTTCATGTGCCACAATTTCAGATTCCCAGCCAGCAAGTAGACTCCTTGCCATCTGCTGTGCCCACCACCAAATACCAGAGCTTGCAAAATAATCCTCAGCCTAGCTCATCAGTGCTAGAAGTGAGAAATCCTTTTCTGCCTCCATTGTTTCCAAGAGACTTATCCCCTGCATCCAATAGTGAGAAACCTTCTCCAGTAGGCACTCTCTCTCCTCCTCATCACAAGCCAGTTGTGCTTCCTCTCTCCACTCGTGGTGTACAGCTATACCGGCGTCATTCCACTCCAAACCCATTGCAGTATACTCCAACACCAGCAAATTCACAGGGTTCCAAGAGGGCAGTAATTTGTGGTATAACGTATCGGGGCACCTGCCTGGAGCTTAAAGGCTGCTTAAATGATGCCAACTGTATGAAGTACTTGCTTACCACTAGGTTCCACTTTCCAGATTCTTCCATTCTTATGCTCACAGGTAGGTACCATGGCTATTTCACCTGCACCTAACACACCCTCTCTAACTGTGTCTTTCCTTGATTGTGGGATTTTCTATTGGCATGGTCCAAGGGCTTAGTTTGCAATTATGTTTAGGGTTTAGGGACGGGGCATGAAGCCCGTCATTTCTGGCCTCCATCTTTTACACACACTATGTATTACTTTAGCTTGTGACTGTAATGAAAAATGAAGTACTACCTGATGAGTCTAATTCTTGCAATTTCTGGGACAGAGGAGCAGATGGATCCACGCAGACAACCAACGAAGTACAACATAATGCATGCCCTAGAGTGGTTGGTACAAGGCTGTCAACCAGGAGACTCTCTTGTTTTCCACTTCTCTGGCCATGGATCTCAGCAGATCAACTACAACGGAGAAGAATTGGATGGCTATGATGAGACGCTGATCCCAATGGATTTCCAGACAGCAGGCCCAATTGTTGATGATGATATTAATTCCACAATTGTGAGACCTCTGCCAGTTGGTGTTACTCTTCATGCCATTGTAGATGCTTGTCACAGTGGCACTGTTCTGGATCTTCCATATCTCTACAGATACAATGGGTAAGACCAGTAACTTTTGTCTCTCACATTGTTCATCCATTTTTCATTCCTGTTATCTCATGTAAAGCTTCGGTTACATGATTAGGTATTTGCAGGGATCTGAGTACTGGAAAACTTTTTGTTCTTTAATTTCACATGATTTCAACCTCAGACATAACCTACAGAAGCTAAATGTGATCCAATCATAAAATACTTTGTGAAATATGTAACACCTCACTTAAAGATGAGGGTGTTCATCTTTCTTAGATATGAGCAGTTCACATGGGAGGACCATCGGCCGACAACTGGGACATGGAAGGGAACAGCTGGAGGTGATGTCTACTCCTTCAGTGGCTGTGATGACAACCAGACTGTAGTTGACACATCTGTGAGTCTCTTGCCTAAACCCTAAACCCTCTTGCAATGCTACATCAAATATGATATTGCAGCTTCACCTCCAGATGAGAACAGTGCAGGTTGAATGAGGATACCATTGAATTTTTCGATTAGCTATGTCTCTTCGAGTGCTAGCTAGCCAAGATCATGACTGAGTCTTCCCATTTTGCATCCAGAAATGTGACAAAAACTCAGGATGCAAATCTTCTGTAATGGATTGCTGAGATTTTGGGCTGATCATCATATACTTATCTACTACACCCACTGTTGGGAGCTGATGAAGTCAATGTGTAATAGTCATGGCAGCTCATCACTGCTATTCATGATAAAGAAGGTGATGGTCTGACACTTTGTGAGTGACTCTCATAAGGTTATGACCACACTCAATTGTTGTGTTACCTTCAAAATGTTGTGAAGATTTCTCTGCAATTTTATAGCTGTAATTATACGTACAACAAATCACCTGGTTTATATACATGTGCCTTCCTGTGACAGCATAAACACAACAAGGACTCTATACTTCTCTGATTTTGCCTCTTTGTGCAGGATTTGGCAAAGGGTACATCAACTGGAGAGATGACATATTGTTTCATACAAGCAATTGAGCGTGGCTATGGCAGCACATATGGGAGTCTTTTGAATGCCATGCGTTCTGCAGTACATTCTGCTGAAAATCAGCTAGTCACATCCCTCATTGACAAGCTCTTGAGTGGTGGCAGTTATGAAGGTGGAGAAACTCAGGTGAGTTACCTATGTCAACTCCAAGTTTACACAAGCACTTTGTCTAAAATCCTCCACAATAAAGCCATTCAGTCTGTTGAAATGCTTGGATTGATAACGCCGCTGACAGTTATATTTCATCAAATGCAGGAACCCCAGCTGACTGCTTCAAAGACATTTGATGTGTCCAAACCATTTATCTTGTAAGGTAGTCAAAATATATATCTACCTAGAGATATCTTGGTTGAAACATGAGACTACCTTTCAGATCTTCAGATTGCTTCCCTAGGAGTATAGTAATGGCTATCACCACTCTTTCAATCATAGAAGAATGAATGCCTCACAGCTCAGACCATTGACAATGTGCAAGTGAAGAAAATGAGCTGAGATTCTCATGTACTAAAGTTTTGGCACACATTTTACAACAAATTTCAAACTAATTTCTATAGAAAAAAATAGATCGAACATGGTTTGAAACTATTTTTCTTAATAGGTTATGGACACAAATTCATGAAACCTAATAGTTCATGAACTTTGTTGTACACAGCTGATTTCATCTCTTCATGTGGGTCTAAATGCACGTTGTTCAAATGGGGGAAAGAGAAGGTTTGGAGGGAGAATAGGCGTTAGTAAACTTTGGGTACATCATAATTGTCCCAATGAGAGTGTTTGCCAAGAGACAATATGCACCAGTGTTGGTCTGGTATTGACTTTTGAATATATCAGGTCATCTTGGTATTGGGTACTTTTAAAAACTTTCATACAGGCTTGGTCTTGATGTTGGGTCCAAGACTGATTTTTGGATCGTATGAGGCAAGTACATACTTGGTAGTGAAACTGTAATAAAATTTGGCACTATAAAAGAATGTGGCTTTCTCACACAAAAAAAAGTGACTCATGATGCATGTGTGAAGTAAACTTTGTGGTTTCATCCATTACAATGTACAATATGTGATGTTTATTGTGGCATACATTACATTAAAATGACAAACTGACATTAGGTAATTATGTGTTGAAATGTCAACTTAACATCATTTTGACATCAGGCATATATTACATTAAAATGGCAGTTTGACATTAGGTACATTATTTACATTAATACATTACCAGACTGATACCAGTACAAGGTTGTTATTGCTTCATGTCATACCAACCTAGTAAGGTCCTTGCTACCAGTATGAACCAAGTGCAAAACTACATATGAGACCAACAGGGGTATGCACCACTGTTGCGGGATAATTGATTTTTTAGCATAACCTTCAGTTTTGGTTTTGCATCAACTCTAAATGATGGTTTCAAGTTTTTGGGCGATCTTTAAAATTTTAATAACTTTGGGTAGGATTTGGTTTTCGTTTTATAATCTCACTAGGGATAGGTTCCAGTTCTGGTTGGGTTCTTCCAAAATATCACAAGGGTGATGTAGTTTGGATATAAGTTTTTGATTATCAAATGGTTTTGGATCTAGGTTTTACTATTATAAAACTTTTCCCGGTTTCCTGTTAGTTAGGAAAGGTTCCACTTAGTCCTCAGTTAGGTTCCAATTTAAATAGACTTGATTAGTTTTGCAAGTTCTCCTCATTTGGAGCTCAGTACATCAACAAAATCATTCACCTTATTATGTTGTTAAAAGAGCTAAGGAAACATTGGTTTTGTAATAAACTTTTGCAAATAAATACACACATGCCAAAGAAATCAAATGTTACAAATAGGGCACAATTTAATTGTGAAAAAATGAAAAAAACATTGCAATTTATAATTTATAAATTGACTTGTGTTCAAAACATGTGTAATGCCCCAATGTCAAGGTTTGAAGGCTAGAATGCAACCAAATGCTAGCATTTTAAGGAAGTGGTAGCAACCTGAAAGTCATAATGTTCTTGAACAACAACATTTTCATATGCCAAGTTCATAAATCATTAGTGACTCCTCAAACCTATTAAAGATTAAAAAAAGCCACATTGTGTTTTTAAATCCCCAAAGACCATAAAAACCATAAATTTCAAAAATATAAAATCTTCAAAACCCCAAAAGTCCTAAAATCTAGAATCCACAAGATGAGAAAATCCCTACAACCCCAAAGGTTGTAGAATCTAAAATCTCCCAAGAGTACAAAATCCTTAAAACCTCAAGGACCATAGAATCCATGAAATCCATATAAAATCACAAAACCCCAAAGACTACAAAAACCCTATAGACTATAGAATCTCACAACATTCAAGAACATTAGTGTGAAAAACTCTACATTTCCTCCCTCTCATCATTTTTTGATGGCCACATTTAGTGTACTTGCAAAACATAAGAAGAACAAAAAAGACTCATTCTCCCCTAGGTAAGACATGTTCACGAAAATGCTTGTGTGAACCTTTGGTGGGCAAAAATAGACATGAATAAACAACCTACAAAAATTAGGAGATGTTAGTCCAATTGGAATTTTAAAAAATTTGAATCAAATCTAAAACATTGAAGAATAAGTTGGAATGTTTGCCTTGAACATCAATAGAAAACTAGTAAAACAAAGTTAAGCAATTGGATGCAAAACATACCAAATACAATTTTATGGGCACTAATTGGTTTCAATTATTGAAGGTTAAAAGTATGAATAAAGAACATTAGGTGGCGACCATATGATTGTAGTTGTGAAAGGTTAAAAATATGGACATAATGAAAACAAGCAAAGAGTAAGTATGAAGTTCAACCTACTGGTTGCCAAGTCAAAAGAATGTTGAAAGTGTAAGCCTTGAAAACACAAGTTGGACCCAACATTTGTAGTAATAACTTTTTATTCATTAATAACTTTTCATTTCATTGATGTTGACAAGTGATTTTTTTAATGCTAGAGATTTGAAAAAAATAAAAATCTTAAAAGTTAAAGAATGCAACAAGAACAATTTTTGAAATTTTCATATTTTTTTCATTTTTATAATATGAGGCATCGCACCTACCTAATACCAATGCATTCCACAAATAACATTTTATATTGTATTGGATCATTGTAACTAATATTTTAATATTATCAAAGGGATAGTTCATGTGCAAAAGTGAGATGTTAAAAAGGAATTACTAGATCAAGTAATGTGATTGGTTTTTATTGTTACTACAATTTGATAATTCAAAGTTATTAGTAGTTGGTGGGAGTTGCTTAAAAGTCATTTTTTCCATTGTTTTAGGTGGAGGTTGACTTGTTTCCATCGCAAATTTAAATGTGTTTTAGAAGAATTTGTGGTAGGTTGGAATGTTCTAGAACATGGGGTAAGTTAGACAAGGAAATATGTTTTAAAACGCGTGGCTTAAGTTTAGACAAGGAAATATGTTCTAGGCTAACTTTGCTTATCTACCTTCCCTTTGATCTAAACGAAAATTGCTACAATAGTGGTAGTGAAAGGAAAATTAGTGGAGAGAATGTTGGATTTAGCCTTGGGGTGGCCACCATTTATTTTGATAGTGGCTGGCTACCTAAAGGGAAAAGGGGATTTTGAAGGTGAGAGAAATGTGTATTTTGTATGTGGAGAGGTGTGTGTGGGAAGAAAAGAAAAGGAAATGAGTAAAACAAAGTTATAACAATGTAGTTTTAGTAGGAGAAGGGATTCAAGTAGCTAATATTACTTGTACTTGGATTTGGTTTAAGTCATGGTTTTGTTCGGGCTTGTATGAAAAGACATTTGTTCCTCACCCCTTTTGGATAGGTGCACAAGTGGGTGGACCAATTTTCCGTTCAACCAAAGTCCCTATTTACTCAAAATTCTAATCAAAATTTGAAAATTATAACTGGTTTACATTGATTTCCTTCACATGATATGAACTTATGAAAAAATGTTCATAATTAGCCCATTCAAACATTCATAAGTATAATTTTACAATTCAATTAATTTTTTTTTACACTTAACTTCCTTGTTATGGTATTTTACTAATTTCAAACCCCTAACACACACCCCATCAATCAATGGACTATATTATAGTCCATAAGGAAATGGTGGTCAAAGTATTAGTCCATGAGTTTGAGTTCAAAAGTCCATGACTTTCATAATTTAAAAAAATAAAAATGATTTTGTGAATCATGGAAATATTCAAGATAAAATTTTTAAATCGAATTCATTTTAATAAATTTCAAGATCTATAAATCAACATGAGCATTACAATGGCAATCACAAAGTAGAATTGGCTAGCATGACACCCAAATTGGTCACCTATTTGAGCATAGTCCAATTTGACGATGAATCTTGTTCTTGAGCCTTCATTAGTGTTAATGATGGGACCCACACTTGAGAGAGTGGAATGGTGATGGAGACCTATTACAAATTATATTTCTAGCATCCAGTGAATGGGGTTGGTCAATGTGGGGAATGTGTGATTAGGATCATCATTGATTGGCACAATGGCTATTCCACCCATCCATGTCATTGCATTATGATGGTTTTTTCAGATTGTGTTGATTAAATCCTTAATGCCATTCACTAGGAACTTGTTTTTTTGGCCACATTGCAAAAATTCACCACAAAAAAAAAAGCACTGGTATTATTAACCTGACAAAAGAAAAAACAAGGATAATACCAGGAAAATCCCACTGCCTGCAAGCTCTTCACTAGCAAGCAAGCTGACGAGCTAAATTCTCAGGTTTGTCCTACTCTCCAACTCTGAGAGAGCAAGCACATGTTCACAGGTCCACACAATTGTTTTGACATACCACCTACTCTTGATGTTGGGAACTTCTTTGCTGAATATTTATTTCCTTAAAAAAGTGAGGTTAGGCAGTTTTTAATTTAATTTTCAAGAATTTCAACAGCTGGGAAATAACTATGCAAAATACACCTTTTGCTGTGTATTTTGTGCTAAACATTGGTGGTAGTAGCGACAGAATTCGTGTTACTGGTTGTAAATGTTGAACTGTACTCTGCGATTAGTAGCCTAATTGTGGTACAGTCTGATCTATGAAACATGCATATGCCACAATTTTGTTTTATACATTACTGCAAGTGATCTATTAAGGGCTGTGCTCATGATTGCAGATCATCATCATACAGACGAGATCACAAGCCCTTGATGGATCGCTTGCTGATATCAGCTGGGATTCAATTTTCTCCTACACTAATACCTCACTCCATGAGCGTGATGGGTACCCATTAATCGAAATTTTAATTCAAATATGAATAAATTTGAGCTGCTAGTATATTTGAGACCTGCAGCTGCTTCGGCCATGGACAAGTTATTGTCACAGAAGGCGAAAAGAATCATGGATTATGCTCTAGACAATTGAATGGAGTTTTAGATAAATGCTAAAGGTCTATCAAAAAATAAAAATAAATCCAAAACTCTTGATTTTGTAAAGGGATGAGCAATAAATCTCAATACCCACCTCCTCCTAGCCTAATACTACCCTAGGTTTATAAATGGCTGTTAGCCTAGGTGAAAAATGATATAAAAGCTTGGTTTGATTTGCATTTTGGACGAATTCCGAAATGGAAATTGCAGTTGTGAATTCATGCTAGCACTTTACTGAAGAGCAGCAGCAGCTTCGATATGTTATGATCGATGGAACTTGTGGAATCAGAAGAAGCTGTGGCAGATTCTGGAAGTTCTGTAAATTTCCTATCGTGGACTTACTACAATTTCCAGCTGCGGAAACCCTAATGGTGTCCGCCATTACCGGATGGTGGTGCAGGTACTGGAGTGTTTTTGGTTGCCTTTTGAGGGTGGAATCCGACATGAAGATGACGGTCCTCGTGGGCGCCGATCTGCACACTAGCTGCTGAGGATTCAAGCTCGATGATTTGTTTTATATCTTCTTCTTCGCTGGTGGCCGGCGCTGCAGCGACTCCAAATCTTCCATGAATGTAGTAGTTGTCGATTGCAGAATTAGCACCCTCTAATTGATCATCTTCAACTTGTTCGCAGTCTGTCAGCGCTGTGGCGATAAGATGATGATGATCATCATGAGCTGCTGCAGCGGGTGCAGAATGAGTGGATTCATCGACTACTAATGGGCCTCCCGCTACATGGAATCTGACTGCACCGATACCTTCCAGTTCTGTTGCCTTCAGGAGTGCCACAGTCATCATCAACCCAAAAAATCCCGTCACGATTGATAAGAGTCTCGGCCGCCGCGCCATGGTTGTTACGTTTGGCCGTAATATTAGGATCCTGGGACGACGTGGGTGTAGGGTATTTCAAGCCCTACAAGCTGCTAGCTGCTGGGAGTTGGAACAAGCTGCTGATGAGTACTGACTCTAGTTTGAGTGCTAAACCGCTTAAAACGCACCTGAAATGATCTACGAGAGAGCTGCTCAATAAACAAAGTTTTGGAAGAAGATCACGAGAGACAGAAAAAAAGAAAAAAGATCAAGTTTGGAACTTCAGAAAACTCAGAATGCTGCAAACACTTGCACGGACTTTGTCCAATTACCAAGTGATCTTTTATATTCCTCATTGCAACGAGTTGATCTCTCACGCGGATCATGGATCTGTAGCTTGACATTCTTTTGGGGTCTTTTTTCTCTTTCCGTTTTTTTCTTGACACTGCAGGACGCTGATGCGAATTTCTAAATTCCACCGCAAGCAGCAAACATTTGTCAAAGTCAGATCTGCGACCAGTAGCCTACTGATCAAATTCTTTGAACACAACAACAAAGGGAGGGAGCTGGGTCCTGACAGTTCCTTTTGTAATCATGATTGTGAAAGGGGGATTGATTCCGAGCCGACTAGGCTCGCCAAGAGAGCGCGTTTTTGGAAGCTTCATGTTCACGGGCAGGAAAAAAATTATCTACTTGGCGCCCAGTCTGAGTGCCTAGCCAACAAATCTTCCTTTTGACCTCTTGTGGACATTCTTAAAAGTATTACTTTGTTGGTTAGTTAGTTAGTTAGGTAGTTTGTTAGTTTGTTAGGTTTTCTATATTAAATTTTTTAAAATTATTTTTATTATTATTTGATTTTTCAGTTTTTGATTTTGCTACAGTCATGGTCGACTTCTGACTAAAAGGAACCATTTTATAAATAAAATAATTAAACACATTCTTCCAAGTTTTTCTCAATAGAATTCATGCGGATAGAAATTCAGGGCCCAGTAGGGCTCACCGCCTGGAAATGGAGTGCGGGGAGCTATTTGACAATTTTTTTCCTTCCTTGGCCTTAACCATCGTCTTAATTATAGTTTTGAGTGTAACTGTGAAGAGGCATGTTGCATAAACCTGATGTGTGAGTATAAATGATTTACATGTACAGAGCTTACTACACTTACCTGCGACACATGGACACGGGTAGTGTAAGTGATTGTTGAATACATTTATGTGCTGTTGTGTAAATATATTGCAATCCATATTACTTAGTTGACGGTGCAACCCAAAGCTCTATATATATAAATATATACAATGGGCCACTTTGGTTGGCCCTACACAAAAATGAAAAATTAATACACCCCCAAATGGAAGCTTTTTATTATCATTGTAGTTGTTTGGATCTGAACTGGTTAAGGTGTACCAACCAAGATTTTAAAAATAGACTCCTTAAAAGAGTCATACACTTTGTTTTTCATAAATCTTAAAAATAAAAAGGCACAATATTTAAAAATATAATAAATTAAATCATCATATATTTAAAATTATCAATATCATTCACTTTGTGTCCACATGTACGATTCAAAAATGATTAATAACAGAGTAGAAATAACAATCACCTTGTGGTAAAATATTGGTACACTTTACCAAGTTTTGACTCACCTACACAATTGAAGACAATCTTGAGTGCGCTTTTGAGCGAAGGATTTGGGATAGACTGCTATGCTATTGTAGAAGATCTGAGGTCCACATTTTTGCAGTGCATGTTGCCTCACCTCATTCCAGGGATAGAACTTTTATTCTTAACTTTGTTCATCACCATTTTTGGCCTAGGCTATTAACCATCATATACACACACAACACCAGTGTTAACCGAGAAGATTGGGTGTCTACAAATATGGAGGCCCTTATACGGGTAAGATATTTGTAGACACCCAATCAAATACCCTGCATGCTTCATGTCCTGTACATCTTCTCTATATAGCATAAAATAAAATAAGAAGAGAAAAAATTATTCTTTGCATGTTTTGCTCAATGTTACCTGATTTGTACCTGTAATCTCAAAGGTAGAGGAACAAGGCATTACTAGGCTAAGAAGCCTCTTTTGCAACACTATTCTCCAACTGTTTCTTTAATCTGGAGCTAGTTTTCTGCTGACTACAATCAATTCCTGGGTCAGCACCAACAGTTACATTACACGCTCTCACACCTCCCCCCTTCCCCCAAGTCAACAGTTATTTTCATGTTTAGAACCAGTAAAGGTAGAAAAAAAAAGAATTGACTGGGGAGATGCTTTGAGAAAAGTAAAACTGTTCAGAGACAGCCCATCCTCCAAAGAAGCCGGAGTCATCTAACAAGCAACCACCAGGGCACCACAAGGGATGGATAGTGGGTGGAGAGGAAACACTTTTGCAGTGGGTTCAAGCTCCATAGCTAACCATAGTGATTGTTAGTAGTTACCTCAATTACTGTTTTTGCTACCTATTGACAACCCACTAGCCTTTACCTAGGTAAGTACAAACTACAAACCATCTACATGCATCTACTTATCTAGTAGTTACCTATTTTCCTCACTCGCTGTATGAAGTCCAACAGTTTGACTTGTTCTTCAAGTCAATTTCATGAGCTCTCTTTGAGCCCTCTTGCAGGCTGTTCAATGAAATATTACCATGTTGGTTCTCTTGCTTTGAAAGAAAAATTCTGCAAAAATTTCTTCAAACTTTGTTAGGTCTACTTTATTTATTTATTGATGAGATCTGAGTATGCTGAATCCTCCTTAGGAGAAGATGATAATGTCAATCAAATAAATCTTGAAAAAAGTCAATAAGAAGACTAATTTCAAAGTGAATTAACAAATTGTTGTGACCATGACGAGTCTGAAAGTGGTATGTGTCTTTGATGCATAGGATAAACTTCCTTGGGTTCAACCTTTTTGTCATCTATCTCTGTGGTTTAGAGTCATCCAAAGTGGAGGGCTCAAGGGCCTAGGCTCACAACAGATTCTATTGGGTTGAGAATTTGTACTAGAGAGAAAGGAAGCCCAGTACAAATTGGACTCATGTTAATGTGACTCTGATAACTCTAGATTAGCTCTAAATCTATGAAACTTGTATTCCCCATAAAAATTCAACAAGAAATTTTAGAGTGTTGTTTTGCTATCAACATAACCCTAAAGGCAAAGCTTCAAAAAAATCCCAAAAATACCAAAAACAAATACCATGGTCATGAGGAAATGGCCTCATACATGATTTTGTCATTGTGTCCCTTATTCATAAGCATAACCTCTTTTTCTCCATGCCCTTACACTAGGTTTATAAGAGAAAATGTGACTGCAGAAATTTCATAGGTCTTGTCTAAATATTATAAGAATCGTTTTTCTGCGGACAGTAAAGTTATCCGTAAAGTCAGGAAAACACAGCATCGGAACACCCTGGTTGGTCACATAGGGGATAAGATTTCGAAAAACAGGGAAAAAAAGTACACTGGGCTTCAACGGGGCATGAAACTCAGTTTAGCAGCAAATTTGGTGCTCAACTGAGTTTGCCCTGTCCTTTCTTTTCCTGAACGCCTTCAACTAATCACTGCTGCTGCTATGTGTACTGTACCTATAAATGTTCTCGAGCCTGGTGCATTTAATCCGAGTCTCAGTATCATACGCTCATTTAATAAAGTTTCATGACTTTGCGGCCAACAGCCAGGAGGGGATGAAGCATCAAATGAGGGGTGCAACTGAGGCCCAACAGGGTATGACTTCATGGATAACTCTAGTGTCCACCATTTATTCGTGTCTTACTTTATTGTAAGGTCTATAAATTTTCAGGGCAGTACGTTTCATCCGCAATTCTTTTTGTTACCTCGCCAAAGTTTGGTGATGTCAACCTGGTGACTATTAGAACCGAGTTAATGAAACACTTCAAATGAGGAACTATCAGAAAATAATCACTTGAAGCTCAACAGCAGGGTGACTATTAGAACCAAGTTAGTTAAGGGCTTCTAGACATTATGCTCATATCCAATCCTGGAGAATTGGGGCTGTTTCAAATATACTTGTATTATTTCTCAAACTTTAGGTCAAAAATCAAAATTTTCAGGTCCAAAATTTGTGATTATTCATCAAAACAAAATCACTGGTCAGTAGTCCATTAGTCATCCATAGCTCCAGCTGTGGGAATCTAGATAAATAAATAAATAAATAAATAAAGGAAAAACACCCAGCTAAGGAACAAGAGAAGAAAAAGAAAGGATTGAAGTTCAAACAAAAGACCACACCTGAAAGTGCAAAATGCACAATGGGGAGCCCTAAGAGGAGAAAACACGAAGCCTAGGACCTAATCCCATCACCTGTAGCACAAACCAAGTCGTGCAAGGAGATGGGCAAAAAATCTGGATGGGAATCTAGAGGTTTGGCTAGCCCAGGGATTGGTGATGGACCTCAACTTTGGCCTCACTGCCTAATTTCATTTTCCTCTAGTCATACACTGTTGTTGAGTGACAGTTGGACCCTAGTTGGAAATTGCAAAGTCGTCACTTGCCCCTTAATTTTGGGCTTTAAATCGCCCACTTGTGTACCCCATGCTTCTGGGACTAAATTTTCTGTGTTCTACACAGGAAACTTTCAAGAGTTGAGCTAGCAAGTCTGAAGATTCTTGACTCCAAAATTATGTGCAGGTTAAGGCCTTAGGGTGGAGGCATTCCTGACATGCCTAGGAAGACTCCAGGCCCACATTTCCAGAATGTCCCTTCACCTTGGGGCCTTACCCTAAGGTGCCAGCAAGTCAAGGCTGACATTATGTGTAGGGTTAAACCCCATGGTGAGGACATTCAACCCAAAATGAATCTACCCTCAGCTCAAAATGCAGCAGTAGCTAAGTACAGTCTGACTTAGGGGCACGTTTCCTCACATGTGGGCTTTACTCATAATTATAAAGCATGAAGTGAATGCTATGGTTGAGCCTAAGTTCATGTGGAGTCTAGATTACAAAAGGGCTTTTTTGTAAGAATTCAATTTCTGTGGTTTTCAAAGTTTGGTGTTTTTTTTCAGTTTTTAAGCATTTTTTTCAAACTAACAGTAAGGAAAACAATTCTTCCATTTTTTTCCAAACTCACCACAATCATGTGAAAATTTGCAAAAGCAAAAAAAAAAAAAAAAAAAATAAAACCACTGATTACAAGGCAAAGTAGGTGGAGGGATATTACACCTACTTAATAATGGGATTGATCTTACACTTACAAGTAGGCTTATGTCCATCGAGCACTGCTGAAGTGTAATAATATCCCTCCACCTCTTTTGTAGGAGAGATTGTCACTGATAGAAGGTGCCCCTTCAAATCCAGAAATGGATATTTCTCCAAGTGCTTTGAGATCAGCCCAAACATTAGTAGATCATGAGGCAACAGGACTTAGAGGCAACTCAAGCCTACAAGACACATAAGATGGCTCCTCTTTTTCAGGCTCAGCATCATTCCCAAACAAACAGAAGGTGCATTCCAAGTACACTAGGAAATTTCTTGGAGTACTTTTCCGTTCTACCAAAATTAAATATGAATTCAAAATGGTGGAAAAGAGGAATGACATGTATAAGGTAAGGAACATTTTTGAGGCCCTTGCTGGGTTTGAGGCTGGTTCAGCTGAGGGTGATCACGCCCTAGGCTGGGAGCCAAGATCGAGCAACAGGGGAAAAAGAGTTCCAAGTTACCTTGCACAAAGAACTTTTCAAACTTTGGAAACCTTATAAAAGTGGAAGCTCCTTTCCTAATCAAATTAGGATCTTTCATGGGTCGAAGGTTCACGTCTATTTGAAACGGACATTTTGCCAAGTAGGGAGTTCACTGGTAATGCATGGAGAAAATTTGATAATAAGCTAATTCTTTACCTTTGTCTGGGAAAACCGAGTTTAAGGGCTTTAAAGATTTCATGGTCTTGGTTGCATCAACACATTGGTCGACTGAAAATGGTTGAAACTGTTGAATGCTTCTAACTTGTAACACATGGAAGAACAGAATTTGTAGTTTCTAAATTTAATCCTAGCCATCACATGAGTCGTATAGAAAAATTTGGTGCCTTTCCTTAACCCCGGCGGGGTCTTTCAAGTATAGAGAAATTTTGTATGTGTGCCGTGTAGAACAGCAGCCTGCAAAATAAATTGTATGCTGCATTCTACAACATGAGGAGCTTCTACAATAAGCAGCTAGAAACTAAAATTTTCAATTTTCCAATGTCAACATGTTCAAGACACTAAACCATGAAAATTTGAGCACTGGCTACACTTGATGTAAGTGTGTTAGTGTGACTACACCTTTTTTGTTCTGTACGTTTGAGCTGCACATGCTGGTGTAGTTCCAACATGTCCTGAAATTGTCGACTGCTAGTTAGTGCACTGATCTGCTTTGCTCTGATTTTCTGCTGTACTTGTGCTACAGTTGCTGACGCGTTAGACCTTCGACAAACAAAAAAGATCAATGGAAAATGGACTCACATACATCGATAGATCATGTGGCGAGCAAGTTCAACTCCGAAGCCGCTGATTTGAAGACAAAATTGTAAGACCCGCTGTTTTGAATTACTGGCGGAGATTTGATCAGCTGTGGCATCGGCCGGTGGTCCGGGTTCGTTTTGTAGCTAGGAATGGCTTGCTAGCTAGTCGTGACCAGGATTGCCGCCTGGTGGTGCTGGTACAGCACTTCCTCTGTCTGCCCTTTGAGCGTGGAATTTGGAAGTTCGTTGGTGGTGGACGGTAGCCGAGGAGTCGTCCTCAGGCTCGCTGATTTTTCTTATCATTTCAACGTTGTTAACTGGAGGTAACGATGATACGACTCCAAATTTCCAAGATTTGAAGTGATTATATGAACCTGCAGCTGCTACACCTTCATCTTGTTGCGAGTCTGTGAACATGGCGATGAAATCATTGGGTTCGACATTAGCGGGTTCGACTACGGCATCGTCATCTATTACTTTTTCTGAATTCGAAAGCTGGCTGCTGCTAGGAACGTCGACGCTTCCTGGAACCCGAAACCTGATCGCAGTGGCGCCCTGGAGTTGTGCTCCGTCGAACAATATTACCACGATCATGAAACAAACTATTCCCATCATTCGGATGTTGAGCGTACTCGCGGGTGCCATGATAATCACTGGTGCTATCATGCGGGTATGTTTTGTTTCCTTATAAGAATGTAGGCTCTCTAATTAGTAGTGGTAATGTGGCTGGCTATTTTCTTCTTTCTGGAATGATGAAACTAGTTTTCTACTGTAGTTTATGGTCTGGTTCTTCTGCAACGGCAGCTTGAAGGTCTCTAGTTCTAGATGTCATCTAAGATAGCGCCGCGATGATTCATCGATCAGTCTTACTCTCTAGTAATGACAGAACATCCCTGCGACCAGCTGTGATCAGAGTCGATCCGTTGAGCTAAATATAACCAACTGTGTGATGATGGTTATGGATCAATGCTAACTAATTCGACAACGTTCGGTGAATTATGCACTACTACGCAGTCGAGACTGGTCCGGTGTTTTATATATAGCCCGAATCTGTCCAAGGCTGTCGCTCTCAGCTCTTGTATTCTCCGCCACTAGACGCGTCATCCTGCCTGCAGGACCATCCTAGCTGCTACTGCATAGATGCGCTTATAGTTTGACCACCAAAGTTCGCGGCGAATATTAATGCCGTCGCCGACTGCGCCCAAATCGATCCCTCCCAAGTCTTCTCCCAGCAGATCGGATTAAATTACTCAAGTCAAGTTCGAATGAATGTCAAAGGCTACGACTAACGACAAGTTCCTTGAGGTTAGTTGATCGTCGCAGTCATAGAAACTGATAATTAGTTGGTGTGCAAGAAAAGAAAACAAAGAAATATATACATACCACAATATTATATGTACATGGTGAAGCTTTCTTTTGTAACTTGATCATCGTCGGTTGCGGATTCTTGTATCAAATTTGTCCCCTTGCCTTCCATCCGAGCGACCTGCTGTATGCAAGATCTTGAACAGTATGGTGCAGTCGTGGGCTCCCACCCTAGTGTACAACTACTTTTCGTACACGGTTCAAAATCCTTTGAACTGACCCACTCTTACCATAGTGTACAACTACTTTTGATACACGGTTCAAAATCCTTTGAACTGACCCACTCTTTTTCGCCAGGTTCCCGGGAACTTACCAAACGGTCAAAGAGCGGAAAGTGCGCCGACGATTAATGAAGGTCGCCCCTTACACGGTACGTACGTATAGGTGTGCGTTTGCTCTACAGGTATGTGTGTGTGGTAGAAGCGTCATGGTGCGTGATCCGACGTTCAGGTGACATCTTTTGCGTGGTTGGCCCAATCCAAGTTTGTCTGAATTGACTTAGGGTGTGTTGGTATGATGATGTCATGTATTAAAAGAGGACAAAGAGGACATAAGAAAAGATAGTGAGACAATAATTCTTCCATATTTATTTTTCCTTCCTTATCTTTTCGTCACTTTCTAGAATTTCTACCATCAGTTTTTACTATGACCTGACCGCAGAGTTTTTCTTCTTCAATTTCCTCGAGTAGGCCCATTGGCCAGGATCCCCAACATTAGTTAGCATTCAATGACGACTGTCCTGCGTAGGCTGTAGCATTTTTACAAAAGTGCTGCTGTAAGTGGCGACCTACCAAGTGCCTAGGTCTAGATGTGGCTAATTTAATTATTGTTATTTCGAAAAATGGGGGAAAAATCCGAGGAAATCACAAAATTTTCTGGAAAAAAATCCCCCAAGTTGCCAAGTCTCACCATAAAAAAACCACTGTTTGCGCTCACCCAGATACCATGATGGCAAAACACAAGCCAGTTTCCTTAAACAGAACAGTGCACTGGCACTTTGTGTAGGGTGAAGGTGGAGGCCGAAGGCTTTTTCAAGATCTGATCCGATTGTAGATAATTTTGCTTGAATTAGATTTTAGCCTTTTCAAAAAAGGTTGTACTTCTCTAGCCCGGATAACCTAAACCTGTTTTAAAGGGATAGTAGCCCCATCCAGGTGCTAGCTAGTTTCACTTTCAACAAGAAGGCAGTTACATGGTCCCAGTCACATTTTAATTTCGTGACCCTTCCGTTCAGGTACCCTACAACCTGACGTAGAGCCAGCCCCAGATCCTGGTTGTTTAGAGAAACTTGCCAACACTTATTTAGACTAGCATCAAAGAAACATAACTAATTTGAAAAAATTCACTAATATGCTCGGTCAAGATGCTATAATTCTAATAACAAAACAAACACAGTATAGAGTTTTGGTTTGATATTCAAGCCCATACGTATTCAAAACTCTGGTACTAAAGGTTGTATTTCATTCTTAGAAATATGAAGAATGTTTTAAAGGATCGACGTTGCTTGGTGTTCATAAAAAAATTCTAGTACAAAACTCAATATCATAGTTGCTACAAGTGCTTACAAAACCAACATCTCAAGGTTAAATTGCCCACAGATTTGATCTTACAATTATAGAAATGACTACCAGAACAGTTTCTATCACAACTTTGTGAGTGCAAACCAAAATTTGTCCAACAAAACCACCACCCACAGTCTACTTTGGAATTTGGAATCCTGGGATAATTTAATTTGAACCAGCTAGTTTAGGTTTGTCAATTCAATGTCAAATGCATCAGATTGGGTGGTGACAATGGGGGAACGTGTACCAGCCAGTGTTTGGTGTGTAAAGAATTGCAAGAAAATTGGTTTCAATTAGATGAAAAGGAAGACTTAATTGATTGGTGGTCAAGTTGGTTAAAATTCTAGTGCACATATTACAATCTAGAAGAGACTTCATGGTTGCATGAAAATTGGCAAGCATAGTAAGCTTGGAAAAAATGATTGTTGCACCAATCTATAATTTGCTGAAATAATATTGTGTTTTCAAAATGGAGAGTTGTGTCATAAATTTTAGTTCAACTTTAAGTTGCACCCAAAATTGAGGTTAAATCACCCCAATGGCATTCTTGTTCCCTTTTGTTGTGGTTTCAGATGTTTGTTCATCAACCATGTGCATAACAAAACACTTATGCTTTGCCAAGATGCATTTGGTAGGAAACAATAGTGAAATCCAATTTTGTGTCTTCACATTGCACAAAATCTTCAACACCTTCTATTCCAAAAATTTGACCAATTTAATCATTTGGAAAGGCCATTTAAGGGTTTATGCATGGTAATTGTAAATTAATTGGAGAAGCGACTTGATTTTTTCAACCAAGGAAAATTGAAACAACATTTGTGTGGTCATGTTGTTTGATGTGTAACATAATGCACACCTAACATGAAAGGCCCATGCTTTTCCTTCACCTACATTGGACAAAAAATTTTGAACCTTGGAATGGCATCACACCATTTGCTCCAAAACATATAAGTTTCAAAGCCAAGTCAAATTTTGAAAGACCACCATATAAAAGAAGAAACTTCATGATTACCTTTGTCAAATTGTCAACATGGGAACCTTCAAGAACTTGCTACAATTTCAAAAGAATTTGGAAACATTTCCACCCTTCCACACTTAAATGCAAATTATCAATGATGGTTATTTCATTGCAAGAAATAGAAATAAATCAAACCTTTTGCACTACTAGACAAGTAGATTGAAAAACAAATTCATGCATCACTTTAGCCATGTTCCAACCAATTGTGTTAATCCAATGATGTGGAAGGTTGTGCGGCACTTTCAAGAAATCAAATAGCTCCTTTCAACCTTCAAAATCTATCTTAGGCCACCCTTGTTTAAACAAATGAAAAATTAGAACAAACTATGAAACATGGTTAGTTTTCTACTTTTATTTAGGGGTTAGTTTAGTTAGAGGGGTAAACTTCTAGCTTCTAAAGTTGTTAATAGTGGATTTATCCATTGTTTCCACTAATGGTGCATATGACACTTACTAATTTAATTAGTGTGAAGAAAGGGGTAAATAGAAAGTCAACAACCTAGCCTTCTAGAAGGGGTAGGTGGTTAACTAGGCCTAGTAATATCAGTTAATTTAGGGGGGCACAAATTTGGAAGGAAGGGAATTAATTTTCTTTTAGGAAAATAATTGAAAGATAATGGAGGACTTAAGGGATTTGAAGAAGTGGTGTGGCCCTTCCTAGCTCTCTCTTTCTTTCTAGCTAGACTTATTTCTTGACTTCTATTATGTCCCATCCTCTCTATCTCCTTTCTTCTTTCTAGAATCTTTTCTTCATGAACTTCTTCTAATATATTGCCACAAGGAAGACAACATGTATTTCTTTTGGCAATGAAGGCATAATGGAAAAAAATTAAATTATAAGGATTTACAAATACAATATGTTTTAGGTGTGTGCATGTGTTAGTAACATCAAGGTGTGGAAGTAAACTACCACTGTGGAAACAATTAGGGGAAGGAAACCAATAGGGGGGTAATGGACTAGAGGTATGGTCTAATATGGGGCAGACATTTATTTATTTTTAATAATAGTTGGGTCTAGTTTCCACAAAAAAAATTTCTTTGAATTGCTTGGGTCGGGTTATTTGAAAAATTTCCATTTCTAAGAACCTTTCAAATTTAGGTTTTAAGCAATTTAATAGGGCAGATATGAGGTGGGGTTAAGGGTTTGGAGATTATTGCATGGGTATTTGCCATGGTTATTTAGCAAAACCCCGTGTTGTACATATATCACCAATAATTTAAAGTTCTTTGGGTTTTTTACAAATATCAGTGTGGGTGCATTTTTGAATATTTGGGGGTTCTTTGATTGACCCTTGGTTTTTTGGAGTTTTTTTTAATAGAAATTTTGAGGTTTTCTTTTTATAAAACCTTGATACAGGCTTCAAACTACCGAAATATCTACATTCTACCAACTACCAACACCTAGAGACACAAGATCAAAGAAAAACAAAAAAATGGAACAAAAAATCTATCAATAGACTTTAAAAACACAAATGCCATACATATTTTAGTTTTGTTGCATAATTTTTGAAAAGGTAAGTGGATCAAACTTTCACAATGCCCCACTTTTTGAACTTTTTTTTGGTCCAAAATATCATTCTACTTATATCAAGCATGTTGTTTTAGAAAAAAGAAACCTTGTACTTTACAAGGACTTGTTAAGTACAATTATGAAAGTGATTCGATTTTTACATAAATACCCATCTATGCATTTCTTTGTGGGTCAGTTATGGTTATCGTTAATAAATATATATGTGTGTCAGGTGCAAAAGCAAAGGCAAATTTTAAAATTTTAAAATATCTGGTATGATTGGGTTGGGTCCTTGGGCTTTGCTAAATTCACCTCCGATCAATATATATATACCCATTCAAATACCCAATGGGTTTTTGGTATAGTCCTCATACCCGCCCCACATTAGTTTTGTCATTAGATTTTTTTCTTGTTATTATTATTATTATTATTTGATTTTTTTGTGTGACAACATAAGATGGTAATTTTGCTACAAGGTAGAATTACCATCCCTAATACCATCTTTTTTGTTTCTTTATTTTTTCTTCTCTTTTATTTTTGTTGGTGTCCATATCTCTTGACCTTACATAGTCGTTTAGTTGTAGAGTAAATTAATACCATGAAGGATTTTTTACTATTATTTCTTTGAAGAATTTTTTCCTAGGTCTATTTTCAAGTAGTTATAAATTTCTTTTACTAATTTCCTTGTATTTTTCTTGATTTTTTGAGCACCCTTGACATTATCATAAGGTGGGAATGTAATTTTTAGGCCCCTTGTTCAATCCTATTTACAAAAACTGCATGAATTTTTACTTTTGTTCCATAAGGGTCCCTTTTTGTAACTTGTTGAACTAGAAAAACTAGCCCATAAAACACAACATACTACCATTCATTCTTTATAATGTGTTGGTTATTGGTGTTCATGTAGTTGTAAGTATTGGCCAAAAACCACCCCTAGATGTGTAGATGGTGCTTTGCAATGATCTAAATGTTTTTGCAATTTATTGAACATAAGAACCAATAACTTGTTTCTATTCTCTACCTTATTGCAAATTATACATCTTACTTGGTCATCTTTTCTCCAAGTTTAATAATTGCTTCAACCTATAAAAGCTCAATAACTCAAACAGCCTAAAACACCTAGTTGAACTCCCATTCCTTCTTTCCAAGTTTTTAGGCAAGAAGATTTTGAATGAGATCAACAATTGAATTCAAATCATTTACAATAGTGTTAGAAGTTGAAGCTCATAGAGTTCGTTTTGAGAAATGGAATGGGTGCTTACTTTTGCACATGATGTCAAAAAATTGTAAGAATGTCAAACCTAGAGGCTTGCTCATGAATTTTGTTGAAAGTGTAGGTGTAACTGAACCATCACCTAAAACATCACTTGGGGAACAATAAACATTCAAAGGACTAGAGAAAGAAAATAACTTCTAATATTTGAAATTCAATGGGGGCTTGAGTGATGACAATGTCCAAGTTGACATGCACCAAGTAAAGCCAAATGTGGTGATGCTCTTGAACACACGATGATTTGAACCCTAATCACAAACAAATCAAAACTTACAAACAACACAAGTTATAACACGTGCACACAATGAACCCATTTAATATGTGATTATACAAACTTGATAACATACAGTAAAATGCAAGAATGCATACAAAACTTTATACACAATGTGGGAGGGATGGGATTTTTGTACTTTTAAGTTGTTATGCATCACATTCATTACACACAAGTAGGCTTTACAATAAGCTTGAAGGTGGTGACAATTGGCAATTGGAACTTCTATTCAATAGTGATTGTCTATTGGAGCTTTTGAAACTAATGGTTCAGGCAATGTCTTTGCAACCTTCAAGTTGAAATTGAAGGCAATGATGATAACATTATAGTTAAAACTAGTAACAACATGATACATTAACACTAGTTGGTGAATGAAAGACTTCAAATGTCATAAAACAAAGATGCAATAATGGACACAATTGTTGAAGAAAATTGATACAAATTGATTAGCATGTTGATTAGATTTGCACATCCAATGGCCAAAAGGTTTCATGGAAGTGGTGATAGTGGATCAAGGCTTCATCAAACAACTTGATGACTCCTATCACATCAAAATCCATCAATTGTTGGAAATTTCAGCCCAATCTAATGGTTTAAAATAACCTAAGGAGGTTGAATGCTCCTTTTTTCTCAAAAAATGTTAAACTTTTCATAAATAAATCACATTGACATTTAATAAATGAAAAAACATATTTTTAATCTACTTATGAGAACAAAATTGATTTCCTTTTCATGTTTTTCTCTTAATTGTATCACAACGTCATCATATAATTTCCTCCAATATTTTGAACTGAAAAAAAAGGAAGCAATAAAAATTTGAAAATATTTTTAACACAAAAATTGTATGTTTTGTACAATATGACAATAATGTTTTCTTTTGAGGCATGAAATTATCATTAATATGATTAAAATGGTGAAATTGAACCAAACTATGTACTAATAAGGTTGACAATATTTTAAATTTTAACATTGTTATAACAAGATTAACACAAATGTGTCAATTCCATTGCAAAAATTGAATGAAAATGTTGTTGGTGTTGATTATGACAACATATATAACCACTGTAAGTTTTTTATTTTCTTGAAAAATTTGCCATTGGTGAAATTTTACCAAAACAAAACACATGTTTGAAGGCAACCAACCATGAAATTACTTTTGGTATTTTTTCCAACTACATTGTCCCTTCCATTTAGTAACTTGTATGCATAGCTTCAATTACTTAAGCTTGTAATTTCCTGATGAATATATTATTTTGCATGTGAACTAACTATAATTTGAACTTTTTAATCTTATGTAAATGTAATTTTTGGCCCTAAATTTGATGGTTAAGTTTTAAGCTTGAAACTATAAATGGACTTTGATTTTAGAGCTTTCCACACATCATTTGAAGTAAAACGTTTCACCTATTAATGAATTATGACTTAAAAGTCAATTAACATTTTTTTAATTGTTAACTTCACTAACAATTGATTCATGTCCTATTCAATATGACAAATCAAATGTTAATTATGACATTTGAAGGTTGTGTTAAACTCAATTTTATGTTTATGATGTTTTAATGGTTAAATCAATATTTTTGGATTAAATTAATGCCATGAAAGTTTTTTAAAATTATTTCCAAAACAATTTTGTTTTTCAATTGGAGATATTAACAATAAAAAACTATGAAATATATGTGGTTAAATGAATCTTAAATTGTTACCCCCTTTCCAAAGATGGAAGTAATTATTTACACAATGAAAGTAATAACCAACCAACCAACCAACCATGACTTCAAAATTAACTTGAACTAGTGACTGAGGCATTTTTTGGATTATGGTGAAGGACCACCATCATGTAAATGTTGAAAGCCCTCAAAACACATCCAAAGGTTATCTCATGAAAATGCAAAAATCATGTAAAACAAGAAATTTCAGAGGTTGGGTTACTAAAAATGATTGTCTCATTAAATATCTAGTGGACCTATTCACTTGAACATGTCATTGAAACTTAATGCCAAATTCATGTTAAATTTTTTTTCTTAAATAAATACATACATTACTAAGATATTATTTTATGCATAATGCTTAAATTTGAACAAGTTTAAAGATTCCTAACAAGTTCTAAAAAACTTTCCAAGACTTTGTTTCATGACCAAAAAATGTCTAAATAAATTCCTCAACATTCTTACAACAAATACCTTAGTTGTTAATGTATATAAACTATTCATGTGTGACAAGAATCAAGTGCCCAATTGCAATGTACAAAGGTTCAAAAAGTGAAATTTCTAAGAACTTTGGACCATTGATAGACCATGGAACATTGAATAAATTTTACTATTTTTATTTTCATAAGTGAAAATAAATAAATATTCTAGATGCTTATATAAAATTTGGAACAAATTAATTTCATTTCACATGGGAAAAAAAAATAAAATTAAAACAAGTCATAATTTATGAAGAAAAAGGTGAATTTGGGGGTCCTAAGAATGAGCATTTATGTTTCAAAAGGGGTACCCCAACCATGCTTGGACCCGATCATCAAAAGCTAACTAATCATGGTGATAATTTTAGCATACTATATGGGGATACATAATTTTGACATATTATTATCTATTATGAAAGTTATAATATGTCAAGATTATCCCCAATAGATTGTGGGCCTAACAAAAATTTGTTAGACCATGAAACACTATCCATATTGCACTTAATATTCATTTTTCATCCATTTCTATATCCTTGGTCCCTTGTATAAAGTGAATTGAACCTTAAAATGGTTTTTATTTTTCAATCATAGATTTTATATTTTCATGGTCTTGGGGCAATATGGGGTGACCTTGTCTATTTGTTAAGGAAGGTTGTTTGTTTATTTCATTTGTTTGTCATGTTGAGATTTCCCAAACCATGAGTATGGGGGTATCCAAGGTCATTTATGTCTAATGTTTGGAGATTTGGTAAAAGATAAATGATTGAATATTGGATAATTTTGTCATTGAAAACTCAATAGAATGAAAATTAAAGATTATAAGAAAATTGAGGCACACTTTTGGTATTGTTGGAAAGTATTCAACAAGTAGGATTTATTGGAGGTGATTTCATAACCATACATGTAAGGTGTGGGAGATAAGAAAATTTGAGCACTTCTTGTCATTGGAAATGTAAATAAATTACAAATCCTAGCTTTCAATTGAGAAATTAGTTGGGTATCAAGTTCATACTTGAGGCAACAACACAAGGCATATTTTCATAAAACTAAAATTCAATAATATGGGGATAATCTTTACATATTAATACTTTCATAATAGATTATGAAATTATACTTTAAAAAACTTATATAAGTGAAATATGATATATAGAAATTTAACTTCATGAGTAGATAAAAATTAGCATATATAATCCATTATTTTCACACATGTGTAAAGTCTGTTTTTACAATGTAATATGTGTACATGTGGAGGAAAATGAAGAAGATGGTATGTTGCAATTTGAGAATTTTAAAGTTACATATTCAAAACTAGGCAATGTGATGGGGATTAGGTTCATCTATATCAACTATGTAACAATTAACTATGCACATAAATTGAAAAAATAGTTACCTAGGTATTGAAATATCTCCAATAAATTTTATATAATCTTCAATTATCACCTCTTTGGACATCTTTCCATTAGTCATCTGTGATGACAAAATTTGAATATAACAACTTTTCATTGTAATTTGCTTTTTAGCTATGATCATAATCACCTTGCATCTTTACAAGTCAAACGTTGACCAAAATATGGAGGTATGAAAGATGTGAGTCAAACTACATGGCCTTGATATTTATGATTTATTATTATTATTTTAAAGTTATCTAGAGAGTTCCCTACAACAAGCCCCCAACTATAGATGCCAACATTAGTAACATACACATTCCAAAATAGTTGCAGTTTCCAATGGGAAGTGATTGTTCCTACAAAGATTTCAATCATCAAAAAATTTCACAAGCAATTGTGATTGCAACAAGGTAACAAAAAAAAACCTTATTGATATGATCTTATAGTTCAAATGATGTCGGTTAGTAGCAATGTTGACAAGTTTCCCAATTTGGAGTGTTAAATGATTCATGTGCATGTTTTTATGACTCAGACTTGAACCAACACAAGAACCAAATTGTCAACCTAGCCTTTGGCTAGAATTGGAACTGAAATGAAATCGTGAAAAAACAATATTGATCATAGGTATAGGTTTAAGTTCTTTACGGAAGCAAGTTGATCCTATTTTGAAAAATTAGGGGTCACAAGTAGGTTGAATTTATAGGTAATTGATTGGTTTTAATTTGTTGGGAACTCTATACTTATATAATATCCAACCTTGGGGAATGTGTTGTACATGGAATTAGACCTTTTTCAAGCCAAGCCCAAAGGTTCCTGAACTTGGAAAAATGTGTCAAAATTGGAATTGCATGGTCAGAAACACCAAGTTCAAACCCACACTTGGGGGACCTATCAAAATAAAATTTAAAAAATAAAAATAAATAAATAAATAAATAAATAAATAAATAAATAAATATATAACCCCAGACCGAAGATGCTCTTCAAAAGGAAGAACATGCCAACATTGGTTAGTAGTAGTGTTGTTGGGTTTAGGATATTTGATAAGTTCAAGCTAGGTTCAAGGTCAACAAACTAATATCACACCCAAAGAATTAGTTTTACTGTGTAATGTACATTGAACCAGACTTTGAATTACATGAGATATGACTCCAATTTTTCTTTGTGAGACCACCCAAACTGAAGGTTTCATCAATCTAAGAAACCATTCTCAAAACCACATTGAAGATTTTTTGAAAAGAAAAAAAATCAAAACCGAAACCAAAGGTTCTTTTTAAAATCAAGAATTAGACAAACACTGAGTAGTACCAGTATCGTTCAGTTCTTGGTTTTGAAGGGAACCAAAGTTTCAGTTTTTTTTTTTTTTGCGTTTGTTTGATGGAGCTTTTAGTGTGTTTCCTAGACCAGTTCTTCAAAGTGTTAAAAAAACCAACATAAGAAATATCCCTATCCTCTTTATGAAGGCATAGAAATTCAGTCTAGGCCTTGGCAGCTTTGGATTTCATCTAAAGCCAAAACTAATCCCTGATTAGCTAACTGTAACCAATACCTGATGACCTAACCATAACTAGTAGGGGTGTCCTATACTGAGTGTCTTCAGGGAATCTTGTGATGCAGGCAAAGTGGCTATCATTTTAAGAAACATTTAGCCAAATCTGGCAATAAACCAGATATGAAGGACAAATCTTTAGTCATCCTTCTATTCTTTTGGTCACATACTAAAAAAATAATCTAAAAATCTGGTGAATTTTTTTTTTCTTTTTTTTTTCCCTTATTTCAAGCCCCCAAAA
>Ga0209611_10000215_pt1 | contig 74594 bp, 39 predicted proteins | sample S1TSphgellanicum_3_FD_187693 | JGI IMG/M metagenome (GOLD analysis project Ga0209611, IMG submission 187693) | Host-associated microbial communities from peat moss isolated from Minnesota, USA - S1T2_Fc - Sphagnum magellanicum MG (SPAdes) (version 2) | ecosystem: Host-associated > Plants > Peat...
AATGTTGAAACACTTCACCTTTGTGTTTCATGAAGTAGACCCACACCTTCCTTGTGTGGTCATCAATGAAACTCACGTAGTACTTGCATCCTCCAATGGATTCTGTCTTCGTGGTCCACACATTTGAATGGATCATTTCAAAAGGTTTGGAACTTACATGAGTTGTTTGTGCTAGGAATGGATGCCTAGCTTGCTTCCCTAATTGACATGCTTCACAAACTACTAACATCACCTCTTCTGTTCTAAATTTGGGAAAGCTTTCAACAAGATTTTGTTTCTCCATCAGATTAAGATGTTGGATATTAACATGGCCAACCCGCTTGTGCCAAATTGCAATGTTTCTAGCTCCTTTTCCATGTGTGAATAACATGGAATTCACCTCAAGCATGTTCACATTTTAGGTGAACATTCATCCATTCCTTTCCCCTTTTGCAATCAATTTGCCTTGGTTCTTCATGTTTTCCACAAAACATCCACTTGGGTTGAGTGTCACTTGTAAACCTTGTTCCACCATTTGGCCTATGGAGACCAAATTTTTTGTTATGGTTGGAACATGAAATACATATTTCAAGTACTTTGTTTGCCCATCTTGCATGGACAATGGTGCCTTGCTAATTTGTGTGATGGGATGTGTAATGTCATCATCAGTTTCCACAAACCTCAGTGTCTTCAAATCCTTTGTGTTTTCAAACCATTCTCCATGAACAATCATATGGTTTGAAGCTCTAGAATCCACATACCAAACATTGTTATATGATACACCTCCTATCATCGAATTTGCCATGTGTTGCATCATAAACAGTTGTTCATCACCTTGATTGCTAAGTTGATGCATAATTCCCTCGTTGCAGCTTTCCATTTTGTGCATCATGCTCCTTTTGATAACATTTCTTTACTATGTGCCCAGGTTTCCTGTAGTAATAGCAATTTGAATGGTTATTTATTTGTTGACCTCGATGACTTCCACCACGACCTCCACGACTTCCTCGACTTCCTCTTCCTCCAAAGTTTCTTTGTCCACCTCCATGAGCTTGACCTTCATGTTGATGATGTCCACCATGCAAACTTCCATGTCAACTTCGAACTGAAGTTTTACCACCTTTACCTCTACCTCTATTAGTATTTGAATAGAAAGCACTTTCTTGTGATCCTCCATTAGATGAAGTACCAACAATTATCATCTCTTCACTTATGAGTAGTGTTATTAAGTCTTGGAAATCGGAAAATGTTTCTCAAACTGCAATTGAAGTACGAAACTGGCTATAGTATTTTCCAAGTCCATTCAAGGTGACGACCATTAAATCTTCATCATCTACAGGGGCTCCTATAGATGCAAGAACATCTGCAAGATTTTTCACCTTTGTAGAATAATCATTGATGTTCATCTTGTTTTTTTGTAGATTATGCAACTCTTGCTTAGGCTACATTTTGCGAGCTTGTGTATAGGTGTTATACATCTTCACCAATGTATCCCAAGCTTGCTTGGGTGATTTTGCATCTTGAATATGCACAATCATGGAATCGGACACATTCACAGAAAGCCAATATAAGACTTTCCTTGCTTTTTCATGCCAAGTTTTATTAGCTCGAATTTGTTGTTGGTGGGGTTTTTTGGGAGAGGAGGTTCTTTCTCATCACCAATTATGAATTCCCAATAACCTTTCCCCATCAAGAAATTCATAATCCTAAATTTCCACACTTGGAAATTATTCTTGTCTAGCTTTTCAATTGCAATTTGAAAAAGATCGTCCACCATCTCTCAAGGTAACACTCAATGTTTTCTTGGGGTTTCACAAATGATTTTAATTCCTTCCTTGGGTTTCTAGGATTGGGATTAGGGTTTTCCTTCCTCAGGTTTATAGGATTAGGGTTAGGGTTAAGGTTAGGATTGAACAAAATGGACCTTGCATATGTATGCATGTCTTGAGTATTATACGAATTTTTATACTATACATAGGTTTTATGTATACGTATGTATCTCGTATAATATTTTATATGGTATTAAGTACATGATTACAAACCACACTTTTGTGTGAAGGTTTTGATAATGTATTTGCGCTTCCCAATCTTTAAATTCTTTCCTTCAACTTCTCCCAAGTTGTATTTGCTCCACTTCAAAAAATTGTTTTGATGTCTTCTCAAAACAAACTTCCATCATAGCAACTTTGCAAAGTTACACCGCTCACATATGACCTTGGATCGATCTGAAATTTGGTGAAACATGAACAACTATGTCTATTACCTTCTCTTAAAATTTTAGTTCATTTAATTTCATAAAATGAAAGATCTTGCTACTTCCTTGAAGTCACCTCAAACTGGGACTTGAACACAAAATAACTTACAATTTGCTCTTAGCAACTCCAAACTCCTTGAGATTCTGGGAGACACATTAGATATGTCTTCTATATCTTCTCAAAATTTCAGCTCTATTGATGGTGACCACAAAGAGTTATCACTTTCAAAAGGAACCGACTTCAAAACTGAAACTGAAACTTTAAATGCTTGGATCTCTCTCAATATAGATCCAAATGACATGAAATTTCTCTCACATCTATATTCCTTTATGATTTATATGATCCCAAAGCTACAAATCCAAAAAAACGCAAACAAAGGAGATATGACCAAAAAACTAGATCTGGCACATAGTTTTCAAAGGCTCATAACTCTCACAAAACATATCATTTTCTTTTGAAAATTTGAGAATAGAAGTGTCTTATAGTCTTCTATAATCTCTCCAAGTTTCACTCCAAGATCTTTTCACATTAGATCTAAATCTAGATTTAAAGATCTGACTTCCACAACCTTGATATGTTGATCTCCTCTCACCTCTTTTCTTTTCTTTTCTTTCTCTTCACATTCTTTCCTTTCCCCGTTTCTCTTTTGCACTTGACAAACTTGTATGATATTACTAGAGACTTTCAAGCTCTAGTTCTAGAGACTTTCTAGTTCTAGATCTATTTCAACTTTCTATTTCAACAACCTAAGTTCTGATACCATGTTAACAAATAGGAGATCTATTCAAGTGCAAACATAAATCTTTATTAAAAGGAAATTACAACATGATGCTCACAAGACGAAACATAACATCAAAAACTCCTCAAGGTTCTTGTCACATGAAATACACAAACTTGTGTAATGAAAAAAAGAGAGCCAAACCATCAACACAAGGTATTTAACTAAAAGACAAACCACAAATAACCAAACTAATATAAGTAAAGAAAATAATTCAACCTTGTGAAAGTAACCTAGTTATTTTCTTACTCCAGTAACAAATGAAACCTAACTAGTTGAGCTTGAATTCTCAACACACACCCACATATTTAAAGAGATGGATGGGTGGTGAATAGGAAATACCATTTCATCAAGTTGCAATGCCCTTGCTAATTGTGATGGTTAGGTTCAATTTCTAATTTCATTACCTATTATGCAAAAAATTGTGAAAATCCTTCATAATAATGACATGGCTCAAGTTCAAACATGGGTCTCTAAAAATAGTACAATGTGACAACAATTTTGGCCCCCCTCATAGTATGTTTTCATTGTTAATGATCCATTAGTCCTTACTAGTGTTGGTTTGGTATATAGGGATTTGGTGGGTATGTAATTGGGTATGGCACATCCTAGTATGCAAAACCAAAATTGGCTAGTATTAGTTGATGGAGAACCTAGGGGATACCTAATTCACGTATTTTCCTTCACCAAACTACCATTGCACATAATCATACCCAAAGTTTTCCTCTCTTATAGACTCCTATTAATATATCATCTATGAATGTTTTTGGAGCGTTTGGGCATACATATGTCAAGTTTATTAAAGTTTACATATTGTGTTTGGCGTTTTGTAGTTGTGCAAAGATTTGAAGATAAATGTCATGCATTTTACAACAAAACAATGTTTCCAAGTTTGATGTTTTTTATATTATCCTTTTTTTTTGCTTCAATGGTAGTGTTCCTTCAAGTGTAATTCCAATGTAACTTACAAGGCCTAGAGGTAATGTGTATTGTGTTTCCTTCTTTTAATACCTATTGTGATTAATTTGATATGTTACTTGAAGTTTGATCGTTTTGTTTGAAGTGTGTGAACAAATTCAATTGAACTTGCTTAAGTGGTGAGAACATTGGAATGTCGGCCTTCAATCCAATTGTAATTGTTATATAATCATTTGAATCTTGGTAGGTCAAGTATGTTGTTGTAATGTTAGAAATTGTGAACTTTGATATTGAGTGAGAAGAGGTATTAGAAGTAGGGGAAGATTCTATTTTGAAATCTAGAAAAATTATAGTCAACAACCTTGAGGTTGAAAAACAAGCTTTATGGAAGTAGATATTAGTGTTGTTTTATGATATCTGAATTTGTTGGTACTTTCACAATCACAAGTCAACTATTTGGGTTTTTTTGTCATGAAAGTCTTGGAGTTGATGTGCAAGTTATTAGAGACATGTGGTGTGTCATATACCATCAGGATGGAGGAGCTCAAAAAGTTAAGATGGTTTTCATGACACAAGAAACAAAAAAAAATTTCATTACTTAAACAACCTAGAGCACGGCATCAACATCATGTTGGAACTTTTGGTCGAAAATGAGCATGAACCTAATTTAGCAAAATAAAAATTAGAGAAGTTGCAGAAGGGTGCAGGGATGTTCATACAAAAGCCAATAAATGAAACATAATTCTTCCATTGGCCATCATAGCTTTCTTTGGTTTTCACAAACCTTTTTATAAAAATTACATAAACTGAAAAAGATTATGGAGGATCTTGTTTTGATGATAATAAAAGGATACATGCCTTTATTTATAACCATTTTATATGTTGCTTAGTGACACATTGTGATTGTAGACATGTTTTTCCATCTTGGAAGCGATTAATGAATAACAAAACATGGTAATTACAACATGACCTTTTGGATTAGATTGACATCCATGATTTTAAAAATGACTAAAATAATCATTTTTTAGTCATGGATGCTAATTCAATTCAAAAGGCCAAATCATATTTACCACATTTTGGTGTAGGTACCAATAATGTTCACAATGATTATGGCAAGGTATGCGTTGCCAACTATTGCAAAATTTGCCATGGCCCATAACCACATGTTCTTTTGATTTATGGATGTTTAGGTATGGATATGTCACTTTTGAATTAGTCATCAATTTCATTAGTGAAGAATAGGTCCTCTACCATGTTATTTTGGCCTGTTTTGAAGCACAAGATACATTGGGTGTTGTTTTAGCCTTACAAGTGAAGGCATTATTAGCAAAACTCAAATTCACAAATAAAATCATTGCATGTGTTAAGGATGAAAGAGGGCATTTGACTACCTTGGTTATTGCAATAACATTTGTTGTGAGTTTGTGCTCCATTGCAAATTGACACCTTTATTTTGGAACATGCTTCGAATAATGTGTTATGTCAAATGCATGTTAGTATGCCATTAACCATGACCATGTTTGTTTTGGGATAAAAAAGACCAATTTGAAATGTGCACTAGATCCTTTTTTCAAAGTACTATAATGTGACTTCAAAAATTAGGGAAAGGGTTGCTAGAGTGGGAAAAGGAAATTTGGAAGCTGCTTTGTCAAAGAAAGAACTGGAAATTCTTGTTAAAACTATATTGCATTCAAGATGGTGTTGTTTCAAAATACCCTTACATATACCAATGCAATTAACATTTATTATTCATGGTAGACTTGAGGTTTGTAGGTTAGGTTTCCAAGCGGTACACTTGGGTTGTGATAGGAATAGTTTGTGGATGTTTTACCTTCCTTATACATCAATGCATTATAAACCAATCATATGGGTATTGGCTTTTGTCAAATGTTTTGGAAGTTGCCATGATAATAATTGTGCACATGCAAGAGGAATACGTTAAAAGAGATGCCATTTAGCCACCATTGCAATGTGATACATTTGAACAAGAATTAATTATTTTGTATGGTTGCATGGTTGTTGAGGTACACTAAAAGTGTTACAACCTTTTCTTTCATTTGTCACCACTTTCTCATAAGAGAAAGCTTACAATATGCTTGCTTTGATGTTTGATCCAAAATTTAAAGGGATGCAGATTGTCATTAATTTTTTTAATAATCCAAAGTTGGCTTTGGAGTTGGTGGTTAAGTATGATCAAAAGGTCTTCCTTACTCTCTTGACCAAAGCTTACAAAGAGGTGCATCTTGAGATGCCCCAAACCCTTCCACACATTGGGCTACTTCATTGAAAGATTCAATGTTTGGTTTTATTACAAACTCTGCAAAAACAAGTGAGAGTTTGCTAGCTTTTGAATTCTCTTTTTCATCATACTTCTTTCACAATTCTTAAGATTTCAAAGCCATTACCGTGGTGAAAAGTTCATGCAATTCAATTTCCACATGTTGGGTATGTGGCCTGATAATTTCTTGGTACTCCAAGCTTTCAATTTGAGTGTGAAAGAATATTTAAATGTTATGGGTACCCTTACCAGCACAACAAGAAATGTGTCCCATGTTCACCAATTGTTTTTACTAGGGGTGAGTGATTGGAACCTTAAATTACTTGAAGTTTGATGTGGGTTCTCAATGTATTAGGAACAATTATTTCTGTGGATTTATTAGTGATGGAAAGTAAAGAGATGATGATTGTTGCTAGGTGGGGATGCAACATTCATTGAAATTGTGGTCTTTTTGTTATTTGTAAAAATTAGATTTCAGAAGAGATGGGACTCTATGGAGGGTGTTGAAGAAGACAATAGGTGCTTGGCATTGGTATATATTTGTGGATATACAATAACATGTATTAGCAACATTTGCTGGTTGAGATTTTGTTGCACACATACCTATGGTAGTTGTAGCAAAAACTTAAACTGATGCACATGAAATTTAATTAGGCATGCATTGCTTGAAGATGATGATGAGTGAGTGAGATGGTCATCTTCATCTTCTTTTTCCAAAATTTCTGAAAAAAAAACTCCTGATTTTGAAATTGATGTGATTTTAAAAACATTTGTCAATGACATTTTTAGACGTAATACAATGTAGATTGAAATTGTAATACTATATGATGCAAAGTTTGTTTTGAGATTATGTTACTAATTTGGATTAATCTTCCCCTTTTTTTTATCATACCTTGTCTTGTGTTTGATGTCTCTTTCCATTGGTTCTTTTTTCATTTAAGATAGAATCTTATGTGAATATTCATATGAGGATGCATTTAATACTGACTGGTATGAGATCATTGTTTATTCATGTTCATACTTGTGACCCCCAAAACATGTATGTTGTTATATGGGATTTAGGGTATAACCTTATATATCCATTCCATAAACATTTCAATATTCATGTCATACCCAGGGCTGAATTTGGGAAAAAAAATTACCAATACTCAAATGGTATATTGAAATGAAAATACCCACCCAAAACTGGTCCTTCCTTACCTATGTACTGGCCATCTACATGCATCTTCTTAGTTAGTAGTCACCAATTATTCTACCAACCTCCCTAAAGGACCTATTCTGTACAGGACAGGTTAAACAAGGCGAAATCCAACATCAACTCAGTTGGGGTTCATGTGCAATAGAGTCATAACAGGCTTCCAGTGGACGGTGCACTGAGGCTTACGGTTCACTCTGGCTGAACAAAGTTGACCCACGTACATTCTAGCTGTGGTTGGGTACCTGGTTTGGAGGGTAAAATTGAAGGTTCTGGTTCCAGTTAGTAAAAATTGAACTGGAATTGGGTCTGATATTTGGAACCAGGTTTGGACATAGAATCAGGGCTTCATGTTTTGCGAAGAATCGAAACCAAACTGGAATTGGGATCCCAATTTTTTAATAACTAGAACCAAAACCAGATCCAGGAATTTCGAAAATAACTAGAAAAAGAAGAAGAAGAGACTAGAACTGGAGGCCAACTGGGAATTAATCATTGATTTTGGTCTAGGGTTAGGACTAAGAACTAGACCCAGAACTGGAACTGCTTTGATATATATTTTCTAGAACTGGAATCGGAGGTCTTTCACAGAAGGCAAGAACCACCCAAGACTGGTACATTCCACTACCTAGGCAGAATCTGAGAAAGGTAGGATTTGATCCTGGGAAGATACCTAGTGGAAAGTTCTAGAGGTAAGGATGCTCACACAATATTGACAACTGCATGCAACATCTCCTTCTTGAGTACAACTAATGAGAGAGAAAGAGAGAGAGGGAGAGAGAGAACCACACACTGTTGTTGTGTACCCAAGAAAGCACTCATTGAATGTCATGCATTGAAGAAAGATCTCACACGATTGATCATGGGGCCAATGAGAAAAGGGCCAAATGAATTCACAACACCTACACTTGTACCTTTTACCTTCTGGAATGAGACCTCTTTCTGGCAATGTTTAACCCGGGAAATCTTCCGTTTAAAGTTTGAAGACTGATTTTTTGAGGTGGTAATTTTTTTGAGATTTTTGAGAAAATCTTGGAAAAATGTGTTTTTTTCAATTGGACATTTTAAAAATCACTACTATTTCTAATATAGAGTTTGAAAAATATGTGGTGCTTGGAAGCCCTGGTTTGGATGGAATTTTTACAATGTTTAGAAGCAACCCAAAATTGTGAGCAAAACTCTAACAAATGCTCATTATTTGTAAGTCCCATTCTTATCCCAGTTGGAGCAGGTTCTTTCATGATACCCCACCTTCACTCCTCCGTACTTTGACAACTTCATCCCATTGGAAACCTGATATGCCTCAGTTTTGGATGAACCACAACTGAGTTAACCATAACTGAGTAACCAAAGCTCCACCTCAATGATCTATCTTGTCAACCCTCCTACTTCCCCCTTCACCTGACTAGGTAAGTATGTAGGGAATATATGAGGTTACTATGTAAGCAGATAAGTAAGGCACTTGGGCCACAGTGAACCAGCACCCACCAGTACACCATCCACTGGATGCTCGTTATTCCTCAGTTGTGGATGAATCTCAACTGAGTTGATATTTGATTTCACCTTGGTAATCAATTTTGTAAGAAATAGGTGTTGTATATAGGTAGATAGGTAGGAAAATAGGTAATAACTAGGTAAGTAGATGGGTTATACTTAGGTAAGGACTGGTTTTATTATTTACATACTAATAAACTGCTTGTGGGTTGTTAGTAGATAGGTAGTAAAAAAAAGGTACTAAGTTAACCACCATGGTTAGCTGGGCAACTGGAACCTAACAGAAAACTGTTTCTTGACCATTATCATCCATCCATCATGGTGCACTGGTAGGTGCTGGTTCACTGGCCAGGCACTTGGTGACTATTAGGCATGTGCATGGTTACTACTTATGGGAAAGGAAGAAAACAGAAGAGTGTTTCCTCTCTTCGCACCATCTGTCCTGCATGGTGGGGTCAGTCAATCTAGCTTGGGGACAGACTGGTCCAATGTCTCGTTGGTTTGGTATTGCCTTTTGAACATACCAGCCTCGTCCTGTTATTGAGTATTTTAAAAATAAATTAGACTAGGGTAAATAGGCTAATAAGTGAACACTGAAGCTTTCAGAGACTGTGCATTCATTCTTTCATCACTTTTAGCCTTGGAAGTTTTAAGGGTCTATGTAACCTTTCATCAGGCTTCTTTTAGTTGTTTCCAAACCTCCATTTGGGTTTGAAATGAGCAAGATAAAACCTCCCATAGTACAAGGGTTTGAAAAATATAGTAGGACCTTGTGGGAACGCCCCTACTATGAGAAGTTTTATCTTGCTCACCAATGTGCATCTTATTACCAAACATGCTCCCATGTGTGATCAATGTGCATCATATTACCAAACATGCTAGACTGAAAGTGAACACAAGAAAGCTCATCACCAAACAAAGGTAGAGGCCATTGATGTTCACTTTTTGCTTCAAGTTTTACACCCCACATTTATGACCAAGTTGTTTAGGAACAAATGTGAACAACTTTCTTGTGTGTAGAAAAAACCTGATCAGATAGGCGTGACTTTTTTTTTCATTTTTTACAAATCCAGGCACATCATTGATCATGGAAAATATATCCCAAACCTGCATTAATTATCTCAAATAGTCTAGCACCTTTATAGCAGGGTTTTTAAAAATAAATTTTAAATGTAAGTGAGTGGCATCACTCCTATCCTTTTGTTTGCCAAAGTGGCTTACCTAAATTTTTTGGCATAGGAATAGGTGGCCCCATGAGCACTTGGTAAGGCTATTTTTGGCGTACATAATTGTTTCAAAAGAAGTTGAAAGTGACAAATCCAATGTTTTCTACCGAATTCCAATTGGCACTCGTAACACAATACAAGTTACTTCATTCAACACAAAGGACTAATATGGCTACACAAATGACATAATAATAGCATCCTTTTTAATTTGCACATAACACACCAAAATTTTGAAGGGGAGTTAAACCCCAATCTGATAACAGACTTTGCTTAATGCAACTCAAAATCCCACCCACTACACCGAAATGTTAGTAAATCTCATGATCAAGTTCGGGCACAACATCACCATGCTTGTCTAGATCGTGGAAACATTAAAGCATTAAAACATAAAAAGACTAGTCAAGGCCCAACACCCATTTTTAAGTGGTAGCACCAATTCACATTTTTTACTCTTTCCAACTGGTAATGGCCTCATGATAAGGAAAGTTCTTTTGAGTAAAAAACTCTTGTGCAAACATGTGAATAGTTGTATCCAACTGTGGCCCAAATTGATTGTGCAATGTGTCTTTCATGAATGCAAGAGTGGAGAAAGTTTTTCATCTTCCATTGAGCCATACACAGAAACAACTGCTATTTTTGCTAGCCATATATTCACTTAAATGTTGACATAACAATGGATTGTTGGAAATTGTCACCAACAACAAGTTTGTAATTGTGTTTTCATAGTGAGCTTAAACATGGGCTATTGCATGTCAAGGAAATTAACATTCAAAGGTTTAGCAACTTGATCTGGAGAAGGTTTCACTTGTTTTAATTCGCAATTGTGTTTCTTGATGACATTGAGATGCAAAGAAAAAGAAACATTTGCATTTGGTTACATCCAAAATTGAAGATACATAATGTTGAAGTCATTCATCTACTCTGAATCCAGAAAACGCCTTTCTAATTTTCTCAAAAACATTTCATTTACAACAACACATTAACATTTCACTTTGTGCAATGGATGTAAAAAAAAATCACTACACATAGGTTGATTTACCCCAATAATTGCATAAAAAATGTGAGCTTGATAGGAGTGACCAACAATATGAAAATATAAGGTTTCCATACCATTGTTGAAATTAGTAACCCAATCGTGGGTGATGTGGTAAAACTATTGTCCATAATGCCACAAAAAACTTGGAAATGTTGATGTTGGTAGCTTGTGAATGGATTAGAATACATCATGAAAAGGTCAGCTTGACAAATTTTGACCATTGTTACAAAATCATAAATGAAAACATCCCTTCCTTGAGAAAATTTGATCAAAACATTAATTGTTTCGAATAATGACAGTAAACATGACAAGCCTAGCAATGTGTGAAGATCACAAAGGAGCTTGGAATTCAACCTTGCTTGAACAACACTTTAATGTTGTTTTGTGACATCTTTATAATCAACATCTTGTATTTTGCCAGAACACATTCAAAGGTTCCAACATTGAAATCCATTGAGTTTTAACATTTATCAAAATCTTAAATTTTCTTGTTTCCACGATTTCGACAAGTGTAGCGAATTCCAAATGACACTTAGGGGAGTTCAAAAAGTAAGCATCCAAGGACTAGAGCAAATCTTCCAACTTGGACACCATTGGTAGGTTTGACAAAGCTTGCAGTAAAAAGATTGGTTTTATGGGCCATATAATGCAACCCCATCATGTAAGGATAATGCTTCTTCTTTAGTTAAAATGTCACTCCAATGTGGCATCCCTAAAAAGAGAAGCTCCATCTGCACCAAAGCAGATGAACCTTTCAATGACCTCCTTTTTAGTTAACCCTCCTTGTTGTAGCAAGGATTGCATAATGAAAAAGGTTAGATTGTATGCAATACCCCCTACAACAACATGTTGAAGTGTGAAGAGGACAAACACCCTTTTCCATGCTTGCATCACATACACATGGACTAAAATCCAGGATTAGTTATCGATAGTAGTAACTTCATCTAAACTTAAAGAAAGAAACCTCCAACAACCAAAAAATTCTGAATTTAAAGAAAAACTTATTCACACATAAAATCTATCATTTCCCAACCTACCCCATTAAACCAATGTTTCATTGGATTATCAAGAACATTCAACTAAACAAACAATTTCTACATTGATGTGTAATCTGTCATGGGACAACCATCGTTAAACAAGTGCAAAATCAAAGAAAATTACACAATTTATTTTTTCTTGTCAACTTGAATTGCACCATACATTATTTGCTATAACACTATTTCAAAACCCTTAGAAAAATACTACTTTTCATTAGCCACATGATAATTTGTTTTCAAGAAATAATGATCCCCCACTTTTACTCTTAGCATGGCTATCAAAGCCTTACAACAACCAACATGTTTCCATAGAGAATCCAACTTTGGAACCAAGAGTTTATCTTTGCTCTCAATTTGTGTGCAAATCTTGCAAATGTCACATTTGAGCAACTTTCCCATTAGAACCTAATATAGATTTAACCTACAAAACTTCATTGTTTAAATATTTTGGAAGTGCCTATTCAAGGCATAGGCCTTTTTTTGTGTGTGTGGCAATTTCAATGTTTTTAGTTGCCACTACTGGATCCACAATCATGCATTCAAACTCCCCAATATCAATTGTAGGAATATCATTAGGTGGATAATTACTAAAAGAAACACCATTAGTGCCAAGAATTTGTCACCAAAAAGGTATTTGTATTTGAAGTTCATTGGGGACTATAATTTTTGACATGTCAATGAACAAAAGGATGACCAAGAACATGTTCACAAAAAATAGTGGTGATGGATCATGGATTATTAATACCTAGAGTATCACAAGGACCAAAACCAACAAAAGATTGAAACCAACAAGATAATCATGAAATGGCCATGGACTTTAGTAGCATGACAATGAACTTCAAATGGATTAAAAAAAGATTAATTCACAAAGGGCCATTGCAATGTGCACAACACCACCATGATTAGGTTTGGTTTTTAGAAAACATAACTAGAAATGGAATTGTGATGTTGATTTGTGGTAATGGCAAGCATGGCTATGATGGAGATGGATGCATTACAAAATGCATGCAACACATGAACACAACGATTAGCTTACAAAATTAATCCAAAACCTCAAGTTTAAAAAATGATCATGATGATCAATGGGTTGCAATTGGGATGTTGTGGTGTAGCTTGGGTGATCACTAATCACTAATGACAATGGATAGTTGCAAATGATTAGGCAATTGTTTGGGCAATCACAATGGAAATCTATTGCTTAATGAAAGATCATGAATCGTTGTGACAATGCTTACACAAAATGAGATGACGAATATGATCAAAAAAATTATGGCCACTTATAATTGCCGCACCATGATGATGATCATTTAGTTACTTACAAAAAAATGAACATTACTATAATTCATTGTTTTTTTGACTGGGTTTTTAGTAAAAATACCCAAAATGATAGTCGTAGAAAACCACCATGTCAATTTGGATAAATCAATTTGGACTTGCTAGTATGACTAAGTAATCATTGGACCATGTCATTTTGATTAACATCATGACTGACAAAATGATTGACTATTTAACTGGTAAACAATGGACCTTTTGACTAGTCAAATTTATACCAAAATTAAAATCATTTTTGGATTATTATTTAAAAAATTAATAGGTAGGTATGTAAGTAATAAATAGATTTAGGTAAGTAAAAAAAAGGCACTTAAGTAGGTAGGTGTTAGCCTAGCCTACTTAACCTAACTTCACCAAATTATTTTAGCCTAACTTACTTACACAAATGAGACCATGAACAATAGGGAAAAAAATTGTGGGCACCTACCACCCCATGACTGCCGCACCACGACAATGATCAATTATGCTCAATGCCTACACAAAATGAAAACATGAATAGGAGGGAAAAAAATTATTCACACCTGCTGCTATTGCACTATGATCATGGTTGGCGTTGCTTAGTCACCAATGCTTACACAAAATTAAACCATGAATAGGAGGGAAAAAAATTATATACACTTGTTGCAATTGCACCATGATCATGATCGGCGTTGCCTAGTCACTAATGCCTACACAAAATTAAACCATGAACATGAACACGATCAAAAACAATTATGGGCACCTACTAGTGTGTGACTGCCACACCACAATGATAATCCGATGTTGCCTAGTGCCTACACAAAATGAAAATTGAGGCCTACCATGAACATTCGATAAAAAAAAAATGGCGATGGACTGCCTATAGGATTGAAACCAATTAAAAAAAATTAAATGAACTATAATAGCTGCGCAACATGAAAAAGCTAGACCACAATATTCATGATAAGAAAAAAATAAAAATTGAAAATGAACTTTGAGGACTTGCATTTTTATAAATGATCATGAAAAAAAGATTCATGAATAATGAATCATAGGTGCTGATGAAGAATCATTAGTGGTGTGTTGTGTAACCAATGATGGTGATCAATAATGTAAACTTCAGAATCCAATGTCAATAGCATTTGACAACTTCCAAGGCTCATGGAGTTTGTAGTCCATAGTCTAGAATCCATGCTTGCATTGCAAGCAACAAAACCTCATAGCTCTAGCCTTCAATAGCTAGCCTAGAATCCATAGGCTAGACATTGTGCATATTCAATAGTCATTTGCAAAATCTTGCAAAATCCTAATGCTATGGCAAGCGGCGAAAGAAAAGAAACCATTGTGAGGTGGAGGTGGCAAACTCAATGCAAAGCAAAGAAGCTCAAGTGGTGAATGTGGGAAAGGGAGGTTGTTTGAGTGCGATACCCTAATTTTCAAGGGTAGGATAGAACCCTCCATCACAAACCATCTACAGTGGAGGTGGCATCCATGTGTTGGAGGTGGGAGCCATAAATACAAACAAATTCCCATGACTCTGGTGCATTCAACAACACAACTTAATTTTTTTTTTTTTCCCCCCCTTTCCTATTCACAAGCACCTTTTTGATTCAGATTTTGGTGAAAATTCACACCAAAAAAAACTGTTGCCTTGTGAGATAAGGGTCAATTGTCATTACCAAACATTGTTAGCCAAGTTTCCTAAACACAAAACCTCCATCCCTAAACTATGAGATAAAAATGATGTACACTAATTTTTTTGAACATGACATTCAGATTTAGGAGTTGTTCTGAACAACTACCCACTAGACAAACAATTTGTCAAGGCATTCTTCTGGGGTGGTCTGGGTGTTTGCCCATTGGCTATTGATTGTGATGAGTAATTTTACCCTAGGTAGCTTGGTCCAAATATTTTGTAAAGGCTGATTTTTGGCCAATATGAGGAAGGCATAGAGGTAGATCTCATGTGAAGAGTCATATGAGGTGGGTGTATATCTGAAACTACCTCAGGTTCTTACCAGGCTAGTGCTGGTACAAGACTAGTATGGCCTCAGGTCATATGACATTGAAAGGGCCCTTGATACCAGTATTGGTATCAGGTACATGCCTATGTACCAGACCAACATTGGTCGGTGATCCTTTGTTCCTCCTTAGAAATTCAATTTGGGTTACAAGTTTTAAAGGAACATAGAGACCTAGCTTTCTTAAAACCCGTGTATTGGGACGCCATGTTACAGGATGAAAATTTTCTTCCATTTCTTGAGTTGGAAAGCCCACCTACCCTCTCGACAAACTTTACCAAGATTGTAAAGCTTGCTTGTCTTGTTGCTACCACACTGCCATGCAGCTATGGTGTTTACCCATTGTAAAGCCCTTGGCCACAAGCTTTACAGGATGGGCTTTATTGAAATACATGCCTATCTTTGGCTTTGCCTTGCATGGTTCCTTGTTCCAGTAAAAACTCCATGACCTCGGGCTTTACCTACAACAATAATACTTCTTACCCTAATCTCAGAAAGAGACATGTGACAAGTTGTTATAGAACAAAATTGAATGAAATATACTTTTCAAAAAAAAGAGAAATTACTTTGATAAAGAATGTATTGCATCATGCAACAAATAGGAATGGAACATGGCAGAATGCCTTTGATTTAGAAAGCAAATTCTAAGGGTTATCTAGTTGTATTGCTTCAAATCTTTACAAGCATGTATACTGTGGTATCTGTGGTTTGTATCAATTTCCCTTTTGCTAAATGTTTTACACACCAACAAAGGAAGTGCCATCAGTGCCCGAATGCCAAGATGCACTGACGTACTACTGATAATCAGCACTTTTTGCTGAAATAATCCAGCATTGAAATAATAATAATTTGTGGTCTGGAGTCCAGACTAGGTACTGTTGGCTGGTTATTGTTTACTTTTAAAAAATAACCGCCAGCTGGGGTTGGTGCTTTCCATTGCATTATTTCACAAGTTCACATCAATTAGCGAGGTTTTTGGACTTTGAAAAATTGTTAACCGAAACTGATGTAAAAATAATTGGGTAATAATCTCAGCCAAATGGAGATAAACATTGAATAAACACCCAAAAGCTCCCCCTGAAAAAAAATCCCTAAAAATTAGCAAAAATTATTTGAATTTACACTAATTAATTTTTTTCCTGATTAATTTTATTTGAAAAAATATCATTGCATGATACTTGCAAACACAAACTTATGAGTCACTGCTTTTACCTTCTCATTCTTTTGAAGTTAATCATGTACTTATGTGTAAGTACTTTTCACAAAGTGCCCAACTATGTAAATGCAGAAGGTTTTTTTGGATATCTGCCAAATGCCAATGTGGTCCAAAAAACAAAAACAAAACAGCTGACTTACTTATTCACACATGATTTATCAGAAACATTGGCTGCCTTGATGAACCAACCCCATGGATCCACAAGTATACACATGAGGAAAAAAATAAAAAGAAGAAAAAAAAATGTCTTTGGATGGTTTGGCCAGTGTGGGAGAAACCCATGCATTGAAGCTTGAAAATGAAGTTTTTATTAGCATTGTATATGATGATACTCCCCCACTTGAAAAAACTTGCAAGGTCTTAATGTCTTTAACTCAAAAGAGACACAAGCAATAACTGGTGTGAGTGTAAACTGGTCCCCACCACCACCACCTCCACCACTGCTTGCCATTCTAATAATGACCACAAATGGTGCAAATCAAATGGACATGTACTACTTCACTAGCTGTTTCTTGTACTTACTATTTTGGATGTGATAGACTTCAGTGGTTGGGCGGGTAAGTCTTTTGCTCGGATATATTTGCAAGTATATATCAGGGTAAATATATACCATGCTAACCACATAATTTATTTTTGGCTACTCTTTTGATTACCCTAGCCAACTTGTAAATTTCAGACTTTCCCTGTTGCTATTTTTCCAGCCTAATATATATTTTAGGTTTATCTTCACCAAGGCAAAAGAATTTGTAGTTTGCAATGCCAATTGCATAATCAATTGTTGTTTTCCACTTTGTGATGTGGCACACTTGTGTAATTTTGATTTCAATGACATTTATCCATTTATATCCAAATGCCAAATCTAGGGTGAATGAGGAAAATATTTACCTCTAATGAATAGGGTAAATGTTTGTCATTTATTTTTACCTTTACTGAAAACAATAATTTTGCAAAGCCTACAGACCCTTAGCCTTGGTTAGTTGAAGCTTACATATCCCTTAACTCACCTAATACATTTTTTGAATTTTGGAATTCACCCTAACTTGACTGATATATTAATATCCATATACCCACCCAACACTAGACATTGGTAAAGGCTCACATTTCTGGTGTGGGTGGAGTTACTACCAATGTTTGCTGGTTATTTAGTTTTTCATAATAATTGGGTGCGCTATTTATTAAAAGTTGAGTGTTGGTTAGGTTTCCGATATCAATTTGAATTGTCAACTAGGTTATCAATATTTCTTGACTAATAACCATTGTTCATTGATTATGCATAAGGATAGGTTAGCAAATAATGGTCAATAAATGTCATTTATCTTGCTAGTTATTAGCAAGATATAGGGTTAAATTCTTCTATATTTCTACTTTGTATCATAAACATGCCTAGCATTGTAAGATTTATAATTCACCTAGATGATAACTAAATCATCTGGGTAGGTTATTAAGATTCAAAAATTCAATACCAAACAATTAGGTTATTAACCGGTTGTCAAAAATTGATCAATAGGTTATCAATACTCAGGTTGATAACTGGGTCAAAACTCTTCAACTGACCAACACTCGTCACTACACAATCCAACTCTAGGTAATCACATTGATAATCAGGGTTTGCTTTTTCAGTTTGTGATGCACCAAAGTGTGAGTCTTCCATCAAAAGAATTAGCTAAAAGCATCCTATTATATTGCTGACTACCTATTGGAACCTAACATAGAAATCTGGAAATTTTTCAGTTATTATTATCAAAATCAGATGAGTTCATTATGTTTTGGGGTGAAAACTGGTCATTGCAAAACCTCAGAAAACAATTGTTTTACTAATGTTAATACTCACCAAGTTGCAAACTAGGTCAAAATGGTCCCCATGAGAAAAGTCTATTGTTAACCATTACAAAAGCTTCTCAACAAGAACAACAAACAAATATAAGAAAAGAGAGATGTAAGAGTGCAGGTTTGTTAGAAATCTATCCAACTCTAATCTCATCGACCTTCACTTACAATGTTAGTTGCCATAGTGATGAAATTAAAATAGGCACAAGAGAAAATCTTGTGTGAGCATTGTGATTTAGGTCGAGATGGGAGGGTGGGATGTGATTGCTTCACAGTCCAACTCCTTTAAATGTGACCATGATCATAATTTAGAAAGTTAAAAAGAAAACAACAAAAAAAATTTGAGAAAAACTGTAAGAAGATAAATGTTAGAGTGCTAGTTTGTTAATTAAAAATCTATCCAACCCCAATCCAACCCTAAAATTCACTCAGAAGGTTGGCTGTAGTCTCGGGTGGGTATATTTTAGTATATTAGCTAGGTAAGGGTAACTATAAAATTTCTAATATCACCTTCATGAAGGCATATGTAGGCTTGAATTTTCCAAACTGGGTAAAGGTAAGGGTATTAAGCTTTGCAAAATTGTTATTTCAGATTGTGTCAATAGTAAATGAAGATCATTTACCCTTTTCACAAGGGCAGAGGAAGGAAAAATATTCATCATTTACCCTTTATGTGCGATGTGGATATAAGTGTGTAAAATATGTAGGGTAAATGAAACTATTTACAAAATTTTGGCACATTTTCAACGTGGAGAAAGACAATTACTTTAGCAATTTCCTTGACAACCACAAACCTCTGAAATTTCAAACATCCTATATTAACAGAAAATTAAAAAAATAACATCAAACTAGTCAATAGCCTCAAGAATACATTCAAAGCATGCTTATGATGGAAAATCGCAATAAAAACTAAAGGTATTCCAAGAGATATGGTAAAAGAAATTGTTCATGGTAATAATGTTACAAACATAAATAAAATGTCAAAAAAAAATGTTCAACCATTAGTCAGCATAATTTTAGAGGCCTATCAAAGTCACATGCATTGCAAAACATGGAAATGCATACAATTTGCTGTAGAATGATTTTGGCATATACCATCCTTTTACCTGCTTCAAAACAATTACCCTCCCTTGGAATTTAGGGCTAAACCTCAAATATATACTAAAAAGAAAAGGGTTAATCAATTTTGAAACGTTTAGGAGTTGGATAGGTTGATTAAAAGGGTAACAAAAAATTACCAGCTGGGCAGGGTAATATGTATTTTCCATAATATATTCATGGGTGTACATAGGTAAAACATTTACCCACCCAAGATTGGTTCATTCTTATAGTGATGACATTAAAGTATCCATAATAACGATCTTGTGTGAGTTTTGAAATTTTGGTTTATGATGGACCACTGTGATATATGATTAGTATGAAATCAAACCTTTTAAATGTGACCTTGATGATATTTAGAATTTCTGAGAGTTAAAAATCAAAGAAATTGTTAGAAATATATCCAACCATAATCCAACTCTATTCACTTCCATGGAACTTGCTTCCTATTTTCATGGCATTAGAAGTTTCATAGATAAAAAATCTTTTGTTCTAGTCCTTGACATTTAGGTTTTGACATTAAGGTTTAAGTTTTGAGATTAACTTTGTGGTTTAAAGATTTAGTTTGTGGTTATAAATCCAGTTGCCAAATGGTTATGCTGATTACACACTCTGATGAAAAATGTTTTTTCATTTCAAATTTATGATGTAGCATCCAATGTTTATTTTTGGGTGAAACTTTTCATCATTTGGCAAATTTGTTTTGTTGAATATTCTCTTTTAAAAAAAATCCAAAAATACAAAAAGATTTAAAAAATTGCCATGTTGAATCTACACATTATTCAAGCTTGAGTAGCTAGTATATAAAAAGATTTTAATACATTTTTTACAAGTTTGATAGTTGGTTTATAGCCAAATGTGTTAAATCTCCTTGTGGATGATCACCAATGTGATGACATCACAAACTTGAAAATAAAAAACACTACTAGCATCACTTACTAGTGTGCATTTCACAAAAGATTTAAAACTCACTGGCAATAGATTTTTACAAAATTGTGCAAAATAGTAAAATTGATGATCAAAATGCCCCAATTCATTAAAGACTGAGTCAAAATGTGGTGAAAAAATTTCAGGGGAAAAAAAAAATCCTCAGAAAGTTGATCAAAAATATAAAATCCCATTTTTCCTTTTGACATCACCAGGATACAAAAAAAAAAGAAATGAAAAAAAGAATGCTGATGAGCAGTGCTTTTATGGTTTGACAAATTTTGTCATTTTTGGACAAAGAAACTGGGAACATTTTGGGAACGTTGTTCTTTATCTAATTATTTAGGAAACACAAGGTTCTTCGTTTCCTCTCCTTTCCTTTCTATTGTGCTTCCTGAACTTCCTTTCTCTCTCTCTCGCGCTCTTCACTCCTTCGTTTGTTTGCCGATCTTTCTTCCTTCCCTCCTTGTCTTTCGCTCTTGCCTCCTTTGCTTGTGCTTCCTCTCTCTCTCTCTCTCTCTCTCTCTCTCGTTCTTTACTCCTTTTGTTTGTTTATTGTTTGCAGATCTTATTTCTTTCCTTACAACTCTTTCGCTAGACTTTCCTCCTTTGCTTGTGTTTCACAATCTTCCTTTCTGATCGTTCATGGTTTAATAGTTTTGCAAAGTTTGTCAAGCCAGAATTTTCTTTTGGTTTTCATGAGCATCAGTTTCTGATCGTTCATAGTTTTGCAAAGTTTCTCTCGAGCTTGTACTTTCTTTGGGTTTTCACAAGATAGATATCCAACTTCGTTTCTCAACGATTTGCAGCTTCCTTCTATACTAGTTTTATCCGTGACTTTTCGTGCTCATCTCGTCGTTGTCAAGTTCCTATCCAACAAGAAAAAAAGATGGCTCACTTCAACCTGAACAAGCTTCCTTTAGCAGCAGCCGCTGATGAGGAGATACAGGTAGAAGCCGCAGAGGACCAGAACCCTCCTCCTCGAGTGGTCTCGGCAACAGCTCGGACTCTTGCAATTCCGCCGGTGGAAATCTACATCCCCCTGCCACCGCCACCCATGGGCGAGGTCACAGTCGAGATGCCAGAGCTGCCGGCGGAGCTCGGATGGCTTCATATTGTCCAAGCATTGGCGGCACTACCTCCTCCTCCTCCTCATGGAACCTTTCTGCATCATCCAACAAGCAATGAGCTGCCGAGCTTTGCATGGGGCGTACCCATGCACTGGGTGCCAAGCTCTCCACATGAGAAGGAGCACTGTCCTCCTGCCTCCAAGAAGTCGAGATTCCGCGTTCCGAGGTACACGCTTGCAAGCCCCGGCAGTGTCGATCTAGTACCCGCTCCTGAAGTGCATCCAACTGGAGTTGCAATAGCAGCAGCAACTTGTGAAAAAGATCTTGACAGAGCTAAACCTGGTGGCGATATTGATGAAACTCTGGCAGTTCAGCTGCACCTGACCATCACGGTGCAAGAAGAAGAAAAAGGTGATGGAGTCGATCAGAGTACTCATGATGTGCAGTTGCCTCTTGTTGAAAATGCCTCTGAGGAGCAGCAACAGCAGTTGCCGGATAACGACCTAGACGATGCGCCCATTGAGGAGATCATGAACGAGGACGAAGTAGTTCTGCCGGTTCTTGCAGAAGCCGTCGCCATTGCAGGTACTAATGTCAACCAGCCAAACAGAGCAGCTCGCGCGGCCGGCAGACACGCAAGGAGACGACGACGACGCCCCCAAGGAGTCGCTGGGAATGTCATCAACCCAATCAACACAGCACATTCGGCCGAAGCCGGCAGATCGCAGTCAAGGAGACGTCGACGTTTTCCGCCACTAACCTCTCAATATCAAGGAGTTGTCTACAACCGGTACACTGGTTGGTGGGATACCCGTTTCTGGTGAGCTCTCCACAGACTCTCCAATCCTCTGTTGCTGAACAGTTTGTTTTCTTGCATGACATTCATAATGCAGTAGAGAAGCTGTAACCATGATTCTATTATGATTCCAAACCTAATGCCATGTGCGTTTTGTGGTTGCAGGGATTGCGGAGTTGAACGGTTTCTCGGTAGTTGTTCTTTTTCTCCATCCACCCTTACATCCTCAAGACTTGCTTCACTCCAGTTTGAGAAAGTCATAGAAAACTATGTTTTGCAATTGAGAGTTCTATTTGAGTATGCATGAGGCCGGACATGTTCCTGCACTACAATGCAAGTCTAACTGTCTGTGAGATCCTCTGTTGATTTTTCTGCTTTGTCTTGGAACATAGGTTCATACTCGACTGAAGAAGAGGCTGCAAGGTATACCCCTGAGTTCTATATGTTTGCAATGTCCAGGTTCTTTTAGTATAGATCTGTTGCTGCTGCATGCATCCTGATGTGCTCAAGCTGGAATGTATTATGTACTTGTTTCTGCTTGACTACGGTCCTCGTTCAAAACCTGGAAGTTGCAGCATCACCTGATGGTTACTGAAAATGCAGTTGAAGTCTGGAGTGATTTCTGAATTCTTGGGTGATATTAATTGTAGGACTTTTGATCGAGCAGTTCTTGCGCTGAATGTGCAAGAGTTTCTGCACAAAATAAATTTCAAACCCGCCGAGCAGTACCAAGCTGGACTTGAAAGGGTAAGTCAGATCCATCCTCCACCCATTCTCTCCGATTGATCCCTACATGTCATAAATTATGCTGCATCTGGAGTTTTCTTGGGGTTGTAAGAAGATGGGTGCTTTGTGATTGAGGTTTCTGCGTGGTAATGGTTTGCACAATGTTTTTTTTGCAGCTGAGGCATCTCACCAAGAACCAGATGCTGATGTTCCTGCAGCGAGACAGTGTGCGAGACAGTGATGGACCAGCTGCTGCGGTGTTGAAATACCCGTTTGTGACAAAGATGGAAAATGGGACCTTTGCAGCCCATTACAAAACGGGTTTTCGTCGGGGAATTGGAGGCTATCGGTAAGAATAATTCCAACAACTCCATCCCTGAACTACTGATCATCATTCAATCTGATCTCCATGGTCACACAATTGCATGCTGCAAGCTGCAAGCTTGCTGCGGTGCAAAGGTCAATGAGTACTGTCATGACTAAGTCTCAGCTTGATCTCCATCTTGTTTTTGCAGTCCCTACGTTGAGTATACTGGCATGTATGCCACAGAAGAAGAAGCAGCCAGGTATAAGAATCTAAGATCCCATCAATCAATTTCCTCCTCTGAGATTCTTTGAGAACCTTTGTTGTGAACTCACATGCATTTTCTGTGGAATCTGAATCTCTCAGATTCAAACCCTAGTAGTATTAAGCCAGATGCTGCAGCTTGTTGATGCTTCAATTTCTGGACTTATTGATTTGTGCAGTGCGGTTTACCACAAGGCTATGGCTGAAAACAACATGCGTGTAGCTCAAGATATCCTTGACATTCGTATTGTGCGTATGCTGCCCACTACTGCACAGCAAGCTGCCATTGGTAACTACATTTCTTCCTTCAAACCCCAGTGGTTGTATTGTATGTACAAGCTACAGCTCCTAGCGCAGGAGGCCCTTGCAGACAATCATGTCTTCGGCTTGTGGGTGGTTCCATGATGAGCTTCTCTATGTAAAACACCAGCAGCTAAACATGTCAGATTCACAGCTGTGCAACTCATGAGTGCAGATGATCAGGAACTTCTTTTGCTCACATATTCTATGTGTTTTGGTGTGGACAGATGCGGAAACTTTGGGCGTTGCACAAGGAGCAAATGGCGCTATTGTTGAAGCTGGAATTGCTGATGCAATATTGCAGGTCTGAATGCTCATGCTTCAATTCATGATTCTCCACTTCATGTCTTTCAAGTTTTCGGGATCATGAGCTGATGATTCATGTCTGTGTTCTGTGTATTCAGCTGCAAGATCGAGAAGCTCTGCGCCCACGTGGAGATGGTCCCAGCAACAACGGGAATGCGTGATTCAACCCCAAAGTGTATGCCATAGTTCATGATGCGAAGAAGTACCCATTCGCTGCAATGATGGATTTCCGGAAGTGGGTTCTGGAAAGATCCATGTCTTGAGGAATTCGTGTCATGACTAATGCAGGTTGGAAAATCATAACACTGGAAGATCTGAAGAAAAACAGAGAAAAAAATTTGCAATAAGTAGGTTCCCTGGGAGTGCTGTAGGTCGGTTTCAGAACGATCTCCAAGGGTTAGGGAAGAGTCAACCAGCTGAGAGGTGAATGTTTCATCAGACCTTTATCTAGCTAGCTACTAGCTAGAAGATGATTGACATTTGCTCTGGACAGAAACTTTGACTTGGGTCTGCAGCTCAGGAATTTGTAATAAGAGTGTGATCAGAGTTCCCAGCAGCAGCTGATTCATCTTGACTCTCGCACCACAGTAGCTTTCCAGTTTCTTCATCTTCATTATGTGCAGAAGAAACTCAAGAAAACACATGACTTACAACTGCAGCTGTAATGCAAATCCCCGACTCTACAGTTTTTGAATTTTGCAGTGTGAAATGATGGTGATGTTGAACTTGTCGTTCGTCATGATTCTGATCTAGCTAGATGCAGATCTCAATTCCATTCTCTTTCTTCTAGTGACTGCAATTAATTATGGAGATGCTTACTGCACAAGTCACGGTTGCAAAAGGCTCAGAACTTAGAAAAACTGTGTCATCATGTGAATCTGAAATTTCTGAATTCTCTCCCGGGTAATGAAGAAACTGGAGCTACTTCAATCCAGAACAATATTAAAACCAGCAGGTCTGAACCATCTCTGGCTCTGTCTCTTATGTTCTGAACCCCAGGGCACTGATGCACTGTGCTATCATCATCAACACTAGTAGAGTGCAGAAGAACATATATAAAATGCATATATTTGTGTTCCACTACATGCAATGTTTAGATTTGCAGAAGTCCACCTGGGGCATCAATTTTGTCACAATACCCATGACTCCTAACTACTGCAGCATTCAAGCTGTAGTTACAAGTTATAGGATTCAGGATTTGATGGGTTCAACTTCCTAGTTCAACTTTCAAGTACGTCCAAAGACGTTTTTTGAAGTTTGTGTGCAGTAATTGTTGGGAGTTATCTTGGAAACTCGTGTGGAAAGCGTTTGTACGTGCATTTTGCTGTGCATGCAGATTCCAGATATGATGAGCTTCTCAGATGCTGTGCACACGTGATTAAGGTCCCCAAATCAATCAATCTGATGAGATTTGCAGGAGAATTTGCAGACTTGTGTGATGGCTCTCACACACCTGTGCAGCTGCACAGATCATCACATTCCATCTTCAGATTTCAACGTTCAAACCCAATTGATTATCTATGGGGGACGTAGCACAGGTGATCTGAAAGGGCATACATGCAATCCCAGATATCCAGAGCTAGTGAGTGATATTTTGAAACTGAAATTTTTTCTCATCAAGATGAGAACGTTAGGCTGCAACTGGAAGTGGAATTATGAGCATTCTGATACTGTTACTGAGCCGTCTGATGAGGCAAACTTTTTGCATGTCATCTGATTAATCTTAATTCTAACACTCAGCGTCAAGAGAATTTGTTTTCTACTACGTACGAGATCATGATGAAAAAATTAGGCACTCGTATGAAAAAATAAATTAACACCCCTTTCATGGAGTCAATTAAAAAAAGAGAAAATTTTGAATTTGACGTCGTTCAGAGGATGCCGGGCTATTGCTCGATTCTTTTGTCGCCAACGCAAAATCCAAGTAGGCAGTTGGAATCATTCATTATGTGCGGGTGCAGATCAGGCTATATAGGTTCCATGGTGCCCCTTTTTGTCGCCAACGCAAAATCCCAAAAGCTGCCAGTGGCGGCGACGCTAGTCCTCGTTTTTGTCGTCAACGGAAACAAGTCCAAATCTAGCCCCCCACGCACAAATGCATACGGCGGACGGGTGACGTCAGTCAAAGCTTGAACGACAGCTCTTTCTGTCGCCCTCAACGCAACATCCAACTGTGCGTCGGCCCGGTCGTTTGTTGGTTGCGGGTGTTCAATTGGCTAATCAATTGAAAGGTACATCCCTTCTAATTAGTGCACGTGCCGATTAAGCAATCTAATCCTAGTACATTAATTATATACTTATTGTATTAATACGGATGGTTTAATTTTGCACGTGTCCGTAGTTCAGGCGCATCCACGGATCTCTCAATCGATTACCATTGTAACAATTTTGGATCGCTTGGCGTCTGAGTACGTACGGCCACACTTCCGAAATCGATTGTTGTCGTATCATCATCGTACCAAAGCCGTGCGCCGCCCAGACGCGGTAACGAACAGATGTGACAGATGATTCCCCCACTCCCTTGCGCAGCAGGGCGGAATATTGTCGTATTTATCTGTTATCGCCAAGCTGACATCTTGCGCCTCCTGTCGCCTGCCGCAAGTGCGAATGGCGACCGAATGTACGGATTCCACAAACCGTGCACATTCATAACGATGATGATTTTTGCAAATTATTTACTGCATTAATTTCTGTTTACAAATTTTTTTCTTTTTTTTTCCCCCTCTGCCCACAAAAATTGAAGAATTTTAAAACAAAAAATGGGGGAAATTTTGGATATATATATATTTTCTGGTGTAAAACTTTGAAACTAAATTTACACATATTGTGGAAAAAATTGCCAAATTGACGAAATTATTAGAAAATTGAAAAAAAAAACCCTGCATCCATGTGACCATTTCAAAAATGACGTAATAGACGTCTTGATGCATGAAATTATTGGAAAAAGCCTGAGTGAGTTGAAGAAATGACGACTTTTTCTTTCTGTCTTTCTGGTCAGCTCCTGAAGCTGTCAATCATTTTTTCTCATGACACTTGAACCATAATTCTACCTGCATGCATGAAGGGATGATAAAGAACAGTATTCCCAAGTGCTGCAGCTCATTACCTCGATTGGTGTTTCCCTGTAAATTAAGTCAGTGAAAAAAGTACTTAAATGTAAACACAGAGGATCAAGATCTTATATTATGTGTAATCCGAATCGTGGTTTTTTTCCAATTTTGTGATGCAGCCAAGGTGGGTATCATCTCGAAAGTGAATTAGCCAAATTTGATCACATGTACTGATATGGAAGTAGGAAAAAATGGGAATCTTTCTCTATTTTTTGCTACCTATTGGAACTAATAACAAAAATCTGGTGATTGGTAGAATTTTTTTCGAGATCTGGCGAATTTGAGTCATCTTTTTAATGGAAAATCCTTCCTGTTGTTCAAAATCATATTTATCAGGTATGGATTTGGCGAAAATTCGCCAGTAAAAGAAACGCTCGTCTGAATTCATTTCCTTCCTGCAAGATCATGATCTAAGGAACCCTTTTGAATTTACCAGAATCATGATCTTTAGATATTTTGAAGATTGGGTTTGTCAAATTCTGGGACCCAGGCTTCACACTGGGCGGCTCTCATGATTTGTAGATCCCAATATGTGCTGCAGCTTCTCATTCACATGGAATTAATTTATGGACATTCTTTCTTTCTCATTTTTTAAGTGTAGTCAATTGTTTTGTATAAGAAGAATAGAGTTCACAGTTTACATAAACTTTGTGCAGAGAAATCTTTTGAAGAATTATTTGAATTATTTTTTGAGGAAATGAATTAAAAATAATTATTTCTTCAAATAAAATGATTTAAAAAAATCATTTGAAATTCTTCTGGAAAATTTTCAGAAAACATGATGGCGTTGATATTTTTGTGAACTTAATCAGGATCTCAAGGGTTGTGTTTGCAACTGCCACTCTGCATGCACCTAAAATTACCAAATAACAGATTTTGGACAGTTCCTTATTATTCATTACTAGTGTGGACTGTGCTGTTGGCCGAAATATTACCACGTCCTCAACTGAGTTTTCTTTCCAAAGCCTGGTTTTTTGGAATTTATTTGAATTTTCAGCAGGAGAAATCACTTTAAAATCAATATCTCCCACATTTGGAACCCAAATCTTACCAAATAAATTCCATTAATTGTTTCTCATCAAGATCTTTCCAACAACACCAAAGGCACATTCCAATTCCTCCAAAATTTTCAGTTGCAATTTAATTTAATTTCAATGAAAAAATCATTCAATATTCAAGAACTTTTGCACTGCAAGTCCAAACTTCATGGAACCAAGCCCATGCATCCTTCCTTGTTGAGAGCTTTCCAAAGACACCAAGAACATGATCTGAAGCATCCCAGTTGGGTAGATCTTGTAACTACAAAACAAAACAAACTACCTTCCTTCATATATAGATACTGTGGATGGGTTGGAAAGTGGAGAAGAAATTCTGATTTGCTCTACCTTAGAATTTGACCCCAATATCAATCTCGGTCCAAGCACGGGGTTTTATTACAGATCAGTTGAAATGCAACTCAGTTTTGAACTTTAGGGTTAGACTGTTGCATCTCCTATGAAAGGGGTTTTAGTTGGATTTGAGGCTACTAAACTTGTGCAAATGTTTCGAGTAGCTGGCAATTACCTTGTTTTTAGAGGAAGTAATTACAAATAAATTTGCATACTTTTCCTTATAATCATGGTAGATTAGTCCAAAGGATATTGTGACATAAGAGAAGACCTAAAAGTACCAGGTTGAAATACAACTATATTTTGGAAAACATTTGGGGATTTGTTGCTTCTTATATCAAAATTATGCATCTTGGTTGAAATTACCTTTTGAACTTGTACAAATGTTTTTAGCACTGGGAAAATAACATGATTTCAGAGCAGGTAATTCCATAACTAGTAAAATGGGAAACATAACTTTTTCTGCAGAATCATGGTGGATTCATTGAAAAGAATTTGTGACCACGTAAAAGAAAACCTAAAAGTTCTCTTCACGTTCATTCTAAATTGGAAAATAGCTTACGAAACCTCACTTAACACTAGGAACCTGTCTAAATCTGATGAACTATTTTTTTTGAAGTGCGATCAAATTTGACCAAAATTTCAAAAATCTATGAAAAAATATTCTTCTTTAATTTTTTTAAGCGGGCAATTTTGCAACAGCTCACCAACAAAAGGAGGCTGTCAGCGGGTTTTCAACAATTGTAAATTCATGGTGTGTTATCAAAAACCAGTTTCATGTCTAGTATAATTGATTGAAATAAATGATGTATAGGGTAAAAGCCTGAAGCCATGGGTTTTACCACATTTAAACACCCATTCCAATTCTTTAAAAAAATTATGGAAAGCCCTGTGATACTTGTTATCAGGTTCTATCCAGTGCTGTTCGGTTCTCTGCCTGCGCATGAGACTGAGAATTAGCAAATTCTGGTTCTTGGGTACTTGGACTGCTGGTTTAAATTTTTGAATTTAAAGTAAAATAAAGTAACTTACTCAAACCCAGACCTGGAACTGGGGCATAAACATGTTATTATCTAGGGTCTGGTTCTTCATTTAAAAATAAAATAAAAAATATATATATACATTTTATTTTCATGTTTATTTTTATAAGTTTTTATGTTCTTTTTTTCGGATAATTGATATAGGTTGTCATTTTTTATTGGTTGTGGAGTACTGTAATTTAAAAAAAACCAGTTTTGAGCAATGTGAAGGTAGGTAGAACAAGATCTGGTTCGAAACTGAATCTTGTAGGATTGTTGTTGCCCCAAGCTAATGGATGAGCATGTGTAGATTTTGGATGCACCCATCCAATTGATGGGTTGATTGGTAGTCTACTCATCTACTTGTTGGGTTTCTTCTCAAAATAAGAATGTTGGGTAAGTGATTTAATTATACCTCTATATCATTTTATTTTTTGGGTTGTCACTTGCCTTTTTCTATCATGAGTTCCATATCATTATGAAATGTAAAATTCATATGACTAAATTTTTAAATGAAATTTGTTTGAACATACAAATACTTACCACAAAATTCAATCTTACTAAAATGTGATTCTTAGAAACTAGATTTGAAAGATTATGGAAGAATTGATTAAAATAAAACATGTCACTTTGAAAATAAATTAAAATTTAATATAAAAATATTTTTTGAGATATAAATGTTTTGAATTAATTTGATGTTATCTTTAAAAAATTCAATAAGGTTTTGATGAACATTTGATAACAAAAATCATAATGAAAATAATTTTTAATTGATTAATTTGCTTTCATTGTTGTTGCCTTTTATGTTATAAAAATTTATTTTTGCCCTAAGATGGTAGACATGCATGTATGATTTTTAGCTTTTATTAAGCATGCATGGGCAAACAGAACTAGTTTTAGAACAACCAAGAGTCTCGAAATGTGGAGAGCCATGACTAGACCCAAAAAGATTTATTCATTTATTTTTTGAAGTGGACTAGAGCTTCTTTGAAATTAGAAAACTCTTAGAATCTGAGGTTTTCTTGATAAGTTAGGATCGGATGAGTCTTTTTTTTTGGGGGATAATAGTATTTGGGTATTTGAAAATAAAAAATTCAAAGACTTGCCTGGGTCTATTTTTAAAAGTTTTATGAGGTTTAAAAAATCATTTGGGTGTAAGTCTCAGAAACCCAAAAAAAACAATTATGAGGTGTGGGCAAGGGTTAGGGCATGTGATTAAATGGGTAAAAAGCTTAATTCTTTAACAAAAATTCAGACAAGTACAAACAGGTTTTTTATCAAGGTTTTTAAATACCCCGTTAAAAACACATGTCAAGAATTTCATAATGTCCTACAAGGTCAGGTGTTTTAGGCTTTGACAAATAATCTTAAATCTTTTTAGCTAGCAAGGCAAGAGTTTTTTTTCTTTGCAATTTAAAGATAATATAATTACAAATTTTGAACACAAAGTTCAAAACAAAACTTTAAAAAGGTGATTGTCATAGTTGTCATTGAAGCTAAAAAACAATTACAATCCAACTATTCATTAACACAATAGTGATATTTTCAGGGATGAAAAGGTTATTGATCCAGGTTTTTGAGAAACACTTTGCATTGTTATTCTACCAAGGTTGGGTTTGGTTACAAAAATTTGAAAATTTAAAATCACTGATTATGAGGTGAGGGCAAGTGTTAAACAATGTTGAGTGGGTATCAAAAATGCTTTTGAAAACCACTCGGTTATCATCTGTTTATCCTTATTTTAAACCTTGAAGGTTACTTTCTGTGATATGGTCACTGAACCCTTGATCACTGGTTCTCAGTTGCATGAGAATCTGAGAACCGGATTCTGAAAAACCCTATTACTAAGACCCGGGTGAGATAAATCATTTACCCGGGTCAGGGTCTCATGATAATGCGCACAAGGTTTAATGCACAACCATTAAACAAGGTTGTGCATTTAATGCATAAGGTTCAAACTAAATATAGTAGTTGTAGGGCTAGGAGCAGTGAAAATATATGTAGCAGCAGTGGAGGCGCTCAGGAAAAATGAAAGATAGGATGAAACTCAGTTTAGTGAGTTTCAAACCCCCCTTAATGCTAATGTACTTTTTTTTTGCAAGTTTTTTAAGAATCTCACCTCATATATGACCAAACTCGGGATTCGGGTGCTGTGTTTTCATTACTTTACGGATAACTATGATTTTTTAATTTTTTAAAACTAAAATAAAATCCATAATTTGTTTGTAATTTTGGTTTTCATTTTTAATTTGAAAGAAACAAAACTAGTGAGTGAGAACCGCGAAACGATAATTGGCTGTTCTTAAATTTATTAGGATTAACATCATGAGAACCTATTAAACTTTTTTAATAAAAATATTGATACCCTGACTTGGTGCATAAGTTTTGATACCAGCCCAACACTGGTGTGAAACCTGACAGGCATGTATGCATAGATATTCGATCTGATACCCAATGAATACCCCATGACAAAAGAAATACCCTTCCCACACTGGTTTTAACCAGTGGCCAATTCTTTTGTTCTGTTCTAGTGACAATTCTCTACACTCTAGAATGTAAAGTTTGGAATTTCCAAGTTCCCCAAAACTTATCTTGGAAACACTGGATTAGAACCCAGAACTGACCAAGATTGTTGGTGGTCAGGCCATGATGGCTAGGGCATCCTAAACTCTCAATAATCCATGAGACATGTACTCTGTAACAAACCTAAGAGTTTCCAATGTTAGCATTGAAGTAGTTTGGTGAGGGGTGACATAACATGAGTTACAATGTACATTAAACTACTTCATCAAAAGTTCCCTGTATGATGACAATGAATGCAGGGACAATTTGTACTGTGGAATCATCTGAAGTTTTGCCTACCTCCGACTTCCACACCTCTAAACTCCCTCAACAGCCTGACCTTTAGATACCTGTTTCTTGGAGATAGTCTTATTGTTGCTTGTCCAGCTTCATTGGAATAAGTGTTGTTTGGCCGAATGTTTTGTTGCCATGTTGACACAAAAATTGGGATTGTTTTTTCTAATAGTCTAAACTCAACTAATTTTGCTAGATTTCCGAAAGATCCAAAAACTCTTTATGTCACAGAATTGAAAAGAGAACCCTGAGTGGGTTCAGTGGCAATAAGTGACAAGCAGTTGGAAATTTTTTGTAGTGTAATTGGCAGTCATCTTTGATCATGAATATCTCTCTTAGAAAAGAGGAGAGATCTTACAGAGTGGGTGTAAGAAGGCCATTCTCCTACAACTTGTGAACTACATATATTTTATAACATTTGCCTGGTGCACATTGAAGGGTAAAACTCATGGGTTATGATATTCTCAAAAGTTCAGGATCAAACCAGTGTTGGGCAGTTCTCACCAAATTTTGGGAATGGGTCTTGAATTTTATTTTTTTTACAGTCAGTGAGAACTGGACTGGACCCTATCAAAATTTTAATTTTTTTCATTTTGTTCGATTCTTAGACATATCGGTTATCACAAATAAAATAACAACCGGCTTTAAACCTGGTTCTCCCAATCCAGTTATCTAATGCAAAATGCAAGGAAGTAAAAAAGGGAGAAATTTTTTTAAAAAAAATTTTCTTTCATTTTCTTTCCTTTCCAAATTATCATTCCCAATTAGAATGAAGGAGAGTTGTGTGTTTGGGGGCGGGGGAGATGTGGAGGAGGAGAAGGGGAAGTCTTATCGGTGAGTGGTGTAGGTTGCTTGCTTTGCTGCAGAGGGGAGAGGGTTGCTGGGAACTGGAAACAAATGAACAGTGAAACCCCAGGGGAGTAATGGAGGGAGGTAGAGGGAGAATTTAATGAGGAAAAGTGTTGTAATAATGAGGTAGGCCAGTAGGAGCTGTCATGAATGATACTTTACTTAAGCCGCCTTACGCCGCCTGTCAGGCCCTTCCTATTTACACCAACTCTCGTTTATGAGACCTAAGTGCATCCCTACCTTTGAGAGAATCTAGGGTCCAGCAGAGAACCTGTTCCGTTCTCCAACTTTTTGAAAACAACATGGTAGGCGATTCTCATGATCGGTTATTGTACATCTCAGAACTTGGATTCGGTTCTCTATCTAGTTCTCACATGTACAAGTCTCAACCGATTCTCATTTCAAAAACCGACCCGAGAGCCAGTTCGAGAACTGGGTGAGAGTTTGGGAACCGCCCAAAACTGGATCAAAACTGGCTAGCACTCGTCATATGCCCAATATTTTAGGAATACCCCAACTTAGAGCTTTACCCTACACAACACAATATGCTGCATGATTTACAATGTCACTGTGGCTGCGAGAGGGATAACAAATTTTCCTTTGGCCTGGAGACGACTTTATTGACCCAAGTTCTTCTTATTTTCTTTCACCCTTCAACTGCCACAAAAGTTTGATCTCACACTCTTCACAAAAATTCTTTTAATCGATAGTTTGCACCTGTGTTGGGTGGTTCTTAAAATCAGGGGAAAATACCCACCAGTTATCCTCCTGGGTATATCGACATTTACTTGTCAGTTATAAAAAAATCAAAGAACCTGTATTGGTATGTAATCATGGTTCTCTACAAATCTGAAAAAGTGACCAAACCAGACAAAAGAATCCCAAGTTCTTTGCCAATACTTTAATGAAAATCACTGGTTCTTTAATTTAAAATTTTTTCAAAGAAGAGGAACTGGTTGTCCTTTGAGTCTGCAACATTTCAAAAACCAACCAGCAGTTCTTTAAAAATTCAAAGAGCCTCCAACAATGGTTTGTACTCCCAATCAGATTTTTATTTCTGTGGCAAATTTTTGCAACCAGCTGGCAAATGTTTTTGGAGGAAATTCTAGACAAGTCTTTTTTTGCAGTACAGTTTTCATTAACTTTCTGGTTTTTTGCAAAATTCACCAAGTATTTACAGCCACAGAATTGAAAAAAATACCCACGCTCCAAATTATTTGAATGCCATGCTTCATCATGATTAACATCCCATAATTTGAAGGATTTGAACATAACAACTATATAGGTCTGTTGTACTTTACTGATGAATATACAATCATAGCTCCAGACGTCTGATAAAGCTTTTATGAAACTCTACTAAACTAGAAATGGGGATAATCATTCTAAGAACATGCAATTGTCCTCATCTTTATCTATGATTTATTTGCATTTTTTTTGAAAGATCCGCTCCAATTTTTGTAGCTTACTTGGATACCAAGTTACCTAGCTGTTTGGGAGGGGACATCTCCAGAAACAGAATGTCTGCTCCAGCAGCCATTCCAAATTTTCAAGAAAACTCCCCATTTTTATTTTTTTTCCCTGTGATCCCCAATGGGTATCAACAGAAGAAAAGGGAAAAAAACAAAGCAGATCTCTATTCTGGGTAGAGCTTGAGTTGTGGACAACACTTTGCATGTCCATCAGTGTTTTTTTTTTCATTTTTTGGGAATCAAAATTTTGGCGAAATTTCACCCCAAAATAACAAAATTAGTCAAATTCACACTTGAAAAACATAATTTTCCGAATTTCTTTGTCTAAAAATGGCGAAATTTCACCAGGAAAAAATAACACTGATGTCCATGCTCATGGTTTGGTCTCTTCTTCCAGCATTGCATCTCTTCCCTTGAGTCTGCCAGCAGATATAGACCCACGGTGAACCAAGACTCACCAGCACACGGACAGAAGGTGGACCATAATTTCCAGTGTTGGGCAGTTCTTTGATCAAAGAACTGCCTGTTCTGGGTACCTTTTTAAGAAAACAGAATCAAAGAATTGGCCAGGTCTGGGTATTTGAAAAAAAATCGAATCAAAGAATCACCTGCTTCAGGTATTCCAAAAACCTCAAAGGGTTTAGGGTTTAATGTTTTAGGGTTTCATGAAAGAACAACTGGTTGGTTGCTGGTTAAAATTTTTGCAAAGTCAAGCTGGGGCTGGGTCTTTCAAATTTTGACCTTCACCAGTTATATGCCAATATATATATTCTAACCTCTGGTGACGGTTTGGTGTAGTGTTGTGTGGTTCTTTCTTTGAAGAGAATCTCCAGTCCCACTTTTGACATTCAAAATTTATTTGGAGGTTTCCTAAACATTGAGGGTTTCAACATGGTTCTTCCAATTTTTAAAGCCTTTGGTTTTGGATCTTAAATACTGTTTCAAATTCAAGAAGCTCCATGCCAGTTCAAAAATCAGGTCCAATTTCATGTACGCACTCTTCAATGCTAAAATTTAAATTAAAACAAGTGTTTGTAAAGGGATGAAGTTCAACAACTAATTAAAATTAATTCTTAACCATAAAATTCAGCCTACTTATCAACTTCTCATTGCATCAAATTTTTACATGCAAATATACTTGTGGTTTGTATCATTTGCTCTTTTGGTACAATTTTGCACACCAACAAAGGAAACACCATGAATGCCCAACTGCTATGAAGATGCACTGACTTGCTACTTATAATCACAACTTTTGGCTGAAATAATCCAGCATCGAAGAAACTCATGTATTTTGCAGCAGTCTTTTAGCATCAAACTATTTAAGTATCTCATCATTCGATATATTACAATTTATATTGTTGGACATTGTCATTCATTTGCATGGTCAAATGTTTACTTCCATTCCTAGAGATGGGGTTAAGCAATTTAGCAATTCAAATAGGACTTACATTTTTTCTTTCTCTTTTTCCATTTTTATGTTGTATTGGTGCTTTTGAGAACCTGATTTGACAAGTTTACACCAATTAGAGAGGGTTTTGCACTTGGACACTTAATAAGCAAACCAATGTAAAAATGATTGTCAGCCAAATGAAGATAAAAATTGAATAGACACCCAAAAGTTCACTCCAAAAAATTGCATGTGAATTGCAAAAAGACTATTGCATTAATGCAATGTACTATTTTGGAGCAAGGGATCTCATACCTACTTATAGGTGTCACGACATTTGTCATGTTCCTAAATTGTAGGTGTAAGATCTGTCTCACTCCTATAACCTTCTGATCTCTGTATGTTTAGGCTTATGATAAGGTGCACCTTGTGCTATATGGTTGGTAAGGCCCATGGGTGTATAACATTCCCAAAATTACTACCTGGCCGTAAGCCCCTTGTTTTATGACCAACCCAGAGCTTTACTATTGGCATAAAGACCTCCTTGATATTTTAAAGAGTACTTAGAGAGCATTTTCCAGAGTGTAAAAACTTGTTGTGCAGTTTGAAAAGTTAAATGCCCATAAATTGCAGGCAATTCACTTTCCAAAATGCTAGTGTCATTACTTACTGTGATACCTGGCGGGTACCCACCTGATATCCACAAAGGTATGAAGAGAATTTTTAGTAAAATCTGATTGCGGTCTTGAAGCTTGGTAAAGCCAAAGGGCTGTGGGCTTTTTGGGTTCATGTGAGGGTGGAGTGGAATGTGGATCCTTCTTCCCACACCTAGAGCACTGATGGCATTTAGAAGGAACATGCTGAGAGAATCTTTCAAATTCCTAAGGGTACAACGCAGTCTGGCTGAAAATTCTGTGAAGAGAAGACTCCTAGCAGATTGTTTTTTCAATTTTGTGACATTTTGGCCAAATTTTCGATAAAAAAATTTTGAAACACATTTTTTTCAATTTTTGTGATATTTTGGTCAAATTTTGGAAGAATTTTTTAAAAGGTGTAAATTCGATTAATTTTTCTAAAATTTAGGGTAATTGGAGTAAAATTAATCAAATTTACACCTAAAAAAAATTACTCCAAAAATTTGGAAATTTCTTTTGTTGGAAAAAATTTCACTGGATGGTACCTGCAGAAACAAAAGAAAAAATTAACGAATTTTTACGAAAAGGAAGCTTTATGGGCAGTGTTTTCTTTTGGTGCAAAACTTCGCCAAAATGCAAAACATAGAAATAAAATGGTTCCAGTTGCTTGAAACAAAAAGTTAAAATTTTTTTGGGCCACATTTGAACCCTGCTTTCAATTGGTAGCAGTTTTGGAATGTTTAGACAAGTTGAAAAAAAGTTGTCCCCATTTAATGCGAAATCCCTCTTGTGATGCTAAGCCAATGGCACAACATTTGAAATTTGAAAAAAATCACTGGTTTTGGGGGTTTTGGTGTTTTGCATTCTCTTTTTTTTTGAACTTAATCATGTACTTATGTGTATGTGCTTTTCACAAAGTGCCCAACTACGTTAGCGCAAAAGGGTTTTGGGATAGGTACCAGCCAAATTCCAGTGTCATTCCAAAAAAACAAGTTGAATTACTTATTTACACATGATTTATTGAAAACCTTGGTTGCCTTGATGGACTAACCCCTTGGATCCACAAGTAAACATACAGGAAGAGGGAAAAAAAGAAATAGAAAGAAAGTCTTTGGATGCTTTTTGCAATTGTGGGAGGAACCCTTGTTTATCATGCAGTGCAAATTGAAGCTTGATATTTATTAAGATACTCTATAATAATACTCCTTCATTGATAATGTTTTAAGGTCTTAACTCAAAAAAACTCAAGATTAGAGTTATTCCTAAAGTAATAGGATTAGAGGCGAGAACGGCCAGTTTTGGCATAACAGGGCATCAAACGTGTAACTAGGAATGAAAATTTTACAAAACAAAATAACAAGCACCCAAACTAGCTTTTTCATCAATTTTGGTGGTAAACTAAGTTTCATCCTGTCTTTCATTTTTCCTGAGCTCTTTCACTGCTGCTACTTATATTTTCATTACTTCTACCTGTACAACATTACTCTCAAACCTTGTACATTAAATGCTGGGTTTCAATATTTCATACTTAGATTTAAGAGATACCACTGAAAGAGTGGGTAATTTTACACATAAATTTAATAACTTGTGTGAGTGTAAACTGGTCCCCATCACTACCACTAATTCGGTTCTAACAATGACCCCCACATGGTGCAAACCAAAAGGACATGTATTAATTTACTAGCTCTTTTTTGTGCTTACTATTTTGGATGTGACAGACATGAATGTGGGGGTAGGTAAGTTTTTAAACCTGGATATTGTTGCAATTTATATGAGGATAAATATATACACTATGCACCTTGTAAAATTTTCTTGCTTCCCTTTTGATTACCCTAGCCAATTGGTGTACATTTCGGACTTACCCTATTGCCATTTTGATGGCCTCATGTATATTTTAGGTTCACCTTTGCCCAAGGGAGAGTAATTTGTAATTTGCAATGCCAATTGCATCACAGGTTATCTTTTCCTCTTAGCAATATGCCATACTTATGTAAATATTTTGATTTCACTTACATTGATTCATTTATAACCAAATGCTAAACTTAGGGTAAATGAGAAAAATATTTACAACCAATACCATGTGAACAGGGTAAATATTTGTCGTTTACTTTTAGCCTATTTAGAACAATAATTTTGGAAAGGCTACATACCCTTGTTCATAGTTTGGAAATTTGTTGAAATTTATATACCTTCACCCATCTGATACATGTTTTGAATTTTGAATTTCACCCTGGCTTGGCTAATGTATTAAAATTGCTATAGTAACCCAACACTAGATACATGTAGAGAGGCTCAAAATCATATTGGGTGTGGATGGATCTGCTTTCATTTAGTTACCAAAACAATCCAACTCCTAATATGACATTGATACCAAGGTTTGCTTTTTTTTTAGTTTGTGACATATTGAAGTGGCATTTTTCCATGAAAAGATTTAGCCAAAGTTTTTTTTAAAAACATCCTTCTATGTTACACTACCTACTGGAACATGACATAGAAATTTTGAAAAAAAAAAAAATTCCAAAATCAGATGACTTCATTAAGTTTTTGGGTGAAATTTGGTGATTAAAAACCCTCTAAAACATTTTTTTTCCAATTTTTAGAATGTTGGCCAGTTTTTGCTTTTTAGAACCACCATGTAGGTTGTTTTATAAAAATAATTAAAACCACATAGGTTATTGATACTAATATTTTTAAAATTAATAATAGTTGTTAGTTATGCATAAGGATAGATTATACAATAACCAATCAACACCCATTTGTTATCATGTCAATTATTAGCTGATTACAAGGTTTTAAGAAAATTAAAAGTATAAGTATTATTATTTATTTTTTGTTTATTTATTTTGTATAAGTGTTTAGAAATTGATAACCAACTTGATAACTAGGTGAAAACTCAATAATTGATTAAAATTATTTAATATTCACCAGGTTGTAAATTGGCAAAGGCAAAAGCATGGTAAAGTAAATAATTTTGGTTCGTTATCACAAAAAGTGACAAATAGTCATAAGGAGATTGTGGTGAATTGAAAGTAGAAAATATTATAACGCAATGATTAATATATGAATAAAATTGATTTTATTATAAAAAAAATGAAGAACAACATCTTTCATATGTATTTCAATTGAATATATTTGCATAAATGTTTAACTTTTACAAAATTGGTGAGAAGTAGATGAAAATGGATACATTTATATTTAAACTTTCCAAGCTGGGTATTTAAGGTAAGGATAATACTAAGCTTTGCAAAATTATCAATCCAAGTAGCAAGAGAGGTAAAGGAAGGATGTTTACTATTTCAAAAAATAAAACAAGTTAAGAGATATATTTCATTATTTATTTTACCCATGCCATGCATGGGTATAATTAGGTAGATGTAGGGTAAATGAAAATACCTACACAATTGGGACACATTTCAAAACGGAGAAAGACAATAACTTGTGCAATTCACATTGCAACAATTAACCCAAGAATTTTCAAACAACCTACAAAAGAAAGTTAATAAAAACAACATTAAACCAATCAACAGTTGTTAGAATATATTCAAAGCATGCTTATGATGGTAAATCACCATAAAATTTAAAGGCATTTCAAAAGGAAGTGGTAAAATAAATTGTAAGATACTTAATGTCATGAACATTAAATATGCCAAACAAACACATGTTCAACCATTAGTCACTATAAAATTTTATAGGTTTATCATGACCACGTGCATTGCAAAACATGGAATTGCATATGTGCTGTAGAATGATTTTGCTCATATACCCTCTTTTTACCCACTTCACAAAATTTACTTTTGCCTGGAATAATATAAGGTTAAATTTCAAATATATACTTGTTAGGAAGCAAGTTAGTTTAATTTAAAACATTTAACACTCATGATTAAAAGGGTACAAAAGATTACCAGTTGGGTAAGGAATGTATTTTTCGTAACATACTTGTGGGTCCATGTAATAAGATTATCCACCAAATATGGGTGAGTTCATATAGTGACCACATTAAAATATCCATATAAAAGAGCTTGTGTTAGCTTTGAAGTTTTGGTTTGTGCTAGACCTAATATACTGGGTACTATATAATCAAACTTTTTTGAGTGTGACCTTGATGAAGTTTTGGTTTGTGTTGGACCTAATATACTGGGTACTATATAATCAAACTTTTTTGAGTGTGACCTTGATGATACAGTAAATTCTCTCTAAATTAATATCCTTGGGATCAGTTGGAAGATATTAGTTTATGGAGGATATTAGTTTACACAAAATATATGGGGGGTAACAAAAATCATTCTGGAACCTGCTAGAGCAACATGGAAGGTCATGGAGGTTAGTGGAAGGTCATGGATCATTGGGGAAGGTAACAGAACCTTGTGAAGGATCAAAGAAGCACATAGCTTCTTCTAGCGCATCTAACTCCGTACTTTCGAAGGTGTTTCCTCTGATTTCATCGCTTTTTTGGTGCCATATGTATGATGTATTAATTTATAAAATGTTATGGGACCGGAAAAAATATTGAATATCAATTTATGGAGAATTATTAGATTAAGTATGAAGCCTGTCATGGGCCTGTGCCCGAATATTAGTTTAGAGAGAATATTAGTTTACACAGTATTAGTTTAGAAAGAGTTTACTGTAACTAGAAATTTCTTTTAAAATCAAAGGAATTGTTAGAGTGCTAGTTTGTTACAAATATATTGAACCACATTCCAACTTTATACACTTACATGCAATTTGGTTCCTATTTTAATGGCATTAAAAGATCCATATAAAAAAAATCTTTTGTTATCACTGACATTGAGGTTTTGACATTAGGGTCTTGAGATTAAGGTTTCCATTCAAAGATTTCATGTGAGATAATAAATTCATTTGCCAAATGATTATGTTGATTACACACCATGATGGAAAAAATAAATTGTTTCCAAATTTATGATCTAGCATCTACTCTTTTTTTTGTGGCATTTTTTGGTCATTTGGTGAAACTTGTTTTCAAAAAATAATATTCTCTCAAATGTTCCTTGTCTTCAAAGAAAAAAGGCAAAAGCTGAAATATATACATATATACAACTACCATGTTGAATCTACACATTGTTCAAACTTGAATAGCCAATATATAAAAAAATTCATACATTTTTTACTTTGGTGGTTAGTGTAAAGCCAAATGTGGCTAAATCTCATAAGTTGCGGATGATGGCCAATGTGGCAACATCATAAAAAAGGAAAAAAAAGAGAAAAAAACATTAATTCTTAGAGTGAATCCCACAAGAGATTTGAAGTATATTGGCAATAAGTTTTTACAAAATTGATCAAATAGTAGAAAATTTATGAAATGTCCCAATGCACTAAAGACTCAGTCAAAATGTGGTGAAACTTTTTTGAGGAAAAAAAAAAAAAAAAAAAATCTTGAAAAGTTGGAAAATAATTTCAGGAAAAAGGGGAAATTGCAATAACAAAATATTCCCAACGATTTTACCTTTTGACATGACCATGATGAAAAAAAAATTTTAAACCAAAAATAAATGCTGATCAGCAATGCTTTTATATTTGACAATTTTAATGATTTTTAGACAAAGGAATTGGGAACATTTTGGAAAATTTGTTGTTTCTCTGAAAAATCAAATTCAACAAATTTTGCTAAATGTTTTTCGAAAAATTGGGCAAAGTTTTTGATATGACAAAATTGAGCAATAGAAACCCCTGTTCACCAATAGTAAAACCAAATGGCTTGTACACTTTAACTAGTTATATGGGAAACACAAACCTCTTTGTTTCCTCTTGTTTCCTTTGTACTTACGTTCCTTCGTCTCTCTCTCTCTCTCTCTCTCTGTGTCGCTCTTCACTCCGTTTGTTTCCCGATCGTCCTTCCTTCCTTGCTCGTCTTACGCTCTTGCCTCCTTTGCTTGTGCTTCCTTTGTCTTTCTCTCTCGACTCTTTTGTTTGTTTCCCCGATCTTCTTTCTTTCCTTACAAGTCTTTCGCTAGATTTACCTCTTTTGCTTGTGTTTCCGTATCTTCCTTTCTGATCGTTCAGGGTTTCGTATTTCGCAAAGTTTCTCGAGCTCGTACTTTCTTTTGGTTTTTCACAGATGGATAGCCAAGTTCGCTTCTAAACGATTTGCAGCTTGCTTCTCTACTAGTCTTGCTGGAATATCCGTAAGCTTTCGTGCTCATCTCATCGCTGTCAAGTTACTCCCAAACAAGAAAGAAACAAGATGGCTCACTCCAACCTCAACAAGCTTCCTGCAGGGTCAGCTAATGAGGGTATGCAAGTAGAAGCCGCAGAGGACGAGAATCCTCCTCCAGTGCTCTCAGCAGCTGGAGGGACTCCCACTAGGGTTCCAATCCCCGCAATCCCCGGGGCGCCGCAACCACCGATGGGTCAGATGCCGGCGCCGCCGCTTGACGTGTGTTGGTTTCACATTGTCCACGCATTGGTGACAATGCCTCCTCTTCATCCTGGAGTAGTTCTGCATCCCTACGCACGCAGGAACTTGCCGGGGTGGCGCGCAGGAGTGAGGTATAAGAATCTAAGATCCATGTTGCTGCTCATCATCAGATTCTTTGAGAATTTTGGTTGCGAACTCACACTCATGTTCTGTGGAAACTGAATCTCTGAGCTTCAGCTGGAGCTCCATGATGCTTCAATATCTGGATGGATTGATTTGTGCTGCAGAGCGTTATACAACAATTCTATAGAGGAATACAACACGCGTCTGGCTACAGATATGCTTCTCAGTCATATTCTGCATGTGCTGGCCACTATTACACAGCAAGCTGCCCTTGGTAAATACATTTCTTCCTTCAAACCGCAGTGGTCGTATTGTATGTACAAGCTGGAGCTCCTAGTGCAGGAGGCCTTTCCAGATATTCATGCTTGTCTTCAGCTCGTGGGTGGTCCCATGATGAGATTCTCTAAGTAAAACACGGCCAGCAGCCTAAAATGTCAGATTCAAAGGTTTGCGACTGAGTGCAGATGATTAGCAACTTCTTTCGCTCACATATTCTGTGTTTGGTGTGGACAGAATATCATGCCGAAACTGCGAACGTTGCAGAAGGAGCAGATGGCACTGTTGTTGAAGCTGGAATTGCAGATGCAATATTGCAGGTGTGAATGCTCATGATTCAATTCATGATTCTCCTCTTCATGTCTTTCGGGTTTTCTGGATCATAAGCTGATGATTCCTGTCTGTGCTTTGTGTATTCAGCTGGAAGATCGCGAAACTCTGCGCCCACATGAAGATGGTCCCAACAACAACGGGAATGCGTGATTCCACCCGAAAGTGTATGCTATAGTTCATGATGCGAAGAAGTACCCATTCGCTGCAATGCTGGATTTCGGGAAGTGCGCTCTGGACAGATCCATGTCTTGAGGAATTTGTGTCATGACTAATGCAGGTTGGAAAATCATAACATTGGAAAATCTGAAGAAAAACACAGAATTGTTTTTTGCAATAAGTAGGTTTCCCTGGGAGTGCTGTAGGTCGGTTTCAGAACGATCTCCAAGGGCGAGGGACGAGTCAACTAACTCAGAGGTGAATGTTTCATCAGACCTTTATCTAGCTAGCTACTAGCTAGAAGATGATTGACATTTGCTCTGGACAGAAACTTTGACTTGGCTTCCAGTTTCTTCATCTTCATTATGTACAGAAGAAACTCAAGAAAACACATGACTTATACCTGCAGCTGTAATGCAAATCCCCCACTCTACATTTTTTGAATTTTGCAGTGTGAAATGATGGTGATGTTGAACTTGTCGTTGGCCATGATTCTGATCTAGTTAGGTGCAGATCTCAGTTCCATTCTCTTTTATACTAGTTACTGCAATTTTGTACTAGATTCGAAGAGTCAGGCAGCTGAGAAATGAATTTCGTAGTAGATCTTTGTCTAGCTAGCTAGCTAGAAGATGATTGACATTTGTCTTGGACAGTTCTGCTTCGATTTCGTTTGCAGCCAAGAGACTAGTGTTCGGACTTTGCAACAGCTGTCAGATGATTGATCATGCCTCTCGCACAGTAGCTTTCCAGTTTCTTCATCTTCCTTATGTGCAGAAGAAACTCAAGAAGACGCATGACTCACGACTGCAGCTGTCATGCAAGCCCCCACAGTTCTACAGTTTTTGAATTTTGCAAGGGGAAATGCACGTCGTGATGTTGAACTTTGTCTTTGGCCATGATTCTGATCTAGCTAGCTAGGTGCACAGATCTCAGTTCCATTCAAAATGGTTCTATCAGAACTTAGAAACTGTATGATCATGTGAATTCTGAGGTTTCTCTCTCCCGGCCCCCGCGTAATGAAGTCCAAGCTGCAGCTGCTTGATCAATCCAGAACATTGAACCAGCAGCTTAATTAGTTAGTTTCCAGCATCTCTGGCTCTCTCTTTCTCAAGTTCTGAACCTCAGGGCACTGATGCACTTTAAGATCAACATCAAAACAAAAAGTTGCAGCAGAATATATAACATGCATATATGTGTGTCCCAGACTCCCAGTATGCATATTGTATAGATTTGCAGAACTGCTCCAGCTGGGGGATCAATTTTATCACAAGACAGCCATATCGATGCCCAATAACAACAAGAGTACCAATGACCTAGCTACTGCAGCAATCAAGCTGCAGTTATAAGTAGGATTGAGGATTTGAAGTATGAACATTAAGAACTTACACAGAGAACTTTGAGATGAAAGTGCAGATGACCCATTTAATCAAACTCCCTTCAATCTATTTTAAAGTTTGATCCATTTTAGTTATAATCCACATACAAGAGACAGCTATGGAGCTGCTGTATGAATGAATAGATAGATGGACTGCATGTTGTGAAGATTTTGCAAGATCTAAGTGTGGTTTTTGACAAGCCACTAACTAATTACATGAATGGTCTCTTGTGATAAAAAGAGGTGACAAGCCTCACAATTATATCATACTACTATCATTTTTTTCTGTGCATGCAGATATCATGAGCTACTCAGGTGTGGGCTCTAGCCACACGTGATTAAGGTCCCTAATTGATAAATTTATTTGCACACTCGTGTAATCTCTCTAACATTCTGCCGCAAAGACAGTGCATATTTACAAGAAATTAGGAGAATTTGAACTCTCATGTGATCTCTCTCACATGCTGCTGTAAGGATATTCCATCTTTAGAAGAAATTAGGAGAATTTGAACTCTCGTGTGATGATCTCATATTCTCACACGTGCAGAAGCTACAAAGATCATCACATTCCATCTTTAGATTTCAAAGTTCAAACTCAAGTGATTATCTATTGGAGACGTAACACATGAGGTGATTTGAAAAGCCATACTAGATCTATGCAAAGCTGGTGATGGGCTGCTGCTGCTGCACATGGAATTATGAGCACTGTTAACGACTAATCAGTGTTTTCTATTTCTCACTGTTGGAGCCAGGTGGCAAGCATCCATAGGCTAAATTTGACTTAACTGCCGACATTATTTCCAGGAACCCCTGAAACTGTAGCCAGTAAGCATGAATGTTGCAAAACCATCCCTTAAAAGAACAGTTTTCTGACCCTTGTACGTGAATCTATTTTCTTCAAAAAGGAAACTTGTGACCAAATATTCCATTTTCAGAAAACTGTGTCGCCTTTTGATGATTTTTGGTCCCCAAAATAAAGACTCAACTTGCCTGATGAGGCTAACCAGGGTTTCTTTTAAGAATTTTGTGATGTAGTCACAGTGGCCATCATCCAAAAAATAATTTGGTCTGGGGAATTTGGGCCATTTTTTCGTTGAAATTTCCTTTGCTTAGGTCGAAATATTATTTTTCAGGTTGAAATTTGGCGTAAACTCGCCATTAAAGGAAACGCTGAGGCTAACTTCTCCATATCCTCTGATTGATCCTAAAATGCAAGTTTCAAGAGAATTTTTTCCTATGTACGACCCTAAAAAATTAGGCAGTGATATGATAAATTAACACGTGGTCGTAGTCCACGGCTACTAAATATTAGTTACAGAATCCCTGGGCATATTTCCCGGAGTCCAACTGCAAAAGAGAAAAACAAATTGGATCAGAGCGACTCTTTTGTCGCCAACGGAAAAATCCAATACAGTAGGAATCATCATGCAGTTAATCAGGCTACTTCGTGCTCCGTTTTTTACGCCAACGCAAAATCCAAATGCAGCAGCCGGAGGTTGAGGATATTCCTCGTTTTTTGTTGCGAACGGGAAGTCGTCGAACTGCAGCCCCACAAATGCATATTGTGCTGTCCGTCAAAGCGTGTACGTCAGCTGTTTGTGTAGCATAGTTAATGCACAAACCTTGGACGACAGCTCTTGTGGGGGTCTTCAATTGGCTAATCAATTTGCAAGCTATATCCGGCATAATCAGTGCAGGTGTAGATTCAGCAATTCAAATCCTTGTCGACTAATATCTACGTATTAGTACTAATACTGACGGGTTCCAATTTCGTAGTAAGTTCTGCACCTGTCGGTAAATAAGGTCACGCGCACCCACATATTTATCAATCGATTTCAATCGTAACAATAGCGTCGATACGTACTGCACACGTGCAACGTGCGTTACAGCAGTCTATTGTTGTCGTATCATCGTACCAATCATCCGTGGTCCGTAACGAACAGATGTCACAATGTACAGATAGTGTTACCTGTTATCAGCACGTTCGTAGCTTGCGCCTACTGCCGCTACTGCTGCGAATGGCTACCAAATGAAATGGACGTATTGGGCAATGCGTGCACTTTCAAGATGATGATTGTAAATTACAGCACTAAATTTTGCACTTGAGTCCAGCCCCAAATAAAAATTTCCTGACAAATTTCGAAGCTATTTTTGCAATAAAATTTTCGGATCTTTTCGAAAATTTCGGGAACATTTTGGACAAATTTTTTTTTCCAGTGTAAAATTTTTCGCCAAATTTTTGATATTATCGCAAAATTGAGAAACAAATCCCTGCATGCATGTGACAAGTTCAAAAATGACGTAGACATCATGTGATGCATGAATTATTAGAGATCATGATTATATTTGGGGGGGGGAGGGGGTGCCGGGAAAGACCTGAGTTAAAGAAATGACCGCTTTCTTTCTTTCTTTCTGGTCTGCTCTTGAAACTGCTGATCATTTCTCATCATACTTCAATATTTCTACCTGCACGCACAAAGGGTGGAGGGATGAGCACATCCATACAGTGGACAATAGCAGCGATCAATGGATGATAATGGAGAACAATATTCCCATGTGCTACAGCTCAGTTCCACGGATTGAATGGACGTCAAGTCCAAGTTGTTGAGTGCTACATTCTGTAAGTGTCAAGTGCACTCGAAATGAGGAGTTTAAGTGCAAACGCAAAACTCCAGAGATCTTAGACATGTCTACAATAAATTCCATTCCTTCCTGCATTATTTATCGTACAGAATTAGTTATGGACATTCTTTTCTTCTCTTTTCTTCAAGTGTAGTCAATTGTTTTGTCTAAGAAGAAGAAAGTTCTCAGTTTATCAAGCTTTTTTTCTTTTTTTTTCCATTTTCGTGACGGAGCACTAGTGGTGATCATCCCAAAAAGGATTTAGCATTGATGGAGACAAGTTATTGGAAAACTCTCAAAATCCTAGGAAATCTAGGAGAAAAACCTGACTTAACACTGCAACCTGTCTAAATCTGGTGAACTCTTTTGTGGGGTGTGATTAAATTTAGGGAGATTTTGGAGAATCTGCAAAAATATATTCTCCTTTTAACTTTTTTGGGTGCATTTTGCACCAAACTAGAAAATTAAAGGCTGCAATTTATAGAACTTTGTGCATATAAATACTTTGAAGTTTTATTTTAATTTCTTTTAAATTTTCTTTGAAACAAATGTGTGTGCACTGAATTTTTTAAAATAATTTTGGATAATATTAAATTTTTCAGGAAAGAAGATAGCATTTATATATTTTGAAATGCAGGATCAGAAGGGTTATGTTTGCAGCTGCATTTTTTTGGTGTGAAGGTGGTTGACTACATATACACTTGAAACAAAGGTGAAAATTTGGCATCATTTTGCCCCAAAGCTAAAGTTTTGTACAAGGATGGAACTGTATGAATATTTAGGTCATCATCCATTTAGTTGGATGTAACTTATGAAATGTCAATGATAGCCAAATTGTTGTACTATAGGTTGTCGATTAGCCATGTCATTCATTAGCTATAGTAGATGTGTTTTTATTATGTGATTGATTTTTTTTTACAAGACATGTTTGAATGATAGTTCGCATTTTAGGTAGTCAATAATTAAAATTTAAGCCTTATCCCACCTCCAGCCTCATCAATGTTTGTGATCAACATGATTGTATCATTCAAGGCATTGTCAAATTTACTTTACATAGGAACATGTGTATCAAGTGTGATCAGATGGATGTTTTCCAAGTTGGTGAAAACTTAAAAGGCAATGGGAATGCCTTTTTTATCAAGCCTAATGATTTTACTATAATGTTTTGTCGAAATGATTGAAGTAGTAACTACTTGTTTAGGTGCAAAAGCAAGAGTGTGATTTGATAAGCAAAGGTGAATTAGCACCCTTACTAATTTTTGGAGTGAGATGTTTTAATGGTCACATTAAGTTTAGGAAAAATGTGAAAGCACACTAAAGGCACTGAACCACTTTTGACCAAGAAAAAAGTGATGTATAACAAAAATCTACTATTGTAGAACATACTAAGGTAAAATCTTAATGACTTCTATAAGCTATTTAAACACAAGTAAACGATTTTAGAATTTGTATGACAACATTTTAGAATTTAAAATTCACATTGAGTCAAAATTAATCAACACTTAGATTAAAAAAATCAAATAAAATATATAATTTACATTTGTTCAATGGCCATAAGGTTAGACAAGCCCATCCTTGTGTGGTAGCATTAGGAATCTCACACCTTGATTTTCTTACACCCATTGAACTTTGAAAAACCATAGGAGACATTTAAATAAATATCTTTAAATAACATACTTTTGCAAAATAGTTGAACCTAAGAAATAACACAACACACCATTGAGGCTAAAAAGTCAACAATTTTTTAGGTCCAAAAGACAGCAAACAACAAGGTGAATGCATTGAAATGCTTGATGAGGGCATTTGGCCCGGAAGAAACATTGAACTAAAACAACAACAAAATCTATTAGTAAAACACAATACATAATCAAAAAAGCATAATGTGTTTTCCAAAATTACAAGAATTATTGAATTGATAACAAAATGTCCATGTGCTACCAATAATTAGTTATTGTGGGTTTAAATAATATAGAGTATAACAAGCCATAACTGTATTGAAGAACCGTTGGGCAACCACCAAGCAAGGTAACGATACTTTAAAAAAAAGATACTTAAAACAAAACCATTGAAATGTAATGGGAATGTTAATTTACATGAGGCACTTGGTGGCTACTAGACCACATGTAAACAAATCTCAAAATAATTTATGACAACCTAGAATAATATGTTTGTCAAATGCATAATTTTGAAATCATAAACAATTAGCACTTATGCAAGACCAAGTTGTATGGACAAACACATTACATTGGATTCAATTCAATAGGGCTAGCCAACAAATAATAAAAATAAAAATTCATGCATCTTAATTCAAATTCTTAAACCATCTGTGCAAAATAATTTAATAATAAATGAATAAAATATTTCACTTCTTTTTATTTATAGATTTTGATTGCATTTGTTACAATACATTTCATCACACTTAGTAGAACAACAAGCATCCAATTTTTCATATTGAGGGTCATTAAAAAGCACATTTGTAATGCTACCAAAAGGATGCATTTCTACAAATTTATACACTCACATTGCGGATGAATACAAGGATTCCAAATAAGGAAAAATCATTCCGAAAAAATAATTACTATTCGTGTTGGACCCACAAAATCCTTGAAGATTGGGAGTTCGATCTTGTGGAAAGAAAGAAAGAAAAGAAAAAATCAAAAAATATTAAGACTGAACAACTCAAATTAGGAATAGTAAGAGAATGCTGAGGTTTGACAGCTGTTTGAAAACTACCCACCTCAGGGTCCCCTTCTTATTTCTATGGAGTTATTGAAGATGTAAGAATGTCACTCTCCTACAACTTGATCTACATATATTTTATAACATTAGCCTGGTGCACATGAAGGGTAAAGCCTATGGGTTAGGATATTCCCAAAAGTTCAGGATCAAACCAGGCTAACACCTCGTCATATGCCCATTATTTTAGGAATACCCCAACTTAGGGCTTTATTTCTACACAATACAATATGTTGCATGATTTACAATGTTATAAATGTCACTGTCACTGTGGCTCTGAGAGGGATAACAAATTTTCCTTTGGTCTGGAGACAACTTTATTGACGCAAGTTATTCTTGTTTTCTTTCACCCTTCAAATGCTACAAAAGTTTGGTCTCACACTCTTCACAAAAATTCTTTTAATTGATAGTTTGCACCAGTGCTGGGTGGTTCTTAAAATCAGGGAAAAATACCTACCAGTTATCATCCTGGGTATATTGACATTTACTTGTCAGTTATATAAAAATTCCCTAACAAATCTGAAAAAGTCACCGAACCAGACAAAAGAATCCCAGGTTCTTTGCCAGTACTTTTCATGAAAATCACTAGTTCTTTAAGTTTGATTTTTTTCAAAGAAGAGGAATTGGGTGGTTCTTTCAGTCTGCAACACTTAAAGAACCTGAACCAGCAGTTCTTCAAAAACTCAAAGAGCCACCCAACAATGGTTTGTACTTCCAATCAGATTTTTATTTCTGTGGCAAATTTTGGCAATCAGCTGGCAAATGTTTTGGAGGAAGTTCTGGAAAAATCTGTTTTGCAGTGCAATTTTCACTGACTTTCTGGTTTTTTGCATTATTCACCAAGTTTTTACACCCACAGAATTGAAAACAATAAATCCAGGCTCCAAATTATTTGAATATCATGCTTCACCATCATTATCGTCACATACTTTGAAGGATTTGAACATAATAACTATACAGGTTGGTTGTACTTTACTGATGAATGTACAATTATAGCTCCAGACTTCTGCTAAAGCTTTTATGAAACTCTACTAAACTAGAAATGGGGATAATCATTCTAAGAACATGCAATTGTCATCATCTTTATCTATGATTTACTTGCATTTTATTGAAAGACCTGCTCCAATTTTTGTAGTGTACTTGGAGCAGAGGTTACCTAGCTGTTTGGGAGGGAAAATCTCAAGAAACAGAATGTCTGCTCCAGCAGCCATTCCAATTTTTTTCTTTTTTCCTGTGATCCCCTATGGGTATTAGCAGAAGAAAAGGGCAAAAAAACAAGGCATCACAGACACGCTGACCCTACCAATGGATAAGATGTTGTACATCTATCTACTGTGTCCACACTCTAAACACCAAAACAATCTGTTTCAATTTAAACAGTCTAAACACTTTCACCAAAGAAACTGGTTCACCCAATGTGAAACTGGTTCTAATAAGGTAAAACTTCCAAAAGTTGGATCCAATGTGATAGTTCCAGGGCCCAACATAGCAGCTATTTAGGTTGGGGACAACACTTTGCATGTCCAATGTCCATGCTCATGGTTTGGCCTCTTCTTCCAGCATTGCATCTCTTCAGTCCAGTCTTCCAGGAGATAAAGACCCACAGTGAACCAACAATCACCAGCACACAGATGGAGGGTGGACTGTAATTTCCAGTGCTGGGTGGTTCTTTGATTTTTCAAAGAACTGCCTGTTCTGGGTGCCTATTTAAAAACACAGAATCAAAGAATTGGCCAGTTCTGGGTATTTGAAAAAATTCCAAATCAAAGAACCGGCTGCTCAGGTATTTCAAAAACCTCAAAGAACCATTGGGTTTCATGAAAGAACACTGGTCGGTTGCTGGTTAAATTTTTTGCAAAGTCAAGCTGGGGCTGGGTCTTTCAAATTTTGGCCTTCACCAGTTATATGCCAATATATCTATTCTAACCTCTGGTCAGGGTTTAGTCTAGTGTTGTGTGGTTCTTTCTTTGAAGACAATCTCCAGTCCCACTTTTGACATTTAAAATTTATTTGGAGGTTTTCTAGATGAGGGTTTCAATCCGGTTCTTTCAATTTTTAAAGCCTTTGGTTTTGCATCTAGCATATTGTTTCAAATTCGTGAAGCTCCATGCCAGTTAAAAAATCAGGTCCAATTTCATGTACACACTCTTCAATGCTAAAATTTAAATTAAAACAAGTGTTTGTAAAGGTATGAAGTTCAACAACTAATTAAAATTAATCCTTAACTATAAAATTCAGCCTACTCATCAAGTTCTCAATGTGTCAAATTTTTGCATGCATTTATACTTGTGGTTTGTATCATTTGCTCTTTTGCTGCAGTTTTACACACCAACAAAGGAAACACCATGAGTGCCCAACTGCCATGAGATGCACTGACTTGCTACTGATAATCACCACTCTTTACTGAAATAATCCAACATTGAAAAAAACTCATGTATTTTGCAATAGTCTTTCAGCATCAAACTATTTAAGTATCTCATCATTTGATCTATTACAATTTGTATGATTGTTGGGCATTGTCATTCATTTGTATGGTCAAATGTTTTCTTCCATTCCTAGAGATGGGGTTAGACAATTTTGCAAATTTAAATAGGACTTACATTTTTCCTTTGTCTTTTTCCATTTTCGTATTTTATTGGTGCTTTTGATAACATTATTTGGTTTATTAGAGAGGTTTCTGGACATTGGACACTCGATAAGGAAACCAATGTAAAAAAGATTGTCAGTCAAATGGAGATAAAAATTGAATAGACACCCAAATGTTCACCCCCAAAAATTGCAAGTCAATTGCAAAAAGACGATTGTATTAATGCAATGTAGTATTTTGGAGCAAGGGATCCCATACCTACTTATAGGTGTCACGATGTTTATCCTGTTCCTAAATAGTAGGTGTAAGATCGGTCTCACTCCTACAACCTTCTGATCTCTGTATGTTTAGGCTTATGATAAGGTCCACCTTGTGCTAGACGGTTGGTAATGCCCATGGGTGTATAACATTCTCAAAATGTGAGGCTGGACTTAGTTACTACCTCACCCTAATCCCCCCTATTTTATGACCAACCCAGGGCTGTACTATTGATGTAAAGACCTCCTTGATACTTTTAGAGAGCATGTTGCAGACTGTAAAAACTTGTGCAGTTTGAAAAATTAAATGCCCATAAGGTGCAGGCAATCCATTTCCCAAAATGCCAGCGTCATTGATTCCTGTGATACCTGGCGGGTACCCACCTGATATTCACAAAGGTGTCATGAGAGTTTTTTGTAAAATCTGAGTGCAGTCTTTAAGATTGGTAAAGCCCTTTGGCTGTGGGCTTTTTGGGTTCGTGTGAGGGTGGAGTGGAGTGTGCGTCCTTCCCTACACTTAGAGCACCGATGGTATTTAGAAGGAACATGCTGGGAGAATGTTTCAAAATTCAAAAGGGTACAACTGAGTCTGGGTGAAAGTTTGTGAAGAGAAGACTCGTAGCAGGATTATTTTTTCAATTTTGTGATATTTTGGCCAAATCTTTTATATCAAAAATTTTGAAACGAATTTTTTTCAATTTTGTGATGTTTTGGCCAAATTTTTTCTATCGAAAATTTTGAAACGGACTTTTTTCAATTTTTGTGATATTTTTTCTAAATTTTTGGAAAAATATTTTAAAAGTATAAATTTAATTAATTTTTCAAACATTTAGGGTAATTAGTCAAATGTAAACTTAAAAAATATTTTTCCAAAAATTTGGAAATTTCTTCCATTGAAAAAACTTCACTGTATGGTACCTGCAAAGACAAAGAAAACATTAGAGAAATTTTTCACAAAAAGGAAGCCTTATGGGCAGTGTTTTCTTTTGGTGTGAAATTTCGCCAAAATGTGAAAAATAAAAATAAAATGGTTCCAGTTTTTAGGAAAAAAAAATTTAATGTTTTTTTGGGGCCACATTTGAACTTTGCTTTCAGTTTGGTAGCAGTTATGGATAGTTTGGACCTACAATTTTGCTGATGAAAAATGTTTTATTTTTAGTTGATTGTCCATAGATCTCCAAACTCCCAAAAACATCAAACCTATGATTACTGTCCATATAATTTTTAAAAAAAATTCTTGTCACATCATCATGATTTTTTTTTAATAATGTAAATCACGATCATAAGATATCCAAAGTGAGAATTAAACCTTCACCTCCTTGGGCGTAATTCAAAGCCTTTACCATTTAACCACCACCTCACATGGTGACAAGTATTATAAACACAAAAATATATTTTATATATTTTTTGAATTTTACACATTGTAACCATTTTATGTAAATAAATAGGTTTCATAATAGTGGAATTAACTTACACATGCATTTTATATCATTATTTTATTTAATTCATTTTTTAGCCTCATAATTACATTGAAATTTGTAAGTTCATTTCATTTCAAAATGTAAAAAAGTATTATGTTAGTTTTTTTAATTTAAAAATCCTAATGTAATGTTTTAAATTTGGATTTGGGTTATAAATTCAAATATAAAATTTTAGTTACATCTAATTTATTCAATTTGGCATTCAATTTATTTTTATGTGGTTCTTAATTCCAAATGTCAAAACATTCTGTTTTTGAATGTTTAGACAGGTTCAAAAAACTTATTTAATGCTAAATCCCTCTTGGGATGTTAAGCCAATGGCGCAACATTTGAAAATTGAAAAGAATCACTGCCTTTAGGGTTCTGATGTTTTGCATTTTCATTTTTTTGAACTTATGTGTAAGTGCTTTTCACAAAGTGCCCAACTATGTCAATGAAGAGGGGTTTGGCGATAAGTACTTGCCAAATTCCAATGTGGTTCCAAAAACAAGAAAAGCTGAATTACTTACATACAAATGATTTATCAAAAACCTTGGGTGCCTTGATGGACTAACCCCACGGATCCACAATGAAACATATGGGAAGAGGGAAAAAAAGAAATAAAAAGAAAGTCTTTGGATGGTTTGGCAATTGTGGGAGGAACCCTTGTTTATCATGCAATGCAAATTGAAGCTTGATATTTATCAAGATACTGTATAATAAAAGTCATTCACTGATAATGTTTTAATGTCTTAACTCGAAAAAGACTCAAGATGAGAGTTATTCATAAAGTCAAATGATTAGGGGGTAAGAACAGCCAGTTTTGGCGTAATAGGGCATCAAACGAGTAATTGACAATGAAAACTTTACAAAACAAAATAACTTGGACCCAAACTAATTTTTCCATCAATTTTTGTGGTAAACTAAGTTTTTCTTGAGCTCCTTTACAGCTGCTACAATTGTACAACTACGATAATTAGTCTCAAACCTTGTGCATTAAATGCTAAGTTTCAGTATTTCATACCTAGGTTTGATAGATGCCACTGAAATAGAGGGTAACTTTATGGTTAACTTTAATAACTTGTGTGAATGTAAACTGGTCCCCGTCACTACCACTACTTCGGTTCAAACAATGACCACACATGGTGCAAACCAAAAGGACATGTATTAATTTACTTGCTCTTTTTTGTGCTTATTATTTTGGATGTGACAAACTTGATTGTAGGGTAGGTAAGTTTTTTTATGTGGATATTGTTGCACTTTATACGAGGGTAAATATATACATTATGCACTTTGTAAAATTTTCTTGCTACCCTTTTGATTACCTTAGCCAATTGGTAAACATTTCAGACTTGCCCTCTTGCCATTTTGATGGGCCAATGTATATTTTAGGTTCACCTTTGCCCAAGGGAAAATAATTTAGTTTGCAATGCCAATTCCATTATGGGGTATCTTTTTCTTCTTAGCAATATGCCATACTTGTGTAAATATTTTGCTTTAACTCACATTGATTCATTTATATCCATATGCTAACTTAGGGTAAATGAGAAAAATGTTTTCTATCAATACCATGTGAATAGGATAAATGTTTGTCATTTACTTTTAGTCTTATTTGTAACAATAATTTTGTAAAGGCTACATATCCTTACTCTTAGTTTGGAAATTTGTTGAAATATATATACCTTTACCCACCTCATATTTTTTTTGAATTTTGAATTTCACCCTGACCTGGCTATGTATTAAAATTGCTACAGCAACCTGACACTAGATACAGGTAGAGGCTCACAATTGTATTGGTGTGGATGGATCTGCCTTTATTTAGTTAGCAAAACAATCCAACGCCTAATATGAATTGATGCCCAAGGTTTGCTTTTTTGTTAAGTTTCTAACATATTGAAGTGGCATTCTTCCATGAAAATATTTATCCAAAGTTTTTTTTAAAAAGCATCTTTCTATGTTACACTACCTGCTGGAACCTGACATAGAAATGTTGAAAATTTATTTTTATTTTTATTTTTCACCATAATCAAATGATTTCATTAAGTTTTTGGGTGAAATTTGATGATTAAAACCCCTCTAAAACATTTTTTTTCCAATTTTTAGAATGTTAATACAAATGTTGGCCAGTTTTATTTTTAATAACCACTAGGTAGGTTTTTTTTTTAAATAACTAAAACCATACAAGTTATTGATACTAATATTTTTTTAAGAAATAATAGTTGTTAGTTATGCATAAGGATAGTTTATACAATAACCAATCAACAATGATTTGTTATCATGTGAATTATTAGTTGGTTACAAGGTTTTTAGAAATTAAAATCAAAAGTATTATTATTTATGTATTTTGAATAAGTGTTTAAATTGATAACCAACTTGATAACTAGGTCAAAAGTCAATAATTGACTAAGAATATTTAATATTCACCAAGTTGCATTGCAAAGCCAAACACATGGTAAAACAAATAATTTTTGTTCCTTGTCATAAAACATGACAAGTAATCATAAGGAAGTTGTGGTGAATTGAAAGTAGAAAATATTATATAGTGCAATGATTAATATATGAATAAAATTTGTTTTATTATAGTAAAATTGAAGAACCACATCTTTCATATGAATTTCAATTGAATCTATTTGCATAAATGTTTAACTTTTACAAAATTGGTGAGAAGTAGATTTAAATGGATAAAGGTATATTTAAACTTCAATTTTCCAAGCTGGATATTTAAGGTAAGGATAATATTAAGCTTTGTAAAATTGTCAATCCAAGTAGCAGGAGAGGTAAATAAAGGATATTTACTATTTCAAAAAATAAGACAAGTTGAGTGAAATATTCATTATTTATCTTATCCATGCCATGCATGGGTATAATTAAGTAAATGGAGGGTAAATGAAAATACTTACACAATTATGGCACATTTTGAAGTGGAGAAAGACAATTACTTATGCAATTTCACATTGGAACCATGAACCAAAGAAATTTCAAACAACCTACAAAAGAAATCTAACGAAAAAAATAAATCAATAATTTGTTTGTAATTTTGGTTTTCATTTTTTATTTGAAAAAAACAAAACTAGTGAGTGAGAACCGCGAAACGATAATTGGCTGTTCTTAAATTTATTAGGATTAACATCATGAGAACCTATTAAACTTTTTTAATAAAAATATTGATACCCTGACTTGGTGCATAAGTTTTGATACCAGCCCAACACTGGTGTGAAACCTGACAGGCATATATGCATATATATTCGATCTGATACCCAATGAATACCCCATGACAAAAGAAATACCCTTCCCACACTGGTTTTAACCAGTGGCCAATTCTTTTGTTCTGTTCTAGTGACAATTCTTTACTCTCTAGAATGTAAAGTTTGCAATTTCCAAGTTCCCCAAAACTTATCTTGGAAACACTGGATTAGAACCCAGAACTGACCAGAATTGTTAGTGGTCAGGCCATGATGGCTAAGGCATCCTAAGCTCTCAATAATCCATGAGACATGTACTTTGTAACAAACCTAAAAGTTTCTAATGTTAGCATTGAAGTAGTTAGGTGAGGGGTGACATAACATGAGTTACAATGTACATTAAACTACCTCATCAAAAGTTCCCTGTATGATGACAATGAATGCAGGGACAATTTGTACTGTGGAATCATCTGAAGTTTTGCCTACCTCCCACTTCCACCCCTCGAGACTCCCTCAACAGCCCGACCTTTAGATACCTGTTTCTTGGAGATAGTCTTATTGTTGCTTGTGCAGGTTCATTGGAATAAGCGTTTTTTTCCCAAATGTTTTTTTGCTATGTCGACACAAAAATTGGGATTGTTAATTCTAATAGTCTAAACTCAACTAATTTTGCTAGATTTTGGAAAGATCCAAAAAAAATTTATGTCACAAAATTGAAAAGAGAACCCTGAGTGGGTTCAGTGGCAATAAGTGACAAGCAGTTGGAGAAAATTTGTAGCGTAATTGGCAGTCATCTTTGATCATGAATATCTCTCTTAGAAAAGAGGAGTGATCTTACAGAGTGGGTGTAAGAAGGCCATTCTCCTACAACTTGTGATCTACATATATTTTATAACATTTGCCTGGTGCACATTGAAGGGTAAAACTCATGGGTTATGATATTTCCAAAAGTTCATGATCAAACCAGTGTTGGGCAGTTCTCACCAAATTTTGGGAATGGTTCTTGAATTTTTATTTTTTTAACAGTCAATGAGAACTGGACTGGACCATATCAAATTTTAAATTTTTTTCATTTTGTTCAATTCTTAGACATATCGGTTCTCACAAATAAAATAACAACCGGTTTTAAACCTAGTTCTCCCAATCTTAGAACACATTCAAAACATGCTTATGATGGTAAATCACCATAAAATCTAAAGCTATTTCAAGAGTGCGTGGTAAAATAAATTTTTCAAGATAGTTAATGTTGTGAACATTAAAAAATGCCAAAAGAAAACATGTTCAACCATTAGTCACAATAAAAGTTTACAGGTTTATCATGACCACATGCATTGCAAAACATGGAAATGCATATATGCTGTAGAATGATTTTGCTCATATACCCTCTTTGTACCCCCTTAACAAAATTTATTTTTGCCTGGAATAATTTAAGGTTAAATTTCAAATATATACTCATTAGGAAGCAAGTTAGTTTAATTTGAAGCATTTAACACTCATGATGAAAAGGGTAACAAAAGATTACCAAATGGGTAAGGAATGTATTTCCATAACATACTTGTGGGTCCATGTAAAAAGATTATCCACCCAATATGGGTGATTTCTTATAGTGACCACATTAAAATATCCATATAAAAGATCTTGTGTTAGCTTTGAAATTTTGGTTTATGCTGGACCTAATATACCGGTTACGATATAATCAAACTCTTTTGAATGTGACCTTGATGATAATTAGAATTTTTTTTTTAAAATCAAAAAAATTGTTAGAGTGCTAGTTTGTTACAAATATATTGAACCACACTCCAACTCTATACACTTACATGCAATTTGGTTTTTATTTTAATAGCATTAAAGATCCATATAGAAAAAATCTTGTGTTATCATTGAAGTTTAGGTTCTGACATTAAGGTTTTGAGATTAAGGTTTTGGTTTAAAGATTTAGTGTGAGATAATAAATTCATTCACCAAATGAGTATGCTGATTACACACCATGATGAAAAATGTTTTTTCCTTCCAAATTTTTGATGTAGCATTTACTCTTTTTTCTGTCGCAATTTTTCGTCATTTGGTGAAACTTGTTTTCAAAAAATATAATTCTTTCAAATATTCCCTTTTCCAAAAAAATCTAAAATTTTAAATATACATACAATCACCATGTTGAATCTATACATTGTTCAAGCTTGAGTAGCCCATATATAAAAATATTTTCATACATTTTCTACTTTGGTAGTTGGTCTATATAACCAAATGTGGCTAAATCTTGTAAGTTGTGGATGATGGCCCATGTGGCAACATCACAAAAAAGAAAAAAAGAGAAAAAAAAACACTAAGTCTTAGTCCACATCCCACAAAAGATTTAATGTAAATTGGCAATAAGTTTTTACAAAATTGAGCAAATAGTGGAAAATTTATGAAATGCCCCAATGCACTAAGGCTTAGTCAAAATGTGGTGAAACTTTTTCAGGAAGGAAATTTTTTTCTTAAAAAAAAATCTTGAAAAGTTGGAAAAAAATTTCAGAAAAAAGGGGAAATTGCAACAACGAAATATTACCAATGATTTTACCTTTTGACATGACCAGGATAAAAAAATTGACAAACCAAAAATAAATGCTGATCAGCAATGCTTTTATATTTGACAAATTTGATGATTTTTAGACAAAAGAATTGGGAACATTTTGGAAAATTTGTTGTTTCTTTAAAAGAGTAAATTCAACAAATTTTGCTAAATGTTTTTCGAAAAATTGGGCAAAGTTTTTGATATGACAAAATGGAGCAATAGAAACCCCTGTTCACCAGCAATAAAACCAAATGGCTTGTACACTTCACCTAGTTATATGGGAATCACAAACCTCTTGTTTCCTCTTGTTTCCTTTGTCCTTCCGTTCCTCTCTCTCTCTCTCTTCACTCCGTTTCTTTTCCGATCGTCCTTCCTTGCTCGTCTTATGCTCTTGCCTCCTTTGCTTGTGCTTCCTTTGTCTTTGTCTTTCTCTCTCGACTCTTTCGTTTGTTTCCCGATCTTCTTTCTTTCCGTACCTTCCTTTCTGTAGACAAGTCTTTCGCTAGAGTTACCTCCTTTGCTTGTGTTTCCGTATCTTCCTTTCTGATCATTCAGGGTTTCGTACTTCGCAAAGTTTCTCGAGCTCGTACTTTCTTTCGGTTTTTCAAAGATAGATAGCCAAGTTCCCTTCTAAGCGATTTGCAGCTTGCTTCTCTAGAAGTCTTGCTGGAATATCCGTAAGCTTTCGTGCTCACCTCATCGCTGTCAAGTTACACCCAAACAAGAAAGAAACAAGATGGCTCACTCCAACCTCAACAAGCTTCCTGCAGGGTCAGCTGATGAGGGTATGCAAGTAGAAGCCGCAGAGGACGAGAATCCTCCTCCAGAACTCGCAGCAGCTGCAGAGACTCCCACTAGGGTTCCGATCCCCGCAATCCCCGGGGCGCCGCAACCACCGATGGGGGAGATGCCGGCGCCGCCGCCTGAGCTGTGTTGGCTCCACGTTGTCCAGGCATTGCTGACAATGCCTCCTCTTCGTCCTGGAGCATTTCTGCATTATTACACACGAAGCAACTTGCCGGGGTGGCGTGGAGCAGTCAGGTATAAGAATCTAAGATCCCATCACCCATGTTGCTGCTCATCACCAGATTCTTTGAAAGTTTTGGTCGTGAACTCACACTCATGTTCTGTGGAATCTGAATCTCTGAGCTTCAGCTGGACCTCCATGATACTTCATTTCTGGATGGATTGATATGTGCTGCAGTGCGTTTTACGACTATGCTACAGCGGAATACAACACGCGTCTGGCTGCAGATATGCTTAACAGTGATATTGTGCATGTGCTGGCCACTATTACACAGCAAGCTGCCCTTGGTAAATATCTTCCTTCAAACCCCAGTGGGTGTATTGTATGTACAAGCTGCAGGTCCTAGGGTTAGAGGCCTTTCCAGATATTCATGCTTGTCTTCAGGTTGTGGGTGGTCCATGATGAGATTCTCTCTGCAAAACACAGCCAGCAGCTTAAAATGTCAGATTCATAGGTGTGCGACTGAGTGCAGATGATCAGGAACTTCTTTTGCTCACATATTCTATATGTTTTGGTGTGGACAGAATATCATGCCGAAACTGCGAACGTTGCAGAAGGAGCAGATGGCACTGTTGTCGAAGCTGGAATTGCAGATGCAATATTGCAGGTGTGAATGCTCATGATTCAATTCATGATTCTCCTCTTCTTCATGTCTTCGGGTTTTCGGGATCATAAGCTGATGATTCATGTCTGTGGTTTGTGTATTCAGCTGGAAGATCACGAAACTCTGCGCCCACATGAAGATGGTCCCAACAACAACGGGAATGCGTGATTCCACCCGAAAGTGTATGCTATAGTTCATGATGCGAGGAAGTACCCATTGGCTGCAATGCTGGATTTCGGGAAGTGGGCTGTGGGCAGATCCATATCTTCAGGAATTTGTGTCATGACTCATGCAGGTTGGTAAATCATAACATTGGAAAATCTCAAGGAAAACACAGAAAAAACATTTGCAATAAGTAGGTTCCCTGGGAGTGCTGTAGGTCGGTTTCAAAACGATCTCCAAGGGCTAGGGAAGAGTTAACGAGTTGAGAAGTGAATGTTTCACCAGACCTTTATCTAGCTAGCTACTAGCTAGAAGATGATTGACATTTTCTCTGGACAGAAACTTTGACTTGGCTTCCAGTTTCTTCATCTTCGTTATGTGCAGAAGAAACTCAAGAAAACACATGACTTACAACTGCAGCTGTAATGCAATCCCCCACTCTACATTTTTTGAATTTTGCAGTGTTAAATGATGGTGATGTTGAACTTATCGTTGGCCATGATTCTAATCTAGTTTGGTGCAGATCTCAGTTCCATTCTTTTTTATACTAGTGACTGCAATTTTGTACTAGATTCGAAGAGTCAGGCAGCTGAAAAATGAATTTTTCAATAGATCTTTGTCTATCTAACTAGCTAGAAGATGGTTGACATTTGTCTTGGACAGTTCTGCTTCGACTTGGTTTGCAGCTAAGAGACTAGTGATCAGACTTTGCAACAGCTCTGAGATGATTGATCATGCCTCTCGCACAGTAGCTTTCCAGTTTCTTCATCTTCCTTATGTGCAGAAGAACTCAAGAAGACACAAGACTCATGACTGAAGCTGTCATGCAAGCCCCCACAGTTCTACAGTTTTTGAATTTTGCAATGGGAAATGCACTTCGTGATGTTGAACTTTGTCTTTGGCCATGATTCTGAACTAGCCAGCTAGGTGCACAGATCTCAGTTCCATTCAAAATGGTTCTATCAGAGCTTAGAAACTGTATGATCATGTGAATTCTGAGCTTTCTCAATTCTCTCCCGGCCCCAGGTAATGAAGTCCAAGCTGCAGCTGCTTGATCAATCTAGAACATTGAACCAGCAGCTTAATTGGTTAGTCTCCAGCATCTCCGGCTCTCTCTTTCTCAAGTTCTGAACCTCAGGGCACTGATGCACTTTAAGATCGTCATGAAAACAAAAAGTTGCAGCAGAACATATAACATGCATATATTTGTGTCCCAGACTCCCAGTATGCATATTGTAGAGATTTGCGGAACTGCTCCAGCTGGGGTATCAATTTTATCACAAGACAGGCATATCGAGTCCCAATAACAACAAGAGTACCAATGACCTAGCTACTGCAGTACTTAAGCTGCAGTTATAAGTAGGATTAAGGATTTGAAGGGTGAACATTAAGAACTTACACAGAGAACTTTGAGATGAAAGTGCAGATGACCTATTTAATCAGACTCCCTTCAATCTATTCAAAAGTTTGATCCATTTTATTTATAATCGACGTACAAGAGACAGCTATGGAGCTGCTCTATGAATGAATAGATAGATGGAATGAAGTTGTGAAGATTTTGCAAGATCTAAGTGTGTTTTTTTGACAACCCACTGTCTCATTCATGAATGCTTGTGATAAAAAGAGGTGACAAGCCTTACAATTATTATCATACTAGTGTACGTCTTCGGGTGCAGTAATTGTTGGAGTTCATATTGTTGGAAACTTGTTTTGAAAGGGTAGAATGTATCTTTCTGTGCATGCAGATATCATGAGCTACTCAGGTGCTGGCCACACCTGATTAAGGTCCCTAATCAATGAATTTATTTGCACACTCGTGTGAGCTCTCTCACATGCTGCTGCAAGGATATTCCATATTTACAAGAAATTAGGAGAATTTGAACTCTCATATGATCTCTCTCACATGCTGCTGCAAAGATAGTCCATCTTTAGAAGAAATTAGGAGAATTTATATTCTAGTGTGATGATCTCGTATTCTCACACGTGCAGAAGCTAGAAAGATTATCACATTCCAGCTTCAGATTTCGAAGTTCAAACTCAATTAATTATCTATTCGGAACGTAACATAGGTGATCTGAAAAGCCATACATGCAAGACTAGATCTGTGCAAAGCTGCTGATATTTAACTGAATTTTTGTCATCAATCATGAGCGCTGTTGCTGCACGTGGAATTATGAGCATTCTGATACTGTTAAGTGTTAAGCCTGTTCAGTGCTTTTTATTTCTCACTTTCTTAACGGAGCCAGGTGGCGAGCATCCCTAGGCAGAATTTGACGTAACTGCCGCCTTTATTTCAGGGAATCCCTGAAACTGTAGCCAGTAAGCATAAATGTTGCAAAAGCCTCCCTGAGAAAACAGTTTTCTGACCCTTGTACGTGAATTTATTTTCCTTCAAAAAGGGAACTCGTGACCTAATATTCCATTTTCAGTAGCCCCCCATAAAGAAACTGAGCTCGCCTGATGAGGCTAACCAGGGTTTCTTTTAAGGATGTTTTGATGCAGTCAAAGTGGCCATCATCCAGAAAATAATTTTGTCTGGCAAATTTGGGCCATTTTTTTCCTTGAAAATTCCTTTGTTTAGGTCGAAATATTACTTTTCAGGTTGAAATTTGGCGAAAATTCGTGAGCTGAGGCTAACTTTTCTGTATCCTCTGATTGATACTAAAATTCAAGTTTCAAGAAATTTTTTCCCTATTTGATATGGTAAATTAATATGTGGTCTTAGTCCATGGCTACTGAATATTAATTACACCATCCCTGGGCACATTTCCTGAAGTCCAACTGCAAAAAGAAACAAAAATTTGATAACGTGATGTCGATCAGAGCGACTCTTTTATCGCCAATGGAAAATCCAATGCAGTAGGAATCATCATGCAGTTCATGAGGCTACTTCGTGCTCCGTTTTCGCGCGAACGCAAAATCCAAATGCAGTTGAGATAGTCCTCTTTTTTTCCGCAAAGAGAAACTCGTCCAACTGTAGCTGCATAAATACATACTGTCCGGCGAAGCTTGTACGTCGCCTCTTTTTGTAGCATAATTAGTTCACAAACCTTGGACAACAGCTCTTATGCGGGTAACTTCAATTGGCTAATCAATTTGCAAGCTATATCCGGCTAATCAGTGCACGTGTAAATTGAGCAATTTAAATCCAAGCCGACTAATATGTACGTAGGGTTCCAATTTCGTAGTAAGTTCTGCACGTGTCGGTAAGGTCACGCGCACCCACGTAGTTATCAATCGATTTCAATTGTGTAATAATTTTAGTTAGCCCCGTTACGATATACGTGCTGCCTCACGTGCGTTACAGCTATCTATTGTTGTCCTATCATCGTGCCAATCGTCCGTGCGTCCGTGCGATTATAACTAACAGATGTGACAGTCTATAAATTGTCTTATCTGTTAGCAGCACGTTCGTAGCTTGTGCCTACAGCCGCCTACCGCTGCTAGTGGCTACCAAATGAAATGGACGTACTGCGCAAAGCGTGCACTTTCAAGATGATGATTGTAAATTACAGCATTAAATTTTTCACTTGAGTCCAGCCCCAAAGAAAAATTTACTGACAAGTTGCCAAGTTATTTTTGCAATAAAATTTTCGTATTTCTTTTTAAAAATTTGGAATATTTTGGATAAATGTTTTTTTTCTAGTGTAAAATGTGCGACAATTTTTGGCTAATGTTCAGGAAACTTTGCCAAATTCTCGATATTATCACAAAATTGAAAGAAAAACCCTAGACATCATGTGATGCATGAATTATTAGAGATCATGAATGTTTTTTTGGCGGGGGGCAAGACTTGAGTTAAAGAAATAACTGATTTCTTTCTTTCTGAAATGGTCTTGAAACTACTGATCATTTCCCATGATACACTTAAACTATATTTCTACCTGCATGCGCTAAGGGTGGAGGCACGAGCGCATCCATACATGTGGACTCATAGCCACGATCAATAGATGACAATGGAGAACAATATTCCCATGTGCTGCAGCTCAGTGCCACGGGTTTAATGGAGGTCAAGTCCAAGTTATTGAGTGCTACATACTGTAAGTGTCAAAGTGCACTCGAAACGAGGAATTTAAGTGCAAACGCAAACTCCAGAGTTTTTAGGCATGTCTAGAGAAAATTCCATTCCTTCCTGCAACATCATGAATATGAGTACTCTTCAATTTACCAGAATCATGATCTTCAGATAGTTCGGTTCTTGTGTTTTTTTTAAAAGCACAACAGCAGACCCAACACGACAAACCATTGGAACCCCCAACTCAAGCTCATTGGCTGAGGGCTGATCTTCACATAGCTTTGAAGATTGGGTTTGTCAAACTTTGGAACACAGGCTTGACGTCTCTCATGATTTGAAGATCCCAATATATGCTGCTGCAGCTTCCAACTCATCATACAGATTTAGTTATGAACATTCTTTTCCTCTCTTTTCTTGAAGTGTAGTCAATTGTTTTGTCTAAGAAGAAGAGAGTTCACAGTTCATCAACCTTTTTCTTTTTCTTTTTTCCCATTTTGGTGATGGAGCACTAGTGGTGATCATCCCAAAAAGGATTAGCATTGATGGGGACAAGTTATTGGAAAACTCTCAAAACAGTAGAAAATCTGGGAGAAAACCTGACTTAACACTAGGAACCTGTCTAAATCTGGTGAACTCTTTTGTGGGGTGTGATTAAATTTGGGGAGATTTTGAAAAATCTGTGAAATTATTTTCTTCTTTAAACTTTTTTGGGTGCATTTTTGCACCAGTTTGTTAGAAAATTAAAGGCTGCAATTAATATAACTTTGTGCACATAAATATTTTGAAGTTTTTTTCTAAATTCCCTTAAGATTTCTTTGAAACAAATGTTTGTGCACTGAGATTTTCGAAATAATTTTAGTTAATTTTTATTTTTTTCAAGAAAAATGATAGCATTGATATATTTTGAAATGCAGTTTCTAGAATTTATCAGGATCTCAATGGTTATGTTTGCAGCTGCATTTTTTGGGGCTAAATTTAGCCAAATTTCCGCATGTGAAGGTGGTTTACTACATATACACTTGTAACAAAGGTGAAAATTCGATGTCATTTTGTCACAAAGCTATAGTTTTGTAGAAGGATGGAATTGTATGAATTTTTAGATCATCATCCATTTAGCTGGATGGAAGCTTATGAACATGTCAATGATACCCAAATTGTTGTTCCGGAGGGACACTTAATGTAAAGTTTGACATCTACATGCATCAAACAACCATCTTTAGCGGATATTATTCAGATAATTGTCCTTTATAACAATATTATTATCTAATTTTTTTATATATACATAGTAAAGCCACCCTATATTTTATTTTAGATTATTACATACCCAATTCACCCACAACTTTGGCTTCTCCCTTGCAATTTTGTTTGGATTATTAGGGTCAATTGGTAGAACAAAAATGGGGCAAATGTATTCAATTGAGTTATATTATAATATCTTAACTTTTATTTTAAAGACGATACACAATCTGTCTTGGCACAAGAAACAATCAACATATGAGAATTTTGACCCCTACAATTGGTTTATTCCTATGTGGGAAGAGGTCACTATACTCACCCCCTTATTGTTTTGTTAACTAATGTACATTTGGAAGCATCGAACAGTGTAGGTGTTTTGCAGGACAAGGTCCTTGAAATTATCTTCTTTTTTTTTTCCTCTACCAAATCCAAATTTTTTTAAGTGTACCAAAATCTTGTCACAACGTCACCTTTTTTTATCTTTTCTTCCTAATCTTTTTTATCATGTAAAGACACATTTATGGATGATGATGATGAAATTTACAATTTTAATGATTTAAAATATAATCCTTCTAAAGTTTTGACAATTTTTAACTCATTATTTTTTATGGGGATCAAAACTATAAGGTAAAAAAGGACTACAATAAAAACTAGGCCTTTTTCATTTGGTGTAATACACCTTAAAAGATTTTCACCTTATCGTCTTTTCCTTTTTTACTTTCTTGATAGGTTTTTGCATAGTCATTGAATTATTCACATGCGCAACAAGTAAATGGGATGGTGGGATGGTTTTCTCTTAGGTGAAAATCCTTTAAGGTGTACCACACAAGACAAAAAAGGCCTAGTCCTATTTACATTCCTTTTTTACCTTATATTTTGATCCTCATAAAAAATAATAAATCAAAAAATCTCAAAAATTTGAAAAGGATTATATTTTAAACCATGTTACAATTTTAGATTCCATCATAATCATCCATGGGTGAAAGCATGTTAAAGTATACCAAAAAAGTTATCAAAATAATAACAAGTTCAAAAATAGGAAAATTTTCACGAAAACATAACAAAGTATATTCAAATTTTATTTAAAGTAATTTAAAAATATTGAACCTTCAATTGGGTTTATTGTAAATTGGAATAATAAAAGTAGGGAATAAGTAGGTTTGAAATTGATTGGTCAATATGGTGTTCAAACCTACTTTTTCATTAGAAATTTTAATGAAATATACATGTATTCATGAAATTATAACATAAAGATCATTGTATATTCAAAGGCCTCACCAAAAAAACAAATTTATTTTCTTTTAGGTAGAATATACTTGACACACTTGAATCAAATGTTACATTACAAAAAGTAGGTTTTAAAAACTACTTGAATTTTTGAAATTTGACTTCAAACCTACTTTTACAATGCAAAATTTTAAAATTAATGCATAATTATGAAATGGTATCTTGTTATTTATCATTCAACTAAAAAAATTGAATGTATAACAATTTTGGGATGGATTTCAGTCCTATTTATTGTTCATTTGACAAGTAAATTGGTAAGTACTTTTAGTTGTACATTTAATTGTGATTTCACCCCCATAAATGTGTTCTTACATGATGAAAAAGGACTAGGTAAAAAATACAAAAAAGGGTGACACTATGACAAGATTTTGGTACACTTTAAAGAATTTAAACCCCCTTCCTTTTTATCCACATCAACTGTTGCCTTCATCTCATCCCATCTCTCGGGTGATAGCACACTAAGGGGGGGCGGGGGGGAGATGTTGTCACATTGTATTGTTTTCCAGGGGTGTCCATGTTTGAACTTCAACTATGGTAATATTGGAACATGTTTTTCTAAAAAATTTGCATAATATGGTAGATTATAACACAAAGAATTCAATCGCAAGAATTTTTTTTTCTTATTTTATATTTTGCAATTCCAAAACATATTTGTGACAAAAAATGTATGTCACTATGTATTTAAAAATGAAAATATACTCAAACAATGATTGAAATGATTTTTAATCTTTATGAAATTTGTAATTTTTATTAAACATTGTGATTCCATATGATTGGAATAAGTTTGTGAGTTATGTGAAGAGTTTGATAATTATCATATCACCAAATGGGTGTTTTTGGGGGCAATGAGCATAAGTATGTGATAAATTAACATTTTGACAAACTGTCACTTTCAAATGGAAGATGACAAGATATGTGAAGTGGGTCATTTTTTAAATTTTCATTTCAAACATTTTTTGGTTAACTAATTCAAACCCAAACCTAATGTAGTCCAAAAACAAAAACATGCTCTACTATATTATATATACCATAAATATAAATTATTCCTTGAATTTAAGCTTTTTTTTTAAAAAATCCAAATAATACTAAGTATCATTAATTTTGTGAAAATCAAAATATCAAGCCCAAACACTCAAAATAAAACCCAAAATCAAATGCAATATGTTTTGCAAAAATATATTTTACATAAATGTTGTGAAAGTGCCTCAAATGGCGCCCTCGTAATGTGTTTTCACCCTCCCTTTCACATCTTTCCCTTTTAAATCTTTCCCTTTTAGCTCTATAAGGCTTTTTATGTTGAAGCCCCTTCTTATGTTCAATGGTTATAGAAAAAAATAGTTTCATTTAGTCTTTTTGGATCATAGATTAGTCCTGGTAGGGTCTTTTTCTTCAATGGGTTGAATACATGCACAAGCATTTTTCACAGATTTCATGTGTATTTTTATAGGTTTGTTTCATTGGCTTGGTGAAATATATTAGTTCCACTCCCAATTATGACATGGAATTCAAAAATGGGGTTTGCTAAACTCATCAACTCAATGCCCCATGAGGCAACAGATGAAACTATCTCCTAGATTCCAAGGTTTTGCTTTAAAAATTGCTTCCTCCAAACCCACATATGTACCCAAGACCTTGGATACAAGGCTTGAAGGATTTTTGGTTAAACTTTTGTAAAACAATTCACATCCAGCTAACTATTCTCTTGGAAATTTTTCAATATTAATCGCAATAAAACCTTTTCAAATTATTGGTATTTAGTGCCCACTAAGTCTTTTTTTTTCTCTTGGCTAAAAGAACACTTGGTGGCCACTAGGTCCCATTTTTTCTTCATGGACGAAAAGGGCACTTGGTGGCCATCAAGTCGTTTATTCCCTTGTTGTCAATTAGAATAGCACTAATGGCCACCAGGTGCTTCTACTTGCTCTTCATTGATGAGAAAGGCATTTGGCGACCACCATGTGTTTTATTTTTCCATCATCAACTTTTTTTCTCATTTGCTCTTTATGGATTAAGAGCATACTTGGTTGCCACCAAGTCCTTTTTTTCCTCATTGTCAGCTTGAAGGGCACTTGGTGGCCACCATATGTTTTTTTTTTTTCATTGTCAACGAAAATGGCATCTGGCAGCCATCAAGTGCCTTTTTCTTCTTTTTATCAATTAGAAAAGTACTTAATGGCCACCATGTGTTTTTGTTTTCCTCTTTGTTGACAAGAATGGCACCTAGTGCCCACCTAATGTCTTTTTTTCCCCTTTGTTGATGATTAATAACACCTAGTGGTCACCACATACCTTTTTTTCCTCTTTGTTAATGAGAATTACACTTGGGGGGCACCAAGTGCCTTTCTTTTTTCATTGTTAACTAAAAACAAACCTAGTGGTCACTAGGTTCCATTGTTTCCATTCATCAACGAAAAAAGCATCTAGTGGCCACTAGGTGCTTATTTCCATCTTTTTCGATTATAAAAAATCATGCATTCCTCAATGATATGGGCACTAGATGTTGTTTGCAATTTTTAAATTGCACATAGTGGCCACCAAGTACTATTATATTGTATTATTTAAGGTAAAAATATTTAGATTAAATATTGTATATTGAGAAGGTGGGGGTTCGTGAGGTTCTTACATTGTTGGTGATGAGTGCTTTAGCCTTGGCTAAACATGCAAGAAACATGATTATCATTTCATGGTTAATGAATAAGATTTTCCAAAAAATTAATCATGATGTTAAAAAAATCATTAGTTTTAATATAAAATTTTTAAAACAAAAATAATTGGCATTGATAGGAGAATAATGTGTGCTAGCATATAAAGAAATTTAGGCAAAATGAATTCTACAACATAAAAGTTTTAAAAGGTGAAAGTATAGTAAAATATACCAATTGGTGATCTTTACCAACAAGTAAAAGTGAATTTATAATCTTTTACATTTTAAACATTTTAATCATGCCATAAATTTTGGGATGTACTTATCATATTAAATAAATCATATATGATTTTTTAATGTATGTTATTACTCTGAAATGTGTAACAAATTGATGTAAAACCTAGACATAAAACCCTAAACAAAGTTTTGATATCTTAAACCCTAAACCTTAACTTCAATAAATTTTGTAGTCACAATAGAAGACATAGGTCTTTTACAATGTAGTGTTGATATATAAAAACACCACATTAACCTAGCAAGGAAATCACAAATACAAAAATAAAAAAAGCAATGGGAGTAGAAAAAGTAATTGTACAAGTTACTACAACCTTGTAGTAAGTGCATCCTAAAAGTATGCAAATACAACATCAAAAGTAGAAAATCTAAATTTACTTAGAGGTCATAAATAAACTAAAATGTTGTTGTAATGAATTGTTGAAAACAACTTGATTTTTTCATAATCGCATGGATCACAACTATGATGTGGGAAAGAAGAAATGAAAAAGTTGCAATTAAATATGAAATCACAACTTTCAACTTTGAACTCTCTTTTTCTAGCATTAAATACAAAAGCAAAAAATAAAATGTAAAGAATTGAAAGATGAAATTTTGTTCTAGGTAGCTACATTTTACAACCAAGTAGTGGATACAGAAGTGAGGAATTCTCATAAAATTCAAGGGCAAACCTAGAACAAAACATGAAAAAGAAATTTTGAGAAGAATAATATTTTGGGAAAGGAAGAACATATGCATTTTGTCATGCTTGTGTCTGAATTTGTAGTGTCTTGACTCAAGAATACAACTGCTCTTAAAGCTTTAAAAAACAAAGCACTTTTGAAATTCTTTACATGAACACAATAGAAACACTAAAATCCTAGGTAGACCTCAGCACTAAATGTCACAACATTGAGCACTCCAACAGCATAGTCAATGTGATACATTTCTTGAATGTTTTGCCTCTAGTTTGTGCACACAATTCAATGGGAAAGTGGTGAAACTTCACGGGGTCCAATATTCTAATACCTAGATTCCTTTGCAAAATTAACAACAACTAAAAGTTTCAAAGTTTTTTACATAGTGCAACCTTTAAATCTAATGATGCACAATTTGTAAAATATCTAAATACTACATAGTCTATAAGAGAATTCTATCTTTAGGTGTAGTTTAATGAACATCCTAGGGTTCATGTTGAATCTGAATTGTGGCCTTTTACCATATCATGGTTAAAAACATTTGTTTGCACAAAATTTGAAGGGTTGCTAGGGAAAGAACAAATTCAATTAAGTGTTCACAGTAACTTATGTTGTTGGTTTGTTTGGTGGGGTCGGCACCTTTACAACCATGGCAATTTGAAGATTCCAATTTTTTTTTAAAAATTCTACAAGAATAATTGTGAATAATATGTGAAAAATCAAGAAAGAGTCCACAAGTTTTCTAAAATATAGAGGCTAACTATAATTTGTTCTAAAATATGCAAACTTTGCAATTTGATCCATTGTGGAAATGACCTTCTCATTCATTTTTCCTTCAGGCCATCTAAGTTCCAATCTTCAAAGATTTCTTTTTGAATTTTCCTGTGTTACAATTTCTTCATTTTTTGTTTATGTTTTCCTATTTTCACACTTGATTTGGATAGTTCCAAATTCCCATTTTTGCACACTTCCTCTCATCAAGGTGCAAAACTCGAGAAAAGTACAGAATTTAACTGCATTACCTAATAGGACACACAGAAGGAGCTTGAGTTGTGCAACATGATATATACCATAATATGTCCATCTACAATTGAAATCAGAGTTTAAAATCCAAATATTGTTTTCTGCAATCAATAGGCTCTAAATTAATGTATCATAGTATGTATGTCCATTGTCCTCATAAGGTCCATCATTTGGGAAATCTATTGTATCTTGTGGCACTATGCAACAGATCTGGACACCTTCTGACATTATAGAGGTATTAGAAAAACCAAACAGTAGTTCTTCTGATATCTCTATTTATTAACTGTGGAATCATCATCAGTTCAGTGAAGCTCCTGAGCCAATAATGAAAATTGCAATGAAAATGGAAATCAGGACAACTGAGATGCCAGCAGCAAGAAAGAAAGAACTTCCCTGGGGACCTTCATTTGCTTTCTTTCTAGCTGGGCCCTTTTCATTGATGAAAGCAAGGGCATCCTCCACATTGAATTTATCGTCAGTTTTGCACTGGGTCTTAGACTTTGATTTCTTAGAACCTTTCTTCCCATTTGATGG
>Ga0209611_10000216_pt1 | contig 74575 bp, 53 predicted proteins | sample S1TSphgellanicum_3_FD_187693 | JGI IMG/M metagenome (GOLD analysis project Ga0209611, IMG submission 187693) | Host-associated microbial communities from peat moss isolated from Minnesota, USA - S1T2_Fc - Sphagnum magellanicum MG (SPAdes) (version 2) | ecosystem: Host-associated > Plants > Peat...
CTTTTTGACACAAAATATTGTAATGATAGTTCAAAAATGAAAATAAATGGGTCGACTATAGTGTTGGCCGGTTAATTGAGAAAATGGCCTGTTATTAACAAGTATTCAAGCGTAAGTTATTCATAATTTTCCATAATCATAAATTGTACTAATTTTCAAATTTTAGCATAATTTTAAAAAATAATAATTTGTAAGCTAATAATGATCTTGCTAAACCCTATTATGATGATAAGGTGACAAGCAAACCTTATTAGGCTTTCTTGGCCTTGCATAATAAGCACCAACTCTACCAAATATTTAAAAAGGCCTTCGCATGAATGGGGACCCAATGATGATAAGAGGGAATGGACTAGGTAATTGGCAAGAGCTACTAGGCTAGCAAGTGTAGTGAAGTTGTGAATGCGGTGAGACTATGTTTGATAACCCCCCTAGCTGAAGTTGGTTAGGTCGGACAAAATCAATTGTTGAAGGGGGCATCAAGTGCATCCCATTGGGCATAGTAGAGAATCCTTGGGCGGGTATGGAGTGTTTGCATGCATGAAATCAAGTTGGCATGGTTACTATGGCACTTGTGCACACGTGCTCCCATGCAACATGCATGCGCTCTCATTGACATGGAGACAAGGTTATCACCAATGTTGGTCGGTTATTGAGTTTTTTTTACTTGGGTAATTGGTCGGGTCTAGGCATGGGTATTTATAATATATGAGCCAAACATTGATTTTTAAAAGATTGGTAAATAACCTTGTCTCCTCATCACGTGAATGATGAGAGTGCATGTATCGAATTTTCAAATTTTAATGACCTATGGGTAGATGACCTAGTTATCATCTAGGTAGGTTATTAATCCTAAAAACACTAAGCATGTTTATGGTAGAAAATAGAAACACATAAAAAATAATTTTTTATTTTTTAATAATAATTTTTTAAATAAATAAAATTTAAAATTGAGTTTTTTAAAAATAAATAATTTTTAAAAATTTAAATGATATATAATCAACACTATAACCAGCGATTCTTGACCATGTATTGGAGTACCAACCCTTATGCATAACCAACGATTATTACCTCAAAAAGAAAAACCCAGAAAAACTGATAATCGAGGGTATTACTTTGACAATGAGATTGATAACCGGCAAGTCTCAATTTTAAACCTTTTTTTTTTTTTTTTTTTTTGATAATCAACTTAGACAAAAAGCAACAACCAGGCAGCCCCAGTTATCACCTGAGCCAATTAGGCAACATAGCACACATGGGTTACGAGTTATACCCCATGTCCATGAGGCATGCCCACATTAAACCCTTAACAACCGACCGGTTATGGACTATGTAACCGGTGAGAACCGCCAGGTTTACACATGATTGAGCCACATTGAGTGGTGAGATTATATGCAATATAACCGGGCTTCGTACTTAAGCTAGTTACGGAACATAACTGGTTGCTACTAGTGTTGGACACACACTTACTTGGTTACGAACCAACCGATGCCAATTGCTTGTGTTTTCAAGGTTTGTTGGTCGTCACCACGAGTTACAATGATGAGCCAATCGCTAGCACCAGAGGAGTGCGGAGACAAGGTTATGAGGCAGGGCAACCGGGTACTAGGCCACTCATGGGTCATGGCTAAAACTCAGGTAGTCGAAGCCAAAAGGAGCGTGAGGCACAGGCCTATTACCAGCCGGTTATGTTTATTATATTGATATAGATATAAGGTCACTTTTCAGTTCATTTTGTTAAGAAAATATTTTCACCAGAGCGGGGTAGGTATTAGAAATTGCACCAAACCCTTGTCGGGTATCAGGTGAGGTGTCAAAATTGATCATCACGGTTATCAAAAACCAACTACATGGTTTGATATTTAACCATGGCTATCAACAATTGAATATCCGGTTATTTATTGTATCTGAGCACAATTCTCGCTTTTTATACAAAATAATTGGGTCTTTGTCGGTTCTTCCCTGAGACCTGACGGTTCTTTGAACTTTTGGATGTCAAAACTGGAACCGGCCGTTCTTTGAATCTGATATTATTATTATTTTCATTTTCAAAATACTCGGACCTGGCGGTTCTTCGATTCTGGAACAAATTCAAGTACCCAGAACCAGAGGGTATAAGTACATCAAATACCCGCCCAGCGGCCCCCCCCCGGGGGGGGGGGGGGAGTACCGTGGCGAAACCGTCGTGTTGTCTCGCCATCCCGCTGCCGCCGTCCCTTCCTTACGCCCGCCCGCCCGCCCGCCCGCGAAGGAAGAATGTCGGCGCATTGTCTCTGTCGCGTCGCGGGCCAGCCAATGCGCGTTCTTACACAAGCAGCTTACGCTGCTGCTGCTGCTGCCACCTGCCACCATCGCCGCATGTTCTTCTATCCTCTCCACTCCCATGCAACAACAACAACACAAGACGAAGAAGAAGAAGAAAGAAGCAGAACTCACAAAGAAGAAGAAGAAAGGAGGAACTCACAAGGAAGACCGACAACAACAACAACAAAAAGCAACAAGCGCCATCACCAGCAAGTCTTACTACTACGCTACCAGCGCTAGCACCAGGCCGAGTAGCAGCTCTGCTGCGCATTATATCCTCACATGACCGTCGCATCGCTTGATTTGCTGCTGCTGCTATGGTGTCCCTAATCTCCTCCTCGTCATCTCGGCTCCCCGATTCGCCTTGTATCGTTCTTGGTTATCAAAATCCTGAGGTGTTCTGTTGTTATTGTTGTCAGGGGATAAGAATCAAAGCTCCAGCTTATTAGTCGACTTCTACACCGATCTTTGCCATACAAGAAGTTTTTCTCCCTCGCTCTAGACTGACTAGCCGCTAGTCCGGTTCAGCTAGCTTGTGATCTCGACCTGTTCCTCTCTTTGTTTCTCTCTTTTGTTTCCTTGTGCTGTGTCTCGTTCTGTGGAACGATCGACTGCACACAGCTAGGTGTACTTCATACTTATAAGCGCATCCTTCCTTCAGGGTTTTTTTCTGTTTGTCCCTCGACCTCGGTTTCCTCGTTTCCTGATATCACAAGAGGGAGTTGCCATTATGACGGGATTTGAGACCGAGATCAACGGGGGTGTGAAAGGAGGAGGAGGAGGACTCATGAACGATATTGAAGCTGACAGGGAGCTGATCAGCAAAGAAATGCCTGCTGGGAAAGGAGGCGGAGGAGAAAGAGGAGGAGAAAGAGGAGGAGGAGGAGGCCCGCGTAACCCCGTCGCGTTGACGGACTTGGCAACGCATATGGCAGATTTTGCCGCGGATCGTGAGTGGGACCAGTTTCATAGCCCGCGGAATCTGTTGCTGGCTCTCGTATGTTTCTTTCCAGTGACTCTCTCTTGTTTTTCTTGGATCGGTTTTAGAAATGCAAGATTGTATGTATTACCATAAAACAAAGTTGTTATCGTCATTGATGCAGCAGCTGCTCGGGCCGGGCCAACCGTAATAATATTACTGCTCGTACTGAGCTTTCTTTGTGTGGATCATGCAATCATCCAGTAATCATGCGTTTTGCAACTAAGATGAAGAAGTTGTTCTCTCTCTCTCGGTGAACAAAGAACTTGTGAAGATCTTACAAAGAACTTGCGAAGATCTTACAAAGAACGTGCGAAGAGCTTCCAAAAAACTTGCGCAATATCTTACAAAGAATTGCGAAGATCTCACAAAACTCGTTTCATCGAGACGGAATTCCTCTCGGCTGCAGCAGGTCTGAAGAGATGAGGGGAATTCTGATTTGCCTAAGGCAGGAGGTTCCTGTGCCTTGTCCTGTTGTAGGAATCTGCATCACGAGGACGTCTGTGAAGCGCTTTCTATATAGCATAGATCTCCCGGAAATCTTGTGTATGATGATTCAACAGCAACCAGAGTTCTGGTTTACAATGAGAGCGGGCGAGCAGCAACAGCACCTCATCAGGTGGAATGCTCATTATAACATATGCCTGCATATTGTTGTTGTTCTGCTGCTGCAGGTTGGAGAAGTCGGGGAGCTCTCCGAGATTTTCCAGTGGAAAGGAGAGGTACCAAGGGGGCTAGCGGACTGGAATGAAGCGGATAAGGAGCATTTAGGCGAAGAGCTGTCGGATGTGTTGTTATATTTAGTACGTCTAGCCGATGTGTGCGATATAGACCTGGGTACAGCAGCTCTGCGTAAGCTGCAGAAGAATGCGCTCAAGTATCCAGTCAGCCTCTGCAAAGGCTCATCCTAGAAAGAAGAAACAAGACTAGTACTTACAATTACAATACCTGCTATATCAGCATGTTTCTTTCCACAGCTGCTGCAGGACACAACAAACGTAATATAAGAAGCATATAGAAGAGTCGGCCGCCCGCCGTGTTAGAATTAGAACTAACTAGTGCCGTTTTTGTTTTTGTTCTTTGCAAGCTTAGTACCTCTCTCTCCCTCTGTCTCGTCGCTGCTGCTATTACAGATGTCACTGATCATCTCCGCTTCTTCTACAATGAGTAAACTGTAGATCAACATTTTGGCACTAGTCCTCGTCACGATACATGTGTTCTGCGCATTTTCTCCAGAGAAGCCTCCATGTTACAACATTGAACATGATGTCCTGGGCAGCAGAGCTTTCTCTTGAACCAGCTTTCAAGACCTGTGCTTTCTGTCAATGTGGGGCTTATGGGTTTCTTTCTAGGTCCGTCGTCTGTTATAATCGCCATCAGATTTGACAAGACGTGATGATGATCTGCTTTTAGAGTTGAAGATCTTGTACTTACTGATCATCCCAGTTCTTAAGAATATTCACCAACCAACATGGGTTGCATTTTTATCTAGTGAGGCTGCAGCTGATCTGCTTTCATCATTCTGAAGGGCCTGAGTGTACTGTCTATCTCTTAGACTCACCCTGTGCTCTAGAGCTCTAATGGGTCTTTGGGGTTTCTGTCGATGATGAAGAAGTCGTGCTCAAACTTGATCAGAGTTTCTCCAGGGTTTCGAGTTTCGACAGTAGTACTTAACAGTTTTATATTATATATTATGTGTTGCAACTATTGGAGATGCAGGGGCAGAACAGGTGACGATGATGATGGGTCTTGCAGCGACTTTTTTATCAGACTGGGAGATTTAACCTTGGACATGCAGCTGCTGACAAGTGCAGTTGTACCGATACCCATTTAATTATAAGTGGATCTGTATTCACATGTGTTGACATTGTTGATTTCTTTTATGATATCTGGTATTGCGCGCAGGCCTCGTTAGCTGTGTTATTTGCAAAGAGATCTTGCCACGAGATCATGTTACCTGTCAGTCGGTTAGTTTCCGAATCCCAGTGCACGCCTGATCTCTGTCCAGGTAGTCTACTTTTCTGATAATAATTGTGCGACCCATCTGGAGAGGCTGGCATCAGGAAGGGATCCATCGACCAAGGCCACAGAACTTTTCGCGGGCAACAAGGGAGCGCTGCACATGTGCAAAGCAGGGCTCAGGAACTCGGAGGAAAAACTATTGGAGTAAACCTAGGGGATTTTATACCTAGCCTGTTCAGATTTTGCAGATGCAATCAATCAGGGACTAGAACTGTTCAAGAAGTTTTTCCCATTTCATGTAAATTATATTCTGTTTTCATGTGTTGTTGTCAGAATCCATGTAGGTACATTGGCAATTTGGCAGGGACAATAGCAGTTTTGGGACAACTAGTCTTTCAGATTACAAGGAATCATCACTTATGGGTTGCGTTGAAGTTTGGGACGAGACGCTTTTCAGCTGGAGCGCTGGCCTTTGTTGCGCTGTGCCTCTCGAGCTTTGATCAAGGTAAGTGACCATTCAAACTTCTGCAAAACTTTTCCATGCGGACAAGACATGCTTTCAATTATGTTTTCAACTTTGATTTCTGACTTATTTTGGAAACACCAAACCTGTGGAAATTAATGCTACAGAAAAATCAAGTTGATCATGGGACCACTCTTTTCACATAATTGAAGCAGATAGAATTGGAGTTCTGATGCCACCAGCAGAACAAAACCAGCTACCAAACTGCCTCCTGTTTCTGCTATCCCATAATTCTATCTAGTTGTCCAGGTCTTGTTATTTTGGGAGGTGGTGATTGGTGCCCTATTTTCAGCCTCTCGTCCTCAGTGTCATACGGTCCTTTGTCTATCCATCTCTGGAAATTTTTGTGACCCAATGAAGAAGTGAATTTTTTTGTGACTTCATGAAGTTCTAAGTGAAAATTTGCTTTCTCTTTTCTCAATTGTGAGGATGAAGATTTCTCAATGAGACATCTATTTCCATGTTTGGCATGAATGGTGGTGCATTATATGCATGGAAGATTAGTACAGTTAAACTCATTTTTTAGTTCACTCCATATCTTGATTAGTTGTAGAGATTATATGTTTAAATTGATAAACAGGGGATGTGTGTGGAGGAGATGAAGCCTTGCAGATTTGTAAAAAGTGTTTGGGGTGAGCAAGCTTTAGACTTTCAAGCACGGACTCAAGAGTTTGAAATTATGTGTAAAGAAATGGAATCATTCTTGTATAACTTGTGTTAATTTGAATTTTTTTTTAACATTTAGACTAGTCTAGATTTGATAATTTGTTCGAATGTGGAATTACACCGCAAATATGATATCTATCTATTAATGAAGATTGTTTGTTTGTTTTGTATGTGGAGTTTCTTTTCTTTGTCACATTGAGATCTCCCAAACCACAAAACACCTATATGTGCTCTAGGTATTGTTGGAAAGCTCTCCATGAGTACTACGATTGTGTTGAAGGTGGTTTGCTAATGTTTAGACTTACCATGCAAGAACTATGAATCGAACAATTTCATCATTGAAATTTCACTCAAATCAAAACTAAAAATCTAAGGATCATTGTGGCAAGTTGTTGGCAATATTATTAGAAATCTCTTCTTTATGAGGGAGATTTTTTGCAAGGGATTTTTTGTAATTTTTAGACATAAGGTGGTGAAGGAGATAATAAATTTTGAGTAATTTTTGTCACAAGAAATTAATCTAAATTTTAAAACTTTTTTTTCACAATTGTCTTCTATTATTAAGACCATGTTTACATTTAAAGCAATTGTAAAGTCATGTTCATACTTGAACCAACAGCATAGGTCACATTAATTTTACATAATCACAACAATATCTTTGATTTGTTGTTTCAATTCAATAATTGTCATAGGACTTCTTTGAAGGATGGAACATTCAACAATAACTATACAATTAATAGAGATGAAAGCACAATCAAGTATATACAAAAAAAAAAATTCAAGTAATTTTAATCATATTTTTACACATTAATACGAGAAAATATGTTCAATTTTTTTTCAATCATTTTCAAACTATCTTTTTTTGTTTCCAGTGTTACTTGGTTGGTACCTACCAGTGCTGGGTGAGTATTTGATTTTCATGTATCAACTGGGTCCGGGCATTAGGGGATTTGTTTTTTAAAAGAATCACCTAAATCCAAATATTTGCATTTTTACCTTTTTAAAAATAGCACAGGTGTGGGTTCCAAGAACATAGTGATGGCCTGATATATGACATGATTCTTTGGCCAAAACCTGGACGGGTATAGTCAGGTTATAAGCTCAGGTCTTTGACAAATAAGGAACCTGAGTATTTGCAATTTTACTCATAAAAGAAATTGTCAAAAAAATAACAAACAACCTCAAGAGGGTTGTGATGATTTTTGAAAGTTCTACAATGAATATTACTTACAACTAAACTTTAAACTCTCCTAGAAATGTGAATCAGAATGAATTTTTTTTGCCATGTATAAAAGGTTTAAGATTTAAAGAAACTCCTCCTCTATTCCAACTTCACTCCAACCCAGCCCTCAAGTCACATCCTTGAAAACTACAAGTTACCATTAGATTTGACACTTTGACTTACCAAACACATAGTAGCAAAGAACATGTAAGACCCAAGATAAATGAATTACACATCAAATTCATCAAACATAAAAAAACAGACACAAACATTAGACTTTCAAGAGATCCAAAAGTAGCAAACAATAAACACATACATTCCAACAACACACACTAAATACAGACACAAACATGGTCATAAAAATTGAATCAACATTAGACATATACACAAACATGAACATCGAATAAATATTAAACAAACACAAAATAAGCGTTAGACATAGACACAAAATAAACATTTGACATTGACATAGAATAAATGTCTCAAATTGACATTGAAGCCTCAAACACAAATGTAAACATAAAATGAACATCTAACAATGACCTAACATCGAAACATCAAACACAAATGTAGACATAAAATAAACATCTGACAATGACACTAACATTGAAGCATCAAACACAAATGTAAACATGGAATAGGCATCTAACAATGGCATTGACATTAAAGCATTATACATAGACGAAAACAAAATAAGAAGATTCGGACATTGACGTTGACATTGAAGCATCAAACACAAACACAATGCACATAAGCATCAAACTTTGACATATAAGTATTAGACATGGACACAATTACAAGGCATAAAAAAGTTACTGACCCCCTCATATTGCAAAATTGTAAATGCATTTGCTTAAAATCCTAAACCCCAAGATAGATGGTTCAATTCATCATCTTCAACAAATTGTTAACAAAGCACATGCAGGCCAATTAATTACCAACTGCATGCACAAAGGAAAAAATGACTTTAAAACTTCATTTAAGTTTAAAAAATCGTCGTGATCAACTTCATCATCATGGAATTCAACTTCCAACTCCATTCTCAAATTTGATTCCAATTTACAAGCAAATGCAAGGTCAATGGGTTTCACACAACCAATTTGCAAGTCAAATGGTCAATTTTTGTTGACAAAAATTAATTTGTTCGAAATTTTTGTTTGTAAACGAGATCTTTGGAGTGTTGTCAAAATTCTAGCAATGGAAAATTCATGTTTTTTTTCAATTTGGCTTGTTGTGATGCCAACAATATGCCATGCCAAAAGAGCAACAATTAGAAACATGTTTTTCTTTGCACCATCAACATAACATAAATTTGAAACTTTTTACATCCATAAAAAATCATCGAAATCCAACAAGCTTTTATACACTGTCCTTGCATGTATCTATTGTTGATGTTGTGGTTTGAAATAAACTTTTAGAATCACCTTGTGATTAAAGATCATAAGCCTTTTCAACCTTATTAGGCATTAGCAACTTGTTTGCTTCCATTAATAAAGGCAGCAATAGTTTTTCATCATATTTAGCAACCACTGCAACAGCATTTTCACGACCCAAATACATGGTACCTAGTTGCATGCTTTTGAACCTTGGATCAAGCATTAAAGCCAACATATTATGATTTTTTTATTTTCAAAAGAATGTAGATTAAAAATAAAGGGTAGAAAAACTTCAAGAATGTGGAGTTTCATTCAAACCATGAACTCCTTCAACTCATATTCAAACACATCCTCTTCAATAAGGTTTTCAGGAATAGTTTGGAAGGCTAGCTCTTTGTGGATGTCCGAACAAGTGGATATGATAAATTTTAAAGAATCAACAAGCAACACACCAATGTCCACGACTATGGTTCAAAACATAACCAGAAATAATAAGGGACAAAATTTTCACAACTTTGCGGTGCCACTAATTGGTGGTTGTTGTAGCATAATGCAATTGGGCTCCAAAAAGTCAAGGCATATTGAAATAACAATACACGGCTTGCAACATGCAATGAACAACAAACAAAATCAAACTACCCTTCAACCACACAAAAGGCAATTATATGAACCAAGATTTCAAAATAGAACAAAAAATACAAATAAACCTTGATCATGTCTTCACAAGTGTGTTTAAATTTTTGGGCCTTAATCCAAAATCAATGCAAGCCTTATCCATGCTTGCATGTCGTTGCCCAATTTTTTGGGCCATGTAACACATTTTTGAATGGCACCTTGAGCAACTTTTATAGATGCATAACTCAAACTAATACACACCTTTGAAAGTGCATGGCCAAAACATGAGCCATCAAACAACTCCAACAACCCCAAGTAACTACAAAATACAACAAAATTTAGAGCATTTGCATAGACCTACAAGTTAGAGCCTTCATCCTCTATGTAGGTAATTATTTTTTCAATAAGAAAAAATTTATCCAACGGTTACCAATTGCAATTTTGGAGCCATAGTTATGCCACCTATGCCACTAACTTTAAAGAGGCCAATAGTGACAAGCTTTGCTTCCTGATTGCTAGAGATAAAGTTCACAACCACAACAAAAATATCATGTGCTCCTTTCAACATCCATAGATCAAATGTAAAAATGGTAGACACACAATTAACCAATGTTGGATACACATACATGGTCATGGTCTTTTTTATTGAGCTAGGTAAAATAGATTCAACAAAAACCTTCCTTGATGGGAAAATAACTTGCAAACACAACCTATATGACAACCTTTAGAGCCATATCAATTCAACAATCCTCATAGGCATTAAAGGGATTGTTAAAACCCCTTAACCAAAAGCAACATAAGATCATCCAAGAAACCCACTTGTGTTGGGTCACCCTTTTTGAACATACTATAAGTAAGAAAAAGCCTGGATATTATAGATGGAGAAACATGAACCCTCTTCTTACTAGCCTCCCAATCAAGTGTCAGAGCTTTCACTAAGGCAATTTTGGGATCTTCTACCAACTTCTTCACTAGAGCAGAATGGTAAACATCAATATGTTTTTTCATAATTGTAAGGCCATTAGACTTATGGTATATGTAATCAAACCTTTTTTACACCCAATGTGCATGGCTAGGATTTCAAGACCAACAAAATCATTGTGACATATGATGACACATTTCATGATTTGGTTATGCTCCAAATCCACAAGTTGATTAGTATTCATTTTTAAAAATTGCCCACGTGAGCAAAGTGCATTAGTGTGGCTTCTAAAACAACCGTTGTTTTGCAAATTCTCTAGGTGCATTTTGGTGATGTATGCACCATTAAACACTTCAACATCAACAACTCCTGAAATTTTTAAATGGTTGTGGTAAAGAACTTGCACATATCCATAACTATTGTTGCCATAACTTGTAGAATCTGGAAGGACATCCTCATTAGAACTAATGTCATGAACACTCATGGTGTTCATGATAAGAGATGTAGAATAATCTAGCACAAGTAAACAACTCAATAAGAAGTCGAGCAAAAAAATGCAAAAACTATGAACTAATCATAGATTTACTTGAAGCCTAAATCAATAACCAAAAAAACTTGTGAAAAGATTATAGGATACATTTTTTATTGGATTTAAGGACAAGATTGAAATTTATGGTTTAGAGTTCCATGAAAAGAATAAACAAATAAACTTGTTCAACTGTTTGTTACATTTTCAAAATCTCCCCAACATTCTTGATTTAAAATAAAATTGAAGAGAAGAAATGAGATAATCAAATAACTTCATTTCATCAAATGTTTGGTGATGTTTGGTGAGAATTATAATAGTATATAACTCCAATAGATGAAAATACAACAAACACAACAAAGGTGTTGAAAGTGGAGAAGTTGAAAGCATTTCCCTTATCCTTGCTGCTTTACAAACATTACTTTGAATAGATTTGCACCTTGGAATAAAGAAGCTCTACAATCAAACAAAAACCAAAGAAACTATCAATTCTAGTAGTAGTCACCACATATGTCAAAAACCTGGAACAAAAAAGTTTTGTAACTACTCAAAGACCAAACAAGTTACCAATTCTAACAATAATCGTCCACTAGGAGAAAAACCAAGGTTTTCAACTATGGTTTTGACTATGTTTCAACAACATTTTGAAGTTGAAAATGTCACTTCCAATTGTAAAATGTTTTCTTCAATTCAAAATGACATTTTCAACTGCCTACCAAAATAATTGATAATGTTGAATCAAACCCACAACGTAGTCGAAGCCTACTTACACGTGTCAATTTTTCAACCAACATTGAAGTGACAAGATTTTAGTTGATAACAACGGACCATTTTAATTAATGGAACATTTTCAACTTCTAGATGAAGCTCATCCACCTTTATCATATTTCAAAGTTGAACTTTCAACTATTTTCCAACTTCAAGAATTGTCATATGGGGTAACCTCCCATTGGATGAATTTCATCCGCTAACAAACCATGATGTCATAAAAGAATTAGTTGAAATTTCAACTACATTCTAACTAGGTCATCGAATTGTAATTTCAACTATGTTATAACTAGACCAATAAAAAAGTCTAACCGATAGTTTGTTGCCACATGGCCCTACTCATAGTTATGTCTAGGTAAAGAATTTAAACAATAGTTTGTTGACACGTGTCCCTACCTAAAAATTTAGGTGTAGGCTTAGGTTTAGATATGTAGGTCCACCAAGAAATAAGTAAATAGGTATTTACCTATTAGGCCTACTTATTTATATAAACTTCCTTAACGTAACCTAGTTAGGTAGTTAGGTAAGCCTAATTAAATAAGTAGACCATAGTGCTACTTAGGTTTAAGGTAGATAAGTAGGCTTGAAATAATCCTTTCTTTTACCACGTGGCTTTGAAGCTCAAACTTTTCTTATTAATTTGTCCTAGGTGCCAACTTCATTTTGTAGTTTACAAACCTAGAAGTTATGACAAACAATATTGTATAAAAATTATAGTTCCATTCTAGTTGATATTTTGTTTCAAATGTTTTGAAGAATTTTTTTAAAACCCTCTCTAGTTTGAAACCCCATATCTTTTCCATTTTAAGTCCATTTTGAGTTATCTAAAAAGCTATAGGTGCATTATTAGTGATTTACAATACATCTTTGAACTCCAAATGCAACAAAATAGTGAGAAAATATTTTAATTTCAACATTTGAAATTGTGATATTTTGTTTCAAATGTTTTGAAAAAAAACTTTAAACAACTTTAGTTTGAAACCCCATATTTTTTTCATTTTAGGTCCATTTTGAATGATCTAAAAAACTATGGGTGCACCAACTAGTGACCTACAATATCCTTTTGATTTTGAAATGCAACAAAGCAATGAGAAAATGGTTTAATTTCAAATTCTAAAACTGTGATGTTTTGTTTCAAGTGTTTTGAAAAAAACTTTAAACCTTTATAATTTGAAACCCCATATATTTTTCAATTTAGGTCTATTTTGAATGATCTAAAAAACTATTGGTGCACCAAATATCAATCTACAATATTTCATTCATCTTCAAATGCAACAAAGAATTAAGAAAATAATTTAATCTCAAATTCCAAAATTGTGATATTTTGTTTCAAATATTTTGAAAAAAACTTTAAACCTCTCTAGTTTGAAACCCCATATCTTTTTCATTATAAGTTCATTTTGAGTGATTTAAAAAGTTATGGGTGCAACAACTAATGAACCACAATACTTCTTTGAACTTCAAATGCAACAAAGCAACGAAAAAAGAGTTTAATCTCAAAATTCAAAACTGTGATTTTTTATTTGAAATTTTTTGAAAAAAACTTTAAACCTTTCTAGTTTGAGAGGCAATATTATTTTCATTTTAAGTTCGTTTTGAATGATTTAAAAAACTATGAGTGTGTCAACTAACAATCTACACAACTTCTTTGAAATCCAAATGTAACTAAACAATGACAAAACAATTTTAACTCAAAATAAACTATTTAAACAAATTTATCCCGAAAAATGAACCCCTTTACACAAAACAACCCATATCCTCTTCTTTCTTTGACCAAATTGAATGTTTTTTGTAACATTGGAAATGTTACATGGAAGGCTACAAAATTTAATTTAACAAAAAAAAGGGAGCAATGTGTAAGAAGTTGACTTCCTTTGAAATTTAAATGTATGGAGGTAGACCTATTTACCTTAGTTGAAATTAAGTTATAATTTTGGATTTTGATATTAAGTTCTTTTGTCATTGTTTTGTTACATTTGGATTTTAAAGAAGTTTTGTAAACATTTAGTTCATACACCCATAGGTTTTTAAATCATTCAAAAAATATTAAAAATGAAAAAAATATGAGGTTTGAAACTAAAGAGGGTTTTAATTTTTCTTCAAAATAATTGAAACAAAATATTGATTAAATTACAACTAATTTTCTTATTATATGGTGCTTAAGCTTCGCTAAATTAAGGTTAACCATCTAAGGTTAATTAAATGTTTAATATTAACTAGAGTGTAACTATAATGCACCATAGGTCTACCTACAAATTTTTCAAAACATTTGAAACTAAATATCATAGTTTCGAATGTTGAGATAATTTTGTTGTTGTTTTGTTGCATTTGGAAGACAAAAAAAATATTGTATATCCCTAGTCATAAGTTTTTAGATTGCTTAAAATTGACAAAAAATGAAAAAGATATGGGGTTTGAAACTAAAGAGGGTTAAGGTTTTTTCTTCAAAAAATTGAAACAAAGTATCACAAATGTTTTTTTCCTCCTTCTCATGTTTTCTTCTTTGTCCCTTTGCTTTTGGTGTTTAGAGAAAATTTGTAATCCTTCAAATTTCATTTCTAATGACTTAAAGATCATTATTGATTTGGTTTAAAATTAAAGAAAATATTAAAGTTTGCAATGGTCCTTAGGCTTGTGTTTAATGTTGGGTGGTTCTAGGTACTTGATATCCAATTACAAACTGGACTACAACAACAACTACTTATAATAACTAATTAGTTTAATTTGCCTACTAATTATTGTAGATAATATTAACTAATATGGAATAATTTTCATAAAAATATTTAATTTATTATAATGAAATTAATAAAAATATAAAACTTTAATAATATTATCTATTTAAATATTGCATTAACCATAAAGATTGGGACAAATACATACATTAATATAATAACATTATTATTTTCAAATGTTAAATTGTAATTAATTTTAAACGAGGCCTGTTATATTTTATAATTTTAATAATTAATAATATTATAATTATCCTAATTTAGGTGAATAATTAATAATTAATTCTTATTAATTCAGTTAACATACATGGTGTTTAAACTTGGTTAAATTAGGGCTAACCATCTAAGGCTAATTAAATGTTTAATGTGACACCAAAAATACACTTAAGGTTAAGCAATGAGGCATTTAGGTTAAACTTAGTTAAACCACATGTTTAAACTTTTGGTGCATGTCATGTGTGCAAATACATAGTATTTTAAGAAATAATTATTTAATTCACAAATCAAATTAATCAGTAATTTTTTAATTTTTTAATTATTTGGAAATTAATATAAAATAATAATATAATCTATTTATTAAAAATTTGAAATAAAAATGTTTTTTATTTTTATAAATAAAATTTTTAAAATTTTAGTGATCAACTAGTTAAATATAAAATAATAAGGCTTTAAATTGACTATCTAGCAAAATCAATTATTAACCAATAGGTAATTCCTAAATATTGATTATAATTTTTTAATTAATTTGAAATAATAAATTACTTTTAATTAATCATTAATATTAACTAAATATTTTAACTCATGAATAATTAATTATTTTAATAGTTAACTATTAATTAATTAATATTTATTTATTACTAACCATAATTATATAATTGGGGTAGTCCAACTTATGAATGAGATGAGGTAAAAATTTTAATGGCCAACTTTTGACATATGTTGGTGAATGGCAATGGACTATTTGTCTTCCCATCACAAGTCTAATAAGTTTTTTATTCCAATGATTCTTCCAACCCATGGTGAAAGGTTATATTGCATAAGGAGGCATGGAGCAAACACGTGTTCTTAAACACCTATTGGGAGTACATTACCACAAATGAATATGGAAATGTGTTAGATGCACGAGGGGCAATGCCAAATGCACCAACCACTCCAAGCAATGTTGGTGCAATGCTCTTCTTTTGGGAGGAGTCATTATTACTCAAAGAATCAATGCAAGTTAACCTTCAAAGACAATCCAAAGGAAGAAATTCTAAGATATCAACATTTATTTCAATAAGCAAGGACATGTCAACTTAATGTTCCACATTTTTTAACCATTCCAATACCATGCCCAATGACTTTAGACGAAAATGTTTGTGTTCTCCCATTTCTGATGTTCTATCACATTTGGACACCATGAAATTAAAAAAATTCCAACTTAGGGTTTCTAGTGGCAAGGTGCAATGTAATGAAAGTTATTGACTTCAAGATTCAAGGGTTCTAAAATTACCAAAATTGGAAACTAGTCACAACAAAGTTGTAAAAAAGTCGCAATTAAGTTGAACATAAAGTCAAATTAAAATTGAATTATAGTGGAAAACACATACATTATTTCATCCATCAAATTTTCAAACATTCATCCATCCATAAACAAGGCTAACCAAGATAGTGCAACGATCGACATGATAGAGCCTAACAAAAAAATTTAATGGATTTCTCCACTATAATTCAAATGTGAATTTATTAATTAAAAATAAAAATCAATGGTCAATCGGCAATGATGGTCAACATTGTACACTTACCAACCTAGTCAAAAAGTCGACTAAGTTGAGGTGTAAAACAGGCCATGTGGAATTTGTTGAAATAAATATAATTATGTAATCAAGGGCAAGTTGAGCCTGAAATGCAATCGAAAATTGGTTGGTTAGAAAGTGGCCTTTTTCTCTTAATGACCATAGATGTTGAAAACCTTTTGCAACTTAGAATAAAAAAGCTTTGCAATTGGGCAAAGACTAAACAAGTTGTGAGTTCCAACAACAATCACCACAAATGCCAAAAACCTCTCACAACTTGGAACAAAAAAGTTTCGTAATCAAGCAAAGACCAAACTAGCTACTAGTTCTAGTAACAATCACCACAAATGTTGAAAACCTTTTACAACTTGGAATAAAGAAACTTCGTAATTGGGCAAAGACCAAACAAGCTACCAATTCTAGCAACGGTCACCATAGATGCCAAAAACCTCTTACAACTTGGAACAAAAAAGTTTTGTAATCATACAAAGACCAAACAATATACCAAAAGTTCCAATAACAATCACCACAAATGCTAAAAACCGTTCGTCCTCCTCTGCGTCGGAAACAAATGCAAGTGGGTACAAAATGACCAACAATACACAAAAGCCATAGATGTGGAAATTTTTTGTCCTCCCCCACCTTGGAAACAAAATGCATGTGGATACAAAGTGACTAATGCCCAAGAGCAAGAGCTAGTTGCTCTTTCACAATTCCTTCCAATGTTGACAACTAGTGTGCATTTTCACCCAAAATGCAAATAGAAAGAAGTTTGTTGAAGGAAGAAGTTCCAAAACCACATACCTTCTTGGAGTTCTTCACTTGGATCTAGATTCACATGCTCCCCTAATAAGAAATTATTCCTTTGAAAAATCCACTAACTAGTAGGGCCCATTCATAACTTTAATGTTTTGACAACGCTTTGATAGAAATGAACCTTGTAAAAGTAATAGAAGATTGTGGAAAATGAAGGAGATAAGAAAAAAAGACATGTGAATTGAACACTTAAAACCCTAAACACAAGTGGAAATTACAAAACTTTAACCCTAAAGGTTATAAGTTGGGTATCAAAAGGATATATGTCGAGTTTCTAGGAAAAGCTTAGAAGTTGTGGATCACATACTCATCCAACACTTGAAAAATCAATGGCGATTGAATCTATAGCCGATGTTCTTGAAACACAAATTCAGCATGTTTATGTTCAAATAGGCTTGGATACAAAAGTAGAATTCATTGAAAAAACTAACACATGTTTTAAAACATGCTTAGTCAATTGATTCACTTTATAAATTGATTACAAGGATGAAATCCAAAATATGAGGGGGGAATAAATGTTAATGTGTGATTTGTAAATTACTTTGTGTAGGTTATTATATTTTATAGTTATATATATTAGTTGTAATAATCTATAGTGTATAACTATTGGATAACGTAGAACAAGAACAAAACATTGAACTACTAGTTACATTTTACTAGTTATATTTTACTACCCATCATTTTGATTTCATTTTCAAATGTAGGTAATCTATATATATGCAAGAAATATGTAATTTGAAAATGAGAATAATCATATGAATGTTGTTTGTGAAAGTATGAGGAACAAAGGTATTAGAAATATAGTTTTTCGTACACAACTTTGTGAAAAAAAAAAAAAAATTAATTATAGAAATTGTGTTGCTTATGGCAAATTATAAAATTGAATACAAAATAGTTCATTACGACAAATTTTGTGTTTAAAATAAATTTCTGGATTATGTATTTTATATATATATATATATAATTATTCCATCTTAGTTTATTTTAAGTTATTATACCTTACAATCTAGGTTTATATATTAACCTATAAGAACATAGGGCATAACATTTTAGAATAATTTGGTATAACCTAAAATAGCCAAAAATAGCCAAAAATAATATAAGGTGGAATAACCTCAAGTGGTTGAGAATAACCTAATGTAAAATAGAGTATAATAGTGTAAGGTTGAATAACCTAGAATAACCAAGGCAAAATAACTTAGAATGGGCATGAATAGCTTAAAATAGGCAAAAACAATCTAAGGTAGAATAACACAAAATAATTTAAATTAAAATAACCTAAAATAATAATAATCAATTAAGGTAGAATAACCAAAAAATCTTAAAATAACTTGAAACAATTAAACTAAAATAGTAAAAAATAATCCAAAATAAAATAACCAAAAATTAAAAAAAATTAAAATGACATAAAATAGCTAAAAATAACCTAGAGTATAATACTTCTAATATTTAAGGTGAAATAACCTAGGTTATAATAACCTCAAATTGGCTAGGGTGGAATAAATTAAAATAACCAAGAATAGGCAAAAATGAAATAGCTTTAAATAGCTTTAAATGGATTAACTTAAAATAATTTAAAATGCCCAAACAAAAGCCTAAGGTGGAATAGTTTTAAATGGCCAAGGGTGGAATAATTGAACTAAAGTATAATAGCTTAAAATAACCTACAATAAGTAATTTAAAATAGGAGAATAATTTAAGGTATAATAGTTTAAAATAGCTTAAAATCGTATATTATTGTAATTTAAGAATAGCCTAAGAGTAATGTAAAAACCTTACCTATGGTAACTTGCACAATTAGGAAAAGAATGTGCATAATAATATGTGATGACAAATCGTATATCTTATTTAAATAATGATGCAATGGTTAAAGACTTGATCTTTAAACATGGAAGTGAATGGTTCAAACCTTCACATTTGCACCTTAAGTTGAAGGGGTGGGTGTGAATATGATTAAAGAAACCAAAATCCATGTTAGATAGTGGTGAAAATTGTGAAATTTTTTATATATGTTTTATTCTTGACATTTTAAAGTTATGTTAATCGTTCCAAGTGTGTTAAATGATTAATATGAATGTTAAAGAATTCAAATTAAAATTTCATTAAATTAATTTTTTGTTTTTGGTTTTAATAAAGGATGTTTGAATTTGAATAGATGTTGCATCAAATTGTGGTTAATATTACCAAGGACTAAGTAAGGACTATTTTAATAAAATAATTTTGATGGTAAAATAATTTAAATGATAGTAACTTACTAACCACATTCAAAGAACACTCACAATTTAAAAGATATGGAATTTGAAATTTTTAAAAATTCAAAGTATTTTTAAAATTTTTAAAATTTCAAAAGTCTTTTCCCACATGTAAATGGGGTGTAATGTGCATGACATACAAAAAAAATTGTAGTTTATGATACAAGAAACAAAAACCTAAAGTAATTAGCATATTTTGGTATGGTTCAAAATTATGCTAAATTTTCAAGATGAAACACAAAATTTAACAAAATTTACACACTTTGAAAAATTGATACTTATTCAACATTGATTAACACAAAACATGTGATATATTGGGGCAACTATATGTATTTTTAATAACAAGTTGCTAGAGATTTCATTCAAAAAATCTTTCATACAAAAAAGTGAAAAAAGACTAAATAGGAATTGCAATCCTTTTCTAAAGTAATCATGTTGGCTCTTGTACATGCACCCAAGTAGGTGACATGGGTTAACCTAGGTATGAATTAGAAAGTTAACTTAGTGAATTAAGTATTAATGAATTGTTAGCAACTAATCCCTATTCACTAGGAGGTTGGCCACTGTCACCATGGTAAATTTGTCCACATTCATTCAAAATTTAGTGAAATATAGAATGAATTGAGACAAATATTAATGTGATGAATTCAAATAAACCATCTAAACTAAATTATAAATGTACCTCACATTCTTGCATTATTATTAATAATCATAAAAACATTACAAGGAATTTGCATATTAATGATTAAATTATCAACTAGCTTTTAATCTTAAATGACATGTGATTACAAATTCTTATAATTGCTTTGGACAAGTCACATAAAAATTTTATTGTGCGAAAGACATTACATGTAACCAAGTCAAAACGGTAATCACATGAGGTGTGACTTACACCAACTTTTCATCCAATTGATATCCAATCTACATGCCATGGTCATTTAATAATGTTTTGACTAAAAAGTGTAATCACATATGATGATGTGGCATGGTCATTTGTGATTGGTTTTACAACTTAAATGTGTAATGACGTATGACACCATGAGATGTTTCATAATCAGTTAAAACTTTTCCACATCACAACAATTTGTTCAACAAGTAAACAAAAATTATCCATTAGTTGATGTACATATAATTATTTTAAAATTATTTTTTATGATAAAAATTATTAGAATTTCATTTTGAATTGGCTAGGATGTCTCCACATGGTAATAATCCATCCAATGATCAAACAAGGATTATCCATCAAATGATGTCCATGTGGCAATAAATGATTTTTTATTAATTTTTTATGATTGAAAGTATTATGATTATTGTGTTTGTGGTCATGAATTTTCCATGTGGCATTATTAAATAATTACATGCGTTCATTACAAATATGTACATATATGTATGCCATCATGGACATACACATGGCATCCTAAGATAACATCTATGTGGGTAGAAATGGAGTAATCACATAATAAATCATCATTACAATTGCAGTTGCAAATTAAAATACACATGTAACTCCGTTAGTTGGAAAACAAATTAATTCCTACATTGTTACAACAACTAAAGCAATGCAAATTGAGGGTGTAATTAAAGTAATTCAAAACATGATAAGACATTGTGGTCTAAATTACTCAAACATATTCAAAAGGTGTCAATTTCCACTTTATTGATTTAATTGAAGCATCAATGCAACAAGGAGATGGAAAATTAAAGAAAACTCCAACTTGTTATGTACATGATGTATATGTAAAAGAAGTTCATGAACTCAAGCCATTCCACACTCCACTACAAGTAGGTTTTTTGCATATTTGCACCTTCCCAAAATGTGAATTGACCCTCCTTTAAAAGTACTTGCAGAAGGTTGTTTTTAGAATTTGGAAACATCAATGCTTGTTAAGGGAACTTCATCACACCATTCACTTTCACCTTGTACACACCATTTTCAATAGGAGCCCCATGAAACATATCACCAAAAACACTAGAAACTATTCTATGGACTGCTATAAAATGTTTATAAACACCAAAAATTATTCCAATATGATATTTGTTCATCAAGAAAATTAAATCACCCATGACACCACACATGAAAGTTATAAAAACATAATAACAATGTATAATGACATGTATTGCCAAGTACAATATAAATTTTGGAATGATGATGAAAAAACTTGCAAAAGAAGAACTAAAACTGTTAAGGACATGGCAAGGGCACATATGGCATGGGAAGGGCTTTTGTAGTTGAATCCTATTAAGTTTCCACATGTCCTTGAGATTTTACATTAAAGGGTCCAACCACATTACAAGGAGCCATGCGTGCCCCCTTAGACCACTACTTTTTTGTTGTTTTTTGGGAGAATATTTTAAGAATATTTTTAATATGTCTTTCAAAAAAAAATTAAAATCTTTAAAGTTTTCTTAATACTATTATGTTAAGTTGTATATTAAAAATTAGTTCAAAATATTCTCAAATTGTGTTTTTAGTGTCAAAATTGTTTTTAAACAATGGTTACAAGTCCTTACAAGTCCTTATATGTATTTTTCATTTATTAGATTGATTCCAATTTTTTATGATATGTACATAATGTATTCACAACAACATTTCATAAAAAATTATTCCATTTATTTTTGAAAAACATTATAATCCAAAGTTCAAAAAATTAAGCATTGGTTATAACTATTAATGGTACATGTTATTGCACCCTAGAAGATTTGTTTTCATAAGTTTATTTGCCTTCTTGATTTACAACTCACACAAAACCAAATCATATGTTCAACAATTTGTGCATAACGTTGACCATTTTTATTCACTACAAAGAAAATCATGCAAAATCAAAAGGAACATAACAAAGCAATCCGTCTTTGGTAATTAGCAAACATCTCCTTGGATTCAAGTTGAAAATATTAGCCAAAAGTTGTCATATGCAAACATGATATGTATAAAATTGCTTCAAGGTTTAGTGTGCTAGAACTAGGATGGCTTATGTGGATTACAAGATAACATTTTTTTATCTTACTGTAGGGCAAAAGCACATTAGAGTGTCACAATTTTGGCACATTAAAGTCACTTTTCAAAGTTCTTTTTTAATGTAGTTGAAAACTAGTTTAAAATATGAATATTTAAATGATATTGAAAGTAACATTTTTTTCCATTTCCAATTTCAAATCATGGTGTTATAAGACATACAAAAATATCACAATTTATATATATAAATGTTTAAACAAATTTTTAATATAATTACATTTTCTAGGATTCAAAAAAGTCCATAACATAATAAATTAAAATCATATTTCATTCATTCAATGGATCTTTAGTTTTTAAAACATAATCCATTCAATATCCCAAATTTTCAAACACATAATACTAACACATTGTAAGATAAAAGTCCGTATCCATGAGTTTTACAGATGTGATAAAAAATGTGGGCAAAATTCAAAAGTCCATTACTTATTGGCTATCCATGATTTTTATTTGATTTTTTCATTATTGAAAGGTTGATTATGATAGCTTTAGATAAGTGAGTCCCTTTTTTATTATTTCAATAAATTTTATTTTATTAATTTTCTTGTATCTAATAAATACAGAGAAAATTGTCATTGTGACGTCCATATAAGGTCACTATAGTGTGCAAACACCCTACATGTGACCCATTGTTAAGCCCAAAAGATGACAAAAGAAATCATTACATGTACAACTTAGGCTCTTTCTTTAAATTTTAGAATTTACAATATTTTAAATTGAATGTATTTGATTCACCACACTAGTTACAAGTGTTTGTTGATTTGGGCTCTTAATTAAACATGTTTTCTTATGCTTGAATTGTGATTATAGGCACCTCATTTGTTTTGGTGACATCATTTACTTGCATTACAATATAAACATATATTATTTCACTTGGGTCCTTAATTATGCCCACCATTGCCACTTTGGATAATTTTTTCAATATATTGTAAGTTACATAAACTAATTGTTAAACTAAACACAAGAATGTATTGCCCACTCCAAATAATTGCAATCCAATTGAAACATCATAAGTAATTTTATCACACAACTATAATGGTAAAAGGTAGCACATTTTCAACCCACCAGCCCATCATGTGCACCACTTGCAGCAAATTCTATAACCAAGTTCTTTTCTTTCCTTTCAAGCAAGGTGTTATTATCTACCATGTTGGTTGCATTGTGGTCAAATGTTGAGGCATGCCCTTTCAAACTTGGACTTCCCAAACTTGTTAGAATGGATTGAAATTGTTACATAAATTCAAGAATTGTGGAGTTGAAGGATTACACAGACTTGGTATTTTCAATATTACATGAATCAAGGACCTAGATAACTTGGCCAGTAATATTTGGCAATCTTGATTCAATTGTGGTCATTCATGTGGACAAACTAAGTGTGATGCCAACTTGCCATAACATGCATGCACACAAAAAGAAACCCTTGTACTTCAACAATAATCTAAGAATTGCCCACCTAACATTAAAGAGCTTAAGTTTTATAAATATGGGTTGTACAACCTTAGACAAGATTTAAGAAGATATGGTTTAGAACAAACAATATCATGAAGGTCCCAATTGTAATGGACAACAAAAAAAACTATTGCAAATAAGACATTAATCATGTTAAATTTACAAGTGATAAATCATACCATATTTCCATTGGAACATCTAAATGTTAATTATAAACATTGAACACAATTAGAAGATGCATGGATTGTTGAAAATTGATAAATAACGATACCTAAATTGTTAAAGATCATTAAAGGTTGCAAGTTGGAATAAAAGTACTAAACCATAACTACTTAGACTCTACCTTGTAGGTTGGAATATAGGCACAAGTACAAAGGTGGTAAAAATATGCAATAAACAAAACCATTTGTGTTCTAAGGTTTATTGAACAACATTAATTGTCTTTGCATATGTTTGAAACTTGTTTTGTAATTATAATTTTCATGACTGATTCTACCAACATGAATTAAAAGGAGATGGTTATGAAATTTTAATATTAATGTTAAATATTAATTAAGATTTAAACAAAATTTAACCTAACCAATGTTTAATAATATTTAAATTTAATTAGGGTTTAGCCAAGTTTTTGTTTAACCAAGGTTTAGCCAAATTTTAATCTAGCCAAAATTTATCCAATTTAGCAAAGATTTTGTTTCACCAATATTTATCCTAGTTTTAATTTAGTTAATGTTTAACTAAGGTATAGCCAAGTTTTAATTTAACCAAGGTTTAATCAAGGTGTAACAAACATCAAGAGAAATAAAATGATTTGCAATTGGCTTTACAACTAGATTTTGAGTTGCAATGACCACTTCCAACTTCATTGTAACTAAACATATTTCTACAACATGAATGTTATTGAATGAGTTGCATGAATTGCAATGAATGCAATTCACCATATGTGGAACCATATACATATACAACTAATGCAACTTAGCTACAAATGTGCAAAAATAATTACTATGTAATTCCAATGCATCTAATTTACAACTACCATTATAACATCATGCTAATGTTGTTTTTCATCCATCCATCAATGACGAACTCTATTGATTTTTGTTGCAACTCCTTTGCCACTATGAGTGACATGGAAACACATCAATGGTTATAACTAATTGACAATTATGTGACAACCCACACCAACATAAGGTATTATTTGTGTGTAATTATAATGTATTTAATTTCCAAATGGCAACTTGAATAACTACTATGTAGGTTCATCCATTGATAAATGAAATTTGTTAATGTCCTTTGTAACTAGGTGTTTCGTTAAAGGTTCCAATGTAGTTGTATGGTAGTTGATTTTAGTAGCATTGAACAACTAAATTGCAATTTATAGTGAAAATGTGCAAACTTTGCACACAACTTATCATTTTCCAAATTATGATAGATAGTGTAGAATTACATTCCATCATTATTTGTAAACATGAAATGGATTTGAAATTGTATGCCTTGACATTCAAGGTTGGAAAATGCATTACAATAGTTTTTTTGTAATGATTGCAATACAATTTGACTATAAATTAAAGTATTTATAACAAAAGTTTGCATCTACTTAAACAAAAGGTCATCACAACAAATAATAATAGGGTAAGTGCACAAATGGGTGGACCAATTTGCCATAGAACCAAAGTCCCTATATAATCAAAATCCTAATCAAAATTTGGAAATTACAACTAATTTACATTGGTTTCTTCCATTATTTTCCCATGTCATTAATGCTTCATTTAGAGTTTCTCTTTCTTTAAACATGTAAGCAAAAATACCATAAAACACTTCTTCTTCCAATATGATATGAACTTATAAAAAAAGTTCATAATTAGCCCATTCAAAAATCCATAACTATAATCCTAAAATTCAATTAATTCTTCTTTTTGACCCGTAGCTTCCTTATTATGATATCTTACTAATTTCAAGTCCCTGACACACACCCCATCAATCAATAGACCATATCATAATCCATATAGAAATGGCAATTAGAGGTGCAATCCATGAATTTGAATTCAAAAGTTCATGGCTTCTACAATTTTTTTAAAATTGTAAAATGATATTGTGCATCATGTAGATATTCAAGTTAAAATCTTTAAACCAAGTTCATTATAATAATTTCAAGAGCTATAAAGTAACATGGGCATTGCAATGGCAACCAATAGGGTAGAATTGGTTTATGTGACACCCAAATTGGTTTACCCATTTGTGCATGCACCCAACACATTCAATGACATAGTTATTAGAAACCTAACAAAATTATACAACGTCATATGTGCATGTTCTTCTAATTAATAATATATTTTCAAACAAAAACTAGCATTTTATTTTTGAGAAAAAATTACCTTGTATGCACAATTCTATTTTTGATGGATTCAAACATTATCAAAATTTGACCCTATAACACAAAAACACCAAAACATCATAAATGCACAAAAACAACATGTGTATTTGAACAAAATAATTTTATTTCAATCCACCTTCCACCTCAAAAATCCAAATGCTCAAACATGCAAATAAAAGCCACATGATTTTCAACAAAAAATTTCATTCCTCACAAATACCTTATCAATATAAGTTACATTTTACAATTCAACTTTTAAAGAAAATCAAAGATTTTTTCTTTAATATATGCAAATAAACATCTCACAAACATAAATCAAGAACCTTCTACCTCCAAAAACAAAGACAAAAAATTTCAACCTCCAATAACAAAAACAAAAAAAATCCTCCAATTTTATATATTAAAAAAACTTATAACCTTCAACTCTACTTTTAAATTAGAGAAACAAAAGAAATTTTAGTTATGTAACACATGATATGATAATTATATCACCAAAAAACTAAGAAATGCATTAAATGTTTAGAGAAAAAAACTTCCTTTTTAGCTCAACTTGAGTTCTTTGACAATAGGCATAGGTGCATGAAGGTCATTGATGCTAAGGAGGAGATCTACGAATTTATTACCATCATGTGTCACTTGTTTAAGGATTTCCTGCCCAAATTTCAAATTCCAATTTGAAATCTAATTGCACACTAGTTATTCACAATGACCACATGGTTGACTTGGTTGATTTGATTAATGTGTCCACATGTTGGCTTGGCTAATTTGGTTGCTTTGGTTTACATGTTTATTAATTAATGTTAATTGTTAGGAAAAAAAATCTTTTGTAATTCACCTTGAATTTTTTTATAATATGCATAGGCACATAATTTGGCTTGAAGGAATTAGCCCTTGTCAATGAAGCAATTAAACATTTAGGGTGTAAAACATCAAAGTATATAAAGGCAAATTGACATGTTCACCCCAATTGAATTTGTAATATAATATATGCACTATTTTTTATTTCACTTCAAGAATAGACTTTCATTTTCAATGAACTTTATGGTCTAACAAGTTTGTATGGTGACATGATGTTTTAATGCAATGGAAAATTAGTTTAAAAATAGTTGAACAACAATCACAAAATAGTAGAAACATGGTACTTATATAGTGGCAACCTAGTGGCACAATTAATTTTATCAATGGGAGTATGAGTTAACAATTAGGTATAAATAAGTTGAAAGTGTCATATATAATGAGTGGTGAAAATGCATACACATGGCATGATCATATGCATCAAGGCCCTACATTAGTTACAAAATAGTTTTTGATTGGGTGTTACATTTACATTAATTGTGATGTAGTTGTCACATGTTACTAAAATACAATTTGCAAATAAAGTCAAACATGGTTGACTATAATTGTATCTATGGTGTGTACATTCTACTATATAAATCTCCATCTTGCAATTAATTTACAACTTTAATACAACTCCTTGATTTTCTAACAACACTTTTCATTTATTAATTTCCCATATTTTCATGGGACAATTGTAGTGTAGTTGTATATTAGTTGTTTTGGAACTTTAATTACATGGTCATTTAGTTGTCATGGACATGACTTTTCATAGTGCAAGTTTAATTAAGCCATGATTCAATTTAGCCAACATCATTATGTCAAGTTTTAATTTAACCAAGGTTTAACCAAATTTTTGTTTCACCAAAGTTTATCCAAGGTTTATCCAAAAGTTAATTCAAGTTTTATCCAAAGTTTAGTAACATTTTATCCAAAGGTTAATATAGCCAAGGTTTAAACAAGTTTTAGTTGACCAAAGGTTTAATCAAGGTTTAACTTAAGTGTCATGTGGCATATGTGGTCTATGAATAAATGCCATGTGGGCCTAACCTAAATGTCATGTAGGCTACCTTAGTTAATTTTCTCTCATCATACTTCCTTTGAAATGCAAAGAAACAATAAATAAATAAACATACCTCCTTCTTAAGTTCAAAATGAGAATTCCCACCTCCACATTAACTACTAAATCACTTTCCATTAAATTACTCTATCAAAGATGGATTATTAACTTGAAGTTCTTAAGCTTTAGGGTCACTGATATGGTTGTTTGAAATGCATTACTCCACAACTAATGTCCCCATTGAATTGGTTTAAGACATAAATTGTCACAATTAAAAATAAATGGTGCACAATAATTTTGAAAGATATTATGTACGTGTGGGATTTTGAGAAAAACCCATCGGAATACCACTAGTCCCACGATGAACTACAACTTGAATATTATAAAAGGAGTAATGTCCCTTTAATGATATAAGTCATGGTGGGTCTTGTGACTTTATGTCAACCCATGGAGTTAAAATGGCTTGAAATTATATAAACCATCTCCTTCTATTTAATTGTGCAAATTTAGTTGACCAAAAATTTGATAAAAATGTCAAGGAATTTTATTGCCATTGATAGCACTTGATGAAGTTAGGGGTGTGTTAATGAACATTTATAAACATAAGTAGGATGAAAGATGAATGAACACCATGAAAGTGTAAATGAGAAGAGACAAGAATTGTTGCAACCCTACTTTGAGGGAGTGTGAGGATGAAATTCACATTCCCAAAATTGGGATTTGGGAGTCCTCCGGGACTCTCAAAATTTCAGAATTCGACTTCATGGGTCAAAACACCTTGCATTGAAATGTTTTTTATATCATTGGAAAGCTATCGAAACGTAGATGCCTAAAATGAGCTTGCATGGGCAATTTGGACATATGCAGCACAAGTTATGACAAAAAGAAGGGCCGAAAGTCAAACTAGCCGTTTGACTCCTAACCACTAAAAGTTGGGAATCGACCTGACCCCGGTGTGTGCATGTGGAGTGCAACACACCATTGAAAAGCTCTTGACAAGAGTTACAAGTTTGCTTTAGACTTCATCCCAATCGGAGGTCTCAGCAAAAAGTTATGATCTCGAAAAGTCCCAGGAGTACGAGTCCAAATCGAGGCCTGATTTTAGTGAGTTGGTTGCGGTCCTCAAAGGAGGATCATCCAAGAATGCGGGATTCCAACCGGCCAAACCCGGGAATTTTGATGGTGCCTGCGACTGAAAGGTTGTGGATGTTTGGCTTACATAAATGGAAGATTACTTACATGCCACCAAGGTTAGACAACATTTGGCCATGGAGCTTGCCCGGTCCTACTTGAAAGGCTATGTCGCCACATGGTGGAGGACAATGAGACAATAGGAAGGGAAGAACCATGGTTACACTTGGGGAATTCTTTAAAGAAAGTGTCAAAGCCGAATTTGTTCCAAGGAATTCCGACTACATCTCGAGGTGCAAACTTCGCGACTTTGTGAATGCCACAAATGACAATTTGCGGTAATATGTGAGGGCTTATTCTGAACTCATGTTGGAGATCCGGCACATGCACGAGCTAGATCACGTGTGCCAATTTGTGATGGGGCTTCCAACTTGGGCCAAGCGCAAGCTTGAGGAAAATTAGTACTCCTCCCTATTCGAAGCCGTCATGAAAGTGGAAGGCTTCTCGGATGTGGGACGGGGTGAAAAATTTGGGTTCAAGAAGGACAACAAGTTCCTTCACAAAAAGCCACGCCATGAGGGTGAATGGAACCAAGGAAAAAAAAGCCCAAACACTTCCAAGGTTTGGGGTTCAAACCTAAGGGAAATTTTGTGAAGAAAATGGCTCCCTTCAAAGGGAGCCAACCCAAGGGAGATGTTGGTGGGAAGCCTAAGGAAACATGCTTCAATTGCAACAAAATGGGGCATTATTCCAAAGATTGTCCCAAGTCCAAAGCGGGGAATGGAAGCTCTAAGGTAATTGCCCTCAATGCCAGCCTAGCTCAAGTTGAATGCAATCGACTTATCTTCTTGAAGGGGAAGATTACTAAGCGGGATGTGTTATGTCTTTTGGACATAAGGGCTTCTCACAATTTCATAACCCGAGAAAGTGCCAAAAGGATGGAGCTCCACTTGTAGGAGCTCAAGGCACCCATCGAGGTGCACTTTGCAGACGGGGTTCCCCATCCCACTATGTCACAAGCAAAGGAAGTGCCTTTTCAACTAAGAAATTGGAGAGGAAAGGTGGACTTGCTAGTTTCCACCTTGGGTGGAATGGATTATGTTTTGGGAATAAAGTTCATCACCTGAAACAATGTGTTCATAGAAGGGCATAATAGACTAGTTAGAATCCCATCCAAAAGCGGGATCATACGGGTGAAGGCACACGAAATGCCTTGTGTGGGTGGACCAACCATCCACTTTATGTTAGGAAAAACCTGGGAAAGAGAATGTGTGGGAGGTTACGGCATGTTATGTGTGATGCGGGTGTTAGATGAGTATGAGCCCAAGGAAGCCGCCAACTTGGTGACTTCCCCGAATTGTGTTAAGCAAGTCTTGGATGAGTTCCTAGATGTGATGCTCAAAGATTTGCCCGAAGACTTGCCGCCGAGAAGATGAGTGGATCATGTGATCGAGGTGATGCCGGGAGTGGCACTTTTCGCCAAGGCCCCATATCGAATGAGCCATGAGGAGTTGAGAGAACTTAAAGTTCAATTCAAAGAACTCCTCACGAAAGGATACATTAAACCTAGCAAGTTGCCATATGGGGCACCCGTCCTTTTTGTTCACAAGAAGGATGGGACATTGAGGATGCGTGTGGATTATAGAGCCCTTGACAAGGTGACGGTGAAAAATCAATACCCATTACCTCAAATTGATGATCTTTTTTACCGACTTTCGAGAGTTAAAGTGTTTAGTAGGATTGACCTACGTTCAGGGTATTACCAAATTTGAGTTGCGGAAGGGATGAAGAAAAGACTGTTTGTCACACGAGGTATGGCTCATACGAATTCTTGGTGATGCCTTTTGGGCTCACCAACGCACTCGTCACATTTTGCACTCTTATGAATGACATTTTACGGGAATGGCTTGATGATTTTGTCATTGTCCACATAGACGACATTTTGATCTATAGTGGCCCCTTGGAGGAGCATGTGGAGCACCTCCGGAAGGTGTTCCAAAAATTGAAGGAAAACAAGTTGTATGCCAAGTTCGAGAAGTGCGAATTCGGGGTGACAAAAGTGGACTTCCTTGGACATAGGATCACTCAAAAGGGTTTGAAGATGGACGATCACAAGGTGAAGGAAATTTTGGATTGGGAACACCTAAATCGGTTTTGGCCTTGAGATCTTTCTTAGGATTGGCCTCCTATTATCGCAAGTTCATTAAGAATTTTGTGAAGATGGCCGCACCTTTGACGAACCTTTTGAAAAAGTTCACTGGAACTTACGAATGGGATGGAACATGCGACGAGGCTTTTGAGACCTTGAAAGTCATTTTGGTGAAAGCGCCAATGTTGAAGTTACCCGACTTCGACAAGGATTTTGAGATCCACTCTGATGCTTTCGATTTTGCAATTGGAGGAGTCCTAGTGCAAGAAGGAAGATCAATGGCATTTGAGAAAAAGAAGTTGAACGAGACAGAACAAAGGTGGCCAACACATGAGAAGGAAATGTGGGCAGTCATACATTGTCTCAAGATTTGGGGCCATTAAATAAGCTCCAAAGATGTGGTGGTGTGGACCAACAATGTGACCTTGAAGTACTTCACCACTCACCCCAAGTTGTTTTCAAAACAAGTGAGATGGCAAGACACATTTATTGTTCAATGTAGACATTCGACACAAGCCCGGGAAGGAAAATCTGGTGCTCGACCCACTAAGTCGAAAGCACCAACTTAAAGTGGTGTATGTGGGGGAAATAAAACTTCAAAAAGAAGTTTGACTAGCAAATGGCCATGACGAATTTACCAAGGAAGTGAGGCAAAACATTTAAAATGGAGCCAAGCCACACTTCCAAGTATGAAATGGACTATTATGGTAGAAGCAAAATCAATTTTATGTTCCGGAAGGGAAGATGAGGGATGTGCTCTTGAAGGAATGTCATGATGGGCTGCTTGTGGGCCATGGTGGTGCAAAGCGCACCACAACATTTTTTAAGAAATCCTACTATTGGCCCAACTTGAAAGACAATGCAAAGGAGTATGTGAAGATTTGCTTGACATGCCAACAAAATCAGACATTCAACAAGAAGCAAACGAGCTTGTTATAACCTTTGCCAATTCTTGAAGGGCTGTGGGAAAGTGTGTCCATGGATATCATGGTATGCTTGCCCCCATCAAGGGGCTTCGATGCCATCATGGTGGTGGTGGATCGATTTAGCAAGATGGCACATTTCATTCCCACCAAGGATAGTGCCACAACCCAAGAGACAAGAAGGTTGTTCTTCACTCATGTGTTCGAGCATCATGGCCTCCCAAAGGACATAATTTCAGATTAAGACCCAAAATTCACAAGTAAGTTTTGGCAAGCCCTATGGAAGCGGATGGGGTCAGAGCTCAAGATGAACACTTCTTTCCGCCCCCAAACCAATGGACAAACCGAGAGGGTGAACTTGGTCATCAAACAATTCCTCAGGAATTATGTGGTGGCAGATCAACAAAATAGGGCGGACCATTTGGAGTTAATTGAGTTTTGTTATAACAACTCGGAACATTTCGTAATTGGGTCCACTCCCTTTCAAATGGCGATGGGTAAATCACCAATTGTGCCCATGACTTGGGTAGCACATGGACAACCCTCGAGTGATGCAAGTGAGGAAGTGCCAATGGTCACACAACTTGATGAAGAAAGGTGGCACCTCTAGGAGTTGGCTAAGGACAACTTGGAAAAGGCGCACAAAAGGTACAAGGATTTTACGAACAAGTTCCGATGAGAGGTGAAATTTCAAAAAAGGGATGAAGTGTGGTTAAACATCAAGAATTTCTGATTATCAAAAGGTTTGAATCACAAGTTCTTGGGCCCATATGCGGGTCGATTCAAAGTGTTGGAAAGAAACTTTTCGACACTTACAAGTTAGAACTACCAGAAAATCTTAGAGTTCACCCCACATTTCATGTGTCTCTTTTGAAGCTGGTCACCCACGGTACTTCAAGGCCTAATCAGGAGCACAACTCGAGGCCCCAACTAGATTTGGTTCATAATGAACCGGAATTTAAAGTGGAGGTCGTGCTCAAGTCAAGGCAACTAAGAGGACGAAAACGGGAATACTTAGTTAAGTGGAAAGGATACCATCCTATAGAGACATCTTGGGTGAATGAATTCGACATGGAACATGCCCAAGAAGCCACAGAGGAATTCCACATTAGACCGGCAAAAAAGAGATGTAGAACATGATGAAAACATCACCTTTCTTTTAGTGGGGCAACGAGTCACATAAAATGTACCACATCAAGTTGCAAGTGAAATAAAGGCAAAAAATTTCCAAGAGATTATATCACGAAAATAATGTATAAATGCAAATAGGGTTGTCAAAGTTAGCATTGGACAAATGGAACTTCCTTGCGTAGGCCCAAATCAAAATCGGACTCCTACTTTGGGGTTAAGAGAAACCTTGACCCCAAAAGAGGAGGCAAGCAAAGTGAACTTGCGGGGACATGCACAAGTTTTAAGTGCATCCCAAAGGGTTGGTTGGTAGTGGTGGCCAACACAGGAAGTCATGACCTTGTTTGCGTACTTCAATCGTGTAGTTTGGGACTTGGGTTTTTGCAAAACCCAAATGTCGCTTTTCGTACTTTGATAAGTAAACCTTTTAATTAAATCTTGATTATTGTGATCAAGGCGTAAGGTTGGGAAAGGAGTCATGTTAAGTAGCTTAGGTCAAGATTAGGCTTGGCTTGAGTTCCTCATGAGGGGAAGGTTGAAAGAATGGCCTCCCAAATGAGGGCTCCATCAATTAGGCTAGTTTAGGTCTTTTGACAGAGCAAAGGTTAAGGGTTTTTTATGAGATACCCTTAGACTTGCCAAAAAAATCTTGGAAACTTGGGGACGCCTAAGTTAGCTTGAGGCAAGGTCCTGCCGCAAAAGTCGGCATTTGATGGCTAAAGATCCAAAAAAAAGCAATTGCAATTATAGAGAAAAATTATAAATGTCAATGAGGACATTGTCGTTTTCTTATAGTGGGGGAGAATGTTGCAACCCTACTTTGAGGGAGTGTGAGGATGAAATTCACACTCCCGAAATTAGGACTTGGGAGTCCTCTGGGATTCTTGAAATTTCAGAGTTCGATTGCAGGTGTCAAAACATTTTGCATTGGGGTGTTCTTTATATCATTGGAAATCTATCGAAATGTAAATGTCTAAAATGGGCTTGCATGGGCCATTTGGACATATTCAGCACAAGTTATGGCAAAAAGAAAAGCTAGGAGTCAAACTGGCCGTTTGACTCCCGACCACTAAAAGTCGAGAATCGACCCGACCCCGGTGCGTGCAAATGGAGTGCAACACATCGTTGGAAAGCTCTCGAAAAGAGCTACAAGTTTGCTTTAAACTTCATCCGAATCAGAGGTCTGAGCAAAGAGTTATGATTTCGCAAAGTCCCGAGAGTCCAAACCGAGATAATTTTCGGATTCCTCCTTGGGAGTCTCGAGACAAAAAGCCATTCAGATGTGGGTGCCATGGAGAAGCACAAAATATACTATATGAGGGAAGGTGGTGGCTTCCTTCAAGTTCGAGCCGTGGTGAGTCTTGTGAGTCCAGAGTTGCCCGTGGCTCGTCCTAGCACCAAGGGTATTGTAAAAAGTGAATCAACCAACTTGTTGGTTGATTTGATGCAGGTTCGAGTAAGTAAGTAAAGCTTGTCACTCTTATTAGTTCCATCCTAGAGCTTCAACACGGCCCTCTACCCCTTCTAATGCTGAGAGCTGGGAACATGCCCTGAATTCTTCACAATTCTGCTATTGAGTAACTTAGACCCAACTTGGGTCTAACTAGGAACTTGGGAGCGCGTCAAGAATGAGCATTAATAATACATAAGGACTTCCAACAAGCACAACCAATAGCTTGCAAAACAAAATCTTTGCAAATAAAAAATAAAAATAGCAAACTAACATTATGTAACAAACTGCAAGAAACAAACAATGGTGTAAATAACAACAAATGAGAGCAAACAAAGATAAAGAAAAAAAATGAAAGATGACAAGGGGTTAACTTTTGAAGCAACTAGCCACCCTCAACAAGTCCACCCATTTTCAACCACCTTAAACCCTAATATAAAACCCTTAGCCCTACTCGAACTAACATGTAAAACCTTAACCCTAATAATTGGAACCGTCTAGGTGCAAGTTTAACCTAATTGGAATTGAATTGGGTGGTTATCAAACAAGGGGCTAGTCATTACAACTGCCAATTCTTTGAATAAATTGACTTGGATGGGATTCTAGGCAAGAACTAATAAAAAAATTGGACTACTTTTGACCTAGAACTTATATGAGGTCAACAACGGTTTCCACAATCAACATGCTTTTGTTATTCCCATGGTCTTGACTTTGGTTGGTCGTTTGTAGTGTTGACTAGTTCTTTCTTTTGATACTAAATTTGTTTTTGCTAGGTTCTATGGACCATGCAGGTTTGAGATTGATTCCCCAAATTTTAAAACCAGACTATGATTCAAGTTTTAGCACATTTTTTCAAATTCAACCTTTGTGCCTAGTTCAAAAATTGAGTTTGGTTCCCTGTACACTAGTTACACTCTCCCTACAATTGCATATTGTAGAGGTATGGAGTTTTAGAATAAATTAAAACTAGGGAGCATATAACTACAATGTTCTCCAACTAAGTAAAATCCAATTACCAATAAAGTTCAACCTGCTTGCCAACTTTTCAAAAAAGTTCACCCTGTTTATTTAAAGAACATGACCCGTGTTCAAGATTTATTTTCAAAGCACTGGTTTTAGTTTTGGATTTGTTGTAGCCAAAATCTCATTTCACAGTCTGGTTCTTTTGTTGGTTCCACCATAAGGATGTCAGTGCATCTCCAGGTTAGGGTATAGGAACCTGAACCTAAATCCCAGGGTTTGAACTCTCCAAACTTGGGAACCTACCAACAATGGTTGTTTCCTTGTTACTCTGATACATCACAACTTTCCAACTCTTAAAAGTACTTCCAACAATCTTTGCATCACTCATGTCATGCTCATGTTACTCCTATGGTCTTCTCCATCTCCATGGTCATACATTTTATGCTATTGTAATCTTCAGCATAATTTTCATTGTCCTCTTCTTGCTTTTGTGGTATTCATCATTGCTCGTGTAATTTGTAGGTGGTATTTCTTCTTGTGACCTTCACCTATGTTGTTGTCATGCTCCTGTTGTGCCCTATGGTATTCCCCCTAACTACATGAAACTTTTAGTACTATGAGAATTCGAAGAACAATAATAATTCAAAATGGTTTGATACCTGATGGATTCATTGAGCTTTAAAAGTGTGCATGGTTTTCAGTGAAGATCTTTACTACCAAGTGGAAAGGAAAAACGCTCAAGTGAATGTTTTCACACACCATGCCCTCTAATGATCTGCAAGTTTGAAACATTTAACTAACTAATGCCAGGCCCATCCGTTGGGGTTCATGGAGCATATGCCAATATTTACATGCAAAGACAGTTGAGCTGGTTAATGTTCAAGACCCCAGAACCCTATTTGTGAGTTACAGTGGCTCCATCCAGTAGATTCTGTCTTGGTTTGAAGCACTTGATGTAACAATATTAAGCACTATTCAGCCTAACCCTGCACTGCTATGAGCCAGCATGCCGTCATTAGCATGCACCCTACTGTTCTGTACCTCTTCATTTCTGGGTTATCCAATTACTCTATATAGATCTGTCCACTAAAAGGATTTGCCCTGGACAGGGCATCCCTAGACAAGGTACAACTTGGTTTTTGAAATATTGGTCGTCACAATTGCAGTTGATATGGAGCTTTGTTCAAACTTAACAAACCTGACACATAATAAAGTTCAGAACATGTATCTGGCTTAAAATCAACTGCAAGACCTCTATATTTATATTTACCATCCATAAACAATGAATTATACTCCATTCCAGGTATTATACTTGCAAAACACAATTTCATTATGTATGGACAAATCCCCCCCACCCATGAATCATAATCAAGATCCAATACAATGCCATCAAGTTTGTTTTTTCAGTCATATTTCTCAGCCTCAGTTGAGAGCCAATCAGGTTTGTCATATCTACATCTCTGGTGCGGTAGAGATCAAAAGTCAATTCCACTGGTCCAATATATGAATCGGACCAAGGAAAGAAAGTATGAAGGCCAAAAGCAAGGTTGATTTCAACCTCTGTATAAGGCCCAGTCTATTCAGTCCATGAGTGGGCAAAAATTGGGCCAGAGCCCATATGGCTAAGGTTTGCTGGTTGTGCCAGTAACATCGGTATGGCTAAAGGGTTACTGATACCAGTCCATGTTGATGAAGGGTTAGCAAGGTAACTAGGATTCATTTTCACTGGGCTTGTTATCACAGAGGAGAACAACAGGTTTCGGGATAAGTCACCTGGCAGGACCCTGTCAAAAGTTGAGTTCTTGGAGCTAGCCTCCTCACTTTCTCCAATTGAATTCTTGGGACTCTCCATATGCACATCTGCAAAATTGCTCAACTTTGTGAGTACAGTACTGCATCATACCTCAGATGGTTTGAGAAGTTCCTGATTCACCACTAATTCGTGAATCCAAGGCATAAGACACATGAGTTCCCATATATCAGTAGACTTGTTCAAACATTATTTCTACATCAACAGTGAATTAGCTTCCAAGCACAGCTCCTGGCAGATACGGAAACCACTTTAATAAACCAATTGGACATAACCTGAACCACTCACACAATCAACCGGTATAGCTGTTGCAATGAACACAAAAGAATCAAAGAGCAAAAGCACTAGAAACATGGGCAGATTTTAAGCCTGTATATTACTGCAAAGTACTCTCATTTTCTTCTTAAAGACAAGGGCCAATTTGATCTGTCAGACCATAACACATGAGATGAAACCAGCAGCTCAAAAGAATTGTCATGTTGAATGATGCAACTGAGTGAACACTATCCATTGGATTTCATGCCCAAACATCAGATTTTTCAGGTGCAGAACAGATCTGTCTGTCAACTCAAGCTAAATAACATTAGACTTAATTATTCATGAAGGACTGTTGAGAGATGAGAATTGGTGCAGAACCTGATCTGTCATGACTTCCATGGTTGTATGCCAAGCCTGAACTGCTAATTGCTCTATTGTCACTAGTCTGTAGTTGCTGATCAGTAGTTGCTGTACCCACATGCTCATAGCCTGCAGGCTGCATGGTTTGTTGATCAGGCCTTCCTTGATACCCTGGAGAGCTGCTCAGCAAGCTAGCAGCTGAGCTTGGTAATCCATGATGGTGATTCATCAGTCCTGAGCTACCAGCTGAACAAGGACTCTCACCACCACCGTGGTCTTGAGGCAGAATGTCGAGACCTATTAGGTTCCTTGGCAGAGTCCCATTACTTGGCACTGTGGTCCTATTATACTTGCTCGAAGCATGACTAGCAGGTGCCCACAGAGTATCTGATCCAAACCCCAGATGGGCATAGGTAGACTCCTGTCCAGCTGCACCTTGTATCTCATTGGCACTGGAACAGGTATCTTGTCCTGTTGCATGTCCCCAGCTAGTTCTTTCATGTTCATGCTGGCCTGCAGTTTGTTGTTGGTATAGCATCTGCCATTCAAGCAAATTCTTGGACAAGCCACATGGTGCTACACTAAGGTGATCCTGATCAGATCTCATGAGTTCTATTCTTGAGTCAGGTACAGTTCCTGTAGCCAAGCTTGATGTCACAGGCCAGTGATTCTTGTCTCCAACACAAGTGACTGCATCTGAACTGGGGGTACTAACAAGTTCTGTGATCATTTTCTGGTCAGCTCTCTTGCATTTGAAGCTTATCTCCTGACCATGCTGCCCATTGATTGCCGCTGCACAAATTTTCTGTGGATCATACCTTGACATGTCAAAGTTTGTTACAGCATCAACTCCACGAAACTTAATTGCAGCTATGTCATAGGCCTCAGCTGCTTCTTCTTGTGTACCTGGAGTTCAGTCACAGGTTGATGACTTAGTACTGATCATATGTTTTACATCACCATATCTGGTGGAATGGATGACAATAATAGTAAATATGTCCATGTCAAACCATATCTTCACTTCCAACTTCCCAGAACTACAAATAACTTTGCATGTGCACAATTCAGGATAAATGATGAAAGAAATTTGACCTAGATAATTCCACAGTTCACTTGAGGCCTAACATGCTTAAAGGTTCCCCACTCAAAACACAACCTCAATTGTCTTTGAGAACTGCACAGCATAAAGTACTTCAACTGGAAGGTTGAATTCATACTTTCCCTTTGAGAAATCTAGCTGGAAGTTTATGTTTGCTTGATGAATCCTATACTTTCTTCAACTTTCAGCCACAACTTTGACATGCCAGGTTTCCATTCATAAAATCATGTTCTATCATTGTTTACTATGGCTTTACTAAATCACATACTTGCTCAAGTACACATCAAATACAAGAATTTGGCTGAACAAATCAAGCTACAGGCTTCAAATGAAAAGAGTGTGATGAGAGGAGGCTAAACCAGTCAAATCTAGGGTTTCTCCACCCTTGTATTGTGTTTGGAGGCATCAAAAATAGCATTTCAAATTCTTTCAAAGAGGTCAGAAGGAAGTCTCACTGTAAGTGCCAAGGTACAGATCTTTGTTGCCAGCAACTCTGCCTATGCGAGCCTGCCACCTCCCATGTTGGTGATGTCTGGTCACACCCCTGTACATTGATGCTCCCCTTGAGAATCCACTACTCTTCCTGTTGCACACAAACATGTTCAAGTCATGTATTGCAAAGACTCAGAAATTCTTTCTGATGTACTGCTAGAAGAAAAGTAACCAGAGTTTTGAATGTTAATACATCTGGTGTACTACAGATTGCCAAATTCTGTAAGCTGCTGTCAACTCAAACACTTAGTTAACAACCTGAGTTTAGATCACTTTGAAGAGATTCTTTACTTACCTCTTGTTAAATCAATGATCATTCTAACAGCGCACATTACCTGCGCAAGGAGGCAACATATTCTTGGCGTGTCATGTTCTTCATCACTTCCAGTTCAGCCTCATAAGTGCTTAACTGTTGCCCATACAAGTGGCAAACTTGTCAGCATAAGGTGAACTGTCAAAAAATCAACTTAAAGCAGAAAAATGGTTAATGATGATGTTGCCTCAAACACACGACCATAACCCCATTAACTCGTACTGAAGAAGGAGAATGTGGCTTTCTGTGTGACAGAGAGGGAGGGGAGGTACAGGAAAGTTGATAGTGGTGCTGGATCCCCAATACTTGAGTGCTGCCAAGTCATAAGCTCTAGCTGCCTTATCCTCCTTATCATATCCCCCTGCAGACCAGGTACAAAAATACATCAGTCACCTAGATCAAATTAGCTCCTCACATATGCAGATTCTCTATTCTTGGAACCCATATCATCATACAGGATAGTTGCAAGGGAGTCTTACAAAACCTCAACTACATCCCAAAATGAAGTTACTGTCATTTTCTTGTGAAGAAGATTAATCTTCACATGAGGTGGGGAAAAAAACCATGTACCTAAGTAAACTGTGAGAAGTAATGCACCAACAATATATTTTCCCAGTGCCATGCACAAACCACAAGTTCACATCAGCCAGTGCTGTAAAAGTGCAGCTTAGATCAATGCTAATCATGAACCAACAGTAAATGTAGAACAACTGTACAGCAGTTGCTCCAAGTTTAAACATCTCGTGCATTCCACTGAAGCCTTCCAGTGGATTTAGATTGAAGATCAGAAGGATCAAACAGCAAAACAATACCCCTGACTAAAGAGTGGAGTGAATGCAATGAGTAAGAAATCACAGAAATTAAAAGACGCACCTTGACGACCTTTCCTTGTCTGTCCCTCTTTTCTACAGCTGTTGTCCCACAAGTGTGCTTCATACCGTCCTGTCCAACGGTGCCTAAATCACACCCAAGACCCCCAGTGCAACTCCTGAACGACCGAATGTCTAATGCAGGGATATGAAGCATGACATACCAAACCAAAGGAGTCCACCTACTTACTTCAACATGATAGAATTAAACAGCACAATAAATAGGCACTCAAACCACTAAATTAAGATTCAAGATCAATCATGAACATGGTTGTATTCTCTCAATTCATGAGGAAACATAAAATCAAAACTAGCATATTCAAACTACTAGATTTAGTCCTCAACATCTAGCAACCACATAGACAATGATGAGGTCTCCTGTCTCTTCAAGCAAGATTGCTCACAAAAGTGCAGCTTTGAGTTGATTCATCCATATCCTCAAAGCATAGAACAAGTCATAAAACGTTGAAGTTTTAATGAACATGCCTGACCTGAAAGAAGACTGGGGGATATACTACTTCATCATGTGATGCATGACTCATTTGCATATCATGTTGGACAAATTCATGATTCCTCAAAGAACGAATCTTTCCCAGATTTAGCTTTGACCAGTTAATCCAAACACATGGTGTTAAATTGGTTGCTTTAGCTTGTAACTTGAGCATAACTTCAAGAAGGGAACATTTAGGTCCATGCGCTTTGCTTGTGCATTCTAGAGTAGTAATTCTCTTGACTCTGACAAGAGAACAGAATGTGGCATTTCTGTTGAAGCAAATTTTGAGAGTGCATCATCTTTAAAGTCTGCAATTTGCCATTCCCAGTTTCACAAAACATAGCACCTGCCAGTAGATATGGTAACACTCAAAAGTGGCTTGACAAATGAATTACTTGGATGTCACATGAGTGTGGAAGGTAGCCAGCTGCAATTTGTCAAAACACAGGATATTGAAGATAAAAGCAGTTGACCTGTATCACAGGTGGCTTACTACATCTCGGTTCATGATCTTGAAGATATCACATTGTCTACTGGACTAAAAGAATGCTGTTCCCGTGCACAGAAGGAAACAGAGATCATAGAAGCATAATCTAACCTACGGAGTGCATACTGAAGATCATTGGACTCACAAAAGCTGATCAGAGGAATGAATAAGATCGCAGAAGTAAAGATGGGAAGCTTGGCTGCCAACCAGCAGCTTGTGATGATTTTCTCTGCTACTTTGGGCTTGAAAAATAAGGTTGAAATCAATGGATTTAGAGAAGGATGCACTCGAGGAAACTCGTGTATATAGAGAACAATGGACGATGATGATACACGTGCTAACTAAGCTACTAGTTCCACACATACCTGGTCACGCCACGGTACACTGACGTTCGTTGGCCGAAAGTGTCTGTGGCCTTGCGTGCAGGCAGTCCGTCTTTGCCGGCACCCATCCGCCCAGCTCCTCGCTTGCGGGATTCTGGAACGGCAGCCCGTGAACTCTCGGTCACCTGCAGTTGGCCGGGGAGCACCAGCTGCTGGTCCACTGCATGATCGGTGACATGTGACGATGCAGCACTCATAGAAAGGGAGAGCGGCGGCCAACTCGGCAAAGCCGCGCTCAAGCTGCTACCGTGTCTCGCTTGTAGTTCGAGAGGAGCTGCACCCGCTTTGGAGTCTGCATCGGCTTGGTGACGGAACCACGACTTCAACCCCAACGACGAGCCCTGTGGCATCTGCAAGCTGCAATCGGATTGCTGCTGGTCGAGTGCAGTCCTCTGCACCACATGACGGAGATGCGATCCACTCTGTGCAAGTAAATTGCTCTCCTGAAGCTGCTGTTCGTTCGCTTCATAGCAATGATTAAGATGGTTCAATGTGAGACTGGATTGATCTTGTTGTGAAACGGCACTCGCGTAAGCGAGGTGAAACGTAGAATTCAGCGCCATGTCTCTGAGGAGTGCTCCTGATCCTCCAGTACCTGAGTGCGTGTAAGGAAGGTTGACGTTGATTCTCGCCTGGCCCTCTTGGAAACTCGCCGCTCCATGCGCTGCATTGTAGTATAGACCCTCCAATTGCTGGTGGTGATGAGACTGGTGGTCGCTATCCGAGTATTCACCGCCAAGAGACTTACCGCCTAGAAAGTCCTCAAGCTTGGGCCCATCTCTGGTCTCGGCTGATGAGGTCGACGGTCCTTGCATGTGATCATAGTGCGCACCCGGACTTGCCCCTTGCAACTGGTGATCAACTGCGCCTCTGTTGACAGTTAGCCTTGAGAGCTGATCGACCGCGAAGAGATTATGCGACTGTGTCTCGCGGATTCCGTGAGACGTGTCTGCTGCTTGAATTGCGCGCGCTTGAAGCTGCCAATGGTCAACTGCGTTCATGACGCACAAAAGCAACCAGCTGCTTATTCAGAAGCTTTTCGACACAGCTCAAGATCATTGCATGTTCGTCCAAGCTTACATATATATGATATGGCACATGTGAAACTGAAAGGCCATATCTTACAATGAACTGACTTGATTATGCATTCTTCAAGTCTTGCAGAACACGCTCACACAAACAGCTTATTAGAACAACCAGTTATCGAGAAGTATCAAAAGGCGTCCAAGAACAATATGATGTTTGAAACCCTTTGAAGAGGACTCCCAGTACGCACCTGCGTTTTGTGACCTGCTAAGCACCGCCCCATGAGACTAGAATTGAAAGGATGTACATGTAATACACTAAACTTACACTAAACTAAAGCTGCACACACGGGGGCTTCTCATGATTGCACACTAGCTGCTGCTCGCAAGATAATATCTCATCAGTGAGAAAAAGCTCCTAGCTGCACCCCACGTCCATGACGAAGAGTACATGATGCAATAGGTTTCAAACCCTCAAATGAAGGTTCTTAATAAGGTTCTTATGACGACGCACCTGAGTTTTGTGACCTGCTAAGCGCTTCCATGATACAAAGAGATTCATGATCATCAGAGGAGGACCTCATATTGTCGAGAAAGTAGTCCTAGCGACGGGAGGATCTGCATCGACTATACAAATTCCCAAAAAACCTACGATGTCCACAAGTAATTTCCGTTGAAGAACCACCACTACCTCCTACTGCTACTTCTACCCCGCCACCACTACTATACAAAAACCACCAACAAAGCTCCTCCTAATTATTCCTGCAGACCGCGGAATATATTTTGACAAGAAGACAGATGATAACATGAAGGCGGACTGAATTGGAGGTGAGTACTTCAAGAGACTAGCAGAAAAAAACCATGCTTGCAGCTTGCTACATGGGAAGAAGAAACTAGCGAGACCCCTAGACCTTGCTAGGGATAATGAGAGAGAGACAGAAAGAAACTAAGAGAGGACTGGGCAACGCCATTGTACAGAGGATCTCACAGAAAACGGAGTCGGGGGGTTTGAAAGAGTCCACGGCCCGTTCTTTAAGTTCCTGTTCGAGAAGTCCACTAAATTTGTCTTGAAAGATAGAATTATTTGTCGTTGTCCGTTTTAGTGCGGTCACGGTTCTCGCTTCAGCCCGCCTCATCTTTTCGTTTCCGCTCCAGTAGGGGGAGGGCACCGGCCGGACGATGGATGGATGGGAACAGCGACTCATAAGCAAATCTCTTGGCGTTTGAACTTTCCAGACGCATGGGTTTTAATTTAACTCATAGTGCTGGGTTCTTTTTCACTCTGGCTAAGTTACAGGGTAGCTGGTGGAAAAATATTTATTATAAATAGAAACTGACAGAGGCCCAGCTTCTCTTAGGGTTTATAGAAAGTTCGGGTAGTAAAGTCTTGTACCTTGATATACCTGTCTGCGAATGTTACTGTAAATATATAGCCTACTGAGTTGTTTTTTTAAAAATCGCTTCCTTTTGAAATACCCTTGTATTTATCCTACTTGATTAGTGTATATTTGAGGTTTACCCGTACTTGGGGAAGGGCAATTGTTTTTTTTAGGCTGGTAAAAAAAGTGTGTTTGCCAAAATGGTCCTAAAACATATTTTTGCAATGAAAATGGATATGAATATGATGGATTTTTAATTTTTTTGATTTATTCTTACATACCTTTACTCAATTTTGATTCATATTTTTTCTTAATTTTTCTTTTTTTTAGAATATAATAAAAATCAATGTACCCACCCAACACTTCTTTTGGTTTATCTCAAAGAAAAACAGAAACAAGGAAATATTACCCTCGTTACTGTGAGAAAATTATTCACAGCCCTCTCACCACCTCACCCCTACTCACTAATGACTCTGCATCTCCCCACCCCCAATTCAAGGCTTACGGTGATCCAGCCCACAATATTCCCCAAATAAAAGTTGGGTGGTCACCCAAATTAGCAGACAACATTGTCTGCTAACAAGGCGTGTGCCTCAGCCCTAATTGCCAACAGTCCCTACTACAGCAACTGTTGTAGTGTATTCAACGAACATAAGACACAAGGAATCCAATCAATACATAAACAAAAGGATTTAAAAGATTGTAATTTGCTTAGGAAGTGGAGAGTTTGCAATTTCAACTTTCTGACAGGATGTGTATGTAAGTTTCCATCTGGTGTACAAATGCAAACAGAAAATTCAATTTCTGTGGTTAGCCCTCCATGAAGTAATTCTAACTAGTAAATGTTGTCTCATATGGGACACCATGCAACATGCAAGTTTGTGAACTTGCTCCAACACATACGGTCAAACACATGGTGTTTGATTGTGCTGAAGAACCCTTTATCCTGTGGACCGCCTAGAGAATGCACATAAAGATATTATGTCTACCAAGCCTTTCAAATTCTTTTATAGGACAATACATAGATTAGATGGACATGATGGACCCAAAAGTGATGATGACAAACAAAACCAGTTGTTATTATGACGAAGAAGACAAGAAGACTGAGTTCATAACATAAGACATACTGGAGCTAACGTAATTTGGGACCTGTGGAAGGAAAGGAATGATGTGGCAAGTTTTTGCCACACCCCACTACTCAAGCAAAAAGGTTTGGAAATGTGCCTGGCGCAATGCTGTGCTTGTAGCCACCCAGTGAACTGAAACAGAAGGTTCCATGTTAAATGGGCTACAGACAATCTACTTTGTAGGTAAGTGAGTTTGGACAAACAAAAGTGCCTGATGGGCGAGACCCTAAATACCCCCATTGAGCTCTGTCCGGTGCATGTTTCTCTTGTCTTCTTGCACATGCTTTTCGGCCCTGCTTGATTCTGCATAGAACCATGCAGCACGGTTCTACATGTTCTTCCGTTCATTTAAAGAAAATGCCAAATGTTTCAATTGTTCTGCTTGAATTGTTTTCGTTCTGCTGCCGCCCAGCAGATTTGATATCTAAACCTTCCAACCGTAGAACATGAAACTATATACTGGCACGGATCCAACATCTCAAGCACAAGAGGTTTCTTTTCTATTCAAATAACTCCCACAGTCAAAAAGTCAAACCCTGCGGCAGAACCACACGGTTCTCCACAGGGCTGCACTGTCAGGCCCAGAAAGGGCGCCGGACAGAGGTCGATGGGGCGGGGGGTGGGGTGGGGGGTGTTTAGCCTTTCGCTGCTGATAGTTCCGGGTGGTGTGTATTGCCTTCCCAATTTGGGAGGGGTCCCAGGCAATTCGGCTGGGTTTGGTTGGACAATCTCAGAATAAAGTAGGGATTATGTAATTGTGGGCATCAGATATTGGATTATTGCACCTGGCCTCATATTTTTGGCTGTTAGTTCCTTTGAGTCTTTTCAAATGAAAAAAGAGCACATCTGTGACCAGCGTGCACCCAATGTAAGTCAATCTGCATTAAATTAACTTTTTTGAAGAAATACATCCAGCCCATGTATATGGCATGATGATTGGCTTGTCCAGGCAAGTCACTGCTTCACAGTGGACTTAGAGAACATTCACCACACCCATCTACTTGAGATACTACTACACACTGCAATGCTGCATGCATTGGCCTTAGTCCACATATGCTAATGAAAATATAACTTTTTCCTGCAAAAGGTCACAATAGATCCCTACACTCAAGGAAAGCACCACTTCTGATGTCACAGTTGTGCATATTTGTTGGATCAATAGAACATCCCATTGAAAAGAGGTCACTGGTAAGACACCCTCTTCAATCATTTGCCAGTTTTCCAAGAGGCTCTAAAACTAATACTGATGCACTGCACAATGGTCAAAGTAAGCAGGCTCTGTTGCTCAGGATCCTTCACAGCGATCCCACCTTGTTGTCACATAAACACAGATCCTGACTCACAAGTGCTTTTCTCACACCATACCAGCACTTCCGCCACTCAGAAGGACTTCTAGGGTTTTGCTGTCCAGAGTTATCATAGAGTAATTAGGTATCATATCATGCTCTCCACCTTGTAAGATGTGCCTCATTGTTAACTAAAGGCTATGTGTATAATGGAGCCTAATCCTACACAAGTCAGCATCGTTTCAGGCAATTTGATCCTCTCTTCTCTAAGTAGCAAGTTGGAAGAGGTACACGATGCAAAAGACCACGGTTCACCAGGCTCTGCCAGTTGTGAGTATTTTAGGTCTATTTACACATGTGTTTGCAACCAAACGGAACAGCTTCATGGTGAATTATAGCATCTGCTGACTGGGTAAACATCGATCCAAGGCCCTTTGTCCTTTCCCTCCTGCCAGGGTGAACCAGCACCTAGACTGGTACCTTCACCTTCTTCAGTGAGCGTCTTGGAGGCTGTGCTTAACCCTGGGATATGTTAAATTTGGACTCAGAAACCCTAGATTCAGTCTAAGGGTGGTTACCCATAATTAGGAATAGGCAACAGAAAAGACTTGGGAGTTTTCACCATGGTACTCCTGTAGGTGCTGGTTCACCCAAGGCATTCCCTTGCACAGGGAAAACTAAGAGGTTGAAGGGTCATGTCCACCTTGCAAATGGCTATTGGTTAGTCAAACCTGTCTGAATTGAATATGGAACCATATTGCCAACTGGTGATTTTGTCTCGATTTTGTCAGTCTGACAGGATGGCTGATTGATGAGTCATCAAAAATATGGGAAACTGAAGGACCTTTCCGACCCTTCCTCAAAGCCCCGTATGCATACTGTGGTTCAAAAGAGACAAAAAGGTTCAACAGACTTGGACCATAGACATTTTTATTATTTCTTTTCCTTAGGCCATTTCAAGCATTGAGTAACAGCATCATCATGATTACCCCTGGTTTTGGAAGTCACCAAAAGTGAAAGTTTCACTCGCATACATTGCCAGCTGAAGGAAGAAAGTCACAGGAAGTTTGAAATTCAGCCGTCCACTAAGAGTACAAGATCCTGCAAATTGATGTGAACCTGCAAGACTTTATTCCAAGTGAAAAAAAAAGGGGGGGAAACACAAGGAAGGGAGACAAAAGGAGGGAGAGAAAGATTTAAGGAAAATGGCACTGTTCTCTATCTAGCAATATGGTGAATTGTCATGTTCAAGAATAAAAATAACAAAACATCCTTCACCTACCAACCACAAATAAAATGTTTGAAGTTGTATATGTGAATAGTCAAAGACTTTTATTGCTAAGGGAAGCAAATGATCTCCCAAGTGGCAATCTTCGTTTTTTGGCCTGCCTCTAATGCTACAAAACCATGTGTAGAAAATGCACATGCCAAAAGATATGCACATGTGGAATCAACAATAACAATGTCTACAAGGGTTCGAACCCCATCCTTGGAGAAACAATGTCAATGTGGCATCTAGATGAATGAAACATGGAAGAAGGAACAATGTGTAATTGATCATGAACCACATGTAAACCAACTTTCTTTGCAATGAATGTAATGATGTCATGGATGATGTTCCATGTCTCAATGCATTCATTACCATGTGAACATCATAATAAAGGGATGTCCAAAGGATTGATGGGATGAGTGCAAACACACAAAGGGAGGCCTACTATGATTGAAAGATGGGGCAATCCAAGTTGGATTCATAAGGTGATGGAAAAGGTTACTAAGATTGGTCAAACATCAATAGGGGTGGCCAAACAATGGACCAATTACTAGAGCTTGGGCATGAGCATGAAAGGATGCAAGTTTGATGGATGTTAGACATCCCATTAGAAAGAATGATAAAAAGGGTGTGTTGGTGCAAACATTCTATTATGGAGTCTTTAAGCCATTTCATTTGTTTGTTGATGAGGTGTTCAAAAGAAAGTAATTATTGGGCCAATGGCAACAATGGAAATCAAACTAATTCCTCCTAGGAAATGGGAAAAAAGTATTAGTGATGAACTAAAATTCCTTCAAGACCATCAAAGGATTTTGCAAATCACATTTTGATTTTGTGGGACCTTTATCATTATGGTATAGGGTGATAGATTATATCATTTTCCTAGAGCACATTATATGACATAATCTTCCAATGATGAACATACACACATATTAACAACCAAAATCTTTGTGTGGGAAATTATTGAATTTGTCGCACCAAACCTTAATGTCATAAAATGGTCTCATGTTTGCCCATGTTATGGTCAATGCGTCACCAAGATCACCTTAATGAGGTTACCTAGCACCTACCCAACATAATGCATAAGGTTTGATAATTCCATAACACATCATGGTTTAGAGTTGGATCATTTATGGAATTATAAGATGGAATACCAATATATAATGGAATATCATTTGCTGAACTAATTTGTTAAGTTGATTTCACCTATTTGTCAAGTCCATTTTGCAAGTTTGCCCACTTCACAACTAATAAACACCAATTTGTTAAATCCGTTTTGTCAAGTTGTCAAATCCACATCACCAAGTTGCAAAGGCCACTTTATCATATGAATATCATAATATGCTTCAAGTTGCCCCAATTTTGAAATATTGCAAGCTTTCCAATGCCTGAAAATTTATACTTTAATGTGCAAACTTCTTTTGGGATTCCAAAGCACTACTCAAGAAAATAACATTACCTATAATAGGTTTTTTTTCCACATGTTACCTAATCCAAAAATGTTCAATTCTATTTTTTCTATCAACTATATTAAATGTGAAAGGAAACCTTTCAAAATACCTTGTAAAGTTGTTTTTAAATGCATATCATAGTATAAATGTGGGGTCCAATTCACTAACTTAAAATACTATGGGATTTTTAAAATGAAATAAATCCACTTCACCATAGTCATTTCATCTTGTTTGAAGTTATGTCACTATACAGTCACTATATAATCATGATGTTTCAATATTAATTGACATAATTCACTATTAATTGAAGTAATTTACTGTAGTATATAGGTTTTTTTTAATGTGTTTTAAATACCTTAGGTTATTTTAGATTAATATTCTATCTTAGGTTATTTTAAGTTATTATACCCTACATTATTTTTGGGTGTAAATGCGTTAAAAAGAGCCAAGCACTATATCACAACTACTTAAATTATAATTTTATATCTTTGAAAAATCACAAGAGTAGCATAATAAATTATAATTTTATTTTCATTTCCTTTTTAAGTTCCAATATTTATTAAATTTTCATTGTTCAAAACTTGATGCAAATTGATAATGTTTCAAAAGTCTTTTTGCATGTTCAAAACAAAACAATTTGGTTTTTTTTTCAAATGTCCTTTTTCCTTATCAAATGTGCACCATTCCTTCTCAAAATTGAAAACGGTCTTAACATTGATGAGTATAAAAGCAAAAGCATTTGAAATTGGTAAATTTCATTTTTAAACGCATTTGAACATATTTGTTTTAATTAATTTTCAAACCCGTTTTTGACCCTGAAAAACATGAATTAAAAAAATATGTCTCTAACAAAAATTATTCATTTTTGTGTTATTTAGTGTGTGAATGTATTATATATAAATGATATATACCAAGATATAGTAAAAACTAATTATATTCAAAACATGATTGTAAACTAAGTATAAAAAATTTTGAAATTAAAAAAATTGACCAACACAGGAATGCCATGTGTCAAATGCAATCCCTGGACAAGATTTAACCTTGTACTTCGTGGTTCCTTTTAACAAGTTTACACATTTTTGGTTATTTTTGGTTATTTCATCCTAAGTTATTTTCAATTATTATAAATTATTATGAACCATTTAAAAATATTCCACCCTTGGCCATTGGGTCCAAAGTCCTTAAGGAGTACCAAAATATTGTCATGGTGTCACCTTTTTTTTACTCCTTTACATAGTCCTATTTGACCATGTAAAGACATAAAATGGATGAGATTGATGGAATTTAAAATTTTAATGGTCTAAAATATGGTACTTATAAAAAATTTAACACATTTCAATTCATTAATATTGATGGGGATCAAAATATAGAACAAAAAAAAATTCCATTAAAAACTAAATCCTTTTTATCCTTAGTGGTACACCTTAAAAATTTTGGACACCATTATAAATTATTATACTTAAAAATATTATAAATCATTTTAGCTTCTATTTTAAATTATTGTACCCAAGGCTATTATTGATTATTTTAAGTTATTTCACCTTAAGTTATTTTTATTTTTATTTTTTGTTATTTTACTTTAATTTATTTTTAATTATTTTAGGTTATTTCATCTTAAATTATTCTAAGTTATTTCACCCTAAATTACTTGAAACTTTTATATGTTATTACAAATTATTTTAATTTATTATACTTTAGGTTATTTTAAGTTATATCCTTAAATAGTTCAAATTATAACCTAAAATAACTTAATGTTGCATAACCTAAATAAGTTAAAGTAAAATATTTTATAATATTTTGGATTAACTTAGAATAATAAAAAATAACCTAAGGCAAATTAATTTGAAACATTTAAAAATATCTCAAAATATTTTAAGGTGGATAGCTTAAAATTGCCAAAGGTGGAATATTAATAACCTAGGGTGGCCTAAGGTGAAATATTAATAGCCTAAAATTGAATAGCTTAAAAAAACCAAAAATAACATAAGGTATAATAACTTAGAATAACTTAGGGTGAATCACTTAAAATAATTTAAAATAACATAGGGTAGAATAACCTAGAATAATTTATGTTACAATAGTTCAAAATAACCAAAGGTGAAATAATGTAAAATAGTTTAAATTAATAAAGGATAGAATATCATAAATTAACCAAAAATAACATAGGGTAAAATAGCCTAAAATAGCCTAAGATTAGCCTAAAGTCCTAACCTATGGTAGTTTCATAATAGTTTTAAAATAGTCTACATTAGTTTAAGAATAGTTTATCTAGTAGCATAGATTAACCTAAAAATAGCTTAAAAACGTAACCTATGGTAGTTTACACATAGGTTAAGGAAAATGTGCATAATAATATGCATTAATAAATCATTTCATTTATTTAAATAGTGATCCAATGGTTAAGGACTTGTCTTTAAGCATGGAGGTGAAGGGATGTGAAAGGTTCAAACCTTCACACTTGTAATTTAAGTTAGTGGGCAAGGAACACATGACCTACCCTAAGTGCCTAACCTAGCTATAAAGTAGAAGCCTAGCCTAATGAATTGGATTAATTATTAATGAATTAATTATTAACGAACTCAATTAATTATTAGTGAATTCCCTTGTCCATAGCAATTGGTTTTTGTTCATTAAAAGGTTGGCCACTAAGGGGTTGGCCACTTTTGCCATGGTAAACTTGTCGAAATTCATTCAATATCTAATGAAATATAGTTTGAATTAAAACACATATTGGTGTAATGTATGAAAAACAATTTGAAAAGCAATTGAAATATTTTAAGAAAAAATCAATATCATCTTTTTTAAAACTTCAAATGTCATTAGCAAATTACAATTCATTCTTTTTTTGCTTCCATTAAAATTCAAAATATTCCATTAAATAAATGGATGAACTTTTGTTCATAAATATTGTGGATGAAATAATGGATGAATGGATTTTCATGAATGAAATTTCTTGATGTTTCAAGATGAAATAAACTTCATTAAAGAAATGCCATTTGAAATTTAATATCATATATGAAATATAACTCGTTTATAATTTGAATCCATGATATATTGTCTAAATAAGTATGAATTTTCAACATTTGAAAATGAGTATGAATTTTCACTCACAAAGTGCATTGATGATTGGTAAAACTTTCATGGATGAAATTTCAAAATGAAATAAGTTCATTCATGTAAAATAGTATAACATTTTGTTTCATATTCCATGAAAGTTCATCCTAATTTCATAGAGTTTTCAAAATCGACATGACATGCAAAACTTTAGTGGGTTGTCATGTTGACATTGTCATAAATCTACATTAGTTTGTCATTTGAACTTGATGCAAGTGCCAACTTTATTACAATAAAAATTCCCACATAATTTTTTTTCCCTTTTTTTATTATCTTATAGCTAAGTCAACTAGTTATTAAACAATTAATTATGAGTAAGGAATATGATTATGATCACTTTTGGGTCGTTGTTTGATGATGATACAAAAACATTGTCGTATTTGATGGCTACTAAAAAGATTGCCACCATTCGATGGAATCCAAAAGCAATATTTACATGGATTTGAATGGTGAATGAAAATGATCCATCTTCTTAACCAAAAGTGATTTCCAAGTTTTTGGATGGCAACCAATATTGATCAAATGAAGGGTAAATTAAGGATAAAAATGTTAAGGGAATCAATATTGGGGTCCTCCAAGGGGTTCAACCCTAAAGTTTAGCACACAATTATTTTCACAAGTGGTGTCATGAACTTGAAAGCCCTCAAAAAGGACACCCACTTTCTTCCAAGTGTATGGAATTGATTGTTCAAAACAAACAAAGTCTTCACACGTCACAAAAAAAATACACAAAATGAAAGAGGCGTGGGTCTTATAGTGGACCCACACATTCCCAAAGGCCTAGGAATGGGCCTAAGCCAAATTCAATCGCCTTCAATTGCCATTGAGGGCTCAATTTATACATTAAGCCATGACTAACGGCCCAAATTCCCTAGCATTCAAAAATTTTGGTCACCATCTAACAACATGTAAAAATTAGCCACATGGGCCATTGAATGCCAACCAAAAAACGTTAAGCTGCCACCAAACCACTTGTGTCTATTGGTGATTGAAATAAATTCAATCGCTAACAAGCACTTAACGACCAAAAATTTTGGTCACCTTCGATTGTCAATTGTATAGTCAACTAGTTGGCAACCAAGATTTTTTAGTTGCCTTCAATTAAAAAATTGGTGAACAAGTTTTTTGATTGTTAATTGTCCAATTGGCCCATTGGCAATTGAAAAAATTATGTCACCATCTAATGGCCATGTGTGGCTCTTGCATGGGGACGTTGTCAAATGGTGACCAAATTATTTCTATCACCAAATTTTTTGGGTGCCCATAGTTTTTGGGCTACCCCTTATTTTACCTACATAAAGGGGCTTCACATTTTATATTTTTCCTCACTTTCTTTTCAACATGTACGACTTTTATTGTTTTGGACAATTGGTGCGCTGCACTTTGAAGAAAGGGGGTAGGATTCCAGCACTATATTTTTGCTATTTTTGTGATTCCAATTTTTTTTTGCAAAACAAATTATGATGAGCAATCAAGTTGAAAAAGAAATAATTGAGCAAGCTTGTGAATGGGATGATCACACCGTTGTGACTTGGGACTATGCAAGGGCAAATGCTATACATTTCCCAAGCCAATAAAAATGAAAATATGATGTGGACATGTCTTGGTTAATGGAGGATTTGTTGTACAAAGACATACCATTGACATTATATGTTAGAATTGATAATATAATGGACAAGAAGTGTGTGTTCATAGCTTGGGATCACAATGGCATGATCATCAAATATCTTCCATGTGGGTTTGAAAAGTCCATGTTTTAAATGTTTCAAATTTGCTTGAGGATTTATTGTATGAGGACATCCTGATAGAACTTCATGTTTATGACACACAAAATTATTTTGACACAATATGACATCTGTTAATCTTTTTATGAATTCATGAAAAAAAATAAACAAACAACTTTGCCACAAAAGGCTTTGTATAAAAACTATTGAAAATACCTTTTTGATAGATATTGTAACCAATTCAATTTGAGTCAATTAAAAAACTTTTTGCTTTTTTTATTTTTCATTTTTAAAAAAATCAATAATTGTAATTGAACATTCCTTTCTTTTAGCCCCCAATAAAAAGACGTGTTAAAAAATTGCATTAAATTTAGCTCCTCCATAAAAGGAAGGGAAAAAATGTAAGAAGAAAAAAGGGGAAAAAGGCCAAAAGCAGGGGATTGGGGGGGCGATCAAAATATTAATAAGAAAAAAAAAGGGCGTGTCACATTGTAGCCTTGCCATTTACATTTTAAATTATTTTAAAGCAAAAGAACAATTATGAAAATTGAATAATTTCACCATGCAAAATTATAATTGTCAAAAAATCTTTTTAAAAAAACCAAAATCCTTCAAGATATTATAACTATATAACTAATTTCAAGGTTCAATAGAAGCCGAAATATCAACTTTCAAAAATCCTCATAAAAATAAACCTAGGGGCCAAAATCCTTTAAGCTATTATATTATATAATGAATCTAAACACAATATCCTTGCCTTGGCATTTTTAACTTTTTTTTTCCCATTTGGGTTTTGTGTTTTTAATTGCACCCACTTACAACCACTACATGGAACCTTGGGTGAGTTGAAGTGATCAAGTCCCTTAGCAAAATACGACCTTTTTTTCGCATTTTGTGAAAATTTTGGAACATAATAAACCTTTATTTTTTGAAACTATAATTACTATTAACAATTAGTGTTTAGAAAGTCTTTGGATTTTTGGGCATCTTAGATTCCAATGATGTTGTCGAGTGGATAATTTAATGGACAATTTAACCAAAACCCCCCAAACTCATTATTTCACACATCGTTTGGTAGTTATCCTCGCAAACCTTTGAGTAGCCCACCTTCAACAATGCACAAGCAAAGGGCTAAAAAAATGTCTGGTGGGGAGAATATTTCATCGACACAATCCTAAAAATGTCAAAAGCTTGAGAAAAAATGACCTTAAATGAATCACCAGACAATGATTCTAAGAAATTGTCATGAGATTTTTCATGGAACACACAATAACATACCTCAACGGTGCTTTTGTGAACAAGTAAGAATTGTCTTAGAGAAATACAAACAGGTTATTGAAAATAAGTTTTTGGTGGAGCTAGACAATTCCTTATAACACATGGAACTTAAAATTCTGAGGGCTTTCTAAAGTGGTTTAAATGCAAGATTTTAGATGCAACCACAAACTTGTTGCAATGGTGTGATGTCATTTATCCACAAAAGGACAAAGCACATTAGACCATGGAAGTGGTGGAAGTTTATGGGAAAAAAGTTCATGGTGGGCCAAATTTTCAAAGAATTTCTCAAAAAAGAAAACAAGATTAGCACCATGGACGTAAGAAGGCGTTCGAAACCTTCTAGCCCAAATTGGAAACCATGGTGTCTTATGGATTCCAAACACAACAAATGTGTTCCCATTATTAGGTGGAGATAATCAAGGTGGTTATGGTGTGGTGTGTAAGGTGCAAATTGAAAAGTTCAATCTCATCCCAAGCACTATATAGTTGGTGAGGAAGCATTACTACAAAATGTGGGTGCAATTCACTAATCCCCGTTCATTAGGCCAATGAATTCATTGTTTCCCCACTAGGTCCTATTGACTATATATGACCAGTGAATTCACTCAACATTTAATGAAATCACTTGGCGTACATGGACACCTTTTGTTGTAATGAAGACACTTAAAACGAATTATAAACGGGAAGTGTGTAAGCAATGATCACTAAAAGTTTTGGCATGCTCGTGCGAACATCTAGGTTCATCAAATTCTTTGCCATTGATGCATAGACCATGCAAGCTTACACATTGTGGTGGAATGGGGGACCTCTTCAAAAAATGTTGGGTTACAACACGAAGTATTCCCCCATTATGGATAATCAAACCTTATTGCGCTAAGGGGGTCTAGATCTATGGAAAGGCAAAAACAACTTGTCACCTTTAAGCAAAATTGTGTGAAGTTAGCATGGGCATTCATAAATCTTATGAATGCAATATATCATTTCGGAATTTTTCACAACAACTTATCCAAGGACAACATTATGTTGCATTTTTTGCTAAACAAACTAGATGTTGTGTACATAGGTGTTTGCAATTGGGGTGAAGTTGGGCACTTGTAAGAGGTGAGGCCATCATTATATGGGTTTGCCAAGGAGTAAGATGCCACCAACACAAAGAAAGTGTATTGGTGGGTGGCCCCATAATTGGTTTTTGTTTACAACAAATCAGGAACTACAAATTCCCCTTGATGAATGGCCAAGCAACACCAAACAACTTTAAGGTTTGAAACATTTTTTATGGGCAAGATGACAAATGTCCCATGGGGTGAAGATTGGGATGCAAAATATTTTGTGGATAATTCAACCAAAATGTCATTTGAGAAAGTGATCCATGACATGTATGAGCTGAATCTAAAGGCACAAATAATTAATCAACACATCATGCACACATTAATGGGGACTCCACACAATTGGACTACACATGAAAAGTGTTATTGAAGGCAGCCATAAATAGTTTATAGTTGTTACATATGAAATTTGGTGTAATTTGCATAATTTTGTCAAATAATCATGTTGTCATGTGAAATTTGTGAATCCATCATCTTCACACATTTGAAATTTGTGAATCTATGTTCTATAATGATGATATTTTTCTTGTAAACATAAATACAATGATCATTTATAATATTACACAAGTATTGCCCATTTATCTCTTATATTTTTGAATTATGAATGATTGAACTTTGCATTGATAATGTGTTTCAATAAACATTTTCATGTAATTGATAGACATCAAATAATGAAAAAGACTCAATAAAAATTCAATTGAAGCAATATTTTTTAATGCAAATACAAATCATTCATTCATTCAACTTTTGCTTTAGTTTTTATTTTATTTTTCAATTTTGGGGACTTATATTGTACCCGAACTGTATTATACATTTTTTTATTGAAATTATTTTTTAAGGTATTAAAACAATTTAATCCTCTAATTTTTTTGGACCAAAAATGAATTTGAAACAACTAAAAAAATTGGATTAAAACATTTGAATAACCCTTATTGTCCATCGCCAAAAAGGTCATTGTCCAGTGATTGATCATGTTGGCGGCCAAAGATAATATTGACCCAAAATGGTTGTTAACAAAGAAAAAGTTAGAGACCAAAAATTCGACGATGAAAAATGTGGCGACCAAAACCTATGGCAACTGAGAATGTGTGGTGATCAAAATTTTGATGACCAAATTCTTGGGGCGATTGAAAGGTATTTCAATCGCCATAGGGTTTATGGCAATCAAAATGGGTCAAATTTTGATCGCTTTGAAGCCTATTTCAAGTAGCCCAAGATGGTGTTTGAGTTAAGTTAACCCTAGGTTTACCTAAGTTGACCCCACATTGATGTGACATAGGGGTGAACTTGCATCTAGATGTGTCCGTTGTGTCATGACATACGCATGAACGTGGTGACAACCTTGATAGGTAATCACATATAGTTATTAAATTTTATTTTAATTATACTTATAATCACTAATAATATTATTTACTAATTATTATTATATATTTCATTATAATGTTATTAAATATATTAGTATAACCTATGGTTAATAGGTTACATTAATTTGCTTGTAAGTACTAGGGCCTAAACTAATTACTAACCTAACTAAGTTATTAATTTAAATTAAGTAATAACATGATAATATTATTGATTATAAACCGTTATAAGTAATCATACTTATTAAAATGTATAATTATTTAAAATTTATGATTTATTATTTGTATACTATATTTTTACTACCTATTATTGTTATTAATTTTAATATAATTAATTTAGCTAATAGGTAATATAGTTAGTATGGCATAGTAACATGTAGTATTTGCATGTAAATTGTAAATACATCAGTTGCATTTACAACCAAATTTTTTATGATCCCATATCTTTTGCCCTATATTACAAATTTGCACACTATATAAGTAAATGCATTTGTGTTATTCACAAACCAAATACCAAATGCCACTTGGGACAAACCAATGAAAGAAGTTCAACCCTAAAGATTAAACCCAAACACAAAATTGGATTATTTTAAACCTACCTAATTAATTTAACCCTACCATCCTACCTACCTATGACCTCCTTACCTACCACTTGTAACCTACCTACCTACCTATAACTTATCTACCTATTTAATTAATTTAAAAAAATCAATGGGTTTTTTTTTTAATTGCCACATGTCACCATATAATTGGCCTTCACAAATGAACATGTCAAAATATGATACACATTTAATTGGATGGCTAAGATATTATTAATTTATTAATAGTGATGAATATTGAAATGAGGTTCACATACCATGTTTCACTATAAGCAACCTTCATAAATTAACATAGATGTATAAAGTTATAAATTCGTACCATGTATATTGTCCACATACATATTGTCATATGCAATTGTCGGTTGTGTACAACTTGTCTTATGCAACTATGGAGTCTAACAGTTGCATGTGTCACATGTAATTAAAAATCAATTGCATTGAACATTTTCAAAATGACAATTTTTTCTTAATGTTACATAGTATAATATAATATATTATTTGGCCTTTCAATATTTAACCTTTAAATTTTTTATAATCTATACTTATATTTATATTGATATAATATAGGCCTCTCAATTATTAATTTTTTTATAATTTTTTTATATATTTAAAATATGTGTAAGGTGATCTAACACATTTGATCATCACATAAGATCTAATTAAAACCTTCCAAACTATAATTTTTTTATTTTTATTTTATTTTTCTAATCTAACCCTAATAAACAAAAATTGTAAAGCATGAATTGAATGAAATTTAGGACAAAATATCAAGTTTGAATGAAAATAAAATCTTGATCATGCAATCTTGATGTGAATGAATTTAAACCCTTGATATTCAAATTTGAAAATACATCCATCCACCATTATTTCTCCCAATTATCTCTCTTTCACATTTAATCTTTTCACACGCTGTCACATTTAACTTCAATTAGTCTCTCTTTCACCACCTTGCACTAAATTCTCACATTTTCATGTATGCACATTTTTTTACACTCTATCATTTTCCACCTTCAAATGTACTTTCCACTACATTAAAGTTTTCATTTGCATTAAAACAAAAAAGTTGTAAAACCAACCATTTCATGTAAAGTTGTAACATTGGTTCCTTGAAGTTCAAGCTATCAACAAATGGCACTATTTAAGGTAGTGGAACTTTGAAGCTTGGACAAAATGAGCATCTTCAGAAGCTTGCACAATCTGTGTACAACGTTAATTTAGATTTTGAAAAAAAACACAAGGGCTTAAGTTCAAACTGTTATATTCAATAAAATTTTAATAAGGATTTTGACCTAAAGAGGACATGAAAGATGAGGTAGAATCCCACTATGGCGATAGGAGTGAAAATAGCAAAAAGTTATGTAATTAAATATTCATGATCTTTTGAATTGTTGTTCAAACATTGTTATTGTTTTCTACCTCTTACCCACTTCATGTTATCATGTTCAAGCTTGCAATACTTTCTATCCACAAAATAGAGTTAGAACGTACTAAAATTTAAATCATTAATTTGATTTATATTTTAATGGACAATGTTTTCTTGAACATTATGTTTTCTTGGATAATGATTTCTTGGACAATGTTTTTCTTGGACAATTCAGTCCCCAAAAAATTAAAAGATTTTATTAGGCAAATAGGTGATGTTTTGTGTACCTTGAAATATAGAATTGTGGTTACCAAAAAATATATATATTACTTCATTTTCTATGAAAACGATAATAATATAGTTTGGTTGTTTGATTATAAAAAGTTCATTTGAACAACCATTTGGTCATAATGTTGTTGGGAAAATTTTGTTACATTTGTTATCCATGGACTTTATTTCCATCTTCTTTCATATTTATGTTACTACCAAGATATCAACTAGATGTATTAGGAATTTAAGAAATTGATTTTTGTAACAAAATATTATATTATTTGAGTTGGGTTGATCTTGTTGTTTTCAACATTCAATGTTCATAGTTGTGTGGGGTGCAAGGTAAAGTAAATGGTTCATTGCTTTGTGTAAAAAAAATTACAAGTAACCATGAAAAAGTTTTAATGTATTGAATTTTTAAAAAGTATTTTGTATAGTAATTAACATTGATAATCTTTCATTTTATATTTTAAATGTTGAAAAACCCAATCTTGAAAGTAGAATCAAGTAGAATTTTTTTTAATGTTTCTACTTGCACAAGATGTTTGAATAAATGTAAATGAAATATTGATTTTTTTAAAAATCAAATTAATGGGGCCCTAAAAGATACTTATGTATTATCAAATTATGCATGTTATAGTCATAATATATCATTTAAAAAATATGAAGTAGGTTTGAACACCGTATTGACCCAATTAGCTTGAAACATACTCTCAACCTACTTTTATGATACCAAAGTTGTTCCAACTTTGTATCCAACTTTCCATAAACTAAATGCAATGACCTATGTTTTCATATTTTAACTTTAAAATGTTTTGAATCTACTTTCTTGTGTCCCTATCAAAAAATGTTTCATTTTAAAATTGGATTTTGGGTGGACTACTTTTTTTGTCCACTTTACCTTGCCAACACCCCCGTATGATTATATTGCAAATGCCACTTGGAACACCTATGACTACCCCACATATGCTTACACCTAGAGGGTGGCCAATAATTCCACCTATAGGTATTACAACCTTGGGTTAATGTTCATAAACACTTGCATGATGGCATGCACCATTTCCCTAGCCATGACCCCATTTAAAGTTATCCCACATATGCCATCAAGATCACCTACAACAATCTCTCCAACAACTCCTCAAGGTACTCCAAGTGTAGCTTGAAAATGCACACAAGTTGGTGTTGCCTTTGCTAGAAATGGTTATGCCCACTAGATAGTGGGGTTGTGTCCACCAAAGGACATAACAATGCAAATAAAATGAGAGCTAGGCATTGAAGATTCAACAATGTAATGAAAATTAGGCTTCAGATTAAATTAATTATTGAGGGGTAATGAAGTAATACATGTGGTGCACTATAATGTAAATGGGAGACATGTATGTGGTGGGAAGACTAGTTGGCTAATGGCCTTTCAAGGTTATCCCTTACAATTACATCCCACAATTGATGACATATGGTGACAACCAACAAAATAAATCATTATTGTAGAACATGTCCTTATTCCACTCAACATTCCACCAACATTAATTGGAAAATACCCATTTCCACCCACATAGATTTTTAGTGGAAGTCATGAGTCATATGGAATGCATGGCAAGGTGTTCACTATGATACCACCATGCACCATTCCCATCACTGAAGTCCACCAATTTCCATTATGAATCCATTATGAATCCACTAAAAGTTCAATATGAAATCCATTAATAATCCATTATGCACACATTCAATTGGAAATGGTCCATTGAACAACCATAGGTTAATGGTTTGGATGAGCTCTTTTCCACTTGGCCAAATTTGGGTGGAAGTGCAAGATTTAAGAACATGTTTTGTAGTAATGAATAAAGGCCATAAAGGAGGCATTAGAGTGGCAATTTGAATACTTTAATTGCGCTTTTGCTTACAAATATGTCAAAGACTAAATTGCCATTGTGTTGAAAAGCAAACAATCTATTTTGAAGAAGAAGATTGAAAGAAGCAAAGATCGACCTCAAAATTGTGCAAAGGAACATTGGAGTTAGTTGAAAGAGGTATTACCCAAAAAAGAGACAATTGAAAGTGCCCAACGATTGACCAAAATTCAAGGGTTGCAAAAGATTAGCAATAGGATTGGATGAGTAAATGAAATTGGTGTTAAAGAAATGTTGATACATTTCTATCTTTTATCAAACATGATTTCTAAGGGGTCTCCATTATTGACTACATTTAATTTACAACTTGTGGATTTATTTATCTATTTGTGAAGAAAGAAGAATTGGGAAGACCTCTAACATTGGCCAAAATCCAACATGAATGCGAGAGGGACAAAGGTTCTAAATGCAAAAGATGAGTTAGAGATGATGAGGTTAGGCCAACTTCTAAAAACTCGATCTTATGATTCTAAAGCATAGTTGAATAACCTTAATTATAAGACTTAGGATGATTGAACTATTAAAAAAGATCATTATCTAATTAGTTTAGATTTTTATTGGGAACTTTAACATCACCTGAACATCATATTAAACTCCAAAAAACATGAACCAAGATTACATCCATGGCCAAATGTTATGTTTGTTTTGTTTTGTTCTTATGTTGGAGACCCTAAATCTAATACTAGTTATAAATTAACATGTTACATTCATAGATAGATGATGTACTTGTTATAGTTATAATGTAATCAGTTCTTAGAAATTTTCAAAAAAAATTGTTGAAATAAATGCATTGGTAACATGTTGGTCATTCCTGATATGATTGAATCATAATTGGCGGCTTATAAGAAGATTTTGTTCATAATATGAAATCAAATAGCTATGGCTAAAGGTAGTTATATTTTGAACTAGAGATTTGACTAGATTTTATTGAGGGAAACCATGAAGAAATGCAAAGAGGACTAATGAGTTGGCATCCACCTAGGATGAACTAGTCAAGAACCAAGATGAACTAGTGAAAAGCCAAAAGGCCATGTCCACCATGATGGAAGAAATGTGGACCTTCATGCAAAAATTAAGGAATAATATGGTTGATGCCAACACACCCAAGTCAAAGGGAAAACTCAAGTTGATGTTGCCAAGGAAGTTGAAGGGAATATGGGAGTGGTAAAATGAAATAAAAAAGTTAGGTAATGTGTATGATTTTCAACAATACAATTGTCACATTAGATTTGTACTTTGTGCCAATTAATAGTGATTTGTAAGGATCACATTAATAGAGTTATTAGACAATATTTTTAAATGATGGTTTTAGTGTTTAATAGACGAATGAATGGGATTCAAGGTTGTGGCCATACTTCATCAATAAAAAAACCAATAAGGAAGTTAGTTAAATGCAAATATCTCTAGAAGACAATGGACCACAAAATCCCCTTTCACTTGAGACCAATATACAAGCAATTAATCTTGTGCGAGATGATCATCCAACAATGAACGAGAAGGTGAAAAATGAAGCATCAGTTGCTAAACCCACCTCTTCTATAGATGATAATTTATGAATGACCACATTAAATAGGTTCATACAATCACACACATGGGCACTTTAACTTGGGGTTGGTGGGAAGGTGGTCATTAGTACTATGAAGCATGCCAAAGCTATTGTAGAAAGCCCAATGGACAATACTATTGCCACTGAAGAGGTGAGCTTAGATTTAGTGATGAATACCAATGTTTTTTCTCCAAAGAATAACATCTTTATAGATAGGGTATGGTACCATCTAATCTTAGATGTCAATGGCTTATTGTGTATTGTTGTGCATTTGAAAAGCGATGAGTGATGGCAACCATTAGTACCTCTAGTAAGGTGTGGGAACAAACTTGTTACATTGTGACCAAGTTGCCATGAGTTTTTAAAGTTGTGTTATTCAAGGTTTGATGTTGGGATATGGTATACAACAACAAAACTCAATATTATTCCCATTGTCAAGTTTTATAATAAGGGAAAAATTGAAGTTGAATATTGTGTTTGTATGGGGGAATGAAAAATGCAAAAAGATTTGCATTTGCTATCCACTAAACCCAAGATGGATATTAGTGCTTAAAAACATGACTAGGGTTTTTTTATTAAATAAGCCATTTATGATGGCCATTGTTTCAACATAATACTTTGTTCATAGATGATTGCCCTTATAAGTGTGTTGGAAATGTGTCATTTTCATACATATTGCCACATCCATTTGATAATGAAATACACAACAACAATTATCTAATAGCATCATTATGGCTACACTTGATTGGACTTTCTAAGGCCTTAAACACCTTAAGGTATGTTGGTTTACACCATCATGGGCAAAAGTGGATTACAAGAGAAAGTCACATTGAAAATCCATAAAGCTTATGCTTGGTCACCTCTAACCTAGTTGATTGCCATACCTCCTAAACCCCATGTAATTGTGTTTTTAAATTCACTATTTTTAGTATGTAGTTAATGCAGGCATAAACTACAAATGTTTTATTAATCATATGTACATTTGCAAAACTCAAAGGTTGTTCAAGATGTTAAGAAGGTTAAGGTCCCACCAATTTTGGGGAAAGGACCTTTGGTTTGGGGTACACGCAACCCTACATGCAATTGGTTAGCTCTAAAGGCAATTGCAAAGGAGGGTGTTGCCTTAATAGTTCAAAAAATGCACTCAACAGTAGGTCCCCTCTTTCATTTGATCTAAATGCATGTAATGGTTAAATTTACATTCATGCAATTTAAGATTTGTGATATTGTTTTACTATGTAGTATGCCACTTTGCAAAATTAGTTTGATTCAATTTTGTGATCTAATGTTATGGAAAATTTACTAAAATGCCATTAAATTTGCATAAGTTGAATAGTTATGTTTTAGTAAATCCATAGAAATTTGTTTACTTTATATTCATTATTATATACTAGAATTTTTTATTGTTCTAACTTCATTTTAAATCTGTTTTACAATACAAGTTGAATGAAGAAGTCATCCTCATGATTGTCATTGGAGGAAGAGCTTGTGCATTTGGAAAATTTGGGGGTAGGGTAGCACATCATCGTTTAACATGCCTATGATAAGAAATCATTTGTCTGTTTGTATGAGTTCATGCTTAACACCAAATTCTTCCTTGCCATTTCCAAATTATGAACATGATTTGCCACTAATCATTGTAGGGGATGCAATTGGATACATCATCCTTTGGCCTTGGAAGCTAACCACCTCATATATGGGGTAGGTGAGCTATATTTATTTAACATTTACATGCACATTGTAAAACTTTGCAAACCTTCCATTTTAAATGAAAATTTTGTATTGGTATCAAAAACAATTTCCCAGAGTATTTAGATTTGTTCAAATTACGCCAATATTGTATGTGTGTGTTATGGATGTGCTTTCAATTATTATTTTGATAGGGTTTAACATTTAGGGTTATGTGTGGTATGCATATGTGTTTGTGTATATACTAATCATGCAACACTTACACACAACACAACATTTCATATTTGCACATAGTTTTAATTTGAAATCCTAACTTGTTAATTTAGAACAATAGATGTGTCCAACCATGTATGGGTAATTCAAAATCTCAGATGCATGCAACATGTCAAAATAGACAAATAGGTACCTAGCATATCAAACATAATATGTGGCATCCACATAAACGAACACAAATTAATATGTAATAAAAATAGACATGACACATGTCAATTTATGTCATCTATCAATATTAACACATTGGTAAAAAACAACATGACACCTATTAGTCCACATGTCATCTAGCAATCCTCACACTATATTAAAAATAATAGGACACACGTTAATCCACGTCATTGAATAATGAAAACTAGTTTGTCATAAACGACAAGACACATCAATTAATACTAGACTTAATCATATTAAACAACCGCGTCATCACCACATTAGCAACCAATATTAGATGATTTAGTCATATATTGTCTTAGTGTTTTATTTGACTAAAACTTAATCATAAAGAACATGATTTGTAGTCTTGATTACTGTAGTTTTTAGGCGGCTTCGACATAAATTAAATTATTTTCAACTTTGTTGAAATTTTTAGAAAAAATACAGCCCTTTTTGTCAAAATTTTCACACATTCAAATTGCCAACCAATTTTGAACTAGGGATTTGTTTAATCAAATCAATTACTCTACATCCATCTGACCACTAATGCAATGAAATATCTTTTAAATATCAATAAATTTTACTACACATATGCCAAAATTTTCAAAATTGAAAAAAGTAGCTGCCAAACCAAAAAAATTAAATTAAATTATTTATTTGGCAAAAAATTGCTGAAGCCACCCAAGTACTATAGTAGTCATCAATTATTCAAGTTATGAAATATTATGATGATTCTTGGCATTGTTGAAGGTGAAAGAACATTGTCCAACTTGAATTTCATGAAGTCCAACCTTAGAAATCACTCAACAAACCATCTAAACCTAGTGGTCCAAATTAATGTATGTTCAAGATCTCTAAAAGCTTGAAACATTTTCATTCTCAACACAATTAGGAAATGACATTTGGCCAAACTTCAATATAGAGTGAAGTTCTAGGAAGCTAGTTATAATTGATTCACATATATTGTAATACCTTTAAATTAAACTATTTTTGTTTTGCCAAACTTTTGAAAATCTATTTATTGTTTGTGTCGAAATTTTAATAAAATAAAAAAGTTCAACTGTCAGATTTTGAAGCACAGACCTCCCAAGACCTCCCATGACGGTGACTTAAATTTAAAACAGTCTAGACATAATAGACTGTTCCATGGTAGTGACAAAACTCCATTTATTATTTCGAACAACCATTACATTTTGAAATTTTCAGAATTAAAAAATCAAGTGACAAAGTTGAGATTTCAAGTTTAATTAAATATTCAACACTTTGTTGCTGAAATGGTAAAGGTACTATGGTAATCTTACAACATAAAACTAGTATAAGTTTTGTGACTACCCATTAATAGTTGAAGTTTTCACAACATTTAAAAAAACAGTTTTGGATGTGCTCTGGCTTGTAATGGACAACAACAATCTATTTTTTTTCAAATTTATGAAGAAGATGGGTTGGTGATCATGAACAAGATGACTTAGCCAAATTTGGGTAGAGGTCAAAGGGTCCCCCTTGTAATTTGGTGACTTGTTAGAACGTATTCTCTAATATGGTGACTTTAGCTTTCCTTTTTTTTGGTTTTTCCCTCATGATGTGGCAACTTGGGCCTATTTTTTTCAATAAAAAAACCCTTTGTACCTTTCACACCTTTATTCTTTTTTCTTGCCAGGTTGCCAAATTCGCCAAATACAGAAATACTTGGTTTCTTTGCGCTTTAGTTTATTGTTGGGTACATTTAAAGATTTTAAGCATAATATAACCCAAGCTCCCAGCTGATTTCGTTTTAATTAAAATCCCAATATTATGCCTGGATCCTCTACAAGTTATCGCTAATCCTGATCTAGTTCATCATAAATTGTGTTTTGAAATTTGTGCCCTGAAATTAAGCTGGTGGGTGGATATAGATCAGGCACGGTGTTGAATTCTTTTATTTAGGTCTAGCTACAGATCTGACTATCTGATTTTCGATCAAGTTTTGTTCAAGCCCCAAGGCGATCTTGTCAGTAGAGCTCCTTCTTTCCTATAAGGCCGTCTGATGATTGATCTGTGCGCCACTATACTAACCAGAGTGAACCGACACCTACACTTGTACCTTCACGATCTTGAGTGTGGCTATATTTAACTTGATTCTTGTTAGATTTGAACTTGGAGACCCTGAATTAATCTTACGAGGGAATACTCATAACACTTAAAAGCAGCCAAAATCTTTTGAGGTTTTTACCAGTGTTGGACAGTTCTTTGAAGTTTTAAAGAACCACCGGTTCCAGTTCTTCAAATACTTCATAATCAAAGAACCATCAGCTCCAGTTCTTAGTCATTTCAAAAACCTCAAAGAACTCACAGTTTTTGTGAAAGAACTGGCAAAGAACCGGACGTTCTTTGGCTGGTTCTTTGATTGTTTTGAAAATTTTGAGAATCGACAAGTAAGTGAGTATATACCCTGGTTTATAAGAGGTGAGTATCTGTACATCGTCTAAGAACCGCCCAACTGTGGGTTTTACCATGGCACCAGTTTACGTGCTGGTCACCCAATGGCCTTTTATACTGATGGAATTCCACTTGACGAAAACGGGGTCAGGTTTGAATTTTAGGGATTCGTTCTATCTGCTATTGATCTGGGGCAGGGTAATAGGTAGGCTGTTCTTTGCAAGGCATATTAGCCCAGGCCAAAAATGTGACAAACTCTTTTGGAAAGAGATTTTCATGTAGCCAATGGGAAGGCCCAAGCATGCAATGAAGGTGCCTTACTTTTTTTCCTTTTCAGTTGGGGATGGGGGAAGGATTTTTTTTCATTTTTCCCTGGTTCTCAATATGTTCACCAAGTTCTCAATGTGTTCCCCAACATGTTCTCCATAGCACCTCACTTTCATCCCATATGCTTTGACAAATGTTGTCCTCCTTTCATCTATATAGGGGGCCCAAAGGGGAGGAACTCTATACTTTAGAGTAGAAGCTTCTATTTTGGGGAGCCTCCACAGTTTCATTTTTTAAAAAAAGTCTTGTACCAATCAACTTCGCTGTTGCAGGGGAAAAAAAAAAAAAAAAACTTGGGAGGCATCTCATCTAATTAATAGGAGAGGTGAATATGTGCCTGAAAGAGTCAGGCTTCTAATGTTAAGACCACCCGCTGTGCAGTACCAGCTAGTCTTGCCCACTCTACAAGGGATTCCTGCTCAATCCGCAAGGGAAGTCCTTTTTCGGTGCCAATATAATACGCCTCTATTTAACTGCATCATCCAACACCGGTGCTCTTGGCATGAAATTATAGATATACAATCAGTAATTCTTATATAACTAGAATGATTGGATATATATGGTTATTACTAATGATCCACCCCAGCAATAACTTGCAGAATACTGCTAATCCCATCACTGTGCCAGACCGAGACATTTATAACAAAGGCCCTAGTATCAGGGGGTTTTTTTCAAATTTCTGAGGTAGGTGGTGTAGGGAAACAAGAGGAGAGTAGAATTTTTTTCTAGGATTCCTGCCTTAGTTTGGCGACTTACTGAAACCTATGATCTAAATGGCAAATTCAGACAGTTTTTCCTTAAAATATGACGACTTGGGGTCATTTTTGCACCCAAAAGAAAACCTTTGTACAAGTCACAGGGAATTATTTTGTTGCCACCGTGCGAAAATTAATTTACCACAACAAGAAACACTGCCTACTATGCGCTAAGGCCCACTTTATACAAGCAGTTAAGGCCAATGTTCAACTCGAATCAAGCATTCCTATTGATGCAAAAATTGAAATCGGCCCCCAGGGCTCTACACTAGGAGTCAAGGCTGAAATAGAAAAAATCTTTTCAATCTGCCCCAAGTTACTAATAAATGCTGAACTTGATGGCCTTGTAATCGCCCCAAGGCTGAAAAGAAGGATACCATCGAATTTGGGAAGCCAATTTGCAACCCCTGGGGCCAATGTTCCAGCATTTATTAACATCCTGACGTCAATGTTCTAGCATTTACTAGTAACTTGGGGCCAAACAACAAGCCCAAAATGCCCAATGTCGGCCCCAAGTTTTCTGGGGCTGACTGACTCGTAGTGTAAAGCGGGCCTAAATAATGAGGTTTGGTGTCTTATTAAAAAAGTTTTAAAGGTTTTTTCTTAGGTAGGACAGGTGGTCATTTGCTGGTTCTACTTGGCAATACTGAACCAGTACTCACTAGAGAACCATTCACTGGATGCCCATCATGACTCAGTTGTGGATGAACCTCAACTGAGTTAATATCTGGTTTCACCTCGGTAACCCATTTTGTAAGAAGTAGGTCATATATATGGGTGGATAGTAGATACTAGATAGGCAGGAAAACTGGTGGGGACTAGGTAAGCAGATTGTTTGTACATGGGTCAGGCCTGTTTTTACTACCAACTGCGTTGATAGTAGGTAGGACAAAGCACCTAAGGTAAGCACAATGGTTGGCTAGGTGACTGGAACCCAACAGAAAACTGTTTCCTGACCACTTACCATCCATCCTTCATGGTGCACTGGTGGGCGCTGGTTCACTCTGGCCCTTGCGATTTTGCCAGGTTGCACTCGTGATGTGAATCGTCTGAATCAAAGGTAGAGAATGCTGTAGTGATGGGAATCAAGTGGTGGGGAACAGTGTTGGGCAGTTCTCACTTTTTTGTGAGAACCGGCCGGTTTTGGTTCTTACATCATGTTATGAAAACCTGACCAGTTCTCTAATTTTTTTTGGGTTGGTGAGAATCAATCAGGGTATCAAGATTTTTAATTTTTTCAACTTCACGGTTCTCAAATAGGGCAGTTCTTGCATATACGATAAAACTTGGTTTTTGAAATTCGGTTTTCACAACCCAATTATTACTTTTTTTCATAAATTAAAATTTATTTTAATTGTATTGATTTATTCTATTTATTAATTAAAATAAAATTTTAAACTTAAAAATTACTGAAAATAGATGGAACCTTGTTCTAAAAAATTAATTCAAAATTTACAAGTCCATAATTTCATCCTTTTCAAAAGCTCCTTGAAACTCCTCTTCTAAAATAGCATCCATCTCAATAAAATCCAAATTGTTGTCCTTTTCAACCCTTTGATCAACAACATGCCTTTCAAATTCAACCAAAGGATGCAAATGATAATGACATTTAAGAAGCATAGGAAGCAAATATTTTTCATCATACTTTTCAACAATTGCCTTACCTTGTTCATGACCAACAAGTGAAGAGACAAGACAAAGAGTTTTAAACCTAGGGTCCAATATTTAAAAAAACATAATTTGAGACTTTCTTTTTCCTTTTTTTTTTTAAGAAGGAAAGAAAAGTATCCAAAACCCCAACAACTTCTTTTTATGTTAGAGGTCAAACATGATAAATGACAAACAACATTTCCATCTTCTTCCATTAAATTGTCAAAGGTTGCAAAATCAATTTCATCCTTGAATTTTTGATTCATGGATATGGCAAAATTTAACAATACCATGTCAAAGGAGGTGATATTTTTGCATTCATTCTCACAAAATTTTGCATGTTATATCATAATATAATTTTTTTTTTGAATTACAAAGCTTCTTGAAAAAAGATAAATTTTGCTAGCAAATATGCAAAAAAAAAGAGAAAAAGTTAGATTATGCATAATAGGAATTGAATAAAAAATATTTAACACAAATAATTTTAGAAAAATAAAATTACCTTGTCTTCACCGAAGTATTCAATTTCCTTAGGGGAAGGATTTGAATTGACATAGGCCTTCTCCCATTCTTGCCTCCCTTTTCCTAATTTTTTTGGCCAAATTATGCATTTTGCAAATCTCCTTGAGTAGTTTTGATTGACACATATCATAAGACTTTACAAACTTTTTCATTTGTTGTTGCATATTGGCATGCTTTAGAAAATGCATGACCAAAATAAATGCCCTGAATTTTTTTTTCCAAACTTAACACGTCACAATTTACAAATGATTTCAAGGCTACATCCATAGTGTTCAAATTAGATCTTCATCCTTGATGTAAACGATAATTTTCCTCCTCAATCAGTAACTATCCAACAACTTTGTCAAGGTTCTGGCTAAGGTCTGTCCAATAGTATATTTTGCTTCAAAAATGCCAAGTCTAATGTGCTTTGGCTTCTAATCAACTCCTAAAAAATAAATCACCAACACAAAAATATCATGTCCACCTTTCAACATCCACAAAACGAAGCTTATAGTTGCAGAATGGCATTTTACTAAAGTTGGTAAAACATACAACTGTTTAGTTTTTTCCACTAATCTGGGCAATAATTCATGAGAAAATTGTTATTTGGATGGAAATATAATTTTTGGCATGAATGATGTACTAAAACCTTTTCAACAACTACTTTCCACAAACTTAAAGGAAAATGGTTTTTGACTATTAAAAGACCTAAGTTTTCCAGAACTTATTTTTGCTATAGATCATTTTTTTAAGAAGGTTCTTTTGTAGAACCAAATTTGGTTTCTTGTAGAAGGTTGTTTTTCATCTTCCCACATAGGACTATTTATTTTTTCAATTTTTAAAAAAATATTACAATGATCTAAATTTACTTGTTTCTTCAATGCAATTATACCATTAGTTGTGTTATATATGATTAATCCTTTCCTAGCTTGAGTTTTTGAATTTAAATTTAAAATCAAACTATGTGACAAAGGATATATGCATAATTTGAAAAGTTATTATATCAACTTCTTTGTTATCATTAACACAATAAAATGCCCAACACAAAACATTTCTACTATTTAATTTCCAAAATAATCTTTGTGCATGTAACCTTTTCAAAAAAAAATTCAAATTTTCTTCATTAGTTTTGGATTCCTATTTCCTTTTATTTGAACACTTGCATTTTCTTCATGTTCTTACAAAGGTTCATCTTCCATCCTTACTTCATTCATAAACATATCACATGTATTTTCATTTAAAAATATTGTTCCAAGTTCAAATTGAAATTAAAAATTATTGCGTTGATGAGTAACAAAAAAATGAAACAATTTTATGATATATCAAAAAACAACAATAACAAGCAATTATAAGATGCAATTTACTTTCTAAGCATTCACAAAACAAGATAGATATATTTTAAAAACTTTTACAAAACAAAAAGTAATGGGGTTTTATAATGAAATGTATTAAAAAAATGCAAGTTTAGAAAATCTTGAATTTTTTATATTAAAAAAATATTATCAAAATAAACAACAATGAATGGAAAAAAAGTTGAAAAAAACCTTACTTCTAATGCTCAAAAGTTTGGTGTTCAAAGCTCCAACTTGCATAAAGCAAAAAGGGTAGGGGAAGTACCATATTTACTAAGGAAACAAAAGAACAACAAAAGTTGGGCCAGTAGGTACTTGAGAAGTTGTAGCACCAATGTGAGAAGGATGACAACATTGGTGTAAAAGGGATGGTAACACTAGCGTGAAATGAATTGCAACACCAATGCAAGGGGATTGGCAACAACAATGTGAAAGGAGCAGTAGCACTAGCATGAGGGGATTGGTAGCACCAATGCGAAAAGAGCTAAACACTCACACACACAAAAACAATGAACCAACACAAGAAGTTTCGAACACCACACAAGAAGAGCAATGAACTAGTGCAAAAAAAATTTGAGAACCATGCAAGAAAAACAACAAACTTGCACAGGAAGAATAACATACCAACATGAGAAAAACCAAACACCACTACAAAAAGAGCGACAACACTAATGTGTGAAAAGCCATGACATGAGCATGTGAAGAGAAACAACAATACACACGGAAAACAATAATGCGAATGCAAAAAAGGCAACACCAACGGGAAGAAAGCAACACTAGCACAATCACCAACACAAAAATGGAAACACCAATGTGGGAATGGGAGCACCAACGCGAGCACCAACAACATGAGAATGGCAACACCAAAGTAAGAACGGGAGCACCGACACAAGGGAAACAACACCAAAATGAACAACAACACAAAAGAAGCAACGCCAACATGAGTGGTAGCACCAATGTGAAAAGCAAACACAAATAAAAGAAAAAAATTTTAAACCACAACCAATGCAAAAAAAACACAGCTACGAGAAAAAAAACAACATTGTAAAAAAAATGAAGCTCGGGTGTTATTTTATTTATTTTTCATTATCCCTAACATTAAACAATGCCTTTGCCTATTGTTTAGGAACCCTAAACTAGAAGACTAAAAACCAGATGGAGGTTCTTTGAGAGAACCTGTCCAATTCTTC
>Ga0209611_10000217_pt1 | contig 74399 bp, 115 predicted proteins | sample S1TSphgellanicum_3_FD_187693 | JGI IMG/M metagenome (GOLD analysis project Ga0209611, IMG submission 187693) | Host-associated microbial communities from peat moss isolated from Minnesota, USA - S1T2_Fc - Sphagnum magellanicum MG (SPAdes) (version 2) | ecosystem: Host-associated > Plants >...
TCTGGTGCTGATTTATCAATATTGTTATCTTCTCCTATTTCAGGCAACCTATTACAATATAACGGAACTAATTGGATTAATGTACCAAGTAGTACTTTTGGCACAGGTTCAGTAACTAATATAGCTACTGGTACTGGTCTAACTGGCGGTCCAATAACAAATACTGGTACTATTTCAATGGGTACATCTGGCGTAACTGCTGGTACTTATGGAGCTGGTACATCATTTCCTAGTATTACGGTTGATGCACTTGGTAGAATCACTGCTGCTACTACCGTAGCTCTTGGTTCTATTGCTAGTCAAAATGCAAATAATGTAAGTATTACAGGTGGTAATATTAATGGTGCTGTAGTTACTGGTTTAAGTAGTCCTGTTAATACAAGTGATGCTGCTACTAAGGGATATGTTGACAATGCAACCGCAGGCTTAACTGCTAAAGCTGCTGTTAGACTTGCTACCTCTGGAACAAATTTAGTTGGTACATATAATAATGGAACAAGTGGCGTAGGTGCAACTTTTACCCTTACGGGTACTGGTGCATTAACCATTGATGGTTCTGCTGTTCTTGTTGGGGATAGTATTTTAATAAAAGATCAAACCGCTGCTCTTCAAAACGGTATTTATACAGTTACTGTAGTTGGTACATCTGGCACAAGTGCGGTTCTAACTCGTAGAAGTGATTATAATAGTTCAAATAATGTTTTTGATGGTGCTTATGCAGTTATAGAAGAAGGTACTATTAATAAAGGTACTCTTTGGATAACCACTTTTACTGGGGATCAAACTTATACTATTGGTACTACTTCAATAAATTTTGTTGAATTATCAGTAGCAAACCAAACAGTCACTTTTACTGGTGATGTAACTGGTTCAGGTGCAGGAACTATACCAACTACATTAGCAACAGTAAATGCAAATGTTGGTACATTTGTTGTAATGTCAGTTAATGCTAAAGGATTAGTCACAGCAGCATCAAATTTAGTTGTTTCTGGTGATGTTAGTGGTACGTCTAGTGCAGGAAGTTTATCACTAACCTTAGGAACTTCCGGTGTTACTGCTGGTACTTTTGGAGATAATTTACATCCAGCTATTATTACAGTAAATGCTAAAGGAATTGTTACAAGTGCCTCAACTGGCACAACAACTTTAGGAACAGGTTCAGTAACTAATATAGCTACTGGTACTGGTTTAACTGGTGGTCCAATAACAAATACTGGCACTATTTCAATGGGTACATCTGGCGTTACACCAGGTACTTATATGCAAGTTACTGTTGATGCTTTAGGTAGAGTTACAAGTGCAAATACTCAAGGATATACTTGGGTTCAGATTTCAGGAACTACACAAGCTGGTACTACCAACACTGGGTACATTCCACAGAACACAGCACTAACTACATTTACATTACCTACTACTGCAAACGTAGGAGATACAATTCCTTTTGTAGGTAAAGGTACTGGTGGATGGAAAATTGCACAAAATGCAGGACAAACTATTCATTTTGGAACTAAAAACTCTACAACAGGTACTGCTGGTTCTCTAAGTTCCACAAACCAATATCATTGCGTAACTTTAGTCTGTGTTACTGCAAATACTGATTGGGTAGTTAGCAACTCTGTAGGAAATTTAATTATTATATAAATTTTATTTTGACTTTTATATGTTTTTTAGGTAATATTAAATATATAAGAAACATATAAAAGTCAATTAAAGCTAATGACTCTACAAAATAATAATGAAAATAGTTTAAGTGTTAATTCTGATGGGTTTTCTATTGGTGCAGGAACATCCACAAGAACACTTACTTTGTCTGGTGCAGATTTCCCCGTTTTATTAGCTTCTCCTTCATCTAATAATGTTTTACGATATAATGGAACAAATTGGGTTAATGGAAATACGCCTTTAAATATAACTTCTAATTTCACTTATATAAATGGAACTTTAGATTTAGGAACTTCTTTAACAGTTTCTACTAATCAATTCACCATTTTAGGAAATTCTAATTATGGATTACTCCATTTAGTGTCAAGTGGAACTAATCAAGAAGCAAGTGTTAGTTTTTGGTCTAATAATGTTGGTTCAAATGGTAGTGGAGCTTGGGATGTTGGAGCTAATGTGGTTCCTAGTTTATCTGGAACTGGAAATCTTAGTATTTTCAATTCTGGCTTGGGTGCTTTTTCATTAATTATTAATGCAAATAATAATTATATTTCCATAGGAAAACAAGGTTCTGCTTCTTATCCATTAGATGTAAACGGAACAATCAATACCTCTAGTATCTATTCTATAAATGGAACGGCAATACGATTAGAAAATTTAGCCAATGTTGTGACAGTTAATGAAACTATTGGTGATGAGTTAATGTTCAATGGAACAAATTGGATTAATTCACCAAATTTATCAACAAGCTCTTCAGGAACAAGTACTACATCATCAACCACATTTCAAAACAAAATTAATTATACAACTGGAAGTTTGCAGCCAGGAATTTATCAAATTGGATGGAGTTACATATATAGTTATTCAACAGTTGCGAGAAATTTTGCAGCACAAATATTAGCAAATTCTGGCACAGTCTATACCCATACATCATCGACAAATACTGGTGCTTTAGGTGCAGGTGCGGTAGGTAATTTGCCATCATCTGGCTTTGTTAATTATACATTAGCTTCTAGTGGTACGTTAAATGTACAATTAATGTATGCTGCAACAAATACTGGTGATACTGCAACGATTGCAAATGCTTATCTTGAAGTTATGAGGATACAATAAAATGCTAACTTACGAATTTAATTGGCTTAGCTTTCCTATAGATTTGGATAAATTAACAGCTTATATGATAGCAAATTGTACTAATTATAACAGTATGACTTGCAATGATTCTGGTTGTACAATTAACTTTAATACAGATTATTCTACTTCAGACATTACCATATTAACAAATTATTTAAATGGTTTGACTTCTGCTAATGAAGCTACTTCTATTGCGTTAAATAATATCACCAATGAAATTAATAATTATCGAGATGGTGTTTTATACAATGGTTTTACTTATACTGATGGTTTAGTGTACGACAGCGATTCGGTAAGTATGACAAATGTCACTGCTACATTGACAATAATTAATTCAGGTATAACGCTCCCATCTACTTTCACTTGGAGAACTGCTAATAATAGCAATCAACCTTATTCAAATTCTACATTTATTGCTTTTGCTGGAGCAATTTTTATGTGGGCAGAAGAAGTTTATGCAGCAAGCTGGACACATAAAGCTAATATTGCTGGATTATCCACAGCAGATGCTATTAACTCATATAATTATAAAGCTAATTGGCCAGCTAATAATTATAATTTATAATTTTTTTAACGTCTCTACTATAATTTTCTATTTTGTGATTAACTAATAAAGTATCTTTAAGATTAAATTTTTTTATTAGCGGTTTATAGAGGTGTTTAATTAAAAGATATAATATAAAAGGGAAAATTATTTTTCTAAATAATTGTATTTTTGATTCTTCTTCAACTGTTTTTTTCCAAATTATATAGGTTTTTCCAATAGATATAAAACCAAAAAAGTTTAGTGGAAGTAATGGCACTATATCATATTTTCTATTAATGTGAATTATTCTTTTTTCATTTATATCTAATTCTTGATGTGCTATAGAGCAGAATGAACCAAAATAAATTCCTTTAGACTTAGGTATTCTTAAATTTGCTATTTGTCCACAAGCTCCCCCCAAGCTATGACCAGTAAAAATTATTGATTTATCTTTATGTAAGTTTAGATAATCTAATATATCATTCCATACTAAATCTAAATGATTAGCTGCTCCAGCATGTATAATTAGGTTAGCCTCTTTCTTTTTTAATATATCAATATCATCTATAATATCAGAAATTTTATTATATTCCGTGCCTCTAAATGCAATATAGACATTATTACCTTGCGTACAACAAGTAATATGTGCATTATCCCTTCTAATAATAGAAATATTATCAAAATTATTTTTAATCAAATATCTTTGTTGTGTTTTAGGATAATAATAAGAAACCCTGCAAATTTGCACACAATTATATAAAAATTTTTTATCACAATCTATTTTACTAATTTTCTTTGTGAACATTCTTGAAATAAAATTTTCCATAATTACTTACCTAATCTATTTGAAATATTTACAGAAAAATATTGATAAATCAAAAGAATTGTGTTATATTAAAAGATGGGAAACTATTATGATAAGGAACAAAATATATGCCACCTAAAAAAACAAATATTAATACAGATTTAACTGATAAAGAAAAAATTGATCTATGGCTTAAAACAAATGAGGCATCTAAAATAGAAAAAAATGTACAAGGTGATGTTGTACATAAGAGATACCCATTAAGAAAAAAGAAAAAGCCACAAGTTGTAATAGAATAGGAAATATTTTAAATGAAAACTTGGTATAGGATCATCAAAAACGATTTAACTTTAATTCCTGATTGTCTTGAATATTATAATGAAGAATATATAGAAGGAAAAAAAGAGATAAAATTGTTTGGAAATATTGAAAAAGCAAGTTCTTCAATACCTCATATTGTAGAACATAGGTTTAGTCAATTACAAGATATTGAAGCTATTTTAGAATATCTTAATATTCAATATAGAAAAACTCGTAGCGATGTTTTTCAAAAATGGTTTGAAAATCAAAAATCAGCTAGATCATTGACTGCAAGAGAATGTGAAAAATATGTTGATAGTGATTCATATGTAAATGATATTGCTGAACTAATTAATGATGTTGCATTAATAAGAAATCTATATCTAAGTTTGATGAAAGGCATAGATGCAAAGTCATGGCAAATAGGAAATATTACTAGATTACGAGTAGCTGGCTTAGAGGATGCTAGCTTAAATTAAATTATTCTAAATATTGAGAAAAATCTCCAAGATAAGTTACTTTACCTTTTCCTGATTGCTTTAATCCTTTTTTAACAGATTCAAGAGCTTTTTTGTTTTTATATATCCATTGTTCTCTAAAAGGAATTTTCTTAGAAATTTTTAATTGTGATATAAGAAATTTGATAATTTTTTTCATAAATTTATTTACCCAAAAGCATCTAATGAACTTACCTTAACATGTCCTTCGTTTCCATTGGAACACACAAATCCATTATAAACAACTCGTGATAAAACTTTTTTATAGTAATTTTTATGTTCTTCATTTCTGGATATTAACCAAAGACAATCTTTACCATCCCTATATAATCCAGTTTTACTGAATTTATGAGTGACGCTATCCTCATTAAAATTCATACCCTTAAATACTGCCCTATCCGTTCCATTATTAGGATATGATAATAGCTGAGCATAGATTTCATCATTTTTTATATTGCTAATGTACCAAAGACCACCGTAAATGCACTTTACAATATCACTCATATTAAACATAATTTATTTCCTTAATTAATTAATTTTTTATGTTTTGTGTCATAAAAACGATAGCAATTTTTTCTTAATGCAAGATTTCCATTTTTATCATAAACTAAGACTAATTTATTGCCATCATTGACATCTTCTTCTTTGATGTAAAATTTATTTGATATTTTAATCATAAAAATTACCTAAATTTCTAAAATATTACCATTTATATTATAAATGTCAAGAGTTATCTTTTATCTATTAATTTTTTTATTCCCATTTTTTTATTAAAGCGTCTTTTACCACTTCTAAAGTTGGTGGTTGAATCGTTATAATTAAAAATTGGTAATCTTCAATAGCACTTCTGAATATTGGCTTAATATCAGAAAATTTTTTACCTTCAAATCCTGGTAAAAAATTCGTAGCACTTAATGCAAATTCATTGTTTAAAAACTGATGAACTGAAGCTATCAATTTTCTTCCTTTTGTAATGATTTTAGCTCCTTTGTTATCTTCAAATGTGTAGATAATAGGTAGAGGTATTCTCATCAATATTGATTGAATCACTTCAGATTTATAAAGCTTATCTTTGAGATTTGTGATAGGTTGATCAAAAATCAATCGTTCGTTTTTGATCATTTCATCAAGTTTAAAAACAGAAATATAGTCTTTACTACTTCTTACACGATTTATCTTTTCAGACATAAAAATTACCTAAATCTTATTTATTATAATATTAATATTACCATTTTTATTATAAATGTCAAGAGCTATCTTTTTTAATTTTGCATTTTCTATAAAAATATAGTACATTATTATAAAAGAATAATAAAGGAGAAATAAGTTGGAACTTTTTCATGTAACAGAAGATATTACGTTTAGTATCCCTTTCGACACTAATACTGTATCAGTTTCAGTTCAAAAGCCAAGAGATAAATTAGATGTAAAAAGTATCTACGTTTCAACTGGTGCATGTATTGAGATTTTTAAATCACAGATTCAAGCAACACCACAAGAAAATCTGCCTAAAGATTTCAAATTTAAAATTTTAGACAAAGCAACAAAGAATAAAATATTTGGAATTAAGAATTTTCCTAGATTTTTAAGCAATTTCGATAGTAGTGTTTTTGAAAGTGAATATGCTTATACGGATCCAACTAATTTTAAAACTATTCCCACTACTCCTTTTATTCCTTTAGAAGAAAAAATAAAAGATATTAATAAAGATGAAATAAAAGTTTTTATTATAAATGGCATGGGTACAGGATTAGGAGACGGTATCGTTGGACTTACTGCTTTAAATATTTTCTATAAAAGACTAGAAAAAAAATATAAAAGAATAACTATAGATATAGGTCAGCCTAGTATTATTGGAGATTCTAGTCATAAAGATTTATATAGTCAAGAATCCATTATCAATAATTTAAGTTATCTTCCCATAACCGTAGAAAAACTTTTAGAATATGATTTAGTTATGGATAATTCAGCAATGATTATTCGTGACAATTTTCCAAAAAACACCATGTTGGATTTCTTTTTGGAAAATTTGAGCATAGATAAAAATTCAGTACCATTAAAAGAAAAACAAAATTGGTTACAACTTAGTTCAAATGCTCTTGCTGCGTTAGAAATGCCTTTTAGGTTAGCAAGGCAAAATAGCTATTTGGATTATCGTAATAAAAATAAATTAATTCTACTCCATACTTCAGCGAGTAGTCCAATACGCTCTATCCCAAGAGATAAAATTAAGCATATTATAAAAAATATCATTGATACAGACAAGGATTACATAGTAATTACTTGGGAAAATTTGGATGATGTCATTAAAGAAATTAATGATTTGCTTGGTCCAAAAAAACATAGGCATATAAATTTTAATTTTTTAAACAGTAGTTTTGACAGATACGTTGCAGCAATAAGTAAAATTGATGCTTTAGTAACTATTGATACCAGTAGTTACCATATAGCCAACTCATTCAATAAACCATCTATTGTTTTGTTTTCTACTATAAATCCTGAATTAAGAATTTCTAATTACCCACTATGTAAAGCGATTGAAGTTAAAGCAGATAATACGTTAGATGGTATTCACGTTTCAGTGAGTGAAGAACATTTAGCAAAAAATAATAAAAATTGGGAAAATTTTAATATAAAGCAAATAGGAACAGAGCTTAAAACTTTATTGAAATTAAAAAACAAAGAAGAATGTCCTATTATTATATGTCCTACTTGCGATAGAGATTTATCAAATAATAGACCATCTGATAAACTTGGAAATAAGGAATTATTTTATTGTGATAGATGTCACTATGAATTTAGAAATAATAAAAATATAGATTTTTCTTATCATAACAATAATATAATTGAGAACGCTAAATTACAAAATTTAGATTTAAGACTTAAAGAAGTAGTCAAAGAAGAAAAATATAAAACAGTTATTGATTTTTTGCAAACTTTTAAAGGACATAACCTAAACCTACTTGATTATGGATGTGGAATTGGTGATTTAGTAAGAATTTCTACCAACTTAGGATATATCGCCTGTGGTTACGATACAGATAAAAATATAATAGAATTTGGAAAAAATTTCTATAATCTTCAAAATCAATTATTTTACACTGATAATACATTACTTGGAAAATATGATGTAATAACTTGTGTTGAAACATTAGAATTTAATGATTATCCAGTTGAAATAATTAAAAAATTATCAAGTCAATTAAAAGATGATGGTTTTTTGGTTTTAGTGACTAATAATTTAAATACGGCAGAACATAATTTAGGGATTAAAAATAGATTAATATATACAAATGAGATTGCTGCTTTTGTAGATAGACATAGTATAACCTCTCATAAAGAATTGGTAAGTACAGTATATGATTTGAGTCCACTTTATCAAAAATCTTCTGAAGTCAACAGTAATATTATAGAGCATTTAAGATACCCTATGCCAAATGTTACTGTAAATGTGAATGACCAGATTGTAACGATTGATGGAAATAATTTAAAAGCATTTACCCATGAATTTTATGCTCCCTTAGCAAAGGGAATTGAAAATGGTGGAAAATTTATAACCACTATTTTCCAAAAACATAAAGCAATATAGCTTGACAATCATTACATTTCGTGCTATTCTTTATTATAAACAAAAATAAAGAGTGTTTTTATGCGGAAACTTTTAGTAACTCGTGGTATTCCTGGTTCTGGGAAAAGTACTTGGGTTAAAAATCATAACCTTGAGGCTTGGACAATAAGTCCAGATTCTTTAAGATTGCTTTTTAGAAGCCCTGCATTTAATGAAAATGGGAAATTTTCTATAGATAGTGCAAATGATCGCAGAGTTTGGGAATTACTATACGAATTACTAGAAGAAAGAATGGAAAGAGGCGAATTTATTGTAATAGATGCCACTCATAAAACTAATGGCGATTTTGCTAAATATCAAAATTTAGCCAGTAAGTATCAATATCAAATAGCTTGCGTTGATTTTAGTGGTGTAGAATTAGAAACTTGTTTAATTCAGAATGCCAAAAGAGAACAATATAAGCAAGTTCCAGAAATTATTGTTACCTCTAATTATGATAAAATAGTTAAAAACAATCTACCAAAAAATATTTTAGCTATTGATCCTAATGATGATAAAACATTAGATAAATTCTTATCGCTTCCAAACGTAAATTTAGATAATATGAAAAAAATTCATATTATTGGTGATATTCAAGGATGCTATACCCCTCTTAAAGAATATTTTACTGAAGGATTAAAGGCAGATGAATATTACATTTTCACTGGCGATTATATTGACAGAGGTATTGAAAATGGTGAAACCTTAGAGTTTATAATGAAAGTAGCTCAAAATCGTAATGTTACTATGCTTATGGGAAACCATGAAAGGCATTTAGTTCATTGGGTTGCTGATATGAAATGCAAAAGTGATGAATTTAAAAACCATACTTTACCACAATTAATAGAAAAAAATATTACTAAAGAACAAGTAAAAAACTTTTTATTTAAACTTAGAGATGCGTTTGCTTTTAACTATTTTGGAAAAAACTATATTTGTACACATGGTGGTTTAACTTCTATACCTTCAAATGAGTTACAAAAATTTTCTTTGATTACATCAAAATCATTTTGGAATGGCGTAGGAACATATTCTGGCTTAGCAGATGCACAATTTTCAGAAAATACTAACCAATGGACGCAAATTCATGGTCATAGAAATACCCAAAATTTAAAAATACTAGCTTCGCAAAATAGTTATAATTTAGAAGGTGGTATAGAATTTGGTGGAGAATTGCGAATAGTAACTATTGATAATGCTGCCGTAACTCCTATTGAAATTCCTAATTTAGTCTATAAAAAATTAGAACAAAGAGTTAAATCAGAAAATAACAACATAATTGATCCTCTAAATGATTGTCTATGGTTCAATGAAGTGATACATTCTACTAAAATTTCAGAAAAACTATGGAATGAACTCAATAACCATAGTTTAATAAAAGTTAAAAAATTAACTGATACACCTCATATTTCAAGTTTTAGCTTTACTAGAAAAGCATTTTATGACAAATCTTGGGATGATATTAATGTAAAAGCTCGTGGATTGTTTATTAATGAAAAGCAAGAGATTTGCAGTAGGTCATATAATAAGTTTTTTAACTTAGATGAAAACGACAGTCATAAATTGGTAAATTTGGAAAAAATATTAAAATTTCCATTAACAGTAATGCTTAAAGAAAACGGATTTTTAGGGATAGTAGGATATGATAACATTACAGATAGCTTGTTTATTTCTAGTAAAAGTACAAATGATGGTTCTTTTGCTGAAAAATTTAGAGAGATTTTCAACGAAACGCTTGATAAAAGTCAGCAACAAACATTAAAAAGAGCTTTGAAAGATCAAAATGCTTCTGCTATATTTGAAGTAATCGATCCTAATTTTGATCCTCATATTATTGAATATTCTGAATCTAAGATAATCTTATTAGACATAGTATCCAGAACTGAAAATTTCCGTAAGGTAGACTATAAAACTTTGGTTTCTATAGCTAAAAAACTTAATTTAGAACATAAGAAACAGGTGTGCGTTTTTAGAGATTTTAAAAGTTTTAATGGTTGGTTAGCTAACCAATTATCTGATAACGAAAAAAGAATAGAAGGTTATGTAATTGAAGATGCGAATGGGTTTCATTTCAAGATAAAAATGCCTTATTATAATTTTTGGAAAGAAATGAGAAGCATTAAAGACAAAATCATTACTATGCGTGAAAAAGGGGTAGAAGTTAAAGTTTCTCAACGAAACCCTACAGATTTAGGCAATAAAGTAATTAGTTTTCTATTAACTCAAGATAAAGAATTCTTAAAAAACGATATAATTACCATTAGAAAAGAGTTTTATAAACTTTAATATTTGACTTGTACCAAATAAAAAGGTAATATTAAAGAATAAGGCTTGAAATTATTATTTTTAATTAACAAAAAGGCGGCTTACATGACGAAAAATATATTTAGTGATTTTGAAAAAACCTACAGCAAAAAACATCAAGTTGAGATGAGTATTCAGGAATACTTAGAAGGCTGTAAAAAAGATCCAAGTATGTACGCAAGTCCAGCAGAAAGACTTTTGAAGAGTATAGGAAATCCAGAAATAATCGATACAAGTAAAGATTTACGATTGAGCAGGATTTTTAGTAATAGAACTATTAAAGTATATCCAGCTTTCAAAGATTTTTTTGGAATTGAAGAAACTATTGAAAGTATTGTAGGATTTCTTCGTCATGCTGCTCAAGGGTTAGAAGAAAAAAGGCAAATTCTATATTTGCTTGGACCAGTAGGTTCAAGCAAAAGTACATTGGCTGAAAGAATCAAACAACTAATTGAAGAACACCCAATTTATGTACTTAAAACTAAAAATGAATTGAGTCCAATTTTTGAAAGCCCTCTTGGTTTGTTTAACAAACATAAATTTGGAGAACAATTAGAAAAAGAATATAAAATACCAAAAAGGTATATTACTGGTATTTGCAGCCCTTGGGCAACTAAACGCCTTGGGGAGTTTGAAGGAGATTTGTCACAGTTTTCAGTAGTGAAACTTTATCCAAGTCAGCTTGAACAAATTGCAGTAGTAAAAACTGAACCAGGAGATGATAATAACCAAGATATTAGTAGTTTGGTTGGTAAAGTAGATTTGAGAAAACTAGAAGAGCTTTCACAAAATGATTCAGACGCTTATAGCTATTCTGGTGCATTGTGCAGAGGTAATCAAGGAATACTTGAATTTGTTGAAATGTTCAAAGCTCCGCTTAAACTTTTGCATCCTTTGCTTACTGCCACACAAGAAGGAAACTATAAAGGCACTGAAAATATACCAGCAATTCCTTTTACCGGTATGATTCTAGCACATAGTAACGAAAGTGAATGGCAAAATTTTAAAAATAACAAAAACAATGAAGCATTTATTGATCGTATTTGTGTAGTCAAAGTTCCTTATTGTCTTCGTGTTGATGATGAAATTGAAATTTATAAAAAATATCTAAGTCATACAGATTTAAGTTCTCATCCTTGTGCACCACAAACTCTCGATATGCTTGCTAAATTCACAGTTCTAAGCCGCCTCAAAGAACCTGAAAATAGCAAGCTCCCTTTAAAAATGAGAGTCTATAATGGTGAAAACCTTAAAGAAGTTGAAGCAAGAGCTAAAAGCTATCAAGAGTATCGAGAAGCTGCTGGCGTAGATGAAGGTATGAGTGGTATTAGCACACGTTTTGCTTTCAAAGCGTTGAATAAAACTTTTAATTATGATACAGCAGAAGTTGCAGCGGATCCTGTGCATTTGATGAATGTACTAACTGATAGCATTAAGCAAGAACAATACCCAAGTGATTATGAAGAAAAATTAATTGGGTTGATTAAAGAAGAACTAGCTCCAGAATACACTAAATGGCTAGGTAAAGAAATTCAAAGAGCATATATTGAAGAATATCATGGTTATGCACAAAATGTTTTTGAAAAATATGTAGCTATGGCAGATGCTTGGAACCAAGAAAATGATTTCAAAGATTTTGATACTGGAAATATGCTTGATAAAGAAAAAGTCAATCAAGAGTTAGAAAAAATTGAAAAACCAGCAGGAATTGCAAACCCTAAAGATTTTAGACAAGAAATTGCTAGTTTTTGTCTAAGATACCAAAGTAAAAACGCAGGAAAATTACCTGTTTGGACTGGTTATGAAAAAATGAAAGAAGTTATAGAACATAAAATGTTTTCTACTATTGAAGATATTTTGCCAGTTATTAGTTTTGGTACTAAAAAAGATAAGAAAACAGAAAACGATCATGCTGGATTTGTCCAACGTATGACTGATATGGGTTATACAGAAAGACAAATTAGAAGACTTGTCGAATGGTATGTGCGTTCAAGAAATAGTAGATAGAATGAAAAAATAGAGAAGTTATATTGATTATAACTTCTCTAACCTTACAATTAAAATTTTTTGGTAATGTCCAATGACAACAACTACTATTATAGATTCAAGAAGCAGTCATAACAAAAGCAAAAATGCTAATAATAGAAAACGCTTTATTGATCGTGTTAAACAGCAAGTTAAAGAAAGTGTTAGTGATAGCATTAGAAAAGATAAGCTATCTGATTTAGCTAAAGGTGACAAAATAAAAATAAAAGTTAAAGATACTACAGAACCAAAATTTGGTCAAGATACTAATACTGGAAAAAATAATATAATATTACCTGGAAATAGAGATTTTAATAAAGGCGATAATATTCAAAGACCACAAAATGGCAAAGGCGGAAAACCTAAAAAGGGTGGTCAAGGAGAAGATTACGATGATGGCATAGAGTTTTTATTAACTAAAGAAGAATTCTATGATATTTTGTTTGAAGATTTAGAATTACCAGATCTTGTTAAAAAAGATATAGCAGGAACCACTGTATTTCAAACTGAAAGAAAAGGATTTACTACTAGTGGCAACCCAAGTAACTTAGATATTATTCGTTCTAGTAAAAACGCTATGGGAAGAAGAATAGCATTAGGAAGAATAGGAAAAACTAAACTTAAAGAATATCAGACAGAACTTTTTTCTTTGTTAGAAGAACCTGCCAAGAATAAATTAAGAATTTCAGAATTAGAAGAACTTATTAGGCGTGCAAAAGCAAAACAAGCTGCTATTCCTTATATTGATCCTTTAGACGTTAGATATAGAAAATTTGATAAAACTCCAAAACCAATTACTAATGCAGTAATGTTTTGCCTTATGGATGTCAGTGGAAGTATGGGCGAAACGGAAAAAGATATTGCAAAAAGATTTTTTCTACTTTTATACTTGTTCTTAACTAGAAAATATGATAAAGTAGAAGTAATATTTGTAAGACATACTACAGAGGCTCAAGAAGTTGATGAAAATAAATTTTTCTATGATAGACTCAGTGGAGGTACTGAAATAAGTTCTGGTTTAACGCTAATAAATGAAATTATTGATTCTAGGTTTGACATAAGCAAAACTAACATTTATGTAAGTCAAGCAAGTGATGGCGAAAATTGGGATGCAGATAATTATAATTGTTTTCAACTATTAAAAGATAAAATATTACCAAAAGTACAATATTATGCTTATATTGAAATTTTAGAAAATATGCCTGGTAGATTTTACAATTCAAATGATGATGCTTTGTGGGCAACTTATCAAAAATTAGTAAATCAATTTAATCATTTTAAAACTAGAAAAGTATATGATAAATCACAGATTTTTGATGTATTTAAAGAACTATTTGCTAAAAAATCTTTAACTTTAAAGTAAGATAAATGAAAAAAAATATAACAGACAATAATGAATGGACTTTTGAAAAACTTGATTTTTTTTCAAAAGAAATAGAAAAAATAGCAAGAGAAGAATTAGAACTTGATCCATATCCAATTCAAGCACAAATTATATCAGCAGATCAGATGATTGATTCTTATGCTTCTCACGCTCTCCCAGTTCATTATGAACATTGGAGTATTGGTAAAAAGCATATTATTGAATCAAATAATTATGAAAAAGGTAAAAGTGGGTTAGCTTTTGAAATTATTGCTAATACCAATCCTTCTATTGCCTATCTCATGGAAACAAATACTAATGTAGTTCAGGTATTAGTATTAGCACATTGTATGGGACATTCACAATATTTTAAGCATAATTATATGTATAAGCAATGGAGTCAAGCAGATTTTATCGTAGAATATATGAAATTTGCTAAAGATTATATTAAACAATGTGAGAATAAATATGGTTTAGAAGCAGTAGAAAAAACTTTAGATGCAGCTCACGCTTTGCAATATAATGGAATTGACAAATATAAAAGAACAAATAAAACTTCAAAACAATTAAAAGAACAAACCCTTGCTAGACAAAAATATAACCAAACGTCTTATAATAGCTTATGGGATAATATATTTTCTACTAAAAATAAGTTAGATAGTATTAAAACTCCTAACAAATTAAAAGAATTAAATGCACAATATAAATCTCAAATACTTCCAAGACCAGAAGAAAATTTATTGTATTTCTTAGAAAAAAATAGTCCAGTACTACAGACTTGGCAACGTGAAATATTAAGAATAGTAAGAAAAATAAGTCAATATTGGTGGCCAGCTATGTCAGACAAGGTTACTAATGAAGGGTTTGCTTGTTTTACGCATTATTACATTATGAATCGGTTATACGAAAAAGGATTTTTAACTGATGGTGAAATGATTGAATTCTTTAGCAATCATGCAAATGTAATTTTACAGACTTTTCCAGATTTTAGAACTGAAGATGAAAAGAAAAGAGATAGAGCAAGAGGTAAAGCGGAACCATATGCTTATAATGGAATAAATGTTTATGCTTTAGGGTTTGCAATGATGCAAGACGTTAAACGCATTTGTGAAAATCCAACTGAAGAAGATAAAAAATGGTTTCCTGATTTGATTGGGAAAAATTGGAAAGAAGTCATTATTCACGACATTGTACCAAATTATAGAGATGAAAGTTTTATTAGACAATTTTTAAGTCCTAAAGTAATTAGAGATTTTAAATTATTTGCTATTCAAAGCGATGAAGAAAATCCTAATTATTATGATGTTTTAGATATTCATAACCAAGAAGGATATAAAAATGTTAGAAAAATACTAGCAGATTCATATGATATTAATACTAAATTAGCAAATATTCAAGTAACGGATGTAGATTTTACTGGAGATAGAAAATTAACTTTAACTCATTATACAATAAATGATCAGCTATTAAATGATGATGTACTTAATGTTTTGCATTATGTAAAAGAACTTTGGGGATTTGACGTAACACTAAATACAGTAAATCGTCAAAATGAAACTTTAGAAAATTTTGATACAGAGAATTAAGGATTTTATATGCTTTATTTGCTTTTAGTCTTTTTAATGAGTTTTATGTTATGTAGTCTCATATTGCTTGGGATAGTCATATTTGTGAATAGAGCTATAAAAAAAGATTTGATATTAAAGAAAAAAATTTTTGAAGAACACGATTGCACAGCTCCCCATGTTTCAGAAAGTTATGTAGTAAAAGGCGGCATGAATGATCCTGTTTCTGGAATCAAAAAACGACCTGTACCTCCAAAAAAATTATTATAAAAATTTTTCTTGACTTATGAGTTTTATGTGCTAAGATTAAACTGTTAGTTCAAAAAATAGGAGTTTTTATGATATATTCAGGCGATTTGGAAATAGGAAAAAATGACAAAAAATGATTACAGTCACATTACTGAAGTGACAGGTGATCTTTTAATTTGTAAAAAAGGTCAGCTTACCCAACATTAAAAAAGTGGCTAAATAACTTTATATTTTTGTTAACGCTGACCTACCTGCTCTTACTAATGTAGGAGGAGTCATTATTATTGATGAAGTAGATTTAATTGCACCTAAACTTAAAGTGGCTTAAATGAACATTTGTACCCTTAGCTCAGCAGGATAGAGCATCAGCCTTCTAAGCTGAATGTCGTGGGTTCGACTCCCTCAGGGTACACCAACCTTACAAAAATTTTGATAGTGTTAATTTCAAATGCTTAATAGCTTAATTATGATTATTTATGAAGTTGGAAACTATACAATAATCTCTTAGCTATCACCATCATAAATACATGAAGTTTTTGTTACAATAGGATTAAGTATGGATTTTCTGGAAATCATTCAGCAACGGGGTTTTCTGCATCAGGTAACGGACGAAGCGACATTAAAACAGGCATTTACACAGCCTGTTACTGCCTATATTGGTTTTGACTGTACGGCTGCCAGCCTGCATGTCGGTAGTCTGATGCAGATTATGGTGCTTCGCTGGCTGCAAAAATGCGGACATCGCCCTATTGCCTTAATGGGAGGAGGCACGACCCGTATTGGGGATCCTTCAGGAAAGGATGAAACCCGCAAGCTCCTGAATGACGAAGATATTGCTACGAATATGGCAGGCATTAAAAAAGTATTCGGTAATTTCATCCAGTTTGAACAGCAGGGCGGTAACGCCCTTATGGTGGATAATAATGACTGGCTGAAAGACATTAACCTGATTAATTTTTTACGGGATTATGGCAGGCATTTTTCCGTCAACCGCATGTTATCCATGGATAGTGTGAAATTGCGGTTGGAACGTGAACAGAATCTCAGTTTCCTTGAATTTAACTATATGGTTATGCAGTCTTATGATTTTGTGGAGTTAAATCAGCGGTTTGATTGCCGTTTGCAGATTGGTGGCAGTGACCAGTGGGGTAATATTGTCAACGGGGTGGAGCTGCATCGCAAGGTAAATACTGGAAAGCCTGCCGTCTTTGGCTTAACCACTCCGCTGATTACCACCGCTTCGGGAGCGAAAATGGGCAAAACGGCGAGCGGTGCGGTGTGGTTGAATCCCGATTTCCTTTCCCCCTTTGATTACTGGCAATTCTGGCGAAATACGGAAGATGCGGATGTGGGTAGATTCCTGCGATTCTTTACCGAATTACCGCTCGACGAAATTAACAAGCTGGAAGCCTTGCAGGGTGCAGAAATTAACGAAGCCAAGAAAATACTGGCGAATGAAGCAACCAAACTGGCTCACGGGGAAGCAGCAGCACTTGCAGCCGCCGAAACGGCACGACGTACCTTTGAAGAGGGAACAGCGGGAGCGGATTTGAAAACTTATGAGGTGGAATCAGAGCGATTGGAGGCAGGTATTCCAGCCTCCCAACTGTTTCATGAAGCAGGGTTAAAGGAGAGCAAAGGAGAAGCAAAAAAACTGATTGAAGCAGGCGGAGCCAAAGTCAATGACGAAAAAATTACGGATGTCCGACTGCTAATTACTAACAAATATGTATTGCCTGAAGGCTATATTAAATTGACAGCAGGCAAAAAAAATCATTTATTGATAAAGGTTAAAAATTCAAATAAATATAATTCATAAGCTAATTCCGTTAGGGTAAAGAAATGAAGTTATTGGATTTATTTGAGTCAGTTAAAGAAGCTGTTTTATATCATGCAACAAATTTGGAATGTATTAGTAATATACTAACTTCAAATAGTTTAAGAGCAGATACTAATCATATTGAAAGTCTTATAAATCCAAGTTTAAAAAGCAACAAAATGATTTCTGGTGTCAGTCTTACTAGAGATAAAAAATTTGCTGATGAATGGGCAGACGTTATTCTTGTATTAGACTTAAATAAACTAAGACAAAATTATAAAATTAAGCAAGTTTCATATTTTAATGATGGTGAAACCGTTGACCGTACTGAAAGTGAAGAATTTATTATTGGTAATATCAATAACTTAGATCGTTATCTTGTTGATATATATTTTCCTAAGAGATTAGAAAAAAATTATACGAATATTGCATGGGTCGAAAAAAATATAAAACCATACCCAAAAGAATACGAAGGCTGGAAATCATTAGCTAACAATAAATTTTTTAAGAATAAAATTAATGAAAGTCTATTAGAATCAAAAAGTGCAAATCTTTATCATTCGACAGCTATAAGACATGCTATAAAAATAATTGAAGAAAATTATATAAAAGATGCAACACCGCATATAATTAATGATAAAACACAAAATGGCGTTTCCCTTACTAGAGATATAAACTTTGCAAAATTATGGAAAACTGATTATATTCGTGTTATATTCTGTTTTGATCAACAAAAATTATCTCAAAGATATAAAATATTACCTATTGATTATTTTAGCATAAATGACATAGATGAAGCAGGCAATGATGATATAATTGCTGATGAATTCAGAAGGAGAGACAAATATGCAGAAGCAGAAGAATTTGTAATTGGTGCTATATCGCCTGTAGATAAATATTTGAAAGCAATCTATATAACACAAGACTGTAAAAAATATCTAGAAGATGGTACTAGAAGTAGTAACCCTAGCGTAATTTTAAATCATCCAAAATTAAGAATTATTGACAATAAAATGGGTGTAAGAGTCAATGAAAGCAATAATCAATTAGAATTTCAAGAAAGAATGATAGCAGCTCAAGAATTAAAAGATAAAGTAATCGAAACTCGCCAAAAATTACAAATTGATGGAAATGGCTATATTACTTTATACCATGCAACTAGCGAAAAAAATGCTCAATCTATTATGAATAATGGAAAGTTTCATAGCCAATCTTTTTTTGCTCCATCAAAGGCTCAAACTTTACCTCATGCAAGGCCAAAACATGGTAAAGATACAATAACAATTTCAATAAAAGTAGATCCAAGAGATATTGAATTTAGTACAGGTACTGGTGAATTTTACTGTCCGCATGAACTTATCCGCAATGAATATGGCATTTGGGAAACAACTTCTCTATGAAAGTTAAAGAATTACTAGAACAATTAACTATCTTAAATGAAAATAACAGAGCAGATATTTACCATTCGACTCCTTATTATCATGCAATAAGCATTTTACAAACAAATATTATGCGAGCAGAAACCTCTCATAAAATTAATGGTAAAAAAGTTTATGGATGTTCTTTTACTAGAGATTTAAACTTTGCAAAAAATTGGGGGTTTAGAAGTAATTTGCCTATAATTTTTGATGTGGACTTTAACAAATTAAATCAAAATTATAAGATTACACCAATAAATTATTTTAATCAATCTATTCCAAATGATAAAGAATCTGCAATTTTAAGACAAGGTGCTGAAGCAGAAGCAGAAGAATTTGTAATTGGCAAAATATCTAATTTTAATAACTATTTAAAAGAAATTTTAATTACAAAATTAACTCATATAGCTTTACTTGATTTAAAAAACAACGGTGATGATATTGATGATAATAATATTTTAAGAGCCGATCTTTACACTATTTTAAATCATCCAAAATTAAGAATTATCAATTAAATCTTTATTTTTGATTAAAATTATGCTATAATAAAGCATATGAGTATTTTTCAAGATTTTATTAACAGTGTATTGCCATTTGCTAAAAATAAACCAAATGGTTGGAAAAATGTAAATTGTGTTGCTTGCATTCACCGAGGCGAAACCACGCCAGATCAAAAATTACGTTTAGGATTTCTCCACGAACCAAATGGTTCTGTTAGGATTTCATGTTTTAGATGTGCATTCTATGCTAATTGGTCTCCAGGAATGCTCATATCAAATAAGTTAAAACAACTTTTTTCTTGGCTTAACATAGATGAGGTCGAAGTTAAAAATTTAGAGTTAGGTTGTCTAAAGTTAAAAAATGATTATGACATTTATGAAGAAAATAGTTTTGATGATGAAGTAATAGATTTTAAAGTTATTCTTCCACCAAAAAGCAACTCTTTTACTTATTGGAGTAACCATACAAATATACCAAGTGAGTTTATTAACAGTTTGGAATATCTAATTAATAGAAATGAAAAGTTAATATATTGGTTTAATGATTGGAATTGGAGTCCAGAATTGCCAAATCACATTATAATGCCAATATATCATTACGGTCAATTAGTTGGTTATACTGCAAGAAATATTGATGTAAATTCTAACGCAAAATATTTACTTCATAAAACAGAAAAAACACTCTTTAATATTGATTTAGTAACACACCCTACTAGAAAAAAAATAATATTAGTTGAGGGTCCATTAGATGCTATTGCCATATCTGGCGTAGCAATATTAGGAAATACTATAACAAAACATCAGCAAGATATATTAAAAGGTTCAGATAAAGAAATTATAGTATTACCAGATAGAGATGCTGGTGGTCAAAAACTTATAGATTCTGCTATAAAAAATAATTGGAGTGTTAGTCTTCCAAATTATGATACAAGCTGTAAAGATGCTTTAGACTTGGTTAATAAGTATGGAAGGATAATGGCGATAAAAATGATATTTGACTCCGTCATATCAAATAGTATATTATTAGATATAGAGAGAAAAAAATGGTAAAAAATGAATAACGATCTAGAAAAACAGCATTTAATAATAGAGGCGTTACTCTCTAATAGTGAGCTTTATGGTAGATGCCAAAGCATTATAGAACCTATTTATTTTCATAAGCAATATCAAAAATCTGTTAAATTTATTAAAGAATTTACAGAAAAATACAAAGCTATGCCTACAGTAGAGCAACTTAAGGCGGAAACATCAACTGAATATGTTTTATTAGGTGAAATTAATAAAGAACATCAAAATTATTTTTTAGATGAAATTGAAATTTTTTGTAAGCAACAAGCATTAACCCAAGCTATATTAAAAGGTAGTGAACTTATTGAAAAAAACGATGGCGGTGCTATAGAAAAACTTATTAAAGATGCTTTATTGGTTGGTTTAACGAAAGAATTGGGAACAGATTATTTTGATAATCCAAAAGAGCGATTGTTAAATATGAAAAATTCTAATGGAAAGCTAAGTACAGGTTGGAAAACTTTAGATAAAGAATTATATAACGTAAATCGTAAAGAAATTTTAATATTTTGTGGCGGATCAGGTGCAGGTAAAAGTGTAGTATTGGCAAATATAGCTATTAACATGGCAGCACAAAATCTTAATTGTGTATATTTTACGCTTGAACTAAGTGAAGAATTAGTGAGTATGCGATTAGATTGTATGATTGCAGGCGTAAAAAGTGCAGATGTCTATAAAAAATTAGATGATGTTGATGCAAAAGTAAGAAAAACTGGAAAAATATCAGGAAATATTACTGTAAAAAGAATGCCATCAAACTCAAGAACTATTGATTTACGAGAATATTTGCATGAATATAAAATACAAAAAGGATTTAATCCAGATGTTATCATTGTAGATTATATTGACATTATGATGCCTAACGATAAAAGAATATCCCCAAATGATTTATTTGTCAAAGATAAGTACGTTACAGAAGAATTAAGAGCATTAGCTATTGAGTATAATGCTTTCTTACCAACCGCCTCACAATTAGGTCGTAGTAGCGTAGATAGCTCAGATTTCAATCATGCACATATCGCTGGGGGTATATCAAAAATTAATACTGCGGATAATGTAATAGGTATTTTTAATAGTGCAAGAAGCAGGGATAGAAGTGAAATTGAATTCCAACTTATGAAAACTAGAAATAGTGGTGGATTAGATAAGAAAATAACTTTGCATTATGACATAGAAACCTTAAGAATAACTGATTTAGACGAAACAGCAAATTCAGTTTCTTCACAAAGCAATAGCGTTTTAGACAAAATTCATAATAGAGCAGTTATAGATCAACCAGCAGATATGAAAGAAAATTCTTCTAATGGAAGTTCACCAGAAAATAGAAGTGCAGCTTTACAAGCATTATTAGCAAAAACTAAAAGATAATTTTTATAAATAATCTTTATGAAAGTTAAAGAATTATTACATAAATTTAATATCTTAAATGAAAATGGTAGTAGAGCTTATAATGCTTTACATTTTGTAACAGATTTTTCAAAAATAGAATCTAAATTAATAAAAAATCCTGATGAATATAAAAGCATTTCAAAACTTCCAGTTGAAAGCGAGGCATTTCAAAAACTTAATAGAGATGAATATAAGCAATGGATAAAAGATGATGGTACTTTAACGCCTTTGGGAAAAAAGAATATTACTAATTGGATTGAAGAATATAATTCTAAATTACTTAAAGATACAGAACAAACTCAAAAGACTCAATTTATCAATAAAATTTTTAACCAATATGAAAAACAAATAAAAAATTTTCATAAAGAACAAAATATTGATTTTACACCATTACCTGAAAAAGATTTTGTGGGTGGAAAACCAATATACAAATCTACTAAATATTTCCGTGGGCAAAAACCTTCTGAATATCGTTTGATAATGGTTGGGGATGAGCCAGCTCTTGCCAGAAAAGCAGATCATTGGGGGGCTTTTACTTCAAATATAAAAAGTGTTGAAGACGCCGTTAATTCTGGAAAATATACAAAAGAGGAAGCTGAAGAATTACAATTACAAGACCCATTTGGAAGAATAGGATCAAAATTACATAACTGGAATTTAGTTGGCAGTGACAACACAAGTAAAAAAGTACAAATAGGCTATGTAAAATTAGCTGATATTTTAAAAAATAAATAAGATATATAAAAGTTAAAGAATTATTACATATTGCTTAATGCTTTTTCAATTTTAATTTTTCTATCTTTCATTATTTTAGGAAATTTGCCTCCTAATTTTGCTTCTTGTTCATTATAATCTTGAAGTAAATCTATTAATTGCTTTTTATTTAATCTTGTAGGATTATTTTTTGCTTCTTCAGATTGATATGATTCTTCCTCTTTCATTCGCTGATACTCAGAAAAAGCAGAACATGAAGAATTAACTCCTATTCCACTTATCTTATCAATTTCCCAATCATGAGAATATTTGTTCAAATATACATCTATTGCCTTAGATGCTTCTTCAGCAGTGTTAAAAACTCCAAGGATTTCTATAGTTCCTTTTTCATTTTCATGCCTATAATCAGCATCAATGCCCCAATAAGTTACAACAAACATATAAATCTCCTAAATTTTGTAATTTCACAGTAATATATTTATATGCGAAAGTCAACTAAAAAGTTTTGTTTCAATTTTTGCAATATATATCTTGGCTTTTACATATTCAGTCAAGGTTGGTTTTCTTGGTTTATTTTTAAGTGTAAATTTGCAAGATTTTAAACTTTTATTGCCTTTACTGTGATTACAGCTTTTACATGATGCTACACAATTATCCCAATTACTTTTGCCTCCTTGACTAGAAGGTATTACATGATCAACTGTTAAATCCTTTTCAGAACCGCAATATTGGCAAATAAAAAAATCTCTTATTAGGATATTTTTTCTAGTAAAACTTACTTGTGCTTTAAAAACACTTTTAACAAAATTGGTTAATTTTATTACTTTTGGAATATTAAATGATTTGTTACCTTCAAAATTTTGAACAAACACATCAGATTTTTCAACAATTTCTGCACGTTCTTTTAGTAATAGATTAAAAGCTCTTTGCCATTTTATTAATGAAATGGGACTATAGTCGCTATTTAAAACTATTACTTGACGTGTTGTCATTGCAAATCTCAACAATATAATTATATAAATTCAATTATATCAGAATTTATATGCTTAATCAAGAGATAATTAAACTTTTTTTACAAATTCAAGAAGTTGATGTTTAACAGTTAACGCATTGGTTTTAGCTTCATTAAAACGGGTTTCTAGTAAAGCGTCTCTAGATGTATCATTTTTTACTTGTCTACTAAAACTTACTGCATCACTATAATGTTTTTTGTATTTGTCTTCAAACTCAAGTATTTGCCTTATTTGTGGAGAATAAAAACTATGTCCACCATTTAGCATTTTGGTTATTGCGTTTGCACCTTCAGAAAGATGTAATCCTTCTACAATTTTTTGTCCACTAACTTGATCTGCAATAGTGTATCTTGTTTTTCCTGCTTGATTTGCTAAAGGAAATACTGCATACTTTACACTTTGCATAGCAGTTGGAAACCCAGAATAATTTTGTTGTTGTGGTGCTTGAGGTTGAGCAGCATATGTTTCGTAAAGATTTTGAGAGTTTGCCGTAGGAGCATGATAATAAACTTCATTTATCATATTTGATGATGCTGACATATTGGATGCCATACTTCTAGCAATATCTTGGATACAAGCATCAAACCCTGTTAATGCTTTCTTGATGTCTTTTCTTGCATCCGCATCAACTTGATATTGCTTAAAGTCTAAATTAGTATTAAATGATTCATTAATTTCCATGATTGACGTAACTCCTTGTATTTTACTTTACTTTATTTATAGCTCTTAATTTCTCATAGCTTGTATTAATTTTATATCTACTATTGGATCTAACACTACAATTTCTCCATTACTATCTTGCATAAAATTTCTAGCTCCTAAATCAACACTTAAATCATCTGGATCAAAATTAAGTAAAAATTCAAACATTTCAGTTAATATGCTATCTGGATATGTTTCAATAAATTTGTTATATAAATCTATTTTTGCATAACCCTTATATCCCCAATAAGCATTACTATGAAATTTATTCCAAATATCTATTTCTCTATTAACAATTTTTTTATTATTTGCATCTAATTTATATAATTTAGGAAGTTTTAAAACATAAACAACAAAATCTCGTACTTTAATTTTAGAATGTCCTAAGGCTTCCAAAGTGTCAACATGATCTCCTAATCGTAAACCCATATAACCAGTTAGCCAATCTTGTTTAAATCTATCTCTAGTAAACATAGTTACAGTTCCATCACCATTATCAAGAACTAAGCTAGTCATTCCTTTTCCCAATTTTGGTAAATTTTTATATATTTCTGGAAGACTTTTATAATGAACAGCACAAGGAACTGCTTCGTTAATTTTAATTATTGATTTTTCTATTAGAGATTCCATCATCTGATGAAGACTCATTTCGCTTTCTTGAATACCAACTGCACCAAAACCATTTAGTTCTGCGTGTTTTTGCATCAATGCTATAGGAGTCATATTTAAAGTATCTTGAATGACTTTAGAAGTAACTGGATCAATAAGTCCTAACATCATTCTTCTTTGCCAAGCATTAAGCTCACATATTAAATTTTTGCTTGGGTTTCCAGATTTCATTTCATGAATATTTTTTACTGCTTCTAACACTTCTGGATCATCAACCCCATTAGTAGTATTATAAATTTCATGAACTTTTTCATTATCTTCTTGATTAACAGCATTTGTTAAATTTACAAGTTCGGATAAATCAAGTTTTTCTAAAAAATCATGAACCAATTCATCAGAAATATCTAATATATCTTTAAGTTTTTCGTTAATATCGTTTTCCATTATAAACCTTTTTTATACCTATTTATGTTTATTTTCAATTTGTAATTTTGGATTAATGCTATAAAAATCTTTCTTACGCATTATTGTTTTGGTAACTAAATCCCATTCTTTAGTTCTATCGTTCCATTTTAATACAAAAGGGATATTTAGTAAGGTTGAAATATCACTAAAAACAGCCTCAAAATCATTTGGTGCATAAGATAATTGCTTAGCATATTTTTTATATGCTCCCACAAATATTTTTGTCAATTCTTTATAAGTTATAGGACTTATGTTTCGTGGATCAAAAATTCTTTCTTTAAAATGATTAGAAAAAATCACATCAATATTTGCTTTATGAAATAAATTATCAATTTCTTTCTCAAGGATTTTTAATGATTGAATATTGATGGAATCTTTACTTAAAACATATTCATTAATTATTTCTTCTGATTCTCTCATATTTTTGGTAATAACTCCAGTTTTTAAAAACTTAAAAAAAGAATTACCTCTTAATTCATCATGATTACTTAACTTTTTATCATTCAAAAATAAAACTGCATCAGGAATTTCTCCATTTTTTTCTAATGATTTATAAAATAATGAAACTCCTCTAGCTATAATGTTTGTTCCGTTTCCATCTGCATAAAACTCACCTCCTTGATTACCATATTCATAACCAAGCCTTACCCAACCATGTTCATAAAAATCTTCTATAACAGTATCACTATATTCTTTTCTTTGATAATTTTCTTTTTCATTTCCACATATTTTTATAAAGTCATCATTTGACACATAATCAAAAAGATATTCTGTGTGATGAAGACCTTCAGGTATTAAATGTAATTTTCTATTAACGGAATCGTACCATGCTTTATAAGTGTCAATTCCATTAATTACACTTTCATTTACTGATTCTTTTTGATATACTTTTTGAACATTATCATCTAAAATTTTAATAGTTCCATTTGCAATTTCTTGTCTAAAATTTATTTTTATGTTTGGATCAAACTGTCCTATCCAAATGTTTGGAATATCTTTTAACGAATATTTCCTACTCCAAGGTGATAATCTTATTGCTACTTCATAATCCTTATCACCATTCTGCATTGCTGCAAATGCTCTTGACCTGCCATCATGCCTATCAACAAAGCCAGTAGGTACATCTATATCTAAAAAAGGATGTATAGTTATTTTGCTATTATCAATATCTTTTTGGTACTGTTCTTTTGATAATGCCTTATCTTTAACCATATTCAGACTTATGCTATGCTCTTTATAGCTTGTGGTTAAATCTAAAAACATTTTAGGAGGCATTGTAATGATAATAGTTGCTTTTTCATCCAAAGCATTTCTTTTTTGTTTTTGACTTAGGTTATATTCTAGTAACTCAATAACTTTCATTTTATAAATCCTTCAATAAAAGCACTAGCTTTTTCACTTTTTAATTTATTAAGTAATTTATAAGCAAATAGTTCTGCAAACCATTCTAAATAATCAGTTTTTGAATATTTAGTTGGAAAAAACCCTAAATCTGAACTAGATTCTATAAATCTAGATAATTCTTCTCCATTATGAAAAAGACCCTGATTAAGGAAGTTTTCTGGGTTAGATACTAAAGTTAATTGATTATTTTCATCTTGTGAAACTAATATCATTTTAGATGGATTTTTACTTATCACAACAAATGGAGAAGCTGCTTTATATTTTTTTACCATACCTTGATAAGTTATAATATCACCTACTTTGATATTTTCTAAATTATTCAAAGAACTATCGCAATTTATTTTTATAGAATTTACAAGTTGATTAAATTTTTTTTTAATTTTTTGTCTAGCTTCTTCATTTAGAAACTCATAAAAAAACTTATGACCATATTCATGAATTAAAGTTTGTACAGCATTTGGGATTGCTTTAGCGTTATTGTCTATTTGAATATGTTTAGAATTAGGATAATAACGACCAATAGCATTCCCGCTAATGGGAGAAACTAATATTTTTGTTTTAGTTAAATATCCTAAGTTATTATTGATTAATATATCATTTGCTTCTCTAATTAGATTAGATATTTCTTCTATTTTATTAGCTTTAATATTATCTGGAAATATAATCTCAGATTCTCCTACTTTTTCAAACTTTTCAATAGTTTCGTCAAAGTTAATTCCTGATATTTTAAAAACTACTGATGGAGGCAATTTATCTTTTATCACCAATTCTTTAGATAGATTTTTAATATTATTGAACTTTTCAATTTTTATTAAACCTATTTTTATAAAATATGATTCGCTGTTTTCTAAATTTTCTTTAAAAGTTTCTAAATTGCCTGCTGATTCTAATATATATGGGTTAATTATTGGTAAAATTACTCCATTATGCAATGGTATAAATTTGTTAGCATGAGTAGAATTCCATTCTTTTAATTTATTAGAAGATATTTTTATCAATATTAAATTGGTTGATTGTGCAATTGGTTTTTTATCTAGAGATATTATAGATGTTATATTATTTCTAACATGTAAAGAAACTGCAAAATCTCCGCCTTTATAAAGTCTATATGTAAAAGAAGCTGCTTCTAATAGTTCAATAACTTTCATAAATTAAACCTTTAACCATATTCTATCAATAGTACCAATAGGTCGTGGGTTAAACACTATATATTGGAAACGTAACCAGACATAGTTACCATCAAAATTGTATATATCCATGCCTGTATAATTATTATATTGAATGTTATCAGTATTTGTTGTTGGATCTATTGGAATATTAAACCAACCACCATTGCTAGTATCAGGATTTTCTTCTAATGAACCTTGCACATAAAAAGTTCCACTAAAATTAGTAGTTTTAATACTAAAAGTTTGTAAAGCGGTGTGAATATCCTTAAATGCACTTCCAGGAAATCTACTTGTTACAAATGTCACACTTAACGGCGGATTGATATTATTGAAGTTTATCGCAGTCCAATCTTTTGGTAAAATTAGTTTGCTGGGAGCAAATTTTGGAAAAGGTGCATCTAATAATTCAATTTTACCAGTTACTTCTTGATCTAAAGTAGTATAAAATAAACTTTCTGTACCATCATCATTATTGACTAAAGTAATACAATATTGAAAAAACCCCGCACTCCAATCTTCAATATCGCCAGGTGTCAATTTTAAAGTATAAATTCCGTTTTGTTCATCTGTGTTGACCAAAAATCTCGTAAGCATTAATTCATCATTGTATGGATTAACCACTATACATCTAACACTTTGCCCTAATATCTTTACAGGTAGCCTATCAGAATCTTTTAGAATAAATTCTATATTGTTATTGACGTTACGAAATATTTTTATATCTTTATGATACATAGGATCGTTCCATTTTTGACCTACAAAGAGACATGCCTCAACTTGAATTTGGTCTTGATATAATACAGCTTTTGTTGGCATGATTTTTTTCTAATAAATAAAATATTATACATTAACATATATTTATATTTTAAGCATGTCACAAGACTTAACATTTTTAAAAGAACATTTTCCATTTCTGACAGTATTTAATTATGCTAATACAGAATATGTAGGAGTTGTACAGAATTCAAGCAAATCTGTCACTAGCGTTTATATTTTTAACAGAATTGTCTTAGATGAACAAAAAAAGAAATTTCTTGATCTTGCCAATATATGGTGGAATGAAAGCAATAGGAAAATACCTATCAATTTGTTTTTTAAATCAGATTTTGATGAATTTTCATGTTTTGTTCTTACTTTTATTACAAAAGAGATGGAAATAGTTAGTGGGCATACGGTTAGTATCCAAAATCTAAATAGTAAAAGAATCAAAAGAAAACGAACAGAATTACATATTTTAAAATAAATATAGTTAAATAATTAGTAAGTAAAAATATGAAATACATTGAAATTTTAACAAATAATCTATCTAAAATACAAGAAGCTAGAGTACCAGGACTTCCTTATAAAGAAGAACCAGTAAGTAAGACTAATCCAGTTATTGATAGAGTTATTCTTACTTTAGAAGCCAAAGATAGCGAATTGATGACTAAAATTGCTTTAAAATATAAAAAATTAGATAATATTCAAAAAGCAATAGATAAACGCCGTAATGAAATGAACACAAAAGTTAAAGAAAAAATGTCTGAATTGTTTGATGCAGAAGATGTATGGAGAACAAGAGTAATTGAAACTATAAGTGCAACTATGACTTTAGCAAAACGTAGCGAAGGAACTGCTGCTAAACCAGAAGAACATATCGTAGTAGTAGATTATGAAAAAGTATCAAAAGAACTTTTAAGTTTGATGGAAGGTGAGCTTTTAAAAGCAGGTGCTTCTATATTACTTAAATATACTAAATTTGAAACTTTACCAGCAATACCCGCACAAGAACCAAAAAGTCCTAGTCTTTTAGTGAAGCCAAAAACTAATAAAGCACAAGATGCTGTGAGAGCAGAAAGCATAAACGAATCTATTAATTGGAAAAGCATTAAAGAATGGTTGCATAGTTATTATGAATCATTCTTGCAATGGGGATTGAATTACGATAAAAAACTTAATAAAATCAAAGAACAATTATCTTAGTTTTTCTGCAAGTAAATTTAGCTTAGTTACTATTAATAAAGAATATGCAAAAGCATGAGAACGCTTAAAAGCATAACCTTTATTGTCTTTCTCCCATACTTCCTTTTCAATATCTTTCCATGTCTTATCAGCTAAATATGCTTTTCCAGGTCTAATGATTGCTAACAACATTGCTAATTGTTCTATAGACTTAGGATTTAATTTTTTAACTAAGTGATAGTGATTACTAATATGCGGAAGTTTTTTAACTATTTCTTTATCCAATAGCATTTCCCAATTTGGTTCTCTCTTTGATAATTTTTCTATTTGTTCATTTGAAGAAAAATTACTATATGCACTATTATTTAAAACGTCTATCTTGATATAACCTAAGTTTTCTGCTTCATTAAAATCTATACTGCTCCAACCAGTTACTGGATCAATAGGAATATCTTGAACATATATTCCACTATTATGCGGAATAATCTCTTTGCTTTTTATTTTACTAGCAGGAACATGACTAAAAATAGATAAAACATGCTTTCTATCTAACACGTCAATGTCAATATCTCCATAATCATTTGGATTATTCATTTATTTTTTTCTCTAATCGTTGAATTCTGCTTAAAAGATTTTCTGAAAATCTATCATCTGTAGTAGTTCTTTCTTCTAATTTTTTATGTTTCATCAAATTATTAACTTGCGAGCGTAAATTAGTAATTTCTCTTTCTTGGTTTTTAATTTTATTTTCTAATATCATATTAGATTCAATTAATTGCTTCAAGTATAGCTTTGTGTTTATAACAAAATTTTCACTAGCGACTTTTAATGTAATATCTCCTTGTAACACTTCTACTAAGTGTTGACCAGATTTTAAATTATTCAATCCAATAGTATTAATTTTATACTCTTTATTAGGTGCAGAATTGCTATAGATTGCACCAATTATTTCATTTTCCATTCTACATATCCATTTCTTTAAGAAGTTCTTTACATTCTGCTATTTCTGTTTTACATTTATTAAATCGCAAAGACCATGCAGAATTATCTAATAAGTTTCCTAATAGCTTATATTGACTTGAATCAAATCTATTTAATAAAGTTTCACTTTTTTGGCTAGTAAAGAATAACCAAGGGCTAATTCTACCATTTCTCAAATTATCAATTACCCAAGTAGTAACTGAATCTTTATAAAAATCTTGCAATTCGATATTTTTTATTTCGCAATATTCTGACATAAATTCTATCGTTCTAACCACTGCAATAACAGGATCCTCTTTAATCAAATATATTTTTAAAAAAGTTTCATATACAGATTTTTTTGACCAATCTTTGATTTTAAAGTTACCTAATACTAAATATTCGATATAGCTATCGCAATCAAATATAAGCTGTTCATTTAGCCATTTACCAAAACTAAGGAAATCACAGTATAATTGACTGTTAATAAAATGTTCAAAACTTATTTCTCTATCATTAGTAAGTTTATAAAAAAGTTGATAAGTACGAAATCCCATTACACTATGCTCATTATCTTTGTCTTGCCATCTCATTTTTTTAACACAAGAATGAGCTATTATACTAGATTCTCTTAAGAATTCTTTGTTACAGAATGAACAAAAATGCTGAGATTTCTTATTTGCTTTTGGCATTTTTAAACTGCTCAACTAAAACTTTAATTTCTTTATCTGATAAGGCATAATCTTTAGCAAGTTTTACAAAAGATTCTTCAGAGGTAATCTTTATGAAAACTTTAAATTCTAAGTCATTCATGTTTGGATTTACAATTTTGACAAAATCATATAATTTTTCATTAAAAAGTTTTTTACTTACTGGTATCCACTCATGATATATCTTTTTTCCCAAGCCAACAATAGCCATAAGTCTATGCTGTAAGTCTGGAAATTTAGTAAGTGTCCAAAAATCTTGATTTACTATCTCATTAATCATAGTTAAGTAATACTCATGTAATCCGTTTTGATTAGATGCACTGCTTAAAAACCGCATTAAAACTAACGGAACATATTTTTTTTGCTGTTCTGGTAACAAATTGTCATAATAAAATCTTTCACGCATATCAATAGCTGTTAGACATTTAGTTAAGTCTAATTTTTCTTTATTGAGAGCTTTATCTACTAAATTATTTTTCATATATTTCTATCGTAACATAATTATTGATTTTTTTCAAATTTAATAAATACTATTAGATTTTATATTTAAGGAGTACATCGTGGGAAAACCTATTAATCCAAGAAACTTTGGTCAAACTGGAATTCAAATTAATTTTTGGAACGGTTCATCTGTTATTACTGGCTATATAGTAAAACAAACTGGAACCAATCGTTATAATGTTTCTAACGACAATGGAACAGTTACTGATACTGTATATTTGCAATTAGCAGCTCCTAGTGCTGCTGGACAAGGTCAAATACCCTTAGCTTTATTTGGTGGTGGAACAGCATATGCAAGTGTTGTACTAACAAATTTAGTAAGAACATTTGAAGACTATGAATTGGCTTGGTCACTTGGTGGAAGTCCTGTTGATGCAAACCATTGTACGATTACTCAAAACTCTTAAAATTTTCCTTTATTGTATTTTTGTTAAAAATGCCATCATTAAATTGGTGGCATTTTTTTTATATAAAACTTTCTAAATTAAACTTACCTAGTTTTTTTTGTTGAGGTTCATTAATTATAAAAATGCAATCTGGAGAAGCATTATTATTAATTGGAACTAATAAAAAGTTTTGGGGATTTATTTTTGGAACTGTCCAATAAACTTCAGTATATACGTTTTTTGGTGTAATTGGCATAAATTTTTGCATTATACCTTTTATAGGATTATAAGTTAGTGCACAAAAATTTCTAGTATTTATTTCATGAACTTGTACAAGTTCTACATCACCTGTTTCAGGATCTCCTAGCAAGATACTCCATTCACATGGTATTTTTATAGAATAATTACCTATGCTAAATTCTATAGCAGCATCATTAAAAGTTTCTGTCATTACTAGCGGTCTAAAAAAATAATCAGGATTGTTTTTATCGCTAAAATCAAAAACGCTAAAATGAACGCTATCATTTAATACGGATCTAACTTGATTTAAATCAAAAATAGTATTTTCATTTGTTAATATGTACATTATTAATTACTTTTAATTAAAATTTTATCATTGTTATATATTAACATAAGATAAAAGTTAAGTCAAAATTAATGTTTAATAATATTCATGTGTTTTTCTATTATATGTTGAATTAAAATCATTTGTTCGTGGCTTAAAGTGGCAATTACATCAATAAGTGGTTTTGATATTTCATAACTTTCTTTAGTTACTTCCGTAAAAACCAAAGCCATATATTCTTTTTCGTTATGTGGCAATGAAGTATAAAAATAAGTACAAAAATCCAAGAACGCAAGCTGTTCAGGAGAAAACTGTTTAACAGAATCTTTTAAATTTTCTTTTATGTCTATTTTCTTTTTAAACCAGCTCATCAGTTTCCTCATTAAAATTTTTTTCAATATCATTTTTTAATTTATAATAGTCTTTAATTATAAATTCGTAATCTGAAAAATTTATGCTATAACAATAATTTTCCAAAAATGTTAATTTTAAATAGTTAAATATTTTCATATTTTTACAAGAAATATATAGTAAATTTTCTTTTTGAAATGCTTTATAATCTTTATCATTAAAATTATTTTTGAGATAATCTAAATTATAATAATATTTTATTGGGTTTATTAACTTATTATTAACTTTTACTAAGATAGGATATTCCTCTAAAATTTCTAATGACTTAAAAAGATCTGTCTCATTGAAAATATCTCTAAAAATATTATTTTCATGTTCAATTTTATTTAAAATCCTTACTAAAGATCTTCCTAAACACAATTTAACAAACAATTCTAATAGTTCTTGCTTTTGAGTAATAGAAAATCTATCGTTTAAAAATACTAATTCTCTTGTTTCAAAAAGAATTTTTGTTCCATTTACCATTAAATTAACTAAAAATCCTAAATTATCTGAAGTTCCACATATTTCTTTTGTTTTTTTATCACGCACCGCATAATAATTTGTAAGACAGATTAGTCTCTTTTCATTTAATTTAATATGTGGAATAAATTTGCTCATGTTTTCTACTATAAAATAAAATTTTAATCATGTCAAGGAAAAAAATTTATTGACAATAAATTTATATTTGATATGATTATCAAATAAACAAAGGAGTTTTAATGATAGCCGTACATGTTAAAAACCATTTAGATCAAAACAGTGAATGGGAATTTTTTGGTGTTTTTACAGATGCAAAAGCAGCATGTTTAGAAACAACCAAATTAAAAAGTTATTTTGAACCTATAATATGGAATGGGGAAGACATTAGTACCTATGAACCAAAATTTAAATTTTCTGCTTGTAATATTGATGAATCAAGGATGAAAAAAATAATTAGTACTATTTAAGAAAATTCATTAGTATCAATTTTATTGATACTAAATGGGAATTTTTGTTCTTTGTAGAACTTTTTTCTTTCTGTTAAATGCTTTTTACTATATTTAGTGGTACTACAAAAATCATAAATTATAGCAAAATCTTTATCAGATGCACGCCTTAGACTTCTACCTATACTTTGTATAACCTTTACAAAACTTTTTCCAGCTTCTAAAAAGACAAGATTGTAAATTCTTGGGATATTAATACCCGTGGAAGCTACACCAAAAGTTGCAATTATTATTTTATTGTTTTCAGTAGCAATTTTATCATATTCTTCTTTTCTATCATCAACTTTAACAGCTCCGCTAATAAAAATACTATCCTTAATAATACTTTCAAGATACTTTCCAGTCTTGATATTCTGCACTAATACTAACGTATTTCCGTCTTCACTTATAACATTAACAAATTTTGCTAAAACATTTAATCTTGTTTTATCACTAGTTAAAAAAGCAGTTTCTTCTTGGTAAGTTCTAAAAGTTGCTGAACTTTCTAATTGCATAATTTGAATTTCACAATTACTTAACACGCCAATCGCTTGTAAATCGCTGGCTGTAATTTTATTAATTACGTTACCTATACATGCAGAAATGGCTATTTTAAGATGTTCTTCTTTAGGTAAAGTTCCAGTTAATCCCCATCTAATAGGAACATTTCTAAAAGCTCTGGTTAATAAATTAGTTAGACAAGCCGCAGAACTATTATGTGCCTCATCTACAATTACAGCAACTACATCATCTACCATATCATCTATAGTATAATCACAATTTTCTAATTTTGATTTTTTTTGTAGCATTTCAAGACTTTGCCAAGTACAAATAGTATGCTGCTTTCTAAGGTCTTTTTGATCTCCAAAATAAACACCTACATCTATGCCAAGTAGTAAAAAGTCTTCATGTGTTTGTTTAACTAATTGTTTATTAGGAACAATTAGTATTGTTTTGCCAAGATGTTCTACTTGTTTGCATAACGTAGCAGATAAAATAGTTTTACCAGCAGAAGTTGGAACAATTTGAACACCTTGTAAATTTTTAAGACACGCATTAACCACTTCTACTTGATGTGGCATCAAAATTATTGGTTGATCTGGTCTTGTAGGATGATTAGATGGCCATTTATTATTAGAAATAACATTTTCATCTATAGGATTAAAACTTATATTATGAGAAATTCTCAAATCATCTATGTCAATAGCGTAATTATCTTGTTCAATAAGTGGTATTACATATGATAGTAAATTAATTTGTGTATTACCACCTACTGAAAAATAGGATACTTTACCATCCCAGCGTCCTAATCTAACACTTGGAAGAAATCTTGCATTAGGAACTGTAAATTTTAATGCAGCTACACATTTTCTAATAGTAGCTGGCTCTAAACCAGTTAATTTACAATTCACTTCATCAAGAATAGTAATTAAACATTTTTTCATAGTTATTCTGTAGCGTTGCCAAAAACGTGTGGATGATCTTTCATTAACATATCGAGTTGTTCGTCAGTAATGTTTTTTCTAAATTCTTTAAATTCTCCACTTTTACCACTATAAGCATATCTATTACCTTCTTTAATTAGAATCTTATTAGATTCAAAGAAATCAAAAAGTCCACTATATTCATCCATGCCTTTATCAAAGGGTATATTGATAGATACTTGTTTAAAAATAGCTGAATGGTTAAATCTAGTTTTAGTAACTACACAAACAGCACGAATACCGCTTACTTCAGTAGTTTTATTTCCGTCCTCATCTTCTTTTAATTTTGATTTTCTCATTGCCAAAATAATAGAAGAAGCATACATAAACCCATTACCTCCACTAACCACTGGATCTGGAGAAAACATATTTTGACTACTATAAGTATGGTTAGTTGCAACTACTCCAATATTAAACCTAGCCATTTTTCTATTACAAAAATTAACCAAATGCTTTAGCGTTTTTGCTTTCCTTCCCATATCTCCTTTTAAATCTCCAGTTTCTGCCTGATTTATTTCAGTTATAGTCATCAACATTCCTAGAGAATCAATAACAAATAATACTGGAGGTTGTTCTTTTAATGGAAGATTTCCGTGATCTTTTTCATATTCATCCATAAAATCAGAAATAAATTTACTGACATCATCTACCATGGTTATACCAACTTTTAAAAGTTTTTCTTCGCTGGTATCAACATCAAGAGCTTGTAACCATTGTTCATCTATTGCATTTTCAGTATCAATAATAATAGTATAAATGCCTTGTTTTTGAGCATTTCTTACTATGTTACCACTAGAAATAAAACTTTTCCCTGAACCACTTTCACCTGCAAGCATGGTAACTCTACTCATAGGAATTCCTTTATTGAAATCTCCACTTATCAAATAGTTAAGTGTATAATTTCCTGTACTTATCCATAGCTCTGGATCTGTATCAAATCCTACGTTGATACCCTCAATATTTTTTGTAATAGTTTTTCTAAATTTGCTTACATCTAATGCTTTAGTCAAATTAGCCATAGTTTTATCTTTCTTAAACTTAAACGAAAAAAGAAACAGTACAGCATTAACTATACTGTTTCTTTATTATTATCTTAGTTTTGTTTATTAGCTCTTAATTTTGCCAAAACATCTCTAACATCTTTGGTAGGCTTTTTAGCTTCTTCTACTACTGGTGCTACTTTTGCAACAGGAGCTGAATAAGATTCTTCAGTTTCATATTCATCTGAAGAAGTTTCGACTACTTTTGGTGTATATACTTTTGGTTGAGAAGCAGTATTACCACCATTATTATTCAAGCCATATGGTCTAAAGATTTTAAATTTTTCTTGATCAAATAGTTCACCATTAATACTCGCTTCAAACAATTCCATCATGAGCGTTAGATAAGTACTATCTGGTTCCTTTGACAAGAATTTAGAAAGATCAAATAATCCGTATTGCTCAATAGCTTCACGCTCCGTTTGATTTAGACTTCTTGGCTTTCTTGAAAAACTACTATTATCATAGTTTGCATATTGACCTTGTTTAGTTTTAACAATTCTAAAATCCAAACCATTATCATAATCAGTAGGTAGTACATCTTCCATATCAGGATCTTTGATTGCAGCAATAATTTTATCATGCAAGCTCTGATTTAGAACAAAACGTCTAATTGGATTTTCTGGAACATTTTCCTCCTTAAGAACGCTGTTACATACAAATCCTTGGTAAATGTAACTTACTTTTCTATAATAAGTTCTAGCCAATGCTTTTTCTGCATCAGTACCATTCCACCAATTAAGACTTTTTATTTCTTCTTGAATTGGACATTTTTTATTAAAGGTTTCTGGACAAGTAATAGATACTTTTAAAGGTTTTTCTATACTTGCACCCAAAACTCCAGGAAATGGAAGATTAATAGTTTTTTTAGAAACATGGAACCAGCCATTATCAGGATTACCATCTGGTAAAAACCTTACATGTGCGGTTGAGTTATCTGGAATGTTCCAAAAAGGATAACTAGCATTATCGCTAGTATTTTCAAATTTTTTCCCTTTATTAGTTTCTTGTTCGATTAGTTTTGCTCTCATTTGAGCCAAAGATAGTTTTTCTGTCATAATTAATTTGCCTATAAAAATTTGCCTATAAAAATTTGCCTAGATGTACCACTTTCATCGTACAACACAATATATAATTAACATATATTGAAAAGTTACCTAACATTTTAATTAAATGTTTATCAACTTATATTATTATATTATAGAAATTGGAGTAATTAGTCAAAATTAAAATACATTTTAATTAAAATTAAAGAAAAAGCTCATAATCATTTAAGAATATGAGCTTTTTAAGGTTGAGAGAAAAAAATTTATTATTTTTCTTCTTGTAATAATTTATATTGAATATCTCTAATTTCATAAAAAATATCATCTATATCACTACGGGATTCCACATGACTCCAATCTGGCATTAAATCTAAAAGAGCTAACAAATATTTTTTTGCAGTACCTAATTTTTTAAAACCATCACCCATAACTAAGCTAAACCCATTTGACATAAGAGAAACTTGATACATATTATTTTCTTTAAGATTTGGTTTACCTTTCCATCCAGTGTTAGTAAATCCTTTATGAATAACAAGCCCACCTTTTTGTACTATAATCTTAGCTTCATGTTCAGCATCATAGCCTGCTGGTAACTTTATATGTGTTAGTTTTTCCTCTTTAGCTTCTGAAATTTCTTCAGATTCCTCACATCTTTTTTTCCAAATAGAATTAAGTTTCTGTATCAATTCTTTTTTTTCAGGTGTAGGATTAATTTTATATTCAAATTTAAGTTTTTGAAGTTTTATTAAAATAGCACTATCTGGAGCAGTTTCCCATTTTATTGGTGTCATAACTGCTTCTGTGATACTCATACTGGCTAGTTCCTTTTCAACTTTATCTTTTAATTTTAATAAAGCAGGATCAATAACTTCTCCTGATAATTCTCTTTTAGAAATTTTTGCTAAAAATATTTTTTTATCTAATATTTTTATTTCTTTTACAATTTTCTTAAGTTCATTATCTATTTCATGAGAAGGATTTTTATAAAATTCATTAGCTAATTCATCACTTTTTTTACTTAATGCAGCACGTTTTGAAATTAAAGGATCAATGTCGTTTACTTTATATTCACTTTTAAGTACTTTTTCAAGTTGCTCTTTCTTTGAGAGCAATCTATCATCAACTATTCTTCCTTGCATTTCTATTTTTTTATTAACTGCTGCAAGCATATCTTCAATATCTTGTTTTGAAAAGGATTCATTAATATTTTTTTCTTGATCTCTTGCTCTTTTTTCGTTTTTATCACCTAAGTGTTTATTATAATCCATTGCAGCAAGTTTGGCTGCTTTTTGAGATAAGTAATGTCCTACGACTTTATCTGCCTTTTCTGCATCCCACATTACATATACTGCCCATTTTCCAGCCTTATCATCAAATTCATAATAATAATGTTTTTCAAATGGTGCAGGGAAATCTAAGACTTCTTCTTTAAGATTACTATATGTATCTGTTAGTTTAGCTCTTTCATCGTAAATAGAATCAAGTTTTCTTTCTAAGCTAGCTATTTTATCTTTATTGTTTTCAGTAGCATATAAATCTATTAGTTCTGACAAAATCTCATCACACATTTTTACAAGTTCATCTTCTTTTTTTCTAACTTGTTTTTTACTAATAAATTGACCTTTTTCTGGAAAAGTCAAAACTTGACTTTCAAAAAGTGCTTTATCTTTACTTAATTGATCTAGTAATATTTCATTTGTCATTGGTAAAATTCCTTATAATTTAATTATATTTATTAAAAAATCTAATTAAAAACTCCCCAAAGTGGTGTTTGTCTTTCTTCATCAGAATCATCAACACTTTCGGAAAATTCTTCTCTAATAAAATCATCGTAATTCATTACTCGTTCTAATAGGCAAATAATAATAATCGTTGCCATAACTAAATCATCATGTTCAGTTCCTTTAGCTGCAAAACTTGCACCTTTACTAACAAAATTTTTAAGTTGACTTACCAATGGTCTGCTTGTAATGTGTAATCTGTTTTTTTCTATTAGGCTTTTTAATTTAGCACAGGCTTTAAGTTTTGCAGAATTGGTCATATTAAAACCACGTCTATCTATAGAAGTTCTACCATTTTTTTTATCACTAATATAAGTTCCGGGGAAATTATCTTCACCAATTTCTCTAATAATAACATTAGCACTATCTAAATTGTTCTCTAAACTCCAGTATATCTCACCATCACGATTACTTCCGTTTATATCTTGATTTTCTTGAATATATTTTAGAATTTCTCTTAATAATTTTACTTGATGTTCTATTCCTGTTTTATTATGCTGCCACTCTGCCACTTGAATCATTTCAGGAAGTTGAAAAACTTGTATTGCTGCTGGGTCTCTCCCAACACCCATACTAGGATCTAATGCAACTAAATAGGTTTTATTTGGTAATGGTCTGCTATACCATCTTACTCTACCCATAACAAATTCAGGGTCTTTACCTTTTAATTTAGCTAAACATTGAGCATCTATCAAGGTATCCTCAGATGTTAAGAATACACAAGCATGTTCTCTTTCAAATTTAGTATCATCATTTAATACTGCTCTTTCTGCCTTTTCCCATGCTTCATTTCTTCCTGGATGATCTGACCAAATAAATTTAGTAGCCTTAAATTGATTTCTTCCTACACCATTAGGTAATTCATTACCATATTCATCAAAAGTATTTGTAGCGTCAAACCAAATTTTAGCAAAAGTATCTTCATCACTGCTTGGAGTGCTAGTAATTATACATTTTCCTTTAGAACTGCTTAATGTTGGCCATACTGCTGCAAAGAACTCACGCTGTATTTTTGGGTCAATAACTGCAAATTCATCACAATAAACTAATGATAAACTTAAACCCCTTGCACTATTTTTGGTAGTAGCTCTCGCTAATATTCTACTTTTATTATCAAATCCTACACTTTTTTTGTTATAGTATTCAACGCCTGGCTTTAACCAATTTGGTAAAAGTTCATAACTATATTTTATTCTATCTAATATTTCTATTGCACCTTCTTGAACATTGCTTAATATAAGAATAGTTTGAGTACTATTAAAGATAGCTAACCATAAAATATATGCCATAGAGCAAGTTGATTTTCCTAACTGCCTAGAAACAAGTGTTATATTAGCACGATGATTAATAAAATTATTGATTATTTCTTTTTGAAAATCATAAAGAAGGAATTTTTTATTTCCACTTTCAGAAACTATATAAACATAGTTTTCGATAAAATAAAAAGGATCGCTGGCACATTTTAACAACTCCTCAATCTGATAAGGAGTAAATTCCTGTTTCTGGTTTGCAACTTTTACAGGATTTTCTGTTTCTATTATAACTGGTTGTTTAGGTTTTTTTGACATATTTACTATTTATATAGCAAATATGTCATTATTGCTTTTTAAATCAAATTAACAATTATTTTGACATTAAAATTAATAGTGTCATTGTCACATTCAATATGAACTCCTTTAACTATTAAAAGTTTAGTGAATAGAGACTTTAGCCTTCTATGGTTTTTGCAAGGATAGATAAAAGTAATTTCTGCTTTGTTATCAACATGTTTTTTGTCAAAATTTATAAACATTTTTTGTAATAATGTAATTACTATATCTAAATTTTTCATAATAAAATTTTTTACTTAATCCATTTATCTATTTAAAAAGTTTTAGTACATTCCTCCGCCTTGATTTGGTACTTTGTCTTTTTCTTCTATTGGAGAATCAACAATTACAGCCTCAGTCGTTATTAATAGACTACTAACGCTTACTGCATCTTCTAAAGCAGTTCTTACTACTTTGGTTGGATCAATAATACCTAGTTTCATCATATCGCCATATTCTAAGTTTTGAGCATCGAACCCATAGTTAGTATTTTTATGCCTGCTAACATTATAAACAACTTCGCTAGAATCAATACCAGCGTTAGTTGCAATTTGTCTAATAGGAGCTTCTAATGCTTTTTTAATAATATCAATACCTGCTTGTTGATCTGTATTTTTTGCTTTCAAATCCTTTAATACTTTAACAGAGAACAATAAAGCACTTCCGCCACCTGGTACAATACCCTCTTCAACTGCTGCTCTAGTAGCATGAAGTGCATCATCTACCCTATCTTTTCTTTCCTTTACTTCTACTTCAGTAGTTCCACCTACTTTCAACACAGCAATACCACCAGTCAATTTTGCAATTCTTTCTTGCATTTTTTCTTGGTCATATGGACTTTTAGTAATACTTATTAACTGTCTAATTTCAGCAACACGTTGTTCAATGTTTTCTTTTGAACCACTTCCGCCTACAATGGTAGTTGTTTCTCTATTAATAATAACCCGTTTTGCTTGTCCTAGCATTTCAACAGTTACGTTTTCTAGTCTAGTACCAAAATCTTCGCTTACTACGCTTCCATTGGTTAAAATTGCTATATCAGTTAATAGTTCTTTTTTGGTATCGCCATAACCTGGAGATTTAACTGCAACAAATTTTAGATTATTTTGAATTTTATTTAAAACTAAAGTACTAATAACTTCATTGTCAAAGTCATCTGCAATAATAACTAATGCTCTGCTTGCTTGAGCTATTGAATTACAGATATTAACTAAATCCTTCATGGAGTGAATTTTTTTATCATACATTAAAATAAAAGGATTTTCAAAATCTACCGTTCCTTTTTCAGGATTAGTCATAAAGTATGGACTTAAATACCCTCTATCAAATTGTAATCCTTCAACTATTTGTACTTCAAACTCAACGCCTTTTGCTTCTTCTACAGTAATTACGCCTTCTTTACCTACATAAGACATCGCTTCTGCAATTTTTTCACCAATAAGTCTATCACCGTTAGCAGAAATTGTACCTACTTGAGCAATTTCTGCATTGTCATGAACTGGTCTACTACGTTTTTTTAAATCTTTGATTACTTCTGCAACAGCAAGTTCCATACCTCTTTTAATATCCATTGGATTCAAACCAGCAGCAACTACTTTACTTCCTTCAACCGCAATAGCTCTTGCAAGCACTGTAGCTGTTGTAGTGCCATCACCAGCTAAATCAGCAGTTTTACTTGCCACTTGCCTAATAAGCTGTGCTCCAATGTCTTCATATGGATCCTTTAAGCTAATTTCTTTAGCAACACTAACACCATCTTTAGTTACATGTGGACCACCATATTTTTTAGCGATAACAACATGTCTTCCTCGTGGACCCAAGGTTACAGCGACAGCATTAGCTAACTTTTCAACACCTGCAAGTATTTTTGCTCTTGCATTAACACCAAATTCTAAATCTTTTGCGACCATTTTAATTTTCTTTCTTTTATATTGTGAATTTTTCTATTTTATATGGATCTATGCTGTGAAGACTTTTAAAATATTTAATAGTCACTTTAACACCTTTAGAACGTAAAATTGTTGGTAATTTATAATAATCATATTTTTTTGTTTTTCTATCATAAATTTTATTAGTAATATTAGATAACTTTCTATTATAATCATTTAATTGAAAATCAATATATGTTATTAAAAAACCTTGCCTTCCTGTATAAGTGTGTAAAATAGTTTTACGCATAGTTAAATCTTTCTACTTTATATGGAGGTTCAGACCAATTTCTATAATATTTAATAGTCACTTTAACACCTTTAGAACGTAAAATTGTTGGTAATTTATAATAATCATATTTTTTTGTTTTTCTATCATACATTTTATTAGTAATATTACCAAGAGATAAGTTTCTATTATAATCATTTAATATAAAATTAAAATGAACTATAAAAAAACTTTTTAATCCTTCATAGGGGTAATGACGAAAACTAAAAGTTTTACGCATAGTTAAATTACTCCAATATTACATGTATATCTGATTCTTTTACTATAAGATATTTTTGATTATCTAATTCTAATTCAACTCCAGATGTCTTTGGAAAACATACTTTTTGATTAATTTTCAAATTTACTGGGGTAATAACACCATTTTCATTATAGTTACCAGCACCAATAGCAATAACTGTTCCAATAATATTTTTATCATTGTTAGAACCATTTAACGCAATCATGCCTATTTGTTTAACAGGTTCATCTGGTTTAATCAAAACTTTGTCTTGAACTGGTTTAAAATTCATAATCACTAAACCTTTTTCTTATTAAAAACTATTATTAATATGATATTAAAGCATATCCACAAGAAAGTCAATATTCCAGTTGCTTGTTCGTGGTAATTTCTTAAATGTTCATCTAAAAAGATATATGGCCAAAAAAGATATATGACAGTAATAGCTGGTACGCCAACAAACATGATAAAATAACAAATTATCACATATAAAATATAAAAAAATTCTGAAATTTGTTCTTTCATATAGCTATGCTTCATTAATATATTGGTTGATTTCAAAAATTGTCAATGAATATTCGCTAACTAAATTTAGTTTTTTTCTAATTTCTTCTTTAGAAATTCCGCATTTCACTAAGCCACCAAACGCTTCCATTAAAAACGATGAACTATAACCAATCACACCATCAAGGAATACAGTTATCTTCTGACTATTCCTAAAGGCAGGTAACAATAAAGAATCTCTGAATAACTCTCCACTAAATTCTCCATCAGTTTTATATCTGCCTGCTGGAAATTTAGAAAAATCTTTACTTACATTTATAATAGTCTCTATTTCCCTTGTTTCATGCTTATTATTTAAAAGAGTATCTATTTTTTCTTTTATGCTCTTTATTTCATCCTTAATAATTGGAGAAAATATTTGATAAGCTAGAGATGGCTCATAATCAAGATTAAAAACATTTTCTTTATCAAACGAAAATGTCACCTTAATGTTTGAAAAATTATTTAAATTATTAGATTGTATTTTAAGTGCATTGTTTATATTATTTGAAAGCCTTTCATAAGTAATTAAATTGCTTACTAACTCTTTAAAATAATTCAATTCATAATTAGTTAAATTTTTCATTTATAACTCTTTTGTTAAATTCCACTAAATAATCTAAAATTGAAACTGCTTCATATGTTAGATTATTTAATTTTTCAATTAGGGTTTCATCAAAAGTTTCAAAAATAACTTCTTTTGATATTTTATTACGAATTACCCATGAAGCGGTTTTCATTACCATTTAGGCAAACTTTTTAATTCTAAAGTTCTACCAACAGCCATCCAGTTTGCTCTTTTGGTTATATTTTTGATCATGTGCCAAGATAGGTCAGTACAATGTTCTATCATAAGGAATTGTATTTCTTCACTTGGATTTTCAATATGTCTGATAGCCCATTCTGCATTTATTACAGAAACTATTTTTTGTATTTTTTCGTCATTTAGATGTTCATCTGATAAAAGATCAACTAATGTTTTGTTATGACTTTTTAAAAATTTAAGCAATTTTAATAATTTAGTTTCTCTAATAGTTTCGATATTTTCATTTTTGTAAAAATTAATAACATCAACATCCATGCCGTACATATTTAAAATATAGTTCACTACGGATTGAACACTCTCAAACCCAAATTGTTCTTTTATTTTAAGAAAATCAAATAATTCTTGTTCTACCATAAAATATCTTTCTTTTTTAATTATATAAAAATATTCTATTACATATTTAATCTTTAGTCAAGAGCTATTTTTCAAGACTTGTGTTTAAAATTCTGTTAACTCTCACAAAAGTAGTTCTTTTGCTTAATTCTTTAAGATTTTTAGCTCCTACATAGCTTAAAGTTGATCTTAACCCACCAAGATATTCTTTAAGTGTGTTTTCCACTGAACCTTTATAAGGTACTATAGTTTCTCTTCCTTCACTAGCACGATATTCTTTTATTTCACCATAATGCTTATTTTGTGCAGCATAACTGCTCATTCCGTAAAACCTTTTGCCTAAATATGCTTTTGCTTCCTCGTGACTATAAAGATTATCAACTTCTTCTTTTGTTAAGATTTCGCCTTTTATTGGACTGAATACCATATTTTCTTTTATAACTTTTAATTCTTCTTTCATAACAATAAATTCACCACCACTTTCATCATGACCAGAAAAAACGCCACCCATCATAACAAAATCTCCATTAGCACCAAATGCTTTTCCCAAATCACCAGGTTCTACAATTCCACCATCACTACATACTAAACCATCAAGACCATGTGCGTGATCTGCACAATCAATAAGGCAACTTAATTGAGGTACTCCAACTCCTGCTACTTTACGAGTAAGGCATCCGCTACCACCACCAATACCAGCTTTTATAATAGAAGCACCTGCTAAAATAAGTTCTTCGGTCATTTCACCAGTGCAGACATTCCCAACCATTAAAACAATATTTGGATTTTCTTTTCTAAAAGTTTTAACAAAATCAACAAACTTTTCAAGATAAGCACTAGGAACATCAATACAAACAAAATTTATTTTTTTATTAATGCTACTTTTTACTTTTTCATATTTTAATTTATCTTTTTTACTCATTCCTAGCGTATAAAAAACATAATTGCTTTCTTCTTCACTAATAGAATTAAAAAATTCAATAAGTTCTTCTTCAGAATAATGTTTATGTAATGCTGTGAAAATTTTATGCTTCTTTAGTGAGTGAAACATTTCAAAAGTTCCAGTGCTATCCATATTGGCAGCAATGATAGGAATACCAGTCCAAGTTATATCTGAATACTTAAATTTAAAAGTTCTTTCTAACTTTGCATCACTTCTCGAAGTTAGCAGACTTCTCTTTGGCATTATTAAAACATCATTAAAATCTAACTTAACTTCATTAATAATTTGCATTTTTATTCCTTTTTTTCTGCAAGAAGTATTCATTATATAAATAAATATAACTAAATAGTTTCCAAATTTATGAGTGATTTATGAATTTGGAAACTATTTTATTTGCTTCAATTACTGCTTGCATAATGGCTTGTGGTAAAGTAATTTCTGTTCCTTTACAAAATCCACCATATGCAATAGCGATTTCACATATCCAAACTTTATCATTATCTCTAAGACCTGGAACTAAATGAACTAACATTGCATTTTTTGATTCAATCCAAGGTGTAGCAATCTCTAGAACACAATCTGTACAAAAACGATCAAAATGTTTTATCTCTCCTTGATAATCAGGAAGTATGTCAATATCTTCTCCTGTTCCAGTCCAAGCATTTTTATCATTAAACACTTCGTTTTCGCCTTCGTGTATAAAAGGATTTGCAAATCCAATTACTTTAGCGAATTCTAACGCTATATCGTTTTCTTTTGTCATTTGTTATTTCTTTCAATAATTACTACTATAAACATAGTAATATATAAAATTGTTATAGTCAATATTATCTATTTCTTTCAATAAACTTTTTTGCTTCATTAATTTTATCGCCTAACGTTATTAGCCAATCACCTTCATGCCCATTCAATGCGAAATTGTGCAAACTCTGGCGGTTGGTCATCTGAGCATTTACCATCTCCCTGAATCTCAATCGCTCTCCATGTTACCCTATTAGGCATGAGTAAAAGCACCTGCGAAGGTACTTTAACCTCTGATTTTTTCTGGCATAGACGAAAACTGTCTATGATAAAATAATTGTGTGTAAAAATCACTTGCGGATATGATGAATCTTGGTGAGAATCAAACAAAAACTTACCAAATTGCGTAGCTCCTACAGGATGGTCTATATCTACATCACATTTTCCAATAAAGTTTTCAGATAATTCCCAAGTGTTCGTAGGATAGCAATCATTGAAATAATTAGCATGATAACTACCGTAAGGATTACCTTCAATTTTATCGCCTTTATCAGTATGTACATATTGTACAAAGTTTATTTTTTTAAGTGGTGGGTGTTTCATACTCTCAACTCCTTTACTTCCATACTTCCATAAAATGCGTGGGTTCGCCGTAGTTTTTATAATCCCAGTCTTGCCATAAATTATCATGGTTGAAATGAAATTTACAAAACAATTATCTTTTTTAGACATAAAATTATTTAAACTATTAACAATTAAATATTTTTATTTCTAATTTAACTACTTCAATATTTTCTGGTTTAATCAAATCATTTATATGATAATGGTAAAATTCAGGATTAGAAATTAAATATTTTTTAAGGTTTTCAGCATATTCTCTTTTATTATAAACACAAAGAGTATGGTCATCATTAGTACCTACCCAAACATCATATTCGCACACGTCTTCACTAAGCAATTTGCCATTAGATTTATCTATTAGATCATATCTGGTAATTGTTTCTGTCATAAAATAATCCTTTTAATTAAAATATCGCAAAACGATTTAGATGTCAAGTCTGTTTATGTATTGTTGGATACTAAATTGTAAATCTAGTAAAGATTTATAGGGTCCTAAAAAGTTATTGTCTTGTAGTTTTTTAGTAGTAGGACATTGAGCTTTTGTTATAATTTCTGGAAATATTATACCAAACCATCCAGCAGCATACCTAAGATTGCCTTTTTCTTTTATTTTATAAGAAGATACTTCAATATTTTTTATAGTTTCTTTACTAATTTCAAATAATTCTTTATGTTCTGGAGCAATTTCAAAACCATTTAATTCCTTAATAATTTCTTTTTTCTTGATTTCTTGTTGTTCTTCTATTTCATGTTCAAGATATTTTGCTATATTTGCAATATTAGCAAAGCCATCATTATTTCCCATCAGAAAAAATTTACCTTCTTTATAAGAAACAACTCCTAATGTTTTTTCTGTTTTTACTTCTTTCAATATCCAACTGGTAGGTGTTAATTCTTTTATATAAAGCATATTATATCTCTATTTTTAATTTAGAAGAAAACATAGGAGCAATGACCTCGCACTGTTTAGATAAATTTTCTAATTCATTTTTTCCGCAAAACTTTAAAAATTCTATACCAATAAGTTTTCGTTCTTTATTTTCTGCTAGTGCTTCGTCAATAACTCTATTAAGTTCTTCCTTAATCTCTGGTGGTTGTAACGCCAAATCAATTAAAACTTTATTACGTTTATATAAATCTTCTACTATATGTTTTTCACCAAAAGGATCTTCCCAAGTATTTTTCATAAAACTTGTCCACGCAATACCTTGTTTGTGTCTATCTTCAAAGGCTTCTACTATGCCATATGCGTTTTTGCTACTTTTTGTTCTTACACCTGGGTTAGCACTTGGTACATTATCGCTTACATCGCCCCTAATACATTTTTCAAATAATAGATATTCTGGGTCTATAGCTTTTAAGTTTTCCCCCTTTTTATCCTTCAAAGGAGACATTTTGCCATCAAAAATTCCATCTGCTGTATAAATTTTATTATTAACACCATCAAAAATTTGTACATTTGGATTAGTCATTAATTGAGCATAATCACTATCTGTACTAATGATAATAAATTTGTTATCAGGATTATTCCCAAATCTCTGAATCCATGCAGCAATACAATCATCTGCTTCTGTTATAGAACTTCTTAATACTGTACAATTAGTTTTTTCTTTAAGGAAACTCATAAAAGAATTCATAGTCTCAAAAAAAACTTCATCATCTTCTATATCAGCTTGAGTTCGTTTTAGTTTAGTAACTGCTCTATTAGCTTTATAATCTTTAAAAAATTTCTTTCTCCAGCTTTGTCCTTCTGTTGCAAACACTATATGATCTGCATTAAATCTACTCCATGCACTTTTAATAGAACCAATAGTAATTGCTAAAGCTAATCCTGCCTTAGTGTGACTATCACCTCTTGTTACATGTTTTGCTCGCATCATCACATTTAATGTGTCTATAAGTAAATATGTTGTCAATTTATATTCCTTAAATTTGTGAATTGCAAAAATTAGCTAAGTATTTGAATTGGCATCTATCTAACGCTAATTGTTCTAGCGTGGATGTTAATTGCTTTAATGAACCATTATTATAGCATTTTATCTGTACTCTGTTTCCATAATTATCAATAAAGCAATGAACTATTAACGCTAAGTCATTCTCTTTCTCAAAAATATAATAGCTATTACTATCTGAAATTTTGCAATAAAAATCTGGGTTTAGATTTTTAATATAACTAGAACGATCATCATATATATGTTTAGCTATTTCATTTGTCAAAACATGGTCAAAGCCATAGAGATAGCCTTTGCTACCAGTTTTAGTTAAACCATGTTTCCATTCGTTATTTAAATCTTCAAGAGCTGTTTGAATAGTTTCCCATATAGAATGATCAGCTACTGTTCTATTTTCTTCATGAATTAAGTAACTAGCTATTTTATTAAAATCTTTTATAGATTCTGCTAATTTTTCTAATAAATTTTTAGATAAAAAATCAAAAGATACACCATCATGTGTCATAACTATTGATATTGATTCTTTTTTTATTAAAATTCCATCTTTATTCGCATTAACTGTTAAAAAATAAGTTTCAGAAAGGCTAGTAAAAATATATAATGAAGATGCAAGATAATCTTCATCATCATATTTTAAATGATATATGGGATTCCTATCCATTAATATATTATGAATGTTTTTGTAACTTTTTTCAAAAGTTTCATCTTTTGGAATAAACCAACCTAATCTATTTGCTTTATCTTTATATATTTGAGGTTCGCATAAAGAAAATTTACTAGCATATAAAAGTAAATCTTGCCAAACATCACAAAGATTCAATCTGTCTTTAACTGTTGATTGATTAAGGAAATGCAATATAATTTCTTTTGGTTCTTTAACATAGTTATTTTTCAATAACTTTTCAATGGAAGTATTTTTTTCTTCACAATAAGATATTAGGTTATTGAAATCATCTATAGATAAATCAATAGCTAGCAACATTCTTTTATTGTTAATATTAACTTTGACATTTTCACCTAATATAGCTTTATTAATCATTGTATGGTTCCATTTCACCAACTGTTTGATAATAGCCAGTAGTATGGATTGCATCTTTATCTATTTTAAAAGAATCTTTTTCAATAGCAGCAGAAACCGCATCATTAAAAAATTTATTAAGTGTGACGTCTTTTTGTTCAGCAAGCAACCCACAACGGATTACTTCATCATCAGTAAAATCTAGTTCCATATTAACAGTACCATCTGGATTGACAGTATCTCCCCTATCATCTTTAGGTAAATTTTCAAGAATTACACTATAAGTCTGCGTTAGTACTTCTAAAAATTCTGAAACTTTTTTATTATTTTGATGTGCCAAACTAATAATAGTATATAAAATATTATTTTTAATGTCTTCCATAACAGTTTCCTTTAAATTTCTTGTCCATTGCTAACAAATTCGATTTCATGAAACTTTCCATAATATCTTTTATTAACATCTTTACGAGTGAGCAACACAATTATTTGTGTGCCATTTAATACAATTTTTAAGAATTTATTAGTTTTACTTAAAACTTTAACTATCTGTTCTTTACCAGATTTTACATCTATTATTTTAGTTTTAGTCATAATAAATCCTTTCATTTAACTTATAGTAACGCTAATTAAATATATTGTCAAGTTCTTTTCAGCAATTCTGGATATTTTTCTTGTAATTTTTTTCTTGCATTTCTTAAAGTATAGATTGCATCAATCAATTTTCTACGCAATCTATCTTCTGAATCATTTGAGGCTACATAAAAATTAGTAATCTCTTGGGTGCTAGATGCTACATATTGTTTTTCTAAATAAGAACTTTTTGCTATTTTATTAATAGGAAACCCCATAAACATCATTCAAACCTCTAAATAATCTATATTTTTCATTGTTATATGTTAATTCTATACCTTGCATAAGTTTATAATGTAAGATATTGCCAGCTTTAACCTCTGTTTGTTTTGGTCCAACCTTTAAAACCGTTGCTTTTTTTATTTTAGGTCTGCTCCAAGAGTGGATTAAAATATTGCCAACCGCTTCATTTTCTATATCTTTAGTTAAAATATAATCATATGTAACTTCTAAATCATTCATTTTCATCTCGTATTTCTATCATTATTATAGAGAAAATTTTAATAAGATCATCATTTTTAATAATATTTTCTAAATTTTCAAACAATTTATCTTCTAATAAACTATTTTTTTCATAATCTGAATTTTTGGTTGTGATATTTACTACTAATTGCTGACTAGAATATTCTAGATCATTATATAATTGATAAGAAATTTTAGAATCAATAAAAAGTTTATAAATTTCTTTTTCTATAATAGGCAAATTAGCTTTTAAAATTTTATGTTTATTGATAAATGCTTCTGAAGAAAAAGAAGGAACTATATATTCTGCGAATTCTCCATGAATCATAATGAGAGGATATTTGTTTTCTGTATCAAATGAATAAGCAAAATTAGCATATTCCCTATTATGGAAATTTTTTAGCGTCAATCCATTCATTGTGCTTTCGACATATTCCCAATATTCTTTATCACTATTCAGCATTATCTAAATCTCTTTCCATTTTTTTAAATGTTTCGCTTAGATCAATATTGTTTTGGATACCTTGTTCGTTAGCCACCGCTGCACATACCATAGTGAACCAAGAATCAATAATCATATAATCATTGACACCTGTATATCCTTGAGATTTTAAGTCTTCTACAAACTTATCGTTCCAGTCCAGTTCTAATTCACCAAGTTTGCTGTTATCAGCAGGATCTACAGAAATCTTTATTACGGATACCCAAGGTTCATCTTTAGCAGTTGCTAATTGTTTATCATATTCTAATTTAGTAATCTTATGATGTTTATATTGAATTTCTAGCAAATTCAACTTTAATTCTTTTTCGCTAGACTTTAATATTTCTGCTACTTTACAATCGTGTTCATATTGGGAAATAGTTTTATTAGCTAAGTCATGTTCAATTTTTACTAAACTAACTTGTGTAGAGTTTTCGCCATGCTCTATTTCAGTAAGTTTTAATTTTAATTCAAGACCAGATAATTCATATTCAGCTTTCGCTTTTTCATATGACTTACCTACTAATCCCCAAGATGCAGGAAGAAATCTAAATGGTATTTTCATAGTTCATCTTTGTAATTATTGATTAGACTTATTGTAAATCATTTGTAAAACAATTTCAAATTAAAAATGCAAATTTTAGAATAATAAATAATTAAGTAATATTAATTTTTGGTAATGATAATGAAATTTAAATTTTTGGCTATTTTAATCTTAATGTTTTCTTTTAATGCAACCGCTGACAATCTTATCCATGTTAATTCTGAAAAAGAAGCAAAAAAAGAAATTCCAAAATTTAATAGCCTTAAAAACTTAGATGAACTTACCGTAGATAGAAATACAAATACTTTTTACTTACATGAAATCACATTAGCAGGTTTTTCTGCCTTTGAAGCAGAAAGTAATTTTATGGCATTAAAAGGCATAAAAGAGATTACTATTGTTTTGCATAGTCCTGGTGGGGATGTTGATGTTGCAATGTTTATTAGAGAACAAATACGAGTTCTAAAAGAAAACGGAGTTACGGTTAATACTTTAGTAAAAAGTCATGATATTTGTGCAAGTGCATGTCCTTTGGTATTTTTAGCAGGAGAGACACATATAGCTTCTAGTGATTCTGTTTTTATGTTTCATAGTCCATATTATGAATCTGAATCAAGTAATTCTATTATAATATCTACCGTACTTGAAAGACAATTAAGACGTTCTCGAGAAACTTATATTAACCTAGTAGTTAAACCAAATTGCCCTAAAGACCCAAATTTTGCATTAGATATATTAGATCACGAAGAACATTTTTACACTGCTGACGAATTAGTGAAAAAATGTGGTAATAACTTTTTTACAAGCGTTACTCCAATAGAATTTACAGAATTGCCTGATTTGTTGCATTGGGTGCTTCACTGAGGTAGTTCTATTATAGAAACTCTCTAATAACTGAAAAAATTACTATAATCGTTGCTACTACACAGTTTGAAATGGTAATATATGCTAAATATTTTTTTATGCGAACTGTAATTTTATTTAAGAATATATCTACTAACATTATAAACATAATTATAACATTGGTGATCATTAAAATTGCAAAAAGGTTAGGATATAGTAGATTTTCCATTATTTTACCCAAAATGTTTTATAAAAGTTTCTTCTAATTTTTTGACATTGCTAATATTTTCAAAATATAAAAAACTAAAAGTCATACAAATGCTTGCATCAGAAATTAATTTATCTTTTGTCGTGACTGCCAAAGATAACATACTCATGGCATTTTCTATATAAGTTTTACTAGCGTTATCTACATTTTTTAATTTTTCAATTTCCACTTTACCTTCTAAATAAGTTCTTAATAGATTAAGTTTAGGCATAAACTTTTCATAGTTATTAGGATTACTTTCTAATATTGTTTCTAAGCAATCCAAAATAAAGTTTAGCTTCTTTATTTTATATGAATCATCTAAAAGATGCAAACATTTTATCGCATTGAGAATTCCAGACTTTTCACAAATATAAGATAAATCTAAAGTTTCTTGCTTTGGTTTTAAATATTCATTCCAAATTTGATTAGTTATTTTATCATTTTTTATTTTATCTATTGCTATAGTTGTCATAAATTTACCCAAATTATTTAGTTACCTTGATAATGTAAAACAATAAGGATAAAACCATTGTACTAATAGTCGCTAGAATAATAGATATGATTATTAGCGATAAAAACATATAGATTTTTTCCTAAAATATAATGATTACTATAACACAAACAAAGTTTATTGTCAATTATAGCTTCTATGAAATAAACTAATTAAAAAAATTATTAAAATCATTAGGGAAAAAATAAAAAACGGATAAACCATATTAAAAAGTTTTATATATTCTTTATTACCTATTTCTTCGCTATTTTTAGCTAATATAATTGATCCTATCAAAATAATAATACATGAAAAATTAACAATAGCACTTAATAAAAATAGCACAAAAATCATAAAGATTCCATAAAAAATTGATTTTTAATTTCTTTAGCTATAGCACTAACCATAGTAATGCAAACTGAGTTGCCTACTTGATGATATGCTTTACTTTTAGTTTTATTGATTATAAAATTATCTCCAAACCCCATAATTCTATAACATTCTCTTAAGGTTAGTTTTCTTAATTTATTTTTATTAGGCAAATATATAAAGAATCTACCAGAAATTTCTTGAGAAGTCAATGTTGGATGTAATCCCATAGTTGAATATATTCTATTAGTTTGTCTATGAACACTTGAATTTTTAAGTTTTTCAAGCGTTATATCTTTTTTCCAGCTATTTTTATTTCTATAACCAGCAAATAGTAATCCTGATTTCTGCATTACTAAATTTTCAATTAAACTATATTCACTTTCTTGCAAATATTCAAAATCTCCATTAACATCTAAGAAATCATTTAAAATTACCTTTTTGGAATAGGTTAGCTTTGAAAATTCAAAAGATTTTTCTTTTGATGCAATACGTTCTCTGTTCTGAGGTAAGCCAAAATCAGAACCATTTAAAATTTTATGTTCAACATAATAGCCTAAACTTTTTAATGTTTCAACAATAACTTTTAAAGTGTTTCCTTTATCGTGATAAATTATATTTTTTACGTTCTCTAAAAATATTACTTTTGGGTTAGTATCTTTTATTATTCTACATATTTCAAAAAATAAAGTGCCTCTTGTGTCATTAAATCCTGCTTGTTTACCACAAATGCTAAAAGGTTGGCAAGGAAAGCCAGCACATAAAATATCATATGTAGGAATAGTTTTAGAATCTATGTTAGTAATATCTCCTAGAGGAATCTCATTAAAATTGTCAAAATATGTCTTTTGGCATGATTTATCTATTTCAGAAGACATAACGCAGTCAAAGCCTTGGTTTTCAAATCCAGTTCTTATTCCACCAATTCCAGCAAATAAATCAATAAACTTAATCATTTTTTATTATTAAAGCCTCTTCCATGCTATGTCTTAGTTCTTCTGAAGAACCAATATGGTAAAAATGTTCTTGCACTACCATTTTATGATTACTAAACCATTTAATAAGATGTTCGTTTTCTCTAAATTTATTCTTTTTCCACATAGAATAAGCAAACCCACAATGAATAGTTTGTAATTTATTTGCTAAGTCATCAGCATCTGATTCTGACCACACATTAAAATAGTTAGCATTTCTTCCTATATAAGGCGGATCAAGATATAAGAAATCATTAAACTTAGCTTCATGTAAAGTAGATTTCCAATCTTGCACCTTAAATTGCCACTCTTTGCCTTTCATTTGATTGTTAACCCAAGCAACTTGATTACATATTTTAGTAATATAAGATTGGTCAAATCTTTTTGGTTTTCTACAAAAAGGAACATTAAAGCCACCTTTAGCATTAAATCGCATTAATCCATTAAAACATGCTCTATTGAGAAATAGAAAGTCAAAAGGATTATGTTCTTTATTAAATCTTTCTCTTATAAAATAATAATGTTCTTCGCCCTTAAGTAAAAGGATTTCTCCTTCTTTTGTTAAATATTCTCTCACTGTCTTTGCATTTACTATATTATTTTGAATAGCGATATAAAAATTTATAATATGCTTATTCGTATCTGCCAAAATAGCTTTTTTTGGATTTAGGTTAAACGCTACTACGCCAGAACCTAAAAAAGGTTCTATAAAAGTTCCAGAATCAGATAAAGTGATATTATCAATTATTAGGGGTACTAATTTAGTTTTAATTCCTTGTGTTTTTATAGGTGGTACTTTTACTTTGTTCATGAACATTTACTTAAAAGTAAAGAAACAATAAACAATATCCAAATAATTGCTAAAAGCCTAAGGGTATACATGCAACCAATTAAAATTTTTTTAATCATTGTTTTATCTCATAATTTAACATTTTTTGCAAATCTGATATGCTTATTTGCTGAATTGTTGCATCATCTGTGTTTTTCGCATAATAAACTTCTATTTTATTCAAATAAACTATTTTATAGTATCCAATAGGAATTGGAATCTTGCTAGCTCCTATGGTGCTATTACTATTATCATATATTGCTCCTGTGACAATTACAATATTTTTATTAGCAGCATTTACTTCTTTTCTCACTTTTTCTTCTAAAAGTTTCCAATTATTCCTATTTAGTTTAGAACTTTGGGGAGTCATGTTGGATAATAAAAAGGTATCTTCCATTTCTTTAGTGGTCGATGCGTCTTCTGCTGGTACTAAATGTCCTCTATCATAATGAGAACTTTTATAATCAGCATTAGTGGGACTATTTCTTAAACGTGGATCACTATGAAAATCATCTGTTCTTGCTACGCTTGTATGATTTGGTTTAGCTAATTCTGAACTAAAAACTGCTAAATGCTTAGTCTCATCATATCTAGTAACATAAAAACTATTACATAGTTCAATAGTGTTGCTTGGAGCAATAATTTGATTGTGTGGATAAAATTCAGTACAAGAAGTAGCTGGATTTTGTGCTAAGAGGATACCAATAGCTACCAAAAATGATTCTCTCATGCTTACCTATATAATTAAAAGTTAATTTTTTATCTTATTGAAATATTAAATTAAATCTGGTGAATTTACAGATATGGAACCATCTTGTTCTAAACCAACAAGTTCATTATATTGTAATTGTGACATAAACATATTAATAACTTTAGTCAATTCTAAATCATGACTATTTAATTTTTCATTGAGTTTTCTAGTGTGTTCCAATTCTTTATTAATTTTAAAATTATCTTCTTCCACTTGCTTTAGCATTAATGATTTAATTTTATATAATTCTTCGTACCAAAGTCTATCAGTAACTATAGAATTATAAGAACTTAATAATCTTTCAAGCAATGGATTGTTTGCACGAATTACATTTAATGATTGTAATTCTTCTATTTCTTTATTATTTAAATACAAAACATCTGAATTTACCATTATATTTTTCCTTAAATTTTTAAATTTTTATTTTCTTGAAAGTCTGGAATCATTTAATTGTTTGAATCTTTCTATTAGACATTTATTTGATATAACAATTCCTATAACTAATATCCAAGCACTAATCGCAGTTGAAATGGGTGAAGATAACAAAAAGGAAATGACAATAGAAAAAATGCTTACAACACATATTGTAAGTCCAATTTTTAAATTCTGTAAAATTTTATCTGTTTTCATTTGCTTAATATCCTTGCAATTTACGGTTTAACCTTTTGGCAAGTTCCGCATTGTAACTACTTCCAATGTTCACTAGCAATTCTGGTAACTTTTTTCCTATTATGGATCGAATAGTAACATAAAAGTCTGGAATAGTCAAATCATCATTATTAGAGGTTTTTGAATTTATTATGGTTTCATTAATAGGTAAAATTAATTCTTGAGTAAAATATTTAATGTTATCATTCGTGGTTGTGTTAAATTCGTAAAATGTCATAAATTTATTCTTTTTCTATTTTTAAAGCCTTTGATTTGTTATATTATTACTTAACACCAAAAATGACACCGTTCGCCCATTTTAGCTTGAAATAGGGAGAAATGAAAATAGCATCACCTACTTTACTAAGTGCAGGTAAATTGGTATTATTATGAATGCTAAGGCTTCCACATATATTAGTAAGTGCATTTGCGGTTAAGTTGGAATTATTAGAAACATTACAGTCGCCACCTATATTGGTAAGTGAAGGTAGAACAGCATTTGAATAAATAATAAGAGAACCATCTACCCTAACAAGTGCAGGTAAAGTTATATCTTTATGAATAATGAGCTTACCTTTAACTTCAGTAATATGGCTATAATCAGTGTCATCACTTCCTAATATTCTTAAATCTCCTTGATATATCATTTCATTTTCCAAACATTTCTGCTATTATTAATTCATTTTTAATTACTTTGGGTTCTTTGTACTCTAACCAATGATGGCAAGCTGATATTGTTGCTAAGAATAATATCACCACCCACATTAACAAGTTTATCTGCTTTTAATTTGACGTTTCCATGAATATAAAAATATCCATCCACATTAGTAAGTTCAGGCAAGCTAACAGTAATAGGAATATCATTATTTTCACCTAAGCTAATAGAAAACCCTCCACTTGTTCTGTTGATAAGAGTAGGTGTTTGGTTATCAATATCAATATTTCCACCAACTTTTATAAGATTAGGCAAGCTAGCATTATTGCTATAAATTTTTAGGTTTCCTGTAATTTCAGTAATGTGACTAAAAAAATCATTTAATTTGCCTTTTTTAATTACTAAATTGCCTTGATATATCATTTCATTTCCTTTTAATAAATGTTACTGAACGGTAATATTATGATTAACAGATCATATATTCTTATCATTTATTCCCTATTGGTAACAATATAAGTTACTTTCGCCTCATGCTCCGCAATGAACGCAACGTATCGCCTTTGGCTTGAACCATTTCCTTTACTTGGTCATAAGACTCTATTACAATCCTATGAACGCTTTCATGTAACAAAATAGTTCCGCTAGCGTTATCATTAGGTGGAAATGATTTTATATAATCAACATTAAATGAATTTTTAATCCTTGACTCATCCGTCAGCTCTATAAAATTTGACATTTTATTTAATAATCTCCTTCATATTCTTCCCAATCAGTTGCATTTATAGCATGGATCGTAAGATTAAACTTTGATTTATCATCACTAAGTAAAATATAATCATTATCTGCTTTGTAAATATAAAGACCTTTACGGAAACCGTATTTACGTCTAGCCTTCTTGCCTTGCTTTAGCAGCTCAAGAGCATAGCCAAAGCTCTTATTTTTGGTAATTTTTGGCATATTTTTCGTAATACGCAGCAATGCCTCGTTAAATTCTTGCTCTGCTTGGTATTTCAAAATACGCTCTTGCTGGTTAAGTAGCTTTTCCAGTTTATCAGGGTCAAAAGCAGGGTCAAAAGCTGCACGTTCAATCAATGCCAGCAATGGATCGCTATTTGCTTTTACGGGTTGCTCTACTGGCAGGCTTGCGACTTCCTGCCCTTCTATTACTTCGCTCATAATTTACTCTCCTTTTGCTTTATGTTTTGCAGTTAAATGCTGCACTAAGGCTTTTTTTCCAAAAAACGCTTTACCGCATTTAGCACATAATATTTTTGCATTTTTAATTTCTATACTTTCAAATCCGTAAGAATTGTCGAAAAATATCTTGTGTAAAATTGCATTCGCTTCTTCGCCCATAATCTATTCTCCCCTCGCACGTTTCAAATATTCATGCACCATATCGTCTATGGCTTCGTTTAAGATGCCTATTTCATCCATTCCAGTAAATTCGCCATTAAAAATATCTCCAAACATATTAATTGCGTTTTCACGTTCTTCTCTTGAAACCCAAAGGAAGAAGTTACCCAGGATGTAATTATCCAAAGGTGTAAGAAAGTAATAAATGCTTTGCTCAAAAACCTTGTTAAGCTCAAAGCAACATTTTACCACTTCCCGCAACTTGGCTACTTTTGCCTCTGCTGCATCAATTTCGCTTGTGTCTGGGTCTTCAAACTCTATTTCTTCTATTTTTATATCATTGGGGTATGGCATGGGGTTATTCCTTTTCCAGTTCTGTTATTTTGTCTAAAGCCTGTTGTGCATCATCAGGAAATTCACAAAATTTAACATAAAACTCTAAAGCCTCTTTTGCCACTTCCAAAGCCTTACGCAGCTTTTTATTTTCTGAAACAAATTGAATATTTGCTTCATGTTGCTGGTTTATGGTTTTTAGGTGTTGCATATTTTGATTACGCAGCTCAGCAACGATTGGAGGATCGTATATGCAATAATGCGTTAAAGGGTCTTGGCAATTATTTTCAAGGTCTTGAGTTGTTTCCCATAAAACATCCTTGGCATACCTCACTTCTTTCACTATTTTCGTACCATCATTGTATCTGCAACCGCTGCCATTCTAGCAATCAGAATAAGTGGCGATTTCTGTTAAAGTCTCCACCACCGTATCAGGCGGAACAGGACACTTGTCGTCTGTAAATTTTATCCATTCACTCATAATTTCCTCGCTTTCATCATCGCATCTGCCATTTCATAACATGTTTCTGCTATTTCGTTAGGTAGGAGTCCTTTTTTCTTCATCAATTTGTTTTATAAAAAATAAACATCCAAGAGCAAATTCATCCCTCAGTGTTTTTGGCTTTTCACGATTATCAAAATCCGTGAATTGGTTGTTTTGTTCAGTCATTTTCTACCTCTTCATATTGCGGTTGAAGGAAAGCTATGCCTTTGCGGAAATCAATTTCTCTATCTTTAGGATCCAACAATTCTCCTTTTGTGTCACTGTGCCAAACTAACCAACCCTTTCTATCACCATCAAAATAATCCCCCCACCTATTTGTATCACCTCCTATAGGTTCCAGCACTTCAGGGTTGGCAACGAAAAACTTATCGCACCATATTGCACCATAATAAATATTATGAGCAATCAATGAAAGAATTCCATCAAACTTTAAAATCGGTTCATTCTTCCATAACTCGTGATTTTTTATATCGTAAATAAATTGCAAACCATGATTCTTAGCCATATACAAAGCACCTGTTAAGTCGTAGTACGGTTTCTTATTGCTCATCATCAGCCCCTTTCTTGCTTTGTTTGCCGTAAAGTTCATTTTTCTCTTCCCATTCGGTAATAGCTTTTATTATGTGCCTATAAACCAGTCCCCTAGTATGACTACACTCTATATGTGCAGAAAATTTTTCTGCTATTTCTTCTTTTTCTTCATAAATTTTATCCTGTGGCTCAAAATATTTTTTCTATAATCCAATCAAGTTGTTTTTGACGGCTTCGTTTGTTTTTTTAGCTTCTGCATCCAGTTTTTCAATGTTGCTTGGCAGTAACTCTATTGTGTAAGTTTTGGCTTTTTCTTCTGTCATAAAATTATCCTTTATTTTGATGTTCTAATTTTAGCTTTTGGGTGTTTTTCTGCAAATTCCAATATTCCAGTTATAAATTTTAGAAAACCTTTAACGGTACCCCAACCATTCCCCTTTTTTTCTAGCTCTATTAATCTATCCATATAGTATTTTTCTTGTGCTAGAATCAAGGCATAACGAAGCGGTAAAATTAAACTTTTTGCTTTTTTTATTCCCATTTCTTCGGCACGCCAAAGGAAAAAGTAAATACCTAATTCTGAAGCCATAACATTGCAATTATGAGTAATATTCCCTGAATATGAATCAAACCCATCATTCATTTCAAAATCTAAAGACATATCTTTTACTCCTCAATATTGCTAGTTAAAATATCAATTAGCTTTTGACGGTTTTCTTGCATAATATCTACGCAATCATCATGTCTTCTTGATTTTTTAGCAAAATAATCAATCTTTTTTGCCAGCCTCTAAGGCTTCTCTTGCTTCTTGTTCGTTCATTGTCTTTATTCCAAATCATCAGGATGAATATCAAAAAGTTCGCTTATTCCATTTCTAAAACCATCTTTAACTGCTTTTAATTTTTCTTCTAAAACTGCTATTCTTGCATCTTTTTCATCAATGCCTTTTTCAAGCATTAATTCAGCAGTTGATGCACTTTCAGGGTTAACATAATCAAGAGTACTCCAACCAGAAACAGAATAACCAATTAGCATAGCAAGCTGTTCACGATCTTCGCTAGAAAACTCTAAACTAGCTATATCATTTAATCCTATATTACTATTTTCAATTAAATGCTTAACGATAGCGTTTTCTTTAAATCTTGCCCAGCCATCTTTGCATATAATTGGCTGCATAGGGTGTCTAATTGTCATTTATTTTTAACTTTCATCAATATTTCTTAACTTCTACAGGTTTTTTATTCCCTAATTCTTTAATAAGTTTATCAACTACTTTTTGCAAAGTTTTTGATTTTATTTTTTCTTGTTCTAATAAATTTTCCAGATTGTCTAAATGCACATGAAGTTCCAAAATATATTCGTTAATTTCTTCATCAGTATTTAATTCATAAGATTCTGGTGTAAAATTTTTCCTCTTATGTTCAAAAGATTTTATGTCGACAATTTTGCTATCTTCTTTAGTTTCATCCGTCATAAAATCTCCGTTGAGTTAGTTAATAGTTATAATTCATTTTTTAATTCTATATCAAAGATGGATAAAAGTCAAGCCTCTTTAACTAAAAAAAGGTCATCGTTCTTCAATAAAGCTATTTTTGTGTCATATGAACCGCTATCGTTCAAAAATAAAACCTTAAATCTATGTTCTAAGTTATCAATGTCAAATCCTAATGATTCAACAATATCCAAAGCGTTTTCTGCCGCATATTCCCAAACATCATGACTTGATCTGCTATGAATAATTACATTATCAACATCATTATAACATTTTACTATAGCTCCGTTAATAGTGTTGCCATCTTCTATAAGCTGAGTGCTAGTGTCTTTTCCATTATAAATCTCTAAAGTAAATGTCCAAGTCTTATCAATTCTTTGAATGACTTGAAAGTCTATTCTATAGTCTGACAATTCTAAAATATTTATAGTGGATTCATTCATAATTTATTTTTTTCGTAATCTATTTTAATTTCTGGTTGATTGCGATATTCTTTATAGGTTAAAGTAAAATTCAGATTGCTATGCGTTCTCAGTTGCACAAACATTGCCAAATCTTGAGCAGGCTTTAATGGTGGCATTTCTAAATTATTATAACGATCATGTTTAAGCAGTACTTCTAAATTTAGCATAATATCTTTTTGAATATCAATATTATTATCATTTTCAATTTCTATAGTCAAGATTACTAGAGAGCCTTTCTCAAATTTTGTAAATCTAAATAATAAGTTTCAAAAATCTTTAACATTTTATTTCTCAAAAGTCATTTCAAATTCAGGTTCGCCTAATATAGAAACGGATAATGCAAAATCTCTTTTACTATATGTAACATTTTTAATATTTGAACACAAATAATCAGTTATTGCTAATGATGAACATTTACTCGCAAGTTCACTTTCAATTATGTTTTTTATCATTAGTTCAAAGTCTTCTGTATTAAATGAAAAAATATCCATTTCTTCATTATATTCATTAAGATTTGGAATTTCTATTTTTAACGTAATAGCATAATCAACATTTTTATATGTTTTTCCATTTAAAGCATATTTTTCAAAAGTTTTTTTCATAAAAATCTTTCTTTGACTATTTTTTTATAAAATTCACAAATAAAATTATTTGTTATATAATATAGCATTTATTATATCCTTATATTTAGGTCTCATTTTCTCACATATCTCATCAATTTCTTTATAATATGCCTCTTCACCTATTGTGTCAAGTTTTTCTTTTTCTTGTTTGTAATTTTTAATACTCTTACTTGGCAAAAATCCATATTTAGGAATATGATAATATAATTGATTTTCATAACTATGAAAAATATTAACTTTTATAGAAGAATGAATATAATTTATATCCGTATAATCAATTTGTAACACATCAACTTCTATATTTTTAGGCAAAGATGTTATATAGCATCCACTTAAACATAAGGTTTCATATTTCCCTCCTTCATGAATTAGCTCAATTTCAGGAAAAGATAATTTTATATAATTAATATCTGGTTCTGATAGAAAAGCCATATGCCAATAATTCCTATGAGCTGGCAAAGGCGTATTTACTTTCCGCATTATTCGTAATTGCTTCCCTAAATAATGAGAAATTAATTCCTTTTCAGAATAATTAATAAACAAATAGCATTCGTTATCCATATAGCCAATCATGTAATTTTGTTTATAATATCACAAATAAAATTATTGTCAAACATTATTTTTTCAATTTACTTACTTTAGCTTGCAGTTCACTCATATGAATTGTCATTTTTTCCATTAATGAGATAGTATCATTCATGACTTTTACTACTCCTAAAGAAATCATATAACCACTACCATCTTTATTGCCAATGGCATTTAGTCTTTCTTTAAGAATTTTAATATCATCACTATAAAAATTAATAGGCGTAGAAGCATTGCTTACATAATCATCATCTAACATTTTATATCCTTTTAATTAAGTTCTTCAATAATTTTTCTGTGTTGTATCCAGCCTAAAAAATTTCCTTGGTATTTTTTATCTTTTTTATAAATTAGCGGGGTTGCTTGATGTTCGGCTGGAGAGGCATGTAAAGGTTTGCTTGTTATTAATCTATCATATAGTATAATATCTTTATCAATACTTGGATTTTTACCATCATGGGTAAGATAACTAACCCTTGCACATCGTGCAGTAGATATTTTTTTCTTTATTTCTAAATCTAAATTTTCTTCATCTTCTCTTACAAAAGGCAAATGCCATTCATTTTTTAAAAGTAACTTAGGAGTACTGTTTTGGGTAGCAACTTTCATTTGGATAGCTAATTCTCTGATTTCTGGCTGTGCATCAGCATGATCTCTTAAAGTAAAGAAATTATCAAATTCTGTAGCAGTAACTAAAGTTCGCATATACATAAAAGGTTCAGTAATTCTATTAGCAATTTGCTTATGAATACCTAACGATGCTAGTTTTTCGCTTTGGTTACAAGCAAGCTCACAAGATTCTAACCAAATTTTCTTTGCTTCTTCAATGTTTTCTATTTGAGTATTTGCTTGCATTCCTGGTTGATTTGCTCCCCAATGAATAGGCATAGCTGGTTCATTTCTTATATCTTCTATCATCTTCTTAATAGGAATTGCTCGTGAGCTTGCAGCATTTCTACTAAATACTCGATGAGTCATTAATTCACCATGTATAAAGCGACAATAGATAAGTTCTAAAGTTATAATTCTTTTATTTGCTAGAGAAATGCTATCTAATATAACTTTAGCTGAAATTTTCATTTATAATCCTTTTTATTGATTATTCATTCTACTATTATTTTGCTAAATTGTCTAAATGATTTTTTCTTATTATCTCATATTGCTCATCGACTATTTTATAATATTCTTTTTCACCTAATTTTAATAGTTTTTCTTTTTCTTGTTCATAATTTTTAATACCATAACTAGAAAAGCCGTCATAAATTACGCATTTAGGAATATGATATAATTGATTATCATAACTATGAAAAATATTAATTTTTATAGAAGAATGAATATAATGAATACCCGTAGCGTATTCAAGATACAAATTATCAACTTCTATATTTTTAGGAAAAACTTTTATATTAGTATAATTAAAATTTAAGTAATCATATTTCCCTCCTTCGTGAACTAGCTCAATTTTAGGAAAAGATAATTTTATATAATTAATATCTGATTCTGATAGTAACGCCATATGCCAATAAATCCCATGAGCTGGTAAAGGTAAAGGCATATTTACTTTCCGCATTATTTGCAAGGACTTCCCTAAATAATGAGAAATTAATTCCTTTTCAGAATAATTAATAAACAAATAGCATTCGTTATCCATATAGCCAATCATGTAATTTTTTAAAATCTGTAAAAGAAGTTATGCCATCATCTATATTAGAATCGTATATTTTTAAATATTCTACCTTATCAGGATAAAAATGTAAAGTTATTTTTCTATTGATTTTATCATTCCAGCATTCTAATGTTACAATTCCATCTTGATTGTTACTTATTAAACTATTTGATAGCTTACCAACATGTTGAATAAACTCCTTAGCTTTAGCAACAGAATCAACTTTTGGTTTTGCTGAACCATGTCCATCCCAATTTTCTTCTCTTTTAGATAATTCATTTAATGTTTCAATCATGATTAGTTCTTAACCTTTCACATATATTTGAAATATTTTCAAGATATTTTTTCTTGTCAGACTGCATCAGTATTTTATATTGTTCATCATAATCTTTAATTTTAAAGGGATATGTCGTATTGTAACCTATTGGTAGATAAAATCTATCATCTGTTTTATCATATAACAAAGGAAAATGATAAAGCTGTAGTTTATTGCACCAAATTTCTTCTACCTTTATAGAAGGATCAACAAACTCTATATTGCTATTGTAAATATCTAAAGTCTCTAAATTCATATTCTTAGGTAAAACAATATTTGGATAACCTCTAATCATTAAATTCTTTAATGTACAACCTTCATAAAACATTTCTAAATCAGGAAATGCTAGTTTTAAATAATTTATTTCGTTTTGATCTAAAAACAATTTATACATCCAAAGCGATAACCTAATATATATCTTAGAATTGCCTAATAGTGACATAACGTCATCTATAGAATATAGCGGTTTATGACTATTTAATGGTATATTTAAATTAATAAAAACTTCAATCATTGTGGATTTGCAATCAGAAAATATATATCTGAAAACGATAATTTTAGTAAGGATATTTCTGAATCATCTAGTAACCCTACTATCCAGTAACGTTTTTTAATAGAAAAATCTTTATTCAAGAAATGCTTTACCATTTCAACGGTTTCTTTGGTTGTGTCTTCATTCAAAAATCTAAAATAACAAAGTTTCATATTATTAACCTAGCAATTTCGCTTTCGTACATTTTCTCACATATCTCATCAATTTCTTTATAATATGCCTCTTCACCTATTCTGTCAAGTTTTTCTTTTTCTTGTTTATAATTTTTAACTATTATAGTACTATATAATTTTCCATGTTTGGGAATATGATATAATTGTGAATTTCTTGCATAAATTTCACCCGTAATTGTTGTTGTCGAATGAATATAATGAATATCCGTATAAACAATATAGTACTCATTAACTTCTATATTTTTAGGAAGACATGTTATTTTATTACAATTAGATAAATCTAAAAAATCATATTTCCCTCCTTCATGAACTATTAAAGTTTTAGGAAAAGATAATTTTATATAATTTATATCTGGTTCTGATAGTAACGCCATATGCCAATCAGCACTTTTATCTATTATGACGTTAGTTCCTAACAGTGCTTTTACTTTTTCAAGTTTGTTATAATCAGATTGAATATAACAAAGTTTCATATTTAGCAATTTCATTTTTAATTCCAGTATTGCATATTTCTTCTATTTCCTTATAATAGGCATATTCTCCCATTCTGTCAAGTTTTTCTTTTTCTTGTTCATAATTTTTAATAAAATCAAATCTATATCCAGAAATTGATTTAGGAATATGATATAATTGATTTGTACAAGCAATTAACATATTACATTTAATAGAAGGATGAATATAATGAATACATGAACCATCAATTTGTAACACATCAATTTCTAAATTTTTAGGAAGATACTCCATCTTGTTGCTATGACAAAGTACTTTATCTAATTTTGCTCCTTCATGTAAAATCTGAATGTTATTAATGGCTAAACGTAAATAAGAAATATCTGAATCTGAAAGAAATGCGACATGCCAATAATAACTAAATTTTTTATAAAATATCTTATTGCTTGCAAGAAATTCATATGCAAAGTCACTTTGGTCATAGTTATTATGACAGTTAAAACTAAAATAACAAAATTTTTTATTCATTTCTTAATTTCTCGCAAATATCAGATATTTCTTTATAATAAGCATCTCGTCCTATCTTCATCAACTTTTCATATTCATAATTAAAATCTTTTACTATGCTATTATTAAAATATAAAAAATTAGCATGAAAAGGAATATGAAATAATTGTTGTGGATCAGCAATTAAAGTTTCTACTTTTATCGTGGGGTCAAGATGTTTAATATGTGACTTTCTAATAAAAAGATAATTAAAAGTTATATTTTTAGGCAATGTTAAAATTTTTGTATCAGTGAAATCAGCATAAAGCTGAGTACATTCTTCGTAAGTAAATCCGTCATAATTAGGAAATGCGATTTTTATTAAATTAATATCTGATTTTGTTAAAAAAGTTTTAAAAACGCTCTTCCCAATATGTTTATGACTACTTTTGTCATCGCCTATAATATGCCAAAAATTATTGGAATACCCATCTATTTCTGTGTTATAATATAGTTCTGTTTTATAATCCATACAATTTTAACCTAGAAATTTCATTTTTAATTCTACCATCACATATTTCTTCTATTTCTTTGTAATAGGCATATTCTCCCATTCTGTCACGCTTTTCTTCTTCAAACCGAAAATTTCTAATGTTAGCCTGATAGATTTCATTTGCTTGTAGCACAGCCCCTCGTCTACTATAAGTAATGTTAAAAGATTTTGGAATATGATAAAGTTGTTCACTACTAAGATCAAATTCTTTTACTTTTATAGAAGGATGAATATAATGAATATCTGACCTCTCTATAAGTAAAAAATCTACTTCTATATCTTTAGGTAGCAAATCGATTCTTTGATTACGCAAATATAACGTCTTATGTGTTGAACCTTCATATATTAAAACTAACTTAGGAAAACTTAATTTTAAATAATTTATATCTGAAGAAGTAAGTAAAGTTACAAATAAACTATATGAAATTCTTTTAAAGCGTTTATTTCCTAATAATGGAATTGTTTCATTAAGCAAATCGCACCAACTAAAATCATCTACCCCTCCCCAATTTACTTGGATATAAACTAATTTTTCTTTTTCCATAGTTAATCTTCAACATAATAGTCAATAGCTTTCATGGCTATTACAAAAAAAATCCATAACAATAAGCATATTCTTAAAGGTATAGAATGGAAAGTCCAGAACACATCAACCATAATAAATGCTACACTAGCATAAGGTACAATGGTCATAACTAAAATAAATAACCAATTTTCTTTAAAAAAATACTTCATAATTATCCTTGACAATTTTTATCATGGAATTCTAACACTTTCCCTAAAGTAATAAAACTCCAAATTATTAACACAAATCTACAAATTAAATGGGTTGGTATCCAATTAATATCAAAAACAACAAAAGATATAAGCAGGTACGGAAAAACACACCCAATCAAAATGAAAGATAGCCAACTTTTTAAATTTTTATTCATAAATCTTTACCTAAAATATTTTACAAAATTACCAGAAACATAAATTATCCAAATGAACCATAAAGCAGTAGCCAACATAACTAAAGTTCTATGTTCGCTAACGATATTAATAGTAAAAGCCTGGTTAATGTAAGATGTTATCGCTAAAGGAACAAAAAAAGCAATTAAACCAAAAATAGCAATAAACAATATAAATTTCATAAATTTTCCTTATATAATTTGGATAACATACACTGTCCACTTTTTTTGCTCATCGCTTACAAATCTTCAGCATATGTTATCCAAATTATATTTTCATATCTTAACATGAATAAATTAGAATGGCAAGAAATTTTTATAACTTTCTTCGTACATTTTCTCACATATCTCATCAATTTCTTTATAATATGCCTCTTCACCTATTCTGTCAAGTTTTTCTTTTTCTTGTTTGTAATTTTTAATAGCATAAAGTGAATCATATCTATATTTAGGAATATGATATAATTGATAAATAGAAGTAAATAATTTATTATATTTAATAGAAGAATGAACATAGTGAATATCACTAGATCTAATATCTAATATATTAGAGGTTATATTTTTAGGCAATAGCTTAAAAGTAGTTTTAATAATAAATGTTGTCTCTAAATAATTACCGCCTTCATGAAATAGATTAATATTAGGAGAACATAATTTTATATAATTTATATCTGATTCTGATAACCAAGTTTGGTAGTAAAAATCTTTTTTACCAATCTTATCAGTAATTACTTCACTAACTATGAAATCATTAAGAATATAATGTACAAATTGACTTGCATGTCTATAGATATAACATAATTTCAAATCATTAGACATTATATTAGCTCATCTTTCTTAACATTACTTCACTAAACCATTCTCTTCCACGAAACCATCTGCAAAATACCTTATTTCCATTATAACTAACAACCGTCATTTTTAGTCCACCAGAATTTAATTGTACCAAATCTCCTATTTTGAATTTAGCCATGTTATATTCCTTTCAAAAAAATTATTATTTTTATAAAAAATTTAGGTCAGTTAAAATTTATCTTGCTAGATGAATTTTTTCAAAATCTATTTCACCATTAACCATAACAAACCCGTTTTTGTCTTCGTCAGACTTCCAATGTCATCAGAATCAAAATATTTTTTACATTCATTAAAAATAATTAGTGACATATGAGTAAATATTCCCTGCTGCCTGAAACGGAACCTTTACCACCTCTTGCCGTCTCATATGTTTTAGTCTCAACCCTAACCTCCTTATATGCTGAAGCAATCTCTATCAGTTCGTCTATAGAAGGAATAGAGCGATCATTATAGCTTATTATCCAGTAGGGGATGTGTTTTGATGATTCAAATAGCCAATGAAACGATTGCTTTACGTCTTTTGTTTTTTCAAAACCGCTGTATTTTTGTGGATGGTAACGCTTCGTTTTATTAATAAACTCTTTATCTTCCCAATTCTCAACAAATGTTTCCAGTAAATGATAAAAAGATTGATAATCAGAATGACTATTGCAATAAGGAGGGTCATAATAGACTAAATCAATATTTGAGAGTGTAGGTAATAAATCTAAAATGTTATGATTATAACTTTTATTGGTTTTTCCATTATCAAACACAGCATCATTATATTCATCAAACAAGTCTAAAAACAAGGTTTTGATAGGCTTGGCAATGCTGGGATTACGTTTCACCCTAATAGGATTATTGGCATATGTAATTGCCTGAGTATGGGCAAAATGTCCCATAATCGTCTTTCGGGTTAGACTTCTATTCATGATTGCAAGGACAAGTGCTTTCTTGTAAGAGCAGGAAAGCAGTTCACTATTTGCACGAAAATTATCCAGAAAAATACATTCGTCACGTTCAAAGAAAATATCAGCAAAATTTTCCATGATATTTTTTCTGCCCTTATTTTCAGCAAACAAGATCGTTAAATCAGATAAAGTGAGTGTGACATGATTATTTTCAATCAGTGCTTTTCCAATTTGATTACAGGAATTGAGTAGATCGTTGCTGGTAACGGTATAACCTCGTTTTTTCATTTCAAAGGCAACCGATTGTGATCCACTGAAACCGTCTAATACAGAAGTGACATCATCAGGAATAAAGTCCATAATCCATGAAGTTAACTTATGTTTTGCACCCAGATATTGGGGTTGGGGCATTTTATAATTGTGGTTAGTTATCATTATTCTACCTTTTCCATTCTACAGTAATGATAAGTTGGAATATCATTAATCCTATTAACCTCATATTCTACTAATAATTTACGAAAATGTTCAGTAGCCAACTTCATAGTTTCAAACTTTTTTGTTTCTTTGTGCGTTAAAATTGAACAACCTTTCATATAAGCTATTGTAAATTTAAATTCTTGTTGTTCTATCATAATTATTTCTTTTCCAATTCTGCTATTTTCTGCAAAGCCTGTTGTGCTATTGCTCTACATTTATCAAATTGTCCAAGTTCAAATTCGACTGAATTTTCATTGGCAAAGGCATCTTTAGAGGTGTAGCTTGTTTCCGCATATGCTATTCTACTTAAAGCCTCTTTTACCAATTCCAGTTTCTTACGCAGCTCTTGCTCAATAGGGCGATTATTCCACAGTTCTACAGCTTTTTTATATGATGTTGTACCTTTTTTGAAATGAATTCCGCCACAATAGCATTTAACGAAACAGGTTGAAGACAGAACCAGTTGCGAGATAGCGTTACGCTTATCATTACAAAAAGGACATGGCTGTAGCTCTAGCTCTTCACGCATATCCCTATATTTTAGCTCATCTTTTATACTGAATTCTTCACTCATAAAGTTCCCACTTTAATTAGATTGGAGAGCTAGCCTCATAATCTCCTCAGTTAACTTGTTTATTTTCTCATTTTTAAAATGGTTCCAAACGATGAATTAACGCACAATCGATCTTCCTTCATTACCTTTTACTAAGATGTTTAGTATCTTTTCATATTCATCAAGAGAAAACGATGCTAAACAATTCATAAAAGTTTCACCACCACTATGTTCTTTGTATTCTTTAATCAATTCATCATATTCAGAATTTGAATTTATCTTCGTAAATGTATTTTCTTCAAGCATGTTCCTATCCTTTTCTAAGATTATCTTTTTATATTGAATTAAATTATAATAAGCTATTATTATAAATTAGTCAAGTATAAAAAATATATAAAATTCAATTTTGCCATTGACTTATAAAATAGGTTGTGATATTCTGTTTAAATCAGCTTAAACAAAAAATAGGAGAAGTTTTATGCAAGAAGAAAAAATAAAAATTAATAAAGTTATAGCTAATGCTTGTGAACTAGATATTGAAGGCGATATACTAGATGTTATCAAACATCTTCAAGAGATATATGAGCAAAATCATAAAGATTATATTTCTATAGAAATTGAGAAAGAATATGATGCTGATAGTAGCTATTATGTAGTAGTGGGTTCTCGCCTTGAAACAGATAGCGAATACGAAATTAGGAAATCTAATGAGAAAAAAGCTATTGAATCAAAAGAAGCAAAAGAAAGAGCTGAGTACGAAAAACTAAAAGCTAAGTACGCTTAGATGGTTTTTTGAAAAAAGATAATTGATTTTATGACAAAAATTAAAAACCTATCTTTTACAGAAAAAGAAATGACAATATTCATTAGTAACGGATGCACTTTAAGCATCCCACTTAAATGGTTTCCACACCTTGTAAATGCTAATCAATCTGCTTTGAAAAACTGGGAGCTTTCCGCAGCAGGTAATGGAATTTACTTGAAAGATTTAGACGAAGATATTAGCTTGAATGGCTTGCTAAATGAACTTTCTTGGTTGTTAGGAGAAGAAAATGTTGAACCTTTAAAGAAATCTTATTCAAAAGATAATTTACCAGAAAATCTTTATGAAGAAATAATTAATGCTAAGGTTGATTTTAAATTTTCTTATTTGAATGATTTACTTGATGAATAACTTATGAATTATAAAAAAGCTATGTGTTGTCTTTTTAAGGGTAACACAATTTTTAATAAACAAAGACCAAATGTTTTGTTTTATTTTAAGATAACAGGCATTGGTAGAGGTTATGATTTATATCTTAATGATAATGGTAACTCACGTTTAATTGATTACGATTCCTTAATAGAATATGGAATTACTGGATGGGAACTATATGTCTAATGATTTGAAATTATGTTATTTTTATAAAAAAGACTATGAATTAGTACGTTCTTTATTTCCTAATTTAGTTGTTCTAGATATAAAACGTGGATATTACTACCAAACTTTTCTATCAGAATCAGATATAAATTATTTAAAATTATCTTTTCCTGAAACTTTAATAGTTCATGAAGGAGGGAAATATGATTACTTAAATTTT
>Ga0209611_10000218_pt1 | contig 74391 bp, 67 predicted proteins | sample S1TSphgellanicum_3_FD_187693 | JGI IMG/M metagenome (GOLD analysis project Ga0209611, IMG submission 187693) | Host-associated microbial communities from peat moss isolated from Minnesota, USA - S1T2_Fc - Sphagnum magellanicum MG (SPAdes) (version 2) | ecosystem: Host-associated > Plants > Peat...
TCATCTTCGCGGCCAGCGCCAGGTCGTACAGGATATCCGACAGCTCGCCGGTCGCCTGCGGATAGAGGCGCTCCTGCTCGATGATGTAGCGGTCGATCGTGACGACCGATGTATCGGTGTGCGCAACCACGGTCACGATCCTCCGTGCAGGTGGGACGCCGCGAGCCGCCCGGGCGTCGACGTCATGAAAGTGCGGCCCCGGTCGAAGCTGGTGCAAGAGGCGGCCGGCGCTCGGCGCCGCGTCCCGTGCACGCGGCTATGGCGCGGTCCCGTGGCGCGGCGACGCCGACACGGACCGCATCGCGTCGAGGACGATCACGGCCAGCTCGGCGCGTCCCTCTTCGCGAGCGAGCGCCACGCGCACGACCGCAGCGCCGAGCGCCTCCCGTCCCGCATAGCGTCCCGCGTAGCGGGGCACGGCCTGTTCGAGGGCGCGCGCGAGGACGTCGTCGCGGCACCGATCGCAGCCGCAAAACGCGCCGCTGCCGGGGCGCTGCGTGCTGCTGAGGGCATCATACGTCGATCGAATGGCGTCGGCGATCACGGCGATCACGCCGCCGCAACCGGCAGCGGGCGACGCGCCCCCTCGATCCCGTCCCGCACGACCGCGCCGGTGAACGTCGAGCCCGTGGTGCCGGTCAGTCGCACGCGATAGTACTGGCCGATCGCGGCCTCGTCGCCGCGGAGGACGACCGTCTTGAAGTCGCGCGTCCGGCCAAGCACGGCCCCATCGCCGCGTCGCGCGGCGCGCTCGACGAGGATCTCGTGCTCGGTGCCGAGCAGGCCGATGTTCCGGTCGCGCGTCCCCGCCCGCACGGTGGCGATGAGGCGCGCGAGGCGCGCGCTCGCGACATCGTCCGGGATCGTCTCGTCCGCAGCGAATCGCGTCGCGGCGGTGCCCTCGCGCGGCGAGAACCGGAAGGTGTAGGCGTCATCGAAGCCGACGTGCCGCACGGCCTCGAGCGTCTCCTCGAAGTCGGCGTCGCTCTCGCCCGGAAAGCCGACGATCACGTCGGTGGTGAGCGCGAGTCCCGGGATCGCGGCCCGCAGCCGATCGACGCACGCATAGTACGCGGCGCGGGTGTAGCGCCGCAGCATCCGCTTGAGGACGCGGTCGGCGCCCGACTGCATCGGCAGGTGCACGTGCGGGCAGACCGCCGGCACGTCGGCGAGCGCGGCGATGACCCGCTCGCTGAAGTCGTTGGGGTGCGGGCTCGTGAAGCGGAGCCGTCGCACCCCCGGGACCGCGCCGATCGCCCGAAGGAGGTCGGCAAAGTCGTGCGTGCCGTCATGGTAGCTGTTGACCGTCTGCCCGAGCAGGACGATCTCCGACATCCCCTCGGCGACGATCGATTCCGCCTCGCGCACGACGTCGGCGAGGCGGCGACTCCGCTCGGGGCCCCGGGTCGTCGGCACGATACAGTAGCTGCATCGATAGTCGCAGCCGCGCTGCACCGGCACCCAGGCCTTCACGCGATCGAGCCGGCTCGGGCGCACGTCCTCGTAATGCTCACTCGCGTCGAACGCCGTCGCGGTCGTGCGCGCGCCGGCCCGCGCGCCATCGAGCAGCGTGACGAGCGCACCATACGCGTCCGGCCCGACGACGAGACTGACGTGTGCGGCGCGCTCGAGCAGCACCGGGCCGAGCCGCTGCGCCATGCAGCCGGTCACGCCGAGCACCGTGTCGGGGGCCATGTGCCGCTTGAGCTCCCCCAGTCGGCCGACCACCCGCTGCTCGGCGTGGTCGCGGATGGCGCAGGTGTTCACGAGGATCACGTCGGCGCCATCGGGGCGATCGACGGCGCGGTAGCCGGCGGCCGTCAGCTTGCCGAGCATCAGCTCGGAATCGCTGACGTTCATTTGACACCCGTACGTCTCGATGAAGACGGTCGGGGCGCCGGCGGCGGTGACGTCGGCGGTCGTCACGACGGCGTGGTCGGCGGACATCGCCGAAAGATAGTCAGACGGGCGGGGCCAGCGCCGCCGGCGGGGACGACCGGACGCTCTCCCGCGGCGGCAGGTCCCTCGGCGGGAGGTCGCGGGCCGGCGGCGGGGCGAGCGGCAGCGTGACGTGGAAGACGCTCCCGCCGCTCTCGCCGTTGCGGACCCAGATGCGACCGCCGTGCTGCTCGACGACCAACCGGCAGAACGTCAGACCGAGACCCGAGCTGCGCACCGCCGGGACGTGGGGGAGGCGCACCTGCTCGAACTTCCGGAAGATCAGATCGTGGTACTCGTCGGGGATGCCCGGTCCGTTGTCCGCGATCGTGAAGAGAATGCCGTTGGCATCGCGCCGGATCGCGAACCGGAGGCGCACGGCGCCCGACGAGTGGGTCAGCGCGTTCTGGATCAGATTGGCGAAGACGCGCTTCAGCAGCTGCCGGTCGGCGACGAAGACACCCGCGTCATCGGCCACGTCAGCGGTGGCGAGTGCCCCCTCCTGCTGAAACCGGAGCGTCCACTCGTGCAGGATCTCCGTCAGTAGCGCGGCCGGGGCGATCGGTTCGAGCACGAGCGGCACGGCCGCTTCCTCGATCTTCGCGACCTCGAGCAGATCCTCGATGAGGCGCAGCAGGTCCTCGGCCTTCCCTTCCGCATCCGAGACGACCTGCCGCTGTGTCGCGGGCATCGGCCCGAAATCGCCGTCGAGCAGCAGCTCGAGGGTCGCCAGGATCGATGTCAGCGGTGTCTTGAGGTCGTGCACGATCATCTTCATGAGATCGTCGCGCAGCCGCTGCAGCTCGCGCTGCTTGCGGAAGCTTTCCTCCAGCGCGTCGGTCGCCGCCTTGAGCTTGAGGAGGCTCCGGACTCGCGCGCCGAGCACGAGCCGGTTGTGGGGCTTGGTGAGGAAATCGTCGCCGCCCGCCTCGATCGCCTTGACGCGGTCAGACGTGTCGTTGAGCGCAGTGACGAAAATGACGGGAATGCGCGCGGTGCGCGCGTCGCGCTTGATACGGCGACAGACCTCGAAGCCGGCGGCGCGGTCGTCGACGCCGAGATCGCCGGCCGGCATCGAGACATCGAGCAGGCAGAGATCGGGCTGGTGCGCGACGCACGCCGCGAGCGCCGACATGCCATCGGTGGCACCGACGGTCCGGTACCCGAGCGACTGCAGCTGGTCCGAGAGCAGCTCGACGTTTGCCGGGACGTCGTCGGCGACGAGAATCAGCTGCCCGGCCGGGTCCGCCATGGTGCCCCTATGGGTGAATCGTCAGGCCCGTGCTCAGGATGTACGCGTCTTCCGTCGCGCCGACCACCCCGGTCCGGAACGCGCGGGTCAGGGAAAGATCGACGACGGCGTGGCCGCGGCCAAACGGCACGCCGATGCCCCCGCTCAGATCGGTTTCCATGATCGCCGTGCCGTCGACGACCGACCCGAGCGGCCGGCGGCCGCCGCCCAGGCGGAGGTTGATCGTGCGATCGAGGACGCGCGGCCCCTGGATGTCGGTCCCGACGCTCCAGCCGACGCCGTCCTTGTACGTCACATCATTGACCGTGAGCGCGTTGAAGCGGGACCATTGCTCCCAGTCGACGCGACCGGAGAGGAGGACGCCCGGGATGCCGCTGAAGACGACCCCGCCGCCGCCACGCGCCGGGACCTGGCCGTTGCCGAGCGTCGTCGAGTCGCCGAGTCGCGCCCGGATGTTGCCGCCGACGCGGAATGAGCCGGCGACACTCAGGAAGGAGGCCGGCCGGAGCACGAACCCCGCCGACGCGCCGACGCCACCGTAGCTGATCGTCGACAGGAACTGCGACTCCTGATAGCGGTTGGGCGTCGTGTCGGCGACGCTGACGGCCTCGAGAATCTGGTTCTGTCCGGTAAACCAGTCCATCGCCGCGCCGACCGACAGCCACGACGTCGCCGCCCAGGCGATGCCCAGCCGAAGATCGTTGATCCCGCCGGTCGACTGCACCTTCGTCGTCGCGGTCGTCGACGCGGTGTCGCCGGGTTCGGCCGCGAGCGTCGTGGTCGTGTTCGTCGCCCACGTGCGGTCGACCAGCGTCGAGAAGGAGAGCCCGACCGTGAACTTGCCGATCGGGATCGCCCCGGCGAAGAGCGGGAAGCGACTCGTCGTCGTCCGCTCGGTGACCCCGTCGGCGGTCACGGTCCTGAACTCGGGGTCATACTGCATGTGCAGACTGAGGCTGCCCCACGAGGCGAGCGCCGCGGGATTGATCGGGGACTGGGCGTCGACCTCGCCGAACGCGCCGCCCGACCCCTGGTCACGCGTGCTGAGCTGCCCGACGGGGTAGCCCTGTCCGAGCGTACTGACGTTCCCCTGCGCGCCGATCCGGCCGATCGGCAGCATCACGGCGGCGACCGCCACGATCGCGAGGCGTCGCGCGTGACCATGCAGACGTGGGATCACGGCAGGAGGAAGCTGGTCTGACGCACGTAGCGGATCTCGAGGTGCGGCCGCTTCGCCGTGTCGGCGGCCAGCGAGGAATAGAAGCTGGCAAAGACCGGGTTGGCCCCTTCATTGAGCACGCGAAGCACGATCGCGCGGGTTGTCGTCGTGTCCGGCACCTGGTGCCAGGCCTTGAACGCGCCGGAGAGCTCGATCGCAACGACCCCGGTATCCTGCGGCTGCGTCAGGGTCGAGTCGAGACTCCAGATCGACGACGCCACGATGAAGAGGGCGGCCTTCGCCGGTTCGGTGACCGCGCTCGAGGAGACGACGGGCGCGGGCCAGACGGCGACGCTGTCCGTCGGGAAGATCTGCGGGCGCGGGATCTGCTTGAGGCGGAGCGTCGCGCGCAGGACGTTGCTCGAGTCGACGATTGTCGACGGGAGGTTGAATCGCAGATAGACGCGCCGCGCCGGGAGACCGCCGACGTCGAGGACGCCCGGCAGCACCGGGGGCGCCCCGAGCACGAAGACCGGATAGTTGGCCAGCTGACTGGCGAGACTCGGGTCGCTCGTCGGCGTACTGGAGGCCGGCGAGACCTCGATCGAATCCACCGGCCCCGGGAACGTGTCGTAGTGGGCCCGATAGAAGAAGTGCGGCCCGCCGGAACTCGAGCCGGCGGCATTGACCCACAGGCGCACCGGATCGGTGACGGTCCCGGCGTGCTGGATCCGGATGCCGAAGCGCACGTTGTGATCCCCGCGCACGTGCGCGAGCACCGCCGCGCGACTGATGGCGACGCGCACGGTGTCCGTCGAGTCCGACGTATCGGCGAGCGCGCGCAGGCTGACGCGCGTCTGCCCGACGAGGTTGGGGCGAGTGAACAGCGCGGCGAGCTCCGAGACGACGGTGTCGACGCCGTACGCGTCGACATCGTAGACGGAGATCAGCACCGAGTCCGTCAGCCCGCTCGGCTTGACGCTCGACGGCGCAACGAGAAAGAAGAGGACGGCGGTGTCGATCGAGGTGATCGGTCGCGACGGCGTCGAGTCGGTCGTCGTCCCGGTGAGGTACGCGACACCAATCGAATCGGACACGTTGTCGAACCGCACGACCGCGCGCACGTCCTGGACACCGGGGACGTTGGAGAGGAGGAGGGCCGACTCGGTACCGAGCGCCGGATAGCTCGCGACCGTCGTGTCGAACACGAGCCTGAGCGAGTCGAGTCGATACGTCGTGTCATAGATCGTGACCGTCTGCCCGGGACAGAGCTTCGGACACGCCGCGCCGCCGTTCAGATTCTCGGAGCACGCTGCCACGACCGCGGTGACGATCGCCGCAGCGCCGAGACCGGCGAGACGTCTAGCGGACAGGGGCACGCGGTTGGTCCATGAGATCACAATTCCGGGATCACGAGTCTGAAGAACGGGCCGGCAGCGACTGGCGCCGGAAGGCATCGGGGAGCAGGTCGGCGAGACGCCAGCGGCGTCGCACGTCGCCGGCTCCGACGCTGATAATCTCGACGTCGGGCGCGAACTCGACCAGCACCTGGCGACATCCGCCGCACGGTGGCGTCGGATCCGCGGCATCGGTCACCAGCACCAGCATGGCGAAGTCCGTCGTACCGGCGAGGACGGCCGCCATGACGGCGCCCCGCTCCGCGCACATGGCCGAGGGATACGCGGCGTTTTCGACGTTGCAGCCGCTCGAGACGCGCCCATCGATCCCCGCGATCGCCGCACCGACGCGAAAACCCGAATACGGTGCGTAGGCCCGGGCCTGCGCGTCCCGCGCCGCCGCGAGCAGACGTGCCTCGAGGTCAGCCGTCGGCATGCGCCGTCAGGAACTGCCTGCATGAACTGCCTGCGTGATCTGCTGTCATCCGCGCTCACCGGCGTACCCCGCTGCCGACGTCGAGTGCCTCGCGGGCGCGCGAGCGCCCGCATAGGCGCGCGGGGCCCGCAGCGCGAGCCCGACCAGCACCTCGTACGGCGAGAGTCCCGCGCGCTCGGCGACGGCCGCGACCGTCGGCCCGTCGCCCGGTCCGCCGCCGCCGATCAGCGTCGCGCGGTCGCCGACGGCGCAGGGGACGTCGGTCACATCGACCATGCACATGTCCATCGTCACCGTGCCGAGGACCGGCACGTCTCGCGCGCCGATCCGGACCGTCCCCACGCCGCTCAGGGCGCGTCGATAGCCGTCGCCATAGCCGACGGCGAGTGTCGCCACGCGGCGCGTCGACGGCGCCACGTACGTTGCGTCATAGCCGACGGATTCGCCGGCACGCACCGTGCGGAGCTGCACGACGGCCGCGGTGAGCCGCACCACCGGCTCGGGCGCGAGGGCGCCGCCGGACCCGACGCCGTACAGGAAGAGCCCGGGCCGCACGCACGTCCACGCGGATCGGCCGGCGAGCCGCTCGATCGCCGGGCTGTTCTCGACATGCAGGACGTCGGGGCGCACGGGGAGCGCCGCGAGTGCCTCGCGGAATCGGATGCCCTGCACCGCGGCCGATCCATCCGCGCGCGCCGCCGAATGCAGATGGGTGTAGGCGCCCTGCGGCGGGTGGCGTCCGAGCACGTCGCGCAGCGCATCGACCGCGTCCCAGCGGACCCCGGCGCGATGCATCCCCGTGTCGATCGCGAGGTGCCATGGGCCGCCGCCAGCCCACGCGGCGATCTCCTCCGCCGTCGAGAGGCTCGGGGTGAGCCGCGCGGCCCGCATCGCGGGAAACGCCGCTGGCAGCTGGGGCGTGAAGACGACGATCGGTCGCGTGATCCCGTCCTGCCGGATCGCCGCGCCCTCGGCGACCGTCGCCACGCCGTACCCCCACGGGTCGCACGCCTCGAGCGCGCGCACGACGGGCAACGCACCGAGCCCGTAGGCGTCGGCCTTCACCATCGGCAGCAGCGGGACGCCCGCGCGTCGCGACAGCGTGCGCGCGTTGCGCGCCAGCGCGTCGAGATCGATCTCCACGCTCGCGGGCGACTCGATTGACGGACCGTTCACGAACGGGATAGTATACGAATCACGGGGGCACGATGGAAGATGAAAGCAGGCTTGAAGATACGCTCGCGCTCATGCGCGATCTCAGGCGGCGGTGCGAGTGGGACGCGGCGCAGGACCACGCGTCGCTGCGACCCTACCTGATCGAGGAGGCGCACGAAGTCGACGACGCGATTCGCCGGGGCGACGACCGGGCGTTGCGCGAGGAGCTGGGCGACCTCCTGCTCCAGGTCCTCTTCCATGCGGTGCTGGCCGAGGAACGCGGCGCGTTTGCGATGCAGGATGTGGCGTCGAGCCTCGTGACGAAGATGCGCGGCCGCCATCCGCATCTCTACGGCGAAGGGGCGAAGGAACCGTGGGAGCGGATGAAGGCGCGGCGACGCACGTCGATCGGCGAGGGGTTGCCGGCCACGCTGCCGGCGCTGCATCGCGCGCAGCGCCTGCAGGATCGAGCCGCCGGCGTCGGCTTCGACTGGCCGACGATCGACGGTCCCGCCGACAAGGTGCGTGAGGAACTCGCCGAGGTGACGCACGAGCTGGTGCAGCCGACCGTCGACCGCGCCCGGGTCGAGGACGAGCTGGGCGATCTGCTGTTCGCCTGCGTCAATCTCTGTCGCAAGGCCGGCGTGCACGCGGCCCTGGCCCTCGATGGCGCGAACCTGAAATTCGAACGCCGATTCGCGGGCGTCGAGCGCCTCGCGGCGTCCAGGGGACTCGTCGTTGCCGAGCAGCCGCTCGACGTGCTCGACGGCCTGTGGGACGAGGTGAAGGCCGCCGAGCGGAGTGCGGCCGCGGGGTGATCGGCAGCGCGCCGCAGCGGATATCGCGCGTGTGATGCCGCGCGGATGATGCCGCGCCGTTATGGAGTGAGCCGGTGCATCATCCGCGCGAACGGGATCGTCTCCCGCACGTGCGGCAGCCCGCAGATCCATGCGACCGTGCGCTCGAGGCCCAGGCCGAAGCCCGAATGCGGGAAGGTGCCGTAGCGCCTGAGGTCGAGGTACCACCGGTACGCATCGAGCGGCAGTCCTTCCTCGCGGATGCGGGCCTCGAGTTTCCCGTAGTCATCCTCGCGCTGCGATCCGCCGATGATCTCGCCATATCCCTCGGGGGCGAGGCAATCATTGCACAGGACGGTCCGCGGATCGGCGGGATTCTCCTTCATGTAGAACGCCTTGGCCTCCTTCGGGTAGTTGCAGACGAAGATCGGCCGGTCGTAGTCCTCCACGAGCAGCGCCTCGTCCTCCGCCCCGAGGTCCTCCCCCCACTGCACCGCGCTCCCCTTCCGCTGGAGGACCTCGACGGCGGCGCCGTAGTCGACGCGCGGAAACGGCGGCACCACCTGTTCCAGCTTCGAGGTATCGCGCTCGAGCTCGCGGAGCTCGGCGCCGCGGCGCTCGAGCACACGAGCGACGATCGCCGAGAGGAGGTCCTCCTGCAGGCGCATGTTGTCGTGGGTATCGTTGAACGCGACCTCGGGCTCGATCATCCAGAATTCGGCCAGATGCCGCCTCGTCTTCGATTTCTCCGCACGAAACGTCGGACCGAAGGTATAGATGCGGCCGAGCGCCGCGGCGGCGGCCTCGCCGTAGAGCTGCCCGGTCTGCGCGAGGTAGGCCGGGCCGAGGTCGAAGTACTCGGTGGAAAAGAGGCCGCTCCGCTCGCCGATCGCCGCCGTGAGAATCGGTGTATCCACGCGCACGAAGTCGCGGGCGTGGAAGAAATCGCTGATCGCCTGCTCGATCTCGCTCCGCACCCGGAGGATCGCCGTCTGTCGTCCGCTCCGCAGCCAGAGATGCCGGTGGTCCATCAGGAAATCGACGCCGTGCTCCTTGGGCTGGATCGGATAGTCGATCGGGCTCGCGCCGAGCAGCTCGATCGCCTCGACGCCCAGCTCGAACCCGCCTGGCGCGCGCGCATCGGCACGGACGACCCCGGTGAGGACGACGGACGATTCGAGCGTCAGCAGCCCGAAGCGCTCCCACGTCTCCGCACCGACCACGGACTTGACGACGACCGCCTGCAGAATGCCGGTGCCATCCCGCAACACGACGAACGCGACCTTGCCCGACGATCGGACATGCGTCACCCACCCACGGACACCGACGGTCGAGCCCTCATGCGCGTGGAGCGCTGCGATGCGAACGAAACTGGTTGCCATGCTTGAAGTTGACGGTCCGGACCACGGGCGCGAGAAACTAGGCGCCGTGTCGCCCGACTGTCAACGCGCGCGACGCGCGCGCGGCTCACACGCCCCGGACCTCGGCATTAAGCTTCCAGCATGACGCTTCGCGCCAGGTTGACGCTGGCCATTCTTGCCATCTCCCTGGTCCTCGTCGTTCCGCTGTTGTTCGCCCTCCGCTCGCTCGAGGAACTGCACGTCTACGCGGCGCAACTGCGCGACTACGAATTTGCCGCGTCGCTCCTGCTGGGGCGGATCAATGTCGGGACGGAGGACCTGCGCCGCGCGGAAGACGCGCTGATCGTCGTGCACGACACGGCGAGCCGCGCCCACATGCGACGCACGATCGACGCACTCAACGCGCAGACCGATTCGCTCGGACGCTATCAGCTGGACAGCGCGGCCGCTGATGTGCGCGTGTCGCTGCGCGAGGTCTCGCGACTCGTCCCGCGGGAGTACGCGGCCGCGGTCGGCAACCGCGGCGATCGCGCCGACAGCCTGTCGACGCACGGCGTCCGCGTCGCGATCTCGCGCATCGAGGCCTCGATCGACGAGGCCGAACGCGCGCTCCGCGACCGCACGCGCAGTCGCGTCGACCGCGCCGCGGCCGAGGCGGAGCAGGCGAGGCAACTCGCGATTTACGTGCTCTGCTTCGCGGTCCTGCTCGCGGCGGGAATCGCCGTCTGGCTGACGCGGTCGGTCAGCGGTCCGGTCAGCGACATCGAGGCGGGGATGGCGGCGGTCGCCGAAGGCGACTTCTCGTACTCCCTCGCGATCCCGCCGAGCCAGCGCGATGAGTTCGGCCGCCTCTCCGCCAGCTACCACACGATGTCGATGCAGCTGGCCGAACTCGACAAGCTGAAGGCCGAATTCGTCTCCGTCGCGTCGCACGAGCTCAAGACGCCGGTGAACGTGATTCTCGGCTACCTGCAGCTCCTGCAGGACGGCATCTACGGCGACCTGACCGAGCGCCAGACGGAAGTCTGTCGCACGCTGGAACAGCAGTGCCACGCCCTCGGCAGACTCGTCAAGCAGTTGCTCGACGTCAGCCGCTTCGAGGCGGGCGGCGGGAAGCTCGATCTGCGGCGATTCCCGCTTGCCCCCTTCCTCGACGAACTCGAGGCGTCGTTCCATGTGCTCGCACTGCAGCGCGGCGTCCACTTCACCGTGCGTCGCGCGCCGACCGTCCCCGTCTCCGTCCTCTGGGATCCGGACCGCATCAGCGAGGTGCTGGGCAACCTGCTCTCCAACGCGTTCAAGTTCACGCCGAGCGGCGGCCGCGTCTCGCTCTCCGTCGACGCGCGCGACGAGCACGTGCGGATGGAGGTGCGCGACACCGGGACCGGCATCGCGCCCGAGCAGCTCCCGCGCATCTTCGACAAGTTCTATCGCGCGGACAACCAGCAGGCCGACAGCGACGGCACCGGGCTCGGGCTGGCGATCGCCAAGACGATCGTCGAGGCCCACCGCGGGCGGATCGTCGTCGACAGCACGCCCGGCGTCGGGACGACGTTCTCGATCGACCTGCCGACGGAACACCCGCTCGCTCCGCGCCGGCCGCGCCCAATGGCGCCCGCGCCGATCGTCGAGACTCCGCCCGAACCCGTTCGCGTCTTCTCGTGACCCGGCGAGCGGTCGCCATCGTCGGTCCGCTGGCGCTGGCGATGACGGTCGCGTGCGCCGGACCACCGCACACGGGGACCGTCGCGCCGGCCGGCCCATGGTCGGCGGCGTGGGGCGAGGCGCGCGCCGACGTCGCCGCCGGCAGCTATGCGGCCGCGGACTCGGTACTCCGCGCGTTCGGCGAGCGATATCCGGGGACACCGGCCGCCACCGAGAGCCTCTACTGGCGGGCGCTGTACGCGCTCGACCCGGCAAACGGCACCGTCATGCCGGCGACCGCCCAGTCCCTGCTCACCGCCTACGTCGCCGCGCCGCACCACGAGCCGCACGCCGCGGACGTCGACGTGCTTCGCCGGACGGCCGACGCCCTCGCCGAGGTGCGGCAGCAGGCCGAGCAGGCGGCGTCCGAGGCCGACTCGGTGCGCACCCAGGCCGATTCGGCGAAGCGGGCGGCGCGGGCCGGCGTCACGCGCGGCCGGACCAAGGACGAGGAGATCGCGCGGCTCCGCGATGAACTCGACAAGGCCCTGACGGAACTCGATCAGGCCAACCAGGAACTCGACCGCATCAAGAAGCGCCTCACCGCGCCGAAGCCGTAGCGCCGGCGTCAGCCGACGCGAAAGAGCTCGAGCGCCCGGGCATAGCGCGTCCCCATCGCCCGCCGGAGCCCCTCGTGATCCGGCGCCGTCAGCGCCGGATCGGCAGCGAGGATGCGGTCCGCCGCAGCCCGTGCCGGCAGGATCAGCGCCTCGTCACGCAGCGGATCGGCGACCCGAAACGTCGCCGATCCGCTCTGCTCGCGACCGAAGAGATCGCCCATGCCCCGCAGCCGCAGGTCGGCACGGGCGATCTCGAAGCCGTCGTCCGTCTCGACGAACGTGCGCAAACGCGCCGCCGCGTCCGGCGAGACGTCGCCGAGGAGGACGCACCATGATGCGTCCGCGCCGCGCCCGACGCGCCCGCGCAGCTGATGCAGCTGCGAGAGGCCGAAGCGCTCGGGGTGCTCGATCAGCATCACGGTCGCGTTGGGGACATCGATGCCGACCTCGATGATCGTCGTCGCCACGAGCACGTCGATCGCCCCGTCGCGAAACGCGCGCATCGTCGCCTCGCGCTCGGGCGCCGCGATGCGCCCGTGCAACAGGGCGACCCGGCGACCCGCGAAGACCGTCGCGCCGAGCGTCGCATGCATCGCCGTCGCCGATCGGAGATCGACCACCTCGCTGTCCTCGATCACCGGGTAGACGACATACGCCTGCCGGCCCTTGCCGATCTCCCGGTCGACGAACTCCATCACGCGCTGACGCGCGGATTCCGGACGGAGCGCCGTCGTCACCGGCTGTCGGCCCGGCGGTCGCTCGTCGAGCAGGCTGACATCGAGATCGCCGTGCACCGTCAGGGCGAGCGATCGCGGGATCGGCGTCGCGCTCAGCAGCAACGCGTCCGGCCGCTCGCCCTTCGCGCCGAGCGCCTCCCGCTGCTCGACGCCAAACCGATGCTGCTCGTCGACGATCGCCAGGCCGAGCCGACCGAACCGCGTCCCTTCGGCGATCAGCGCGTGGGTGCCGATCACCAGCGCAGCGACCGGGTCGGCGACGCGAGCCGCCGCCTCGCGCCGGGCCGCCGCACCCAGGCCGGCCGTGAGCAGCACCGGCGCGACACCGATCGGCGCGAGCAGCCGCGTCGCCGTGCGCAGGTGCTGCTCGGCCAGCAGCTCGGTCGGCGCCATCAGCGCCGCCTGGTAGCCGTTTTCCATCGCCAGCAGCGCGGCGAAGATCGCGACGATCGTCTTGCCACTGCCGACGTCACCCTGCACGAGCCGGTGCATGCGCGCCGGACTGCACATGTCGGCGATCACGTCGCGCACGACCCGCGTCTGCGCGCCCGTCAGCGCGAACGGGAGTGCGGCCTTGAGCGCACTCGTCAGCGTCCGCTGGTTCCGGTAGGTGATCCCCGCACGCGCCTCGCGCGCGAGGTGATTGGCCCGCCGATACAGCAACTGCACGAACAGCAGCTCCTCGAATGCGAGGCGCGCCCGACCGGCCAGCGCCTCGGCGAGCGAGGCGGGGCGATGCACGGCGCGCAGCGCGTCCGGAAGCGACGGCACCCCGGCCTCCGCCAGCGCGTCCGCCGGGAGGAACTCGCGCACCTGCGGCAGCAGCGCATCGAGCTGCGCGTCGATCAGCCCGCGCAACACCTTCACCGACAGGCCATCGGTCGCCGGATAGACCGCGAGCACGCGACCACCGGCCGTGCCCTCGGCGTCGGCACCCAGGTTCACGTGTTCGCGGGGCTGCAGCTGGCGACCGTGATAGAACCGCACCGCTCCGGTGACGAGCAGCACATCGCCCCGCGCGATCGTGCGATCGAGAAACGGCTGGCCGGGCCACGCCACCTCGATCATGCCGCTCGCGTCGCGCAGCACCACCTGGAAGATGCGCAGTCCCTTTCGCGTCGGCAGCACGCCCTTCGAGATCACCGTGCCGATCACCGTGCCGTCCATGCCCGGCTCGAGCGAGGCGACCGGCGACACCGTGCTCGCGTCGTCGTAGCGGCGCGGGACATGGTAGAGCAGATCGCCCGCGGTGCGGATCTCGAGCTTGCGCAGCAGCTCGGCGCGATGCGGGCCGACGCCCTTGAGGTACGTGACCGGCGTCTCGAGCGTCACGCGCGTCGCGACTGTCGGCACCGGCGCGTCAGACCCCGGCCAGCAACTCGCGGGAGAAGGCGTCGGCGTCGAACGGCTCGAGATCGTCGATCGCTTCGCCGGTCCCGAGAAACTTGACCGGCGCGTCGATCGCCTCGTGCACGGCGACCACGACGCCGCCCTTCGCCGTGCCGTCGACCTTCGTCACCACGAGGCCCGTCACGGGCACCCGCGCCGAGAAGGTGCGGGCCTGGACGACGGCGTTCTGCCCGATGGTGCCGTCGAGCACGAGCAGCGACTCGTGGGGCGCGCCGGGCACGCGACGGGCGATGACGCGCGCGACCTTTTCCAGCTCGTCCATGAGCCCGCCGCTCGTGTGCAACCGCCCGGCGGTGTCGATGATGATGACGTCGGATCCCGCGCGCCGACCGGCCTCGATCGCGTCCACGGCGACCGCCGCCGGATCGCGCCCCTCGACCGCGCCGACGAACTCGGCACCGGCGCGGCGCGCCCACTCGCGGAGCTGGTCGACGGCGCCCGCCCGAAAGGTGTCGCCGGCGGCGACCAGCACCGTGCGCCCCTCGGCGCGCAGCCGATGCGCGAGCTTCCCGATACAGGTCGTCTTCCCCGCTCCGTTGACGCCGATCACGAGCACGATGCTCGGACCCGCGCCCGGCGGCGCGAGCGCCAGCGCCGGATCGCTCCGCCCGGTGCGCAACGCCCCCTCGACGCCCCGACGCAGTGCTTCGTGGAACTGGTCCGCGGTGCGCACCTCGCCGCGCGCCGCCGCCCGCTCGACCTCCGCGACGAGCCGCATGGTCGTCGGGACGCCGAAGTCGGCTGCCAGCAGGATTTCCTCGAGGCGCTCGAGTGACCCCTGATCCGGGCCACCGCGCACGATCGTCGCGGCGTCCGCGAACGCGAACTCCCTGATCCGTTGCCACAGCGAGCGCGCCGGGACCGCACCCGCGCGCTGCAGCGGCTTGCCTGTCGAGTCGATCCGTGCCATCTCACCACCGCGCGTCAGCGCAACCCGAGTCGCCGTCGGCCAAGCCACTCCGCGCAGAGCGCGGTGACCACGAGCAGATAGACCCACCACGCGCCGCGCAGTCGCGGCGCGCCCCCGCCGATGGCCGCGTCGGCGCCGCCGATCGCGCCGGCGGCCACGACGGGCCGGTCCGGCAGCCACTCGCGCGATGGGTTCACGACGAGGACCGACGCGCCGCCCGCCGACGCCACATCGTACACCCCGCTCGGTCGCGACGGCGACTCCACCGTCGCACTCGCACCGAACCGCAGCATCATCGAATCCGCTGCCGACCCGTCGCGGGGCACGAGCACCACGCGCACGTCGGAATCGGCCGTCACGCCCCGCCGCCAGCGGATCGGCTCCCCGGACCGCACGACGCCGTCCGCGGGAATCGCCGCGCGCGCATCGGGCCGCTCGGCGGCGAGCCAGTCAAATATACCGCCCCACAGCGCGGCGTACGCGTCGGCAGCGACACCGCCGCGGAACCGCCAGCGCCAGAGACCGGATGCCTGCACGACGACGACGCGCCGGCCACTCGCCGACCCCTCGACGACGGCGCGCGTCTCGTAGCGGCGCGCACGCGCGGCCCGCAGTCCGACCCAGCCGCCACTCACGGGCGCCGCGGGACTGACATCGATCGGCGGCAGACTGTCCCACGGCGTCGCGGCGATCGCGGCCGAGAGCGGGGACGCAGGGGGCGGGGCGGCGTACCACTCGCCGACACCCGCCGGCGTCACGTCCACCGTCGGCAGGAGGGCGAGCGACCCCCGCGTGACGTCGCGTGGCGCGCCCAGGATCGCGGTGTCGCCGTGGAGGACGACCAGCGGCGCGTCGGCGGCGGCGCGACGCACGTCGGCCTCGGCGATCGCGGCGAGCGTGCCATCCACGCGCCAGACGCCGGGCGCGACGCGGAAGAACCCGCGCGTCGGAAGCGCGACGGCGCCCCGGAGGACGTCGAGTGCGTATCGCGCGTCGTAGTCCGGCGCCGTCGACACGAAGACGGCACCGGCCGCGCGCGACACCTCGAGCGTCGTCGCCAGCGTATCGTTGCGCGGTTCCCGATCGCCGGGCACCGTGACGATGGCACGCAGGACCCCCGTGCCGTCGGGCGCCGAGACCACGAGTCGCACGGTTTCCGTGCGCTCGCCGCGCGCGGCGAGTGCGGCAAGCGGCCGCGCGGCGAGCGTGCGGTCGTCGAAGCGGATCGTGAGCGTGCCGGGTGGCGTCGGCAGCCCGCCGGCCGCGACGGTGACCCGGATCGACATCGTGTCGCCGCTCACCACGTCGCGCGGCGCGTCGAGCGACTGCACGGCCAGATCGACCGCTGGGGGGTGCGACAGCACCTCGATGCGCGAGCCCGACGGAAGCGCGGCGAGCGCGGCGGCATCGTCGAGCTCGCCGTCCGTGATGATCACCGCGGGGCGCCCGGCCGCCAGGATGCGATCGACGGCCGACCGCACGTCCGAGCGCCGATCGGCGGGCAGTACGCCCGGCGCGCCGTCGCGCGCGGAGTCACCGAAGACGACGGTGCTGTCGCCTCCCACGCGCGTCACGCGCCGTCGCGCCTCCGCATAGAGGGCCGTGTCTCCCTGCCGGCGCCAGCTCGCGGAGACGTCGAGTGCCGCGAGCGGGCGCGCCGGGTGGCCCCAGCCCAGCGGCGCGTCGAGCACCAGCGCGACGAGCAGCGTCACGCTCAGCGCGCGGAGCAGCGCAATCAGCGCCTCGCGACCGACGACCGACGGACCGTACTGGACGATCGCGACCGCGGCGCCGACGCCGATCGCGATCAGCCAGGCGAGCATGGGCGAAAAAGAGCGGGCGGACCCCGCTATTGCAACGCGAGGCGGACGCTGGTGCCGGGCGCGGACTGGAGCGCCGCCCGATACACGGTCTCGGCCGCGGCAAACGCGACGCGGTCCGACGCCGGAATCGGCGTGCCCCCCGTCGCGACGAGCGCGCGGCGTGGGTCGCGCTGCACGCCGTTGACGATCACCTCGAAGTGGAGGTGCGGCCCGGTCGCGAGTCCGGTCATGCCGACGTAGCCGATCGTCTGCCCGATCGTGACGTGTGCGCCCGGTCGGATCCCGCGGGCGAACGCACGCAGGTGCCCGTACCGCGTCAGGAAGCCGTTGGGATGCCGCAGTTCGATCAGGTTGCCGTAGCCGTGCGCCGGCCCGGCGATGACGACGACGGCGTCGCCGATCGCGCGCACGGGGGTCCCCGCCGCGGCGGCGTAATCCGTGCCCTTGTGCTGACGCCAGCCGCCGAGGATCGGGTGCTCGCGCATGCCGAAGACGCTCGAGATACGGCGGAATTCCAGCGGCGCGCGGAGGAAGGCGTTGCGCATCGACTTGCCGACCGCGTCGAAATAGGCGGGCGGCGCCCCGGTCGCCGCGTAGAGAAACGCGGCGGTGGTGTCACCCGAGAGCACGAACGTCGTCGCCAGCACGCGCCCGATCCGGATCGCCCCGCCAGGTCCGGTCTGGCGCTCGAAGAGCGCGCGGAACGCATCGCCGCTCTGCAGATCGCGACTCATGTCGACGCGATACTCGAAGATGTCGCCGAGCGCCCACGCGAGCTCGGCGCGCGCCGGCCTGGGGAGGATCGTCGCCGCCGAGTCGAGCGCCGCATAGAGATTCGAGCGGATCGTGCCGGCGACGACGATCGTGTCCGTCGTCCATGGCAGCCGCTCCTCCTCGCTCGTCCACCCGGTCGGGGTGCGCCGGAGATGCAAACGATGATCGATGGCGAACTGCAGCGTGATCTCGGAGGGGACCGAATCGCCGTCGGCCTGATCGACGGTCACCTGCACGCCCGCCGGCACGCGCCGCGCGTCGAGTGACGCGGCGGCGTGCACCGCCTGCGCCGCATCCGGTCCGCTCACGCCGCCGCGGACGAGTACCTGCGACAGCGTCTCACCGGCGCCCAGGGTGTCGACGCGCTCGTGACCGCCGTCGGCCGAATCATCGTCGGCCGAATCATCGTCGGCCGAGTCATCGACGACCGCGCCGGGCGCGGTCGCCCGCGTGCCCGACGCGCTGTTCAGCAGTTCCGCGGGGCGGCGGGGCAACGGCGGCGTGACGTGCAGCGCAGCAACGACCAGCGCCGCGAGCACCGCATAGGTGATCACGCGGGCGCCGGGTGTCGTCAATCCATTTGCCTGCGAATGAAGGTCGGGATTTCCATGTCGCTCAGGTCGGTCTCTGGCGTCGCGCGCTCGGCGATCGACGAGCGCCGGGGCAGATCGGCCGCCCCCGTGGCGGTACCCGTTGCGGTACCCGTTGCGGTACCCGTGCGCGCGCTCCCGGTTCCGACGCGCGTCTGCCGGTTGGTCGGGAACGGCAGCACCGGCGGCCCCTTCGGCGCCGCGACCCCCGTGGTGGCGGCGGCCGTCGCCTCGGCGCTCGCGCGCGGTCGATCGAAGCCGGTCGCGATCACCGTCACGCGAATCTCGCCCTGCATCGCCGGCTCGTGCACCGCCCCGAAGATGATTTCGGCGTCATCGCCGACGGCGTCGTGGATGATCTCGTTGATCTGGTGGACTTCGCCGAGGGTGAGATCGGCGCCGCCGGTGATGTTGACGAGCACACCGGTTGCGCCGGAGATCGAGACGTTGTCGAGCAGCGGCGACGAGATCGCCTGCTGCGCCGCCTCGATCGCGCGCGTCTCGCCGCGGCCGATCCCGGTGCCCATGAGGGCGCTGCCGCCCGCCTGCATGACGGTCCGCACGTCCGCAAAGTCGACGTTGACCAGTCCCGTCACGCTGATCAGCGACGAGATCCCCTGCGTCGCATGCAGCAGCACCTCATCCGCCTTCTTCAGGGCATCCTGGAACGGGATCCCCTTGCCGACGACGGCGAGGAGGCGCTCGTTCGGCACGACGATCATCGTGTCGACGGCATTGCGCATCTCGGTGATCCCGAGCTCGGCCTGCCGCATCCGCTTGCGCCCCTCGAAGAGGAACGGCCGCGTGACGATGCCGACGGTCAGCGCGCCCGCCTGACGCGCCAGCTCGCAGATCACCGGCGCGGCCCCCGTGCCCGTGCCGCCACCCATGCCGCACGTAATGAAGACGAGATCCGCGCCGACGAGGGCGCGCTGCACATCCTCCTTGTTCTCCTCGATCGCCTGCCGGCCGATCTCGGGACGGGCCCCAGCCCCGAGCCCGCGCGTCAGCTTCTTCCCGATCTGGAGCTTGACGTCCGACTTGGAGTTGAGCAGCGCCTGGGAATCGGTGTTGACGGAGATGAACTCGACGCCCTCGAGATGCTCCTCGATCATGCGGTTGACGGCGTTGCCGCCGCCGCCGCCGACGCCCACGACCTTCATGCGGGCGTTCTGTGACGCGCTTTCCTCGAACTCGAAGATCATCGCGACTGGAGCTCCGGGACTGCCGGTGAGAGGGCCACGCATGTGGATAACTCTGCGGCCCGACGACGGATGCCGCGCGTCTCTTCAGACCGGGACGCACCCATATATAACACTTTTCCGTCTAAGGACCACGCCTCCCTCACGATCGACAGGCCCGGTCAGTAACACCCGTTTGCCTCGAAAGTTATCCACATCGCGGACGGGCCCGCACGTTTATGATCGGCGCGACACCGCTCGCGCCGCGCACTGCGGCTAGAAGAAGTCCTGCAGCCAGGTACGGACGCGCTCGATCCATGTGTCGACCGCGGGCGCGCCCAGGCCCGCGCGGCGCGGGCGGGTCGTCACGCCCCCGAGAGCGATCCGGTTCGCGCCGTAGAGCGCAAGACCGGTGACCGTGGCGAACCGCGGCGCATCGACCGAGTCGATGAGTCCGGTGATGTGGTCGCGCGGGGAGCCGACGCGCACCCCGATGCCGAAGACGTCGGTGGCGAGGTCGGCGATGCCGGGCATCGCGCTCGCGCCGCCCGTGAGCACGACGCCGGCGCCGAGGCGCTTGTCGTACCCGGCCGCGGCAATCTTCTGCTGCACGAGCTCGAAGATTTCGTCGTCCCGCTGGTGGATGATGTGCGCGAGCGACCCCTGATCGATCGCGCGCTCGCCCTGCGCGCCGGTCCCCGGCAGCGGGATCGTCAGCGATGGATCGGCCAGCGACTCATACGCGCACCCGTACCGTTCCTTGAGCCGCTCGGCATCGTCCTGCGTCACCTTGAGGCCAAGCACGATGTCGTTCGTCACGTTGGTCCCGCCGAACGGCACGGTCCCCAGATAGCGGATCTTCCCCTCGTGGAAGATGGCGAGGTCGGTGGCGCCCGCCCCCATCTCCACGAGCGCGACCCCCAGCTCCTTCTCCTCTTCCGTGAGCACGCTGAGCGCGCTCGCGAGCGGCTCGAGCACGAGCTCGCGCACGCGGCAGCCGGCGCGCTCGACGGCCTTGCGCAGGTTCATCGCCGGCGACGCGCCGATCGTCACGAGGTACATCTCGGTTTCGAGACGCGTGCCGATCATGCCGACCGGATCGCGGACCCCCTCGTTGCGATCGACCGTGTACTCCTGCGGGATCGCGTGCAGGAGCTCGCGATCCGTCGGCACCGCCTGGGCGCGCGCGACGTCGTGCGCGCGCTCGACATCGGCGCGCGTGATCTCCGCGCCGTTGACGGCGACGACGCCCGTGCTCGTCATCGCCTGCACATGCTCGCCGGCGATCCCGGCGTAGACCTCGGTGACGTGGGCACCCGCCATGCGCTCGGCATCCTCCATCGCCTTCCGGATCGAGCGGGTCGCCTCCTCGATGTCCGACACGACCCCACGCCGGAGTCCGGTCGTCCGCGCGCGGCCGACGCCGAGGATCTTGATGCGCGGACTGCGCGGCAGATCGCCGACCACCTCGGCGATCAGCGCCGTCGTCCGCGACGACCCGATGTCGAGCCCGGCGACGAGGCGTTCGGGATTGAGGCTGCCGGTCATCGGAGCCTCGCCACGACCTGGTCGCGGTAGCGCAGATCGAGTTCCGTCCAGGCGAGCCCGCGGCGCGCGAGGTCCGCGGCGACGGGCACCGCCTCGGCGACGCGCTCGGGCGTGGCGCTCGCGCGGAGGCGGAGGCGCCCGTCGGTCGTCGTGACGAGCAGATCGGCCGGGCCGTCGCGGCGCACGCTGCTGATCCGCGCATACAGCGCCGGCGCGACGGTCCGCACGCCATCGAGCAGGCGGAGGATCCGGAGATCGGGACGCGTCACCACGGGAAGGTCGACATCGGACCGCGTCGGGTCGAGTGGCAGCACGCGGCCGCCCACGTCGACGGCGACGAGCCCCTGTGGCGTCGGCGCGAGCGCGACGGGGGCCGTCTCGACGATGCGGACGACGATGGTGCCGGGCAGCTCGCGGGTGACCGCCACCGACGCGACGCCCGGCAGACCGCGCACGCGGGCCGCGATCGGCGGCAGCGCCGTCCAGACCGACGTCGCGGTATCGAGGCGCGCGCGCGCCGCGACGTCGCGGGCGACGAGATAGTGCGTCCCGATCACGGTGACCGCGCGGACCCGGAAGTACGCCGCCGACCGGATCGCCATCGTCGCCGCCGCGAGCGCACTCACCACGGCAACGGCGAGGACGACGGCGAGGACGCGTGGGATCGGCCGGCGGCGCCAGACGCGCGGATCGAGCGCACCGGTGAGCGGGACGGCCGGGGCACTCACGAGCGCGCGCCGCCCCCGGCGGCCGCGGGGCGCGCGAGCGCCGCCAGCAGTTCGGGCCCGGTCGCCGTGATGTCGCCCGCGCCGACGGTGAGCACGACGTCCCCCGACGTGACCGCACCGGCGAGCGACGCGGCGAGCGCGGCACGCGGTCCCTGCCACGCCGGGCGACGACCGGCTCGCGCCGCGGCGTCGGCGATCAGGGCGGACGACACGCCGGCGATCGGCTGCTCGCGCGCCGGATAGATGTCGGTCAGCCAGACGCCATCGGCGAGGGCGAGCGCCGCGCCAAATGCGTCGGCGAAGTCGCGCGTGCGCGAGAAGAGATGCGGTTGAAACGCGACGAGGACGCGGCGCCCGGGAAACGCGCTGCGCGCCGCGTCCAGCGTGGCGCGGATCTCGGTCGGATGGTGTGCGTAGTCATCGATCACGGTCACTCCCGCCACCTCCCCGATCCGCTGGAAGCGCCGTTCGACGCCGGTGAATGCGGCGAGGCCCGGCGCCAGCGCGTCCAGCGGCACCCCGCACGCGATCCCCGCCGCGACCGCCGCCAGCGCATTGCGGACGTTGTGGGCCCCGGGCACGCGCAGCGTCACGGGGCCCAGCACGGCGCCGTCGTAGACCACGTCGAACGTACTTCCCGAACCGATCGCGCGCACGTCTCGCGCGGCCAGTCGCGCATCCGTCGACGTGATGCCGTAGCGAATCACCTCGCAGCTGCTCGGTGTCGGCACGGCGTTCGCGCCGGCGTCGTCCGCACAGAGCACGACCCACTGCGCCGGCCGCACGTACGTTGCGAACGCGCGCCGGATCTCCTCGAGATCGCGGTAAATGTCGAGGTGGTCCGCTTCGACATTCGTCACCACGGCGACGGTCGGCGTCAGCGCCAGAAAGGACCGGTCGTACTCGTCGGCCTCGACGACGAACAGCTGGTCGCCACCCTGGCGGAGATTGCCATGCCAGCTGCCGACGCGTCCGCCGGCGACGCCCGTCGGCGATCGACCGGCGGCGACCAGCCCCTCCGTCGTCATCACCGTCGTCGTCGTCTTGCCGTGCGTCCCGGCGATGCCGATCAGCGTCCCGCCGGCGACCGCCTCGGCGAGCGCCTCGGCACGTCGGATCACCGGCAGACCAAGCGATACGGCGTGTCGCACTTCGGGGAGATCGCGCGGGACCGCGGACGACACGACGACCGCCCGCGCCCCGTCCACATGCGCCGGATCGTGCCCCAGCGCGACAGGAATGCCGAGCCGCTCGAGGTCGTCCACCACGACGGCATGGTTGTCACAGCCGCTGACGGTCGCGCCACGCCGCCGGCAGAGCTCGGCGAGTCCGCTCATCCCCGCGCCGGCGATGCCGATGAAATGGATCGGGCGGCGGTCGGCGTCGTCGAGGAGAGGCATGAGTGGCGCGGGCAATATAGGCCGCGCCCGCGACCCTCTCAAGGCGCCGCGGACGACCGGTCGAGCAGCGTAAGTATGCGTCCGGCAATGTGCTCCGCCGCATCCGGGCGACCGCGGGCCGCGGCGGCGCTCGCCATCGCGGCGCGACGTGCGGGGTCAAGCATCACCTCGCGGACGACGGCGTCGAGGCGCTCGATCGTCAGCGTCCCCTGCGGCAGATGGACGGCGGCACCGACCCCGGCGAGGGCGCGCGCGTTGGCACTCTGATGATCGGCCGCCGCGGTCGGCAGCGGCACGAGCATCATCGGCAAGCCCCACGCGCAGAGTTCGGCCGTCGTCATCGCCCCCGCGCGCGCGAGCGCGCCATCGCTCGCGGCATACGCGTCGGCGATCGGCGAGAGATAGGGGCGCACCCGCACGCGCGGGCCCTCACACGCCGCATGCGCATCGTACAGCGCACGCCCGGTCGCCCAGATCACCGAAAGCCCGTCCGGCAGTCCGCGCGCCAGCCACGCGGCGACCGCGGCGTTCAGCCCGCGCGCGCCCTGGCTGCCGCCGACGATCAGCAGCACGGCGCCGTCGGCGGGGAGTCCCCAGCGCGCGCGGGCCCGGGCGCGGTCGGGACGCGGCGACGGCGGCGGATCGATCGGACAGCCGGTGTCGACGACGGCAAGGCCGGCCGGTCGCGCAAGACGGGTAGCGGCCTCGGGGAATCCGAGATAGACCTCGCGCGCCGATCGCGCGAAGAGACGCGCGGTCAGCCCGGGATGGCTGTCGGCAATCTGCTCGACGATCGGGATGTCGTGCGCGACGCCGTACGCGAGCGCCACGGCCGACGCGTAGCCACCGGTGCCGACGACGAGGCGGGGATGCTCGGCGGCGACCAGGCGACCGAGACCTCGCCACGCCGTGACCGTGCCCACCACGGTCCGCCAGTTTCGCCACACCCGGGGGCGGTAGAGGGGATGGAGATCGAGCAGGGCGAACGGAAATTCCTGCTGCGGGAGGACGTCGCGCTCGATCCCGCGCACCGCGCCAATGAAGTAGGGACGCACCGACGCGCGCGCGCGCACGAGCGCCCGGGCGATCGCCAGGCCCGGATAGAGATGGCCGCCGGTGCCGCCACCGGCGAGAAAGACGGTCGTCACGGTGCCGTCGTCGGTCGTCCGACCGCGGCTCAGACGCCGACGGCGGCGGCCGACGCGGCCTGCGCCGCGAGCGCATGCGGATCGGTCGCCGCGCGCCCGATGACCCGTTCCCGCACGCTGCCGATGTTCACGAGGATCCCCGTCATCAGCATCGAGAGGACGAGGTTGGAGCGGCCATACGAGACGAACGGCAGCGTCAGCCCGGTCGTCGGCAGCAGTCCGATGACGACGCCGATGTGCAGATAGGCGGTGATCAGCGTCGTGACCGTCAGCCCGACGGCGACCAATTGCTGAAATGGCGTGCGCGCCGTGCGCGCGATGCGGAAGCCCATCCATCCGTAGACACCGAAGGCGATGATCACGGCAAGGATGCCGACGAAGCCCCACTCCTCGCCGATGACGCTGCCGACGAAGTCATCGTACGGAAACGGCACGAAGCCGTACTGCTGGCGCCCGTTGCCGAGGCCGACGCCGAACAGCCCCCCCGAGCCGACGGCGATCAGCGACTGCTGCAGCTGATAGTTGATCGTGTGCGCGCCGGTCGTCAGGTGCCGAAACGCGGCGACCCGCTCCGCCACGTAGCGCAGCCGGCCGCCCTCGTGCCACAGCAGCGGGACCGACAGCACGCCGAGCAGAATGAAGTGGCCGATGCGCACGCCGCCGGCGAAGAGCACGATCGCCATCACCACGGTGTAGATCATCGCCACCGACAGGTCGGGCTCGAGCGCCGCCAGGACATCGAGCGCGCCGATGACGAGCAGAAACGGCAGGAATCCCGTCGTGAGGCGGCGGAGGAGCGGCCCCTTCCTGACGACGAGCATCGCGGTCCAGATGACGACCGCGAGCTTCGCGATCTCCGACGGCTGGACCGACGCGCCGAAGAGAAACCGCCGCGCGCCATGGATCCGTGGCGCGAGTGCCGCGGTGAACGGCAGGATCGTGACGAGCATCAGAACGAGCGTCACGAGCATGATCGGCCACGCCCAGCGGGCCCAGCGCTCGGCATCGGTCTTCGCCGTCACCGCGAAGACGACGAGCCCGGCGACGACACCTTCCAGCTGACGCGTGAAGTAGTAGGCGCTGCCGAGATGGTGCTCCGTCGCCAGTACCACGCTCGCGCTGTAGACGACGACGAGGCCGAAGGCCAGCAGCACCGCCATCACCAGCACCATCGCCCGCCCCTCGACCCCGATGCGCCATCGCTCGCGCACGTCGGCGCGGGCGGGCGCGACGGCCGCATCCGGGGCGTTCCACGGCCCGGTCATCTCAGGCGCCCCCACCGGCCGCGAGCCGCGCAAACGTGTCGCCACGCTCCTTGTAGTCGCGAAACATGTCGAAGCTCGAGCAGGCCGGCGCGAGCAGGACGGCATCGCCAGGCTGCGCGATCGCCCGGGCGCGAGCGATGACGGCGTCGAAATCGGAGCCGAACCGCTCGAGCGGCACGAGCGACTCGAGATCGCGGGCGATCAGCGGCGCCGCCTCCCCATAGGCGAGCACCACGCGCGCGACGCGCCGCAGCGGATCCGCGAGCGCGGTGTATGGCTCGCCCTTGTCGCGGCCGCCGGCGAGCCAGATCGTCGGGCGCGTCATCCCGCCGAGCGCCACGGCGGCGGCGCCGACGTTCGTCGCCTTGGAGTCGTCGATCCACTGGACCCCGCCGAACTCGCCGACGAGCTGCAGGCGGTGGGGCGGTGGCCGGAAGGACCGGACGGCGTCGGCGAGCACCGTGCGCGCCGCGGTGGTCTGGTGCGCCACATCGGCGACGCTGACGGCGAGCGCGGCCGCCAGGACATTGGCGACGTTGTGGTCGCCGAGCATCGGCACGTCGGCGCGCGCGAGCCACGGCCGGCCGAAGAGCGCGAGCCGCGACTCGCGGCGGACGAACGAGGCGTCAGCCGCCGGGTCTGCGGTCGAGAAGCCATAGCGGTACCCGGGGATGCCGGCGACGAGGCGCTGCACGGCCTCGTCATCGGCGTTCAGCACGTGGCGGCTCTCGGGGCGAGCGCGGTCGTAGAGGTGCGCCTTGTCGGCATAGTATGCCGCGACCGATTCGTACCGGTCGAGGTGGTCGGGGGCGAGGTTGGTCAGGACATCGACGGTCGCGTCGATGCCGGGCGTGTCGTGCAGTTGAAACGACGAGACCTCGAGGGCGACCCACGCAGGGCGCGTCGCGCGGAGCGCGACCTCGGCGAGCGGCACCCCGATGTTGCCCGCCTCGACCGCATCGTGCCCGAGCGCGCGCAGCATCTGGCCGATCAGGGCCGTCGTCGTCGTCTTGCCGTTCGTGCCGGTCACGGCGATGTAGCGGAGCCCCGGCATCGCGCGGAGGGCCAGCTCGATCTCGGAGATGATCGGCACCCCGGCAAGGCGGGCCGCGCGGAGCGGCGGCGCCGTCGGCGGGATCCCCGGGCTCGCGACGACGAACGCTGCAGCGCGGATCCGGTCGAGGTCGTGGCGGCCGATATCGAGCGTGACCGCCGGCCCGAGCCGTGCGAGCGTCGCCCCCGATGCGGTCGGCGACGCGTCGGAGGCGTAGACGCGCCGTCCGTCGCGCACGAGGAGGGCGGCGGCCGCGCACCCGCTGGCACCGAGCCCGAGCACCGCGACGGCGCGATCGTCGGCCGGTGACCTCACCGGACCTTCAGGGTGCTGAGCGCCAGCGCGGCGAAGAGAATCCCGAGAATCCAGAAGCGCACGACGACCGTCGATTCGGACCAGCCCCGCAGTTCGAAGTGGTGGTGCAGCGGCGCGCGCCGGAAGACGCGATGCGTCTGCGCGTATTCCAGCCCGTGTCGCGCGCGGCGGTACTTGAAGACGCCACGCTGGATCAGCACGGAGACCGTCTCGGCGACGAAGACGCCCCCGATCAGGAGCAGCAGGAACTCGGACTTGAGCAGCACCGCGATCGCCCCCATCGCGCCACCGAGGGCGAGCGAGCCCGTATCCCCCATGAAGACCTGCGCCGGGTGCGTGTTGTACCAGAGGAAACCGATCGTCGCGCCGACGATCGCCGTGCAGAAGACCGTCAGCTCGCCCGCGCCTCGCAGGTAATAGATCTGCAGATAGGCGCTCGTGTCGACACGACCTATGACGTAGGCGAACAGCGCGAACGTCAGCGCGGCGATCGCCGTCAGGCCGGCGGCGAGGCCATCGAGTCCGTCGGTGAGGTTCACCGCGTTCGAGACGCCGACGATGACGAACGTGACGAAGCCGACGTACGTCCACGCCAGCCATGCGGCCGCCGGCACGAGCAGCACGTACTTGAAGAACGGCAGCGTCGTCGACGCGCCCGGCAGCGTCGAGATCGGGAATCGCCAGAGATAGAAGCCGAGGAGGAACCCGATCGTCGTCTGGCCCGCGAGCTTGTACTTCTCGACGAGTCCGGTGTTGGTCTCGCCGCGACGCTTCTGACGCAGCTTCAGCCAGTCATCGAGGAAGCCGATCATCCCCATCGCCGTCATCACCGTGACGGCGAGGACGACATAGCGATTGTCGAGCTTCGCCCAGAGCAGCGTCGGCACGATCGTCGCGCAGAGGATGATCCAGCCCCCCATCGTCGGCGTCTGCCCCTTCGACGCATGCGAGGCGGGCGTGCCGGCGCGAATCACCTGGTTGAGGGCGAGGGCCCGCAGTCGCCGGATGATCGGGGGACCGACGACGAACGTCAGGACGAGCGACGTGACGAACGCGCCCGCGGCGCGGAAGGTGATGTAGTTGAAGAGCCGGAAGAGCGTGACGTACCGCGTCAGCGGCGCGAGAAAGTGATAGAGCACTACGCGCTCGCCCAGTCGGTCAGGTGCGGCACGAGGCGTTCGAGCCGGACGCCTCGCGACGCCTTGAGCAGGATGACGGCGTCCGCGAGGAGCCGCGGGCGGAGCCTCGGCCACAGCTCGTCGACGTCCGCGGCGGTGACGACGCGTGGGTCGGCCCCGCCCGCGGCGGTCAGCGCGGTGGCGAAGTCGCCGATCCCCGCGACGACGTCGATCGGCCCGGCGAGCGCGCGTCGCGCGATCTCGGCGTGCAACAGACCCGCCTCGGCGCCGAGTTCGCGCATCGTGCCGAGGACCGCGACCCGTTGCCGTCCGCCGCCGACGGCGGCGAGCAGGTCGAGTGCCGCGCGCGCCGAGGCGGGGTTCGCGTTGTACGCATCATTGATGAGCGTCGCGCGTCCGATCGATTCCCACGTCGAGCGCATGCGCGGCATCGGCATTGCCGCGATCCCCGCCGCGGCACTCGCCGGCGAGACCCCCGCCAGCTCGGCGGCGGCGATCGCGAGGATCGCGTTGCGCAGGTTGTGCGCCCCCCGCAACGGCACGGCCACCGTCGTCGCTCCGATGCCGAGGCAGCCGGTGCCGTCCGATTCGAGGCGCCACCAGTCGGCGCGCACGTCCCCGGCCTCGAGTCCGGCCGAGACGACGCGGCGCGCGCGGCCGCGCGCCGCGGCGGCGATGTCGGGCTGGTCGGCGGGGACGACCGCCACGGCGACGCCGTCGAAGATCGCGCTCTCCTCGGTGAGCACCCCCGCCAGATCGCGCAGTCCCTCGAGGTGCTCCTCGCCGACCGACGTCAGGACCGCCACATCGGGCTCGGCGATCGCGCGCAGCAGGGCGATCTCGCCCGGCAGGTTGGTGCCGACCTCGACGACCGCGACGTCCGCGTCGTCCGGGAGCGCGAGAAGCGTCAGCGGCACACCGATCTGGTTGTTCAGGTTGCCCTCGGTGGCATGCACGCGAAGCCGCGTGCCGAGCGCGGCACGCAGCAGTTCCTTCGTCGTCGTCTTGCCATTGGAGCCGGCGACGGCGAACAGCGGGCGGCCCCACGCGCGCCGACGATAGCGGCCGAGCCGGCCAAGCGCCGCGAGCGTGTCGGGCACGACGTAGACGGGCACGCCCAGGGCGGCCGCCGGCGACCCGCGCGAGACGATGACCGCGCGCGCGCCGGCATCGACCGCCTGCCGGAGAAAGTCGTGCCCATCGAAGCGCTCGCCGACGAGCGCGAGGAAGACGCTGCCGGCCTCGATCGCGCGCGAGTCCGTGGACACACCGGTCAGCGCCACCGGTCCCGTCGGTCCGCCGTCCAGCGCCGCCGCCAGTCGGTCCAGCGTCCAGAACTCGCTCACGACCCGGGGCTCACGACGCGCGACGGATCACGAATCACGCGGTGCCGAGCGCCGCGTGGACGATCGCCTGCTCGTCGAACGGATACTTGACCGTCCCGCGCACCTGGTAGGTCTCGTGCCCCTTCCCCGCCAGAAGGACGACGTCGGACGGACCGGCGATCGCGAGGGCGCGGGCAACGGCCTCGGCGCGATCCTCGATCCGCTCGTGCGGCGCGGTCATGCCGGCCTCGATCTCATCGAGGATGCGCTCCGGGTCCTCGGTCCGCGGGTTGTCGCTCGTCAGAATCACGTGATCGGCGAAGCGTTCGCCGATCGTGCCCATCAGCGGCCGCTTGCCGCGGTCGCGATCACCGCCGGCACCGAAGACGACGATCAGGCGGCCCGCGGTAAACGGTCGCACCGCGCGCAACGCGCGTTCCAGCGCATCCGGCGTGTGGGCGTAGTCGCGCAGCACGACGGGCGCGTCGTGCAGGCGCTCGAGCCGCCCGGGGACCTGCGGCACGGTGGCGAGTCTGCCGGCGATCGTCGCGACGGGCCAGCCGAGCGCCCACGCCGTCGCCGCGGCGCCGACGGCGTTGTCGACGTTGAAGTCGCCGATGAGCGGCAGGGTCACCGACTCGGACGCGTCGCCGATCACCAGCTGCCAGTGGCTGCCGTGACCGCCGAAGCGCACCGACTCGGCGCGCACGTCGGCCGCCCCCCCCGTCCCGGACCACGTCACGCGGCGCGGCGCCGACGGGAGGGCACGCCAGTGCGCGTCGTCGGCGTTGACGACGGCGACGCCATCGGGCGCGAGGTACGTGAGCAGCGCCGCCTTCGCCGCGAAGTACGCCTCCATCGTGCCGTGGTAGTCGAGATGATCGCGCGTGAGATTCGTGAAGACCGCCGCGGCGAACGCGAGGCCCTCGACCCGGCGCTGATCGAGACTGTGCGATGACACTTCCATCGCGACCGTCCGCACGCCGTGCTCGACGAGGAGACGCAGCAGGCGCTGGAGTTCGATCGGCCCCGGCGTCGTGAGGTCGCCGCCGCCGGGCAGCGGGTCGCCGACGGATCCGACGAAGACCCCGATCGTGCCGACCGACGCCGCGCGGGCTGCGGGCTCGTCCAGCAGGTGGCGCAACAATCCGACCGTGGTGCTCTTGCCGTTGGTGCCGGTCACGCCGATCAACCGGAGCTCACGCGCCGGCCAGCCGTAGGCAACGGCGGCCGCGACAGCGGCCGCCGCGCGACCGTCGCGGACGACGAGCACGGGCAGTGCGGCGCGGTCGGCGTCCTCGACGATCGCGGCGCCGGCCCCGGCGGCCGCAGCCGCGGCGAGAAAATCGTGTCCGTCGCGCGCGCTGCCGCGCACGGCGACGAAGAGCACGCCGGGACGGACTGCGCGACTGTCGTCGGTGACGCCGTGCAGCGTCTCGGGGAGCGGCCCTCGGCGTCCGATCAGGAGGTCGCGCGCGGCGAGCGCGGCGATCAGCGTGTCGATCGCGATCGACGGCGCGGCGCGCGGCGAGTCGTCCGGTCCGGTCGCGCTCACGGCGTCGCCGCGAGTCGCACGATCGCGCCCGGGCGGAGCGACGCCCCGGCGATCGGGTCGGTCGCGCCCGGTACCGACCCATCGGTCAGCACCACGCGAAAGCCCGCCCGGTGCAGCGTGCGGACGGCGTCGCGCAGCGGAAGTCCGGCGACCGACGGAACCGGTCGCGCGTCCGCGACGCGATCGGCGCGTGCCGGCGCGAGCGGCAGGGGGACCGTGACCGGCGTCGCGGTCGTGTCGCCGGTGACAGGCGAGCGCGTGACGGGCGCGCCATCGGCCGCCTGCGTCGCGGATGACGACGGCTCGACCGGGTGGTCGACGGGGCGGTCGCCCGGGTGGTCCCCCTCTCGTGTGCCCGGACGATCACCGGCCGCGAGCACCGTCCGGTCGAGGGCCGCGTTCCCGGCGGCGATCGCGGCCTGGAGGATGGTGCGCGTGATCGGCGCCGCGGTCTTGCCGCCGAAGTAGTCACCCTGCGGGTCGTCCAGTTTCACGAGGATAACGTATCGCGTCGCGCGCGCCGGAAAGAGTCCGACGAACGACGCCGTGTACGCGTCCGGCGCGTAGCGCCCGCGCGTCGCGCGGCGCGCCGTGCCGGTCTTGCCGGCGAGGTCGAAGGTCGTCAGGCCGGCCGCGAGTGCCGTCCCGCCCTCGACGGCGCCGGTCAGCATCGCGCGCACCGTGTCCGCGACCGCGGCCGGCATCACGCGCCGCACGACGCGTCGCCGCTGGTGGTAGAGCACCGCGCCGTCGGGACGGCGAATCTCGTGGACGAGCGCCGGGGCGAGCAGCTCCCCGCCGTTGGCGATCGCGGCATAGAACATCGCGAGCTGGAGCGGCGTGACGCTGAGTTCATACCCGAAGGCGAGCGACGCGCGCGAGTCCGCGCTCCACTCGGCGGGCGGCCGGAGCGTCCCCGGCGACTCGGCCGGGTACGGCACGCCGGTCGGCATCCCGAAGCCGGCGTCGCGCAGCGCCTCGTACTCCTCGCCCGGGGTCAGCCGAGTGACGAACTGCGAGATCCCGATGTTGCTCGAGTACTTGATCACGTCGCGGAGCGACATCGACGCGAACCGGTGTTCGTCGGTGATGCGCCGTCCGTGGTCGAGCCAGACACCGTTGTGCGTGTCGACGACGTCGCCGGGCCGCGCGCGCCCGAGCGTGAGCAGGCTCGCGGCAATCACCGGTTTCACGGTCGAGCCGGGCTCGAACGGCTCCGTCAGTGCGGTCGCCGCCGTCGACCTGGGATCGCGGCGGTCGCTGGCCATCGCGAGGATCGAGCCGTCGTTCGGGTCGACGATGACGATGTCGCCTCCCGAGGCATGCAGCGCGGTGACCGCCGAAGCGAGGGCGCGATCGCAAATGTCCTGCAGTGTGTGGTCGACCGTGAGGACGACCGTATTGCCATCGCGGGGCGCCGCCGCGCCGGCGGCCGGCGACTCGAAGCGCACGCCGCGCGCGTCCTGCGCGTACGTGCGGCGGCCCGCGTCGCCCCGCAGGACCGAATCGAGCGCGAGCTCGAGGCCGTCGGCACCGGCGCCGGCACCGTCGACCCGGCCGACGAGGCGGCGGAGCCCGTCGGATCCGAGCGGCTCGCGCGACAACGAGAGATCGCTGTGGACGCCGCCGATCCGGATCGCGGCAGCCGCGTCCGCGGCGTCGTACCGCCCCGGGATGACGACCCAGCGCTGGTGCGGATCCGTGGCGCGCGCCACCCACGCCGGCGGCACGCCAGCGGTCGCCAGTGCGCGCGCGAGCGCCGCGCGGTCCCGCACCTGCGCCGGCGCGACGCTGAATCGGACGACGTCGCGGCTCTGGGCGAGCACCGCCGATGTCACGTCGAGGATCGCCCCGCGCGGTGGGGCGTCAGGCGCGGCGGCGAAATGCTCGTGCGCGGCCAGCGCCGTCCATCGCGCACGCTGGACGAGCTGCACCTGCGCGGCGCGCGCGACCAGGGCCGTCGCGAAGACGAGCAGCGACAGATGGAGGAGCCCGACGCGGTCAGTGCGCAGCGCCGTCGCCCCCGGCCGGTCGTGGTGGCGGTGGCACGGCGGGGAGCACGATCACGTCGCGGTCGTCGGGCACGCGCAGGTGGAGCCGCTGCTCGGCGACCGCGCCGAGGTGCGCGCGATCCGACAGCAGGCGGATGTCGGACTCGAGGCGGGCCCGCTCGCCATCCCATTGCAGCCGCTGCGTCGTCAGGTCCCGCAGGGTATCGCCCTGGCGCAGCCCGATCGCGCGTCGCCACACGACGGCCGACGCGACGACGACGAATCCGACGAGCAGCGCCGCGACCCACGTCCGCCCGCGGCGGGTGCGCCGCGCGATCACGCGGCCCGCCGCCAGACGCGCAGATGCGCGCTGCGCGCGCGCGGATTCGCCGCGACCTCGTCCGGCGAGGCGGTGCGCGCCCGTCGCGTCACGGTCGTCCCGGGCGCAACCCGATCGCAGGTGCAGCGCGGCGCGAGCGGTGGACAGACGCAGGCGACGCTCCACGCGCGGAAGGCGTGCTTGACGACGCGATCCTCGCCGGAGTGATAGGCGATGACGAGCAGGACGCCACCGGGCTGCAGCCGGTCACGCAGTCGCGGCAGCGCGTCCGCCAGCACGCCCAGTTCGTCGTTGACGGCGATCCGCACCGCCTGGAAGAGGCGGGCGAAGTCCCCGGGGCCGCTCCGCGGACCGAGGGTGCCGCGGATCGCGTTGACGAGGTCATCGCTCGTCATCAGCCGCTGCGTCGCGCGGCGGTGCACGATCGAGCGCGCGAGTCGCGCGGCGCGGGGCTCGTCGGCATAATCGCGGAAGAGGGTCGCGAGGGCCGGTTCATCGAGTTCGTTGAGGACCTCGCGCGCGTCACGCGTCGCGTCCGGTCGCATGCGCATGTCGAGCGCGACGCCGGGGCGGAAGGAAAACCCGCGCGCATCGGTGTCAATCTGATGCGAGGAGACGCCGAGGTCCAGCAGCACGCCGTCGTAGCGGCAGCCGGCAAGCGCGGAGACGGAATCGACGTCCGCGAAGTTGGCGTGGTAGGCGTGAAACCGGCCGGCGGCCTCCTCGGGGGCGAGCCGCTGCCGAGCCTCGGCGAGTGCCTCCGGGTCCTGGTCGAGCGCATCGACACGCATCCCGGCGGCCAGCAGGGCGGCGCTGTGGCCGCCGCCGCCCAGCGTACCGTCGAGCACCCGCTCCGCGCCGGCCAGGTACCCGACGACCGCGTCGACCAGGACCGGGGCGTGGTAGCGCGCGCCGTCGTTCACACGGACCTCCCGGCGCGCGAACGCGCCGGCCGGACTATCGACCGGCGTGCCGAGCCGCGGTCCGCGTTACTTGCAGATCGCCTTGACCTGCTTGCCGACGATCGGCATGACCTGCTGCATCGCCGTGAGCAGCTGCTTCGCGGCATCCGGATAGTCCTGCAGCCCCGCCGGCAGATTCGCCTGTGCCAGATTGAAGTAGTCCTGTGTCTTCTGGAGTACCGGGCAGCTCTTGTCGCGCATGCCATCCTGGTCGGCGAGGGAGCCGGCCGTGTAGGCTGATGCGCCCATCAGGAACTTCGCCTGCGGGGAGGCGACGATGCTGTCGGAATAGGCGAGGAACCGGATCGCCACATCGAGCGTGTCGCGGTTCTTGGCGGCCGAGCCGCGCTTGTAGTAGCCGCTGCCCTGGATCAGGGCGTACTTCGGCGCCGCCGCGCGGCTGGCCGAATCGGCCGCGACCGCCTGGTGCAGCGCGACGAGCGTGCTGTCCGGCTGCCCGGTCTGCGCATAGACGCTGGCCAGCAGCAGCGCGGCCGTGCCGGCCTTCGGGTTCTTCGCCAGGATCCCCTGCAGGATCGGCTTTGCCTGGGCGACCTGACCCGCGTTGATCAACTGCTGCGCCTGGACGATCTGCAGCGCCCCGCTTCCCGGAAACTTGGCGAGGCCGCGCGCGGCCTCCTCGGCCGCCTTCTGCGGCTGGCTGTCCGCGGCGTAGGCCGCGACCTGCCGCTGGTAGAAGGTCGTGTCGGCGAACGCCGTGTCTTCCTTGGCGATCTGGTCACCGAGCGGCGCGGCGACCTTGAAGTGCTTGGTGACGACCAGCAGTCGGTACTGCAGCTCCTCGAGCTTGGGATCGCCCGGATTCGCCTTGACGACCTGGTCCATGATCGGCAGCGCCTGCTCCGCGTGGCCGCTCTGCACGATCTCCGTGATGACGCGCTCGACGAGGTCGGCGTTCGAGGGGTCGCCGGCGATCAGGCGGCTCCAGGCGCGGACCGCGTTGTCGTAGTCCTTCTTGTCGTAGTAGGCCTGGCCCGAGAGTTCGAGCGCGCGGCGATTCGTCGAGTCGACCTGCAGGATCTGCTGGCTGAGCGCGAGAACCGAATCGGGCGGCTGCTTCTCGAGCGCATAGATGTTGGCGATGCAGAGCCGAGCCAGCGTCGAGGCGGGATAGGCGACGATCGCCTCGCGCGCGGCGGCAACCGCCTGCGCGTACTTCGACGGATCGTGCCCCAGATCGTAGCACTTCTTCTCGCCAGCGACCTGCTTGAGGGCGTCCTGAAATTCGCGCGAGACGATCTTGGCGGCGTCGCCCGGCTTGGTCCCGTCGGCCGGCGGCAGCGGCTGCACGAACGACAGATCGCGCGCGAGGACGAGGCGGGCCGTGACCCGCACACCGGTCGGCGTCCGCGCGACGTCGCCGTCGACGATGTAGTCGGCGCGCAACTGGCTCGCGAGCTGCTTCGTGTCGGATGGGGTGATCGGGTCGCAGACCGGGAAGCCGGAGGCTTCGAGCGTCTGCGTGATGTGGTCCTTGGGCACCACCGGCAGCTTGTGGTAGTTCAGATCGTCGTCGAGGCGCGAGCGCACCTCATCGGCAGTCTTGCAGCCGAGCGCCTTGTCGGTCGAGCCGAACGACGGGACGACGAGCGTGAAATTCGCGTCTGGATCGGGGACGTGCACGACCTGCGCGCCAAGGACACCGGCCGCCGCCACGACCGCGACGCCGAGCAGGACGAGGCGAGCGCCGACGACACCGCGTGAGACGCGAGCACGTACCGTCACGAGACAGACCTCCACAAGGAAAACATTTGCGGCTCTGAGGCGAACTGATGCGTCGGCGAGCGCTGGCAAAGGTCGCCCACCGACAGTCCGGGCGCTATGGGCGAAGAGGGACTCGAACCCCCGACATCCTGCGTGTAAGGCAGGCGCTCTAACCAACTGAGCTATTCGCCCTCTACAGGATCGCTCTACAGGATCGCGCGACCCTACCGGAGAATGGCGATCGGTACGAGCGCGCAATACCCCAGGATCAGGAGGATCGGCGCGAGGGTTTCGGAGCCGATCGCGAGCTCCACGAATCCGACGACGATCACGAGCGCGGCGAGCGACCACCACAGCAGGCGTCGCCGCGGTGGAGCGAGGGTGTCAGAGGATGCCATTGGCCAAGAGTACGGATCGTGGAAATGCATGTCAAGCAGTGTGTTCCCCGGCCGGCGGCGGCGGTGGCAGCGAGTCGAGGAGTGCCTCGATCGCCTCGCGCCGGGCCAGCTGTTCGGCGTCGGCGTCGGCACGTCGGAGCGCCGCCAGACGCGTCCGATCGCGCCGCCGGCGGGCGACGTAGAGCGGCGCCAGCGGGAGCAGCAGGACGAGCGTCGCCAGCGAGAGGTCGGAGACGAGCGCCAGGACCCCATACCGGCGCCGGACGCGCGTCCGCCACGCCGACTCGAAGGTCTCGAGTGGTTCGCCGTACGCCGCGCGCACCGCGTGATCGAGCGACCCGGAGTCGTGCCAGTATCGAAGGAAGAGCGTCAGGCCGCGCGCGGGATCGAGCGCGGCGAGGTCGGCGACGGCGTGGTACGCGAGGGCGTAACTGACGTCCGCGTCGGTGACACTCCCCGCGAGCCCGCTATCCACCGCGGCGAGCGTCGGGACCCCGCGCAGGGCGAGTGCGACATTGGCCGCGAGCAGGTCCTCGTGGCGGCGTTCGCCGGCCGCGAGCCCGGCGTACCCCTCATCGAACCAGCGCGGCGGCAGGTCACCGAGGTACTCGTGCAACGCGAGATGCGCGAGCTCGTGCCGAAGCGCGACGCTCGGATTGCCCGCCGACGAGGGGGCGGCACGCCCCTGCAGCACGATGCGGTTCTCGTCGGGGATGGCGACCGCGGCCCCCCATTCCGGCGCCGAGGGCCCGGCCCACGCGCGAAAGCGCGCCTGATCCGGCGCGATCGCAATGAGGACGTGCGCACGCGGGCGCGGCAGGTCGGGGAAGCTGTCGGTCGCAAATGCGCGCTCGAGCAGCGCGCGCGCCAGCGTCGTATCACCGGGATAGGCGACGACGGTGAACCGCCCCCGATCGATCCGCACGGCGCCGGCGGGCGTCGTCGCCTGCGCCGAGATCGTCGCGCGCCCGCCGCCAACCGCGAGGACGCCACTGACGGCGGCCGCGATCGCGACCGCCCGCGCGGTGACGTATCGGGGACGTCGCGCTAGGAGGCCCGCGGCGGCGCGCCACCCGCAGCGACCGTCTCGAGCACCTCCGCGCACCGCTTGCCCCATGGATTGAACTTGTTGGCCGCGTGGCCGGCGCGCCACGCCTCGAGCGCCGCGTCCGGGCGACCGCTCCACCAGCGCGCGCGTCCGAGCTCGTAGTACGCCTCGATCAGATTCGGACCGACGGCGAGCGTCTTCTCGAAGAACGTCTCGGCGTCCTCGTACATCTCGCGCTCGAGATACACGAGACCGAGATAGAAGTGCGCGTACAGCGTCGCCTTGCGGTCGTTGTCGAGACGGATCGCCTTCGAGAGGTGCTCGATCGCCTCGCCGAAGATCCGCTTCTTCAGGCAGATGTAGCCGACGTTGATGCGCGCCAGCGCGTTGCTGGGCTGCCGCATCAGGACCCGCTGGAAGTTGAGCAGAGCGTCGTCGTACTTCTCCTGGAGCATCTGGGCCCAGCCCAGCAGCGACTCGGATTGCGGATCGTCGGGCGAGAGTTCGAGCGCGCGCATCAGGGCGGCCTCGGCCCCCTCGTAGTCACCGAGCGAGATGCGGCTCCACCCCTTCTCGATGAAGGTCGAGGCGCCGATGTGGTCGGAGTGCACGACCGGCCGCTCGCCCTGGAATTGCGGCGCGACCGACGTCGCATCGGCCTGTGCGGCCTCCTTCCACTTCTCGACGAGCGCCTTGATGTCGTCCTTGAGGACGCCGAGCTCCGCGATCCGCAGCTCGACCTGCTTGTACAGCGCGATGATCTCGGCCTTCAGCTGGTCGCGCGCGCCGTTGCGCGCGCCACCGGCGTCCAGTCGCGCGTGGATCTCGTCGTAGCGCGCCCGCAGCGCGGTCATCTCCGCGTCAGACATCTCCCGCCGTCCCGAGCGCCCGCGCGAGCGTCAGTCGGTCCGTGGCCGACAGCAGCTCGGCGGTCCGCAGCAGGATCACGAGCGAGCCCTGGCGACGCACGATGCCCTGGAGATAGTCGGCCGAGACGCCGCGAAAGAGCGGCGGCGGCGGCTCGAGCGCCGCCCGGTCGAGCGCCGAGACGTCGAGCACCGCATCGACGATCCCGGCGATCCATCCGGTGCCGGCATTGAAGACCACGATGCGGGTTTCCGGCGTGACCGGGCCCGCCGGCACCTCGAAGCGGATCCGGAGGTCGATCACCGGGACGACGCGTCGGTGGTAGTCGACGACGCCGGCGATCCACGGCGGGACGTTCGGCATTGGCGTCGGCGACTGCCAGCGCAGGACACGCTCCACGTCATGGATGTCGGCGGCGAAGAGGTCGTCGTCGAGCCGGAAGGTGAGGACCTGCGTCGCGCCAGGCGCACCCGGGGCGACGACGGTCGCGGACGTGGTCGTGCGGACGGCGGTCATGCGGCCTCCATCGTGCGGTCCGACGTGCACCCCGCCACCCACTGCTCGGCGTCGAGCACGGCGACGAGTGCGGGCCCGCGGGTCGACACGCCGAGGACCATGGCATCGGCGCCCGCCGGGGCATCGCAGAGTTCGGCGAAGTCGATCTCCAGCACCCCCTCGACCTCGTCGACGGCGACGACGACGCGCCGGCCCGACGCCGACACGCGCGCGACGAGGCCGACCAGCGGATCGGCGCGGGGATCGGCACCGGCGACGCCGAGCGGCCTGCCACCCGCGTAGACACCGAGCAGCGCGCCGCGCAGCTCGTGGACGCCGCGCATCCCCGCGGGCATGTGCGGCAGTGGCCGCAGCGCCGGCAGATCGACGACCTCCTCGACCGCCGCGAGCCCGATCGCGAATCGCTCGGCGCCGACCCGCACGACCATCAGGTCCGCGATCCCCAGACGACGGCGCGCGGCCTCGCGGATCGTCGCGGCGTCGGCGGCCACGCGGATCGCCGTCGCGTCAGGGTCGACGCCGACCCCGGGGTCGGCGACCACGGTCGATCCGTACGGCATCGTCACGCCGTCCCCTGGCGCGCCGCCGTCTCGGCGACGAGCGCCGCGACGACCGGCGCGATCTCGCGGAGCGGCACGACGCGGTCCGCGCCGGCCGTCGCCAGCGCCGCCTGGGGCATGCCGAAGATGGTGGAAGTCATCTGATCTTGGACGACGGCCTGCCCTCCCGCGTCTCGGATCGCGCGGAGCCCTTCGGCCCCATCCCGCCCCATGCCGGTCAGCACGACGCCGATCGCGGCGTCGCCGAAGTGCGACGCGACCGAGCGGAACAGCGGGTCCGCCGACGGGCGCACGCCCCAGATCGGCGGCGTCTCGTCCAGCGCGATCACCGGGACATCGCCGCGCCAGGCGACCCGCATGTGGTACCCGCCGGGGGCGACGTACACCTTGTTGTGCACCACCAGCTGCCCGTGCTCGGCCTCCGCCACGGTCAGGGGACTCATGCGATCGAGTCGCTCGGCGAGGCTTCGCGTGAACCCCCCCGGCATGTGCTGCACGATCAGCACGGCGGCGTCGAGCGTCGCCGGCAGGGCGGGCACGACCTCCGCGAGGGCGCGCGGGCCCCCCGTCGAGGCCGCGATGGCAATCGCGCGCGTCGCGCCGCCCGCGAGCATCACCGCGCGATCGGTCGCCAGCGGCGGCCGCGCGAGCACGCCGACGCCGCCGATATTCATGCAGCTGGCGGCGCGGAGTGCCTCCAGGAGCCGGTCGCGCACCGTCGCCAGGTCGAGGCTGACCGGGCCGGACGGCTTGCGCACGAAGTCGACGGCACCGAGCTCCAGTGCGCGGAGCGTCAGGTCGGTCCCGCCCGCCGTGCCAGCCGCACTCAGCATCACGACCGGACGCGGCGTCTCCGACATGACGTAGCCGAGGGTCTGCAGCCCATCGAGCTCCGGCATTTCGATGTCGAGGGTGACGATATCGGGTTCGAGGGCATGGATCTGACGCAGCGCGTCCAGACCGTTCCGCGCCGTCCCGGCCACCCGGAAGAGCCCGGAGCCGGCGATCATCTCGACGATCACCTTGCGCATGAACGCGCTGTCATCGACGACGAGCACGGACCGCAGCCGAGGTGGCGCCCCGTTCACAGCCGGCGCTCCCCGTGCTGGATCGACCGCACGATCACGTGACCGTCGCGGACATGCAGGAAGACGCTCCGCCCGTAGTCGCCCCCGGTGTCCTGCGCGACGATGCTGATCCCGGCCGAGACGAGCGCCTGCCGCGACGCGGCGACGTTGCGATCCCCCATGTTCACGCCGCCGCTCGGGAGCAGGCTGCCGAACATGCTCGCCCCGCCGACCAGCGTCGCGGCGTACGGGCCATGGGCACCGAGTCCCCGCATCTCGTCGAGCAGCAGCGGGACGGCCGATGACGGGAACTTCGCGCGGTTGCGCACGTCGCGCGACATCTCGGGGTTGGGGAGGAGGACGTGCGCGAGCCCGCCGATCCCGGCCGCGGGATCGTGGAGCATGATCGCCACGCACGAGCCCAGCCCGAGCGTGCCGATGACGGCATCACCGCGGGCGACGGCGAAGTCCGCGACCTTGACGCGGATCACCTCGATCATCGGCGGCGGAAGATGCGCTCGCGCGCGTCCACCGGATCGAACATCGTCCGGGTCGCGCCAAGCAGGGTTTCGACCTTCCCGAGGACGAGATAGCCGCCGGGCACGAGCGCGTCGTAAAAGCGCTGAAAGAGCTGGTCCTGCGTCTCGCGGTCGAAGTAGATGAGGACGTTGCGGCACGCGATCAGGTGCTGCCCGCCCGGGGCGGGGTCGCTGATCAGGTCGCGCCGCTCGAACCGGACCAGCGCGCGGAGCGCGGGATCGACGACGTGTGGCTCGGCGGCCGAGAAGTACAGCCGGCGCCAGTCGGGTGGCGTATCGGCGAATGCCGCCTCGGCGAAGATGCCGCGTGCGCCGCGCACGAGACTCTCGCGGTCGATATCCGTGCCCAGGACCGTCACGCCCGCGAGCCGGGCCGCTTCGCCGCAGCCCGTCGCGTGGCGATGGAGCAGCGCCGCGAGGGAATACGGTTCCTCGCCCGACGCACACCCCGCGCTCCAGAGCGAGAGCGGCGGCCCGACGCGCCAGAGTTCCGGAATGACGCGCTCGTACATCGCGGCGTATGTCTCCCAGTTGCGGAAGAGCTTCGTCACGTTGATCGTCAGCGTGTCGAGCAGCCGATCATATTCCTGCGCGTCGGTGTCGAGCACGTGCGCGTACGCGGTGTAGGTCTGGACCCCGCGCGCGCGCAGGCGGACGCCGATGCGCCGGCGGAGACACTTCTCCTTGTAGCTCCCGCAGTGGAACGCGCGCTCGGCCGAGATCTTGGCGAGCAGCGCCTGGAAGGCCGCGTCGTCCGTCATCCGGCCCGCCGCACGGCGGCGAGGTTCGCCCGAATGATCTCGTTGGCCGGCTCGAGCTCGAGCGCCCGTTCCCAGCTGCGGACCGCCTCGCTCGTCTCGCGCCGCCGGTAGCGTATGTTGCCGATCTTGAGGAAAACGTCGTCGCCAAGCGCGGGGTTGAGACGCGTCGCCCGCTGGTACGCGTCGAGCGCCTCGTCGTACTGCCCCGCGCGATAGGCGTAGTCGCCCGAGTTCTTGTGGAGCTGGGCGAGCGCCGGATCCTCCTGCGTGCCGCGATCGATCTGTCGCGCGGCGTCGGCGTAGCCCCCCGTGCGTTCGTGCACGGCGGCGAGGTTGTTGAAGAGCGCGGCCGCGTGCGGGTGGTGCGTCACCCCTTCGGTGAGCAGCGCCGCCGCCCGCGCGGTGTCGCCGCCGAGCGCGGCGGCGAGGGCCGCGTAGTGAAACCAGGCCGCGGCCGGCGGACGCTTGCCCCACAGCGTCCGCGCGGCCGAGAGGATCGCGTCGGCGTCGGCGACGTCGCCGCGTCGGAGCGCGAGCGCGCCGCGGGACGTCTGGACCCGCGGGTCGCCACCGGCGCCGCGACGCACCGCTTCGTCGAGCGCGTCGGCGGCCTCGGGATACCGACCGAGCCGCTCGAGCGCGTATGCCCAGTTGTGAAAGACCGCCGGGCGCGCGCCGGGCTGTGCGGCGGCCTGCGCGCAAACCTCGACCGCCGCCGGCCACTGGTCCTGGCGCATCAGGGTGAGGGCGAGGTAGAACGCGCCGACGGCGTCGCCCGGCCGGACCTCGGCGACGCGCCGGAACTCGCGCAGCGCCTCGTCGAGCATGCCGGTCTTGTAGAAGGCGATGCCGAGGTTGCGGTGCTCGTCGACGCGGGCGTCGGAGACGGCGGGCTCGGCGGGCCGGCTCGTGCCGATTCGGCTGACGAACCCGGCCGACGCGAGCGCGTAGAGCGCCTTCCCGACCTCGAACTCGCCGAGGCCCGAGGCGTCGATCAGCGCCGTGACGTCTCGCCGGCCGTCGAGCGACTCGAGCAGCACCTCCTGCTCCAGCGTCAGCGAGACGCCCGCATCGGCGATGCGCTGCCGGTCCGCCGCGAAGACGAGGTCGAAGCTCGGGACCTTCTTCGCGATCATCCCCCACTCGTCGACGCGGCGGGCGCCCTCGAGGAGCAGCGACTCGGGATTGATCGAGACGATGAAATCCTGCTCCTCGGGCCGGATGTCGGCCTCGAAGTTGAACGACCCCTGGGTCCACGTGAAGAGGAAGTAGACCGCTTCCTCGATCTGCACGCGCACGTGCGCGTGCAGCTCATCGCGGCTGACGAGGCCCTGGGCGACGAGGATGTCGCCGAGGCGCTGGTCGCGGCGGACGCCCTGGGTACCGACCGCGGCGTCGAGCTGCGCGCGCGTGATGACGCCGGCCTTGATCAGCAGGTCGCCGAGCCGATCCCGGCGATTGACGATCGACGCGAACGCGATCCGGCCGCGTTCGAAGTAGATGTAGCCGAAGTTGCTGCGATGCGTGACGCTGAGGCAGCCCGTCTTCTTGCCCATCGCGAGCAGCTGGAGCACGTCCGGCAGGCTGGCTTCCTTGAGACTCCCCTTGATCGCCATCAGCGCCACTCCTCGATCACGCGCCCGCCGACGTCCGGCCAGTCCCAGACGACCTTCTCGTCGTCGAGGAAGAACGCATCGACGGCGTGCATCGCCGCCGGCGCGGGCTGGCGGCCCGCGCCCGGGCCATCGAGCTCGCGCTCGGCCAGCTCCAGTGTGACCGCGACGCCGGCGACATCGGCCGCGGTGACGAGGCGATGGACGGTGCCGGCGATCTCGCGGACGCTGGCGACCGATCGGCCGGCGAGCCACGCGAGCAGCGCGGCCTCCGGCTCGGCGCCGGCCTGCACGAGATAGCGGGCGTAGAGCTTTTCGCGGAGCGCGCGATCGGGCGGGTGGACCGCGACCACGAGGCCCCCCTCGAACCGTGACCGGAGCCGCGCCTCGAGATCGCCGAGCTCCGATGGCGGACGATCGCTCGACAACACCACCTGCTTGCCGTCCGCGTGCATCGCGTTGAAGACGTGGAAGAGCTCCTCCTGCGTCTGCTCCTTGCCGGCGAGGAAATGGACGTCGTCGAGGAGCAGCGCGCCGGCCGCCCGGAAGCGCGCCCGCCACCGCTCGACGGTCCGATCCTGGATCGCGGCGATCAGGCCGTCGACGAACTGCTGCGCGCCGACCACGGCCGCCGTCGTCGCGCCACCGGTCGCGGCGGCGAGTTCGTGCCCGATCGCATGCAGCAGGTGCGTCTTGCCGACCCCGCTCGGGCCATGCAGGAAGAGCGGGTTGTACGTCCGCCCCGGGTCGGCGACGACGGCGTCCGCCGCGCGGACGGCGAGCTGGTTCGACGCCCCCGTCTCGTAGGCGTCCCGCGTGAACGCCGGCGACGGACCGGCCGGCGGCAACAGCCCCTCGCGCGCGCGCGCCACGAAGCGCTCGGCCTCGGCGACCGCGGCGGGGTCGCGGAAGATCTCATCGCCGCCCAACGCCGGATCGACGGCCGTCGCCTCGGCTTCGAGGGCCCGCAGCCGATCGACCGATGCCGCGAACTCGTCGATCGTCCGCTGGACGTCCGCCACCGGTTCGCCGGCGAGGACGATCGCCTCGAGCGCGGTCACGCGATAGCCCTCGCCCTGCCAGTAGGCGATCGCCTCCCCCAGTCGCGCGCGCCACGCGTCGACGTGCTGGGCGACCGTCCGCGAGAGGCCGGTCACGAAGAGTTCGAACTCGCCGGTCCGCCCGAGCGGCGTCGCCGCGTCGGGCACGCGGCCGATCATCGTCGCCACGTCCGCCGGACCGATCTCGCGGCCCTCGAGCGCCTGACAGGCGATCAGCCGGTGCAGCGCGCCCTGCAGCTCGCGCACGTTGCCGAACGGGATGCGCGCCAGCGCCTCGATGACGCCGGCGGCAAATTGCACGGCCCGTTCGTCGCACCGCTGCCGGAGAATGGCGACGCGCGTCTCGTACTCCGGCGCCCCGATGTCGACGATCAGCCCGCCGGCGAGACGGGTCACCAGACGCTCGTCGACGTCGGCGATCTCCGCCGGCGGTCGATCGCTCGCCATGACGATCTGCCGGCCGGCGCCCTGCAGCACGTTGAAGAGCCGGAGCATCTCGCTCTGCGTCTCGCGCCGGCCGGTCAGAAACTGCACATCATCGAGCAGCAGCAGATCGACCCGCTGGTAGCGCTGCCGAAACGCCTCCGACTGGCCGAGCGAGACCGCGGCGTGCATTTGCTGCACGAAGTCGTCGAGGGTCAGGGCATCGATCGCGAGCGACGGCTGGATCGCGCGCGCGTGGCTCGCGATCGCCCCCATGAGATGCGTCTTGCCGAGGCCCGACCCGCCGTAGATGAAGAGCGGGTTGTAGGCGCTGCCGGGGGACTCGGCGACCGCGCGCGACGCGGCGACCGCGAGACGGCTGCCCGGTCCGACGATGAACGTGTCGAACCGATGGCGCGCGTCGCCGGCGGGCGCCGGACCCGTGGCTCCTGCGGTCATCCCGCGACCCGCGGCGCGGGCGCGGCTGGTGCGGGCGCAGGCGCGGTGGCGGGGGTACTGAGGCGCTTGAGCACGAGCTCGGAGATCCCGCGCAGTGTCTCGAAGACGCCCGTCCCCTGCAGCGCATCGGCGGAGAACGCCGGGACGCCGCGGAAGTTCAGGGCGTCGTCGAGGGTGACGGCGTCCAGAATCAGGTCAGCCGGCAGGTTCTGCTTGTTGTATTGCAGCACGAGCGGCACGTCACGCGCGTCGATCCCCTGCTCGGCAAGATTGGCATGCAGGTCCTGCAGGCTCTCCACGTTCTCCTCGAGCTGGCGCGCCTGGCTGTCGGCGACGAAGACGATGCCGTCGGCCCCCTGCAGGACGAGGCGACGCGTCGTCTGGTAGTAGACCTGTCCGGGGACCGTGTAGAGCTGGATCTTCGTCGTGTAGCCGGAGATCGTGCCGAGGTCGAGCGGCAGGAAGTCGAAGAAGAGCGTCCGGTCCGTCTGCGTCGCCAGCGACACCATCGTCCCCTTTCGATCGCTGGGTACCTGACCGTAGATGTAGTGCAGGTTCGTCGTCTTGCCGGACCGGCCCGGTCCGTAGTAGACGATCTTGCACGTGATCTCACGTGTCGAGTAATTGACGAGTGACACGGGCGGGTGGTCAGCGCTGCCCGTCGCGCCCGAAGAGGAGCGCGAGGTTGCGATTGAGGTCCTGCTCGAAGTTCTCGGCGAGGACGTCCTGGGGCGCGGCCACCGGGGCGGGGGCCGCGGCGGTCAGCCGCTCGGCGAACTCGGCGTAGTACAGCTGGACGAGCCCGAAGGAACTGGCCTCGTCGAAGACGGTCAGGAAGACGTAGGTCGTCGCGCCGGCGGCGGTCGACGTCATGAAGAGCTGGCGGCGCCTGCCCGCGTGATGCAGCACGGCGAACGGCGCCTGCTGCAGCTGCCGTCCAAGCTCGGTCGACGAGGCATGGATCGCCGCCGCCAGCGCGCACGCCGACATCACATCGACCGCGCGCGTGAAGCCGTGCTGGGCGAGCACCTGTCCACTCGGCGTCAGCAGCAGGGCGAGCACGACCTGCGCATCGTCGACGAAGCGCTTGAGGGGCCCCTCGACCCACCGCTCGACGACCGCGATCGACATCAGACGAGCGCCGCCACGGCCCGCAGCAGCTCCGCACGCAGCAGGCCGACCCCGACGCGGGCGTCGGTCACCACGACCAGCACGAGGTCCTCGCCGCCCCCGCCATACGCGGGCGCCCCGGCCATGCAGAGCCGCCCCGCATCGGCGACGAGCTCGAGATAGTGCACCGCGCCAAGACCCGCCGCCGCGGCGGACTTCCGCGCGCGACGATACAGCGACGCCGCGAGGGCCGCGACGACCGGCGTGCGCACCGACGTCTGCACGAGGGCGTCGACGACGATGCCATCGGCCTCGCTGACGACGAGGCCGCCCAGCACCCCGCGCTGGCGCGTGAGCTGCTCCAGCGCCTCGAGAAACGGCGACGGCATCATGCGGTCACCCCGAGCCACTGCCGGGCGCGCTCGACCACCCGCTCGACGACCCGTCGCACGAGCCCCGACGGAAGCCCCGGCGCAGCCGCGACGAGCGCGATCCCGTCGTCCGGCGCCGGCGCCATCGCCACGCGCGCGGCGTCGCTTTCGAAGACGATCGACGACCAGTCACCCAGCCCGAGGTGACGCATCGCGCGTCGCGCCTCATCGCTGATCCCCGTCAGTGCGGCGCCGACCTCCTCGCCGACATCGACGCCGCCACTGACGACGTAGGCACCCGCGAGCACCAGCCCATCCCGGTCGAGGAGCAGCGCCGCCTGCTCGCCACCCCCGGTGAGATCGGCGAAGAGATACACGGGATCACGCTCGGCCAGCGGTCGCGCGAGCGCCGCGTCCCCCGTCGCCTCGCCTCGGGTGGCCGCGGCACGCGGCGCCGGCCCGGAGGTCGTCACGACGCTGGCGGGCGCCTCGACGGCGGCCGCGAGGGCGGCGCGCACGCGAGCGAGCGCGGTGCCGATCCGTTCGTCCTCGTGATCGGCCGCCGCCGCCCGCGCGAGGTACGACTCGGCCTCGGCGAGCTTGCCCTGCCGGAAGCAGACGAAGCCCATCCCCTTCAGCGCGCCGACGTGCCCCGGCGCATACCGCAGGGCGGCGGACCATTCGTCGATCGCGCCCTCGGTATCGCCGCGGTCGGCGTGCAGTCGCGCGAGGAGGTCGTGCGCATCGGCGTCCTCCGGGTGGCGTTCGAGGCCGCGCACGGCGACCCGACGCGCGAGATCGAGCTGCCCGCGCACGCGGAGCGCCTCGCCGAGCGGCAGGAAGACGCGGCTCGCGGGATCGCCCGCCAGTTCGGCACTCCAGCGGTGGATGTCGTCAGACACCGGCGTAAACCTCCAGGAACTCCGAGAGCTGGCGCGCCGACTCGACCGCGCCGCGGACCTCGGAGGCCGCGATGCTGCCGGGTGCGGAGCGCAGGAACTGCGCCCACCGCTCGACCGCCGCGCGCAGATCGCCCTGCGCGGCCGCCGCGTAGCCCAGCTCCAGCTGGGTCTCCGGATGCCCCGGATCGAGATCGGCCGCGCGCCGCAACTCGTCGGCCGCCTCGGTCACGCGCTTGAGGCGGCGGAGCGCGCGGGCGACCGTGAGCCGGGCCTCGACGTTGCGTGGAGCCGCGAGGACCGCCATGCGCGCGGCTTCGAGCGCGTCCGCCGCGCGGCCGCCGGCCAGTGCCGCGCGCGCCGACTCGAGCAGCGGCTGCGCATCCGCCGCGGCGGCCGGGGCGCCGGTCTCGGGCGGCGCCTGGCGCAGCTCGACGACGCCGGTCGTCACGAGCCCGTAGACGACCTTGGCCACGTCGAATTCGCTGCGGCCGAGCGAGGCGGCGATCGCACGGAGGTCGTGCGTGCCGTCGATGATGGCGAGGACCTCCCATTCGCTGGGCAGGAGATCCAGATGCGGCGCCTGGGCGCCATCATGGATCGCCGCGAGCACCGGCACCACCGTGAGGTTGGGGACCGTGTCGGCGATCCGGCTCCACTCATCGATCCGCCGCGCCCCCTCCATGAGCAGCGACTCGGTCGAGACGTGCACCGAGGCCTCGAGCGGCACGACACCGACGTCGCGCTCCTCGAACGAGAAAAAGCCGTCGCGCCACGCCATCATCTCGAAGACGACGGCCTCGATCTGCAGGCGGACCTGGCGCTCGAGCTCGCGGCCGCTGATCGCCCCGAGCGCGAGCAGGATCTCGCCGAGCCGGCGCCGGTCGCCGTCGCGCTGCATCGCGCGGGCGCGCTCGACGTCGGCATCAGTGATGCGGCCGGCGCGGACGAGCATCGTCCCGAGCGGCGTGGGACTCGAGAGGATGCTCGCCGAGATCACCTTGCCGCGCTCGAACAGCACGGTCCCCTCGTTGTCGCGTTCCGCCGACGTGACGCGCAGTGCGCCGGTCTTCCGGCTCAGGTCGAGCATCTGGAAGACATCATGGATCCCGAGTTCGCGAAGCGGTCCCTCGATCGCCATCAGCGCCTCCCCGCCACGGCGGTCGCGGCGACGACACCCGAGGAGCGGCGGCGCGCGACGAAGATCGCCGCGAGATCCGACGCCGTGCGCGTATCGCGCCGGGCCATGCGGGCGTAGCGACCATCGGGATCGGCGGTGATCACCTGCTCCCAGCGGCGGATCGCGTCGTGGTAGCGCCGCTGCTCGGCGAGCAGCGCGCCCTCGTAGTACAGTGCCGCCGGATGACCGGGATCGAGCCGCCGCAACCGCGTAAACGCCCGCGCGGCATCGGCGCGTCGCCCGGTCTCGAACAGGAGCTCGCCCAGCGCGAGGATCGCCGGGATCAGCGTCAGGTCGCGCTCGATCAGCTCGACGAGCAGCTGCAGGGCCGCATCGGGGCGGCCGGTGCGCCGCCAGACGGCTGACAGTTCCAGTCCGGCGTCGACGTAGGTCGGCACCGCGTCGAGCGCGGCGACCAGCTCGGCTTCCGCCTCGCCATCGCGCCCCGCGGCAGCGAGGAGCCGCGCGAGCTCGTAGCGCACGATCGCCAGATCGGGGTCGAGCGCCAGCGCCTCGCGATAGGCGGCCATCGCCGCAGCGGCATCCCCGCGCACGCGGTGCGCGTCGCCGATCCGCTGCGCCACGTCGGCCCGGTCGGGCGCGACGCGGCGCGCCGTGTCGAGTGCGACGAGCGCGCGGGTGGCATCGCCCGCGCCGACGCGCGCGGCCGCCGCGAGGAGCAGCGCCTCGACGTCGTCGGGCGCCGACGCGAGCAGCGACTCGGCCACGGGCACGGCTTCCTCGGCGCGCCCCATGGCGATCAGCGCTCGCGCTTCCCCGACCATCGCGCGGACGGCGGCGGCGCCGCCCGCGCGGCGCGCGTCGCGGTAGCGTTCCAGCGCCTCGCCATGCAGCTCCTGGCGGGCGAAAATGTCGCCGAGCAGTGTCATCCCCTCGGCGCGATCCCCGCCGCGCAGCATGGCGCGACTGACCTCGCCGGCGGCGCGGTCGTACAGCCCCTTGCCGAGATAGTCGGTCGCCATGGCATACCGGTTGGCACCGGTGCGCCCGCCGTCCGCCGCCGCCCCGGCCGGGGACGGCGCCGGGGCGAGTTCGGCGAAGAGCGAATCGAGTGTCGCGGGATCGACCGTGAATTCCTCGATCGCCGCCGTCGTCTGTCGCGGGCCGCCCAGATCGGGGACGATCGAGAGATCGGGATCCTCGTACTGGAGATCGATCGCCAGCTCGAATTTCTGCGGCACGTAATAGGCGTCGAGTTCGAGCGCCCGCTTCGTCTCGCGCAGCGCGCCGTCGAAGTCGCCGAGGTTGGAGAGGGCGAAGCTGAGGTTGTAGTGCGCCTCCGCGTACGAGGGCCGGCTCTGGATCGCGCGCGCAAACGCGTTGCGCGCCTCCTCGAACTTGCGCAGCTCGACGAGCACGAGCCCGACGCCGTTCCACGCCACCGCCTGGTCGGGGACCTGGCGCAGGATGTCGCGATATGCCTCCATGCTCGCCTGCAGCCGCTTTCCCTTGAAGAGGAGCAGCGCGAGGTTGAGTCGCGCCTTGACGAACGACCCGGCCGCGGCCAGCGCCGCCTCGAACGCCTGCGCCGCGCCCGCCGTGTCCCCGGCGTGGAAGCGCGCCACGCCGAGATTGTTGTGGGCGAGCGCATAGACCGGATCGGCGCCGATGGCGCGGGCGTAGCAGTCGGCCGCCCCGGCATAGTCGCCGTCCTGATGCAGCGCGACGCCGCGCTCGTTCCAGAGCTTCGGGCTCGCGGGCTGGGCGTCGAGGAGGCGATCGTAGGTCGCGACGGCGGCGGCGACATCGCGACGCAGCAGGTGGACCTCGGCCATCGCCTGCTGCACGAGGGCCGGATCCTCTCCCCGGTCGAGCGCGAGCTGATACTCGCGCAGGGCTTCGACGTAGTAGCCCTTCTGCCGAAACGCGAGGCCCAGGCCGAAGTGCGCGAGCTGCCCGTCCTCGGCGACCATCAGCCGCTCGGCCATCCGCTCCGCGGTCCCGGCCGGCGGCGCGCCATCGCGATTCGTCGCCGTCGCCTCGAGCGTGAGGTTCGCCTGCGCGCGGGAGAGCGTCGGGTTGAGCCGGATCGCCCGCGTCGTCGCCTCGCGCGCTTCCTCGTGGCGTCCCATGTCGCCAAGGACGAACCCCATCAGGTAGTGCGCATCGGGGTTGTCGACGTTGCGCTCGATCGCCCGCGACAGGGCGGCCAGCGCCTCGTCGTTGAGCCCCCGGTTGTAGAGCACCTCGCCGACGTAGAAGTGCGTCACCGAGCTGTCGGGATCGAGCGCCAGCGCCCGTTCGAACCAGCGCTGGGCGGCGTCGAGATCGCCGCTCGCCTTCTCGGCGAGACCGAGCTGGATCAGCGCGCCGAGATCATCCGGGTGGTGGCGCAGCAGCTCCGTGAACTCGTGCACCGCTTCGGGCACGCGGCCGAGCAGCGCGTACGCGCGCCCGAGCTCCCAGCGGGCGTCGCGATCGCCCGCCGCCGTCCGCAGCCGCTCGCGCAGTTCGGCGACGCGCCGGTCGTAGTAGCCGGAGCCGAAGTACGCGACCTCGAGGTTGCGCTGCGCGACCTGCATCTTGGGGTCGAGCTCGAGGGCGCGCGTGAAGGCATCGACGGCCTCCTCGTAGAGGCCCTTGCGGTAGTACAGGACGCCGAGATTGTTGTGCGCGCCCGCGTCCGACGGATCGATGCGCCGGGCGAACGACCGCAGCACCTCGCGGTCGCGCTCTGACGTGAGGCTCGCGGCGCCCACCGGGGGTCCCTACGCGACGCGGACGGCCCGCAGGATGGCGTGCAGCGACGCGACGTCCGGCAGGAGAAGGAAGAATCCGCGCAGGCGCTCGGCGAGCTCCTGCATGTGGAACTCGCTCTCGACGCAGAAGACGTAGTCGCGATCGGTGCCGAACTGCAGGTAGGCCGTCGTGAGCACGGCCGCCGACATGTCGATCGCGAGGCTCGGCGGCGACGGCAGCAGCATGAGGCCCATGAAGTCGCTGAGCGCGTTCAGGTACGCGCCACTCAGGATGTTGCCCGCCTCGGTGATCGCCGACTGCTCGATCACGCCCAGTTCGCCGGGCACCTTGGGCGGACGACCGATCATCAGCTCGGAGAGCCGCAGCGCAGTCGGGCGCGGGAAGACGAGCAGTGTCCGACCGGTCAGGTCACCCAGCATGTTCATGAGCACGGCGGCGACCGGCTCCTCGGGGCCCGAGATCTGGGGCGGCACATCCTCGAGGCGCGCGATGTTGATCGTCGGCACGCTGATCATGATCGTGTTGCCGGTCATCTGCGACAGCGCCGTCGCGGCGTGGCCGGCCCCGATGTTGGCCACCTCGCGCAGGGCGTCGAGCTGAAGCGCCTTCAACGAGCGAATGTCTTCCATGTCGGTCGGCTCCGCGATCCGTGCGGTCAGAGGAGGCTGCTCACATCGACGATCAAGGCCGGCGCTCCGTCCCCAAGGATCGTCGCCCCGCTGAACCACTGGGATCCGCCGCGTACCCCGTCGAACTGCTTGACGACGATCTCCTGCTGGCCAGGGAGGGCATCGACGACGAGCGCCGCCGTCCGGTCGAGGAGTTCCAGCACCAGGACCTGCTCGCCGTCGCCGGCGTCGGCCGGTCCGGCGGCGTCCCCGTCAGGCCCCGCCTCGGGGCTGAACGGCGGCAGGCCGACGATCTCCCGGAGGTGGAGCAGCGGGAGCACGGCACGCCGGAGCACGAGGACCGGTCGTCCCTGCACGGTCGATCGGGTCGCCTGGTCGAGGGCGATCGTCTCCCGGACGTGGGCCATCGGCACCGCGTAGACCTCGTCGCCGACGCGGGCGAGGAGCGCGCGCATGATCGCCAGGGTGAGCGGCAGCCGAGCGGTGACGGTCGTCCCCTGTCCGGGCTCGGTCCGGATGTCGACGGACCCGCCGAGCGCCCGGACCCGAGCCTGGACGGCGTCGATGCCGACGCCGCGACCGGAGATCTCCGTCACCGCATCGGCCGTCGAGAACCCGGGGCGCGAGATGAGGCGCATCAACTCGTCGTCGGTGAGGTCGGTCGTCGCCGCGTCGATCAGGCCCGTGGCCCGGGCGCGCTGCAGCACCTTCGAGCGGTCGATGCCGCGCCCGTCGTCGGTGACGCGGATCAGGACGGCCGACCGGTCGCGACTGGCGCTGAGGGTGAGACGGCCGATCGGCGACTTGCCCGCATCGGCGCGGTCCGCCGGGGATTCGATGCCGTGATCGACGGCGTTGCGGAGCAGGTGGACGATCGGATCCCCGATCTCGTCCAGCATCGAGCGATCGAGCTCGATCTCCTTGCCGTCGATCTCGAAGTCCACCTGCTTGCCGAGCGTCCGCGCCGCGTCACGCACGAGGCGCGGAAAACGGTCGAAGATCTGCCAGACCGGGACCATGCGGCAGGTCATGATCTCGTCCTGCAGGTCGGCCACGAGGCGCGACATCTGCGCGATCGACTCGTCGAGCGCGGCGTTGGCAATCGGCCCGGAGAGCTGGACGAGGCGACCGCGCGTGATCACCAACTCGCCGATCAGGTTCATCAGGGCGTCGAGCCGGCGGAGATCGATGCGGACGTGCCGCTGCTTGCGCCCCGCCGCATCCGCGGCGTCCGCCACTCCCGGCGCGCCCGGACTCCCGTTGGCGACGGCGGCCACGGGGGGCGCCTCCGGCTGGTCGTCGACGTCGACCGCCGCGATGTCGCCGGCCGCGCGGATCGCGGTCGCGATCTCCGTCGGCGCGGCCGCCGTCTCGAGCCGGAAGCGGATCACCCCATCGAACGCCTCATCCCCGAGCGCCGTCTCGGGCGGCGAGATTCGGCTGACCGCGCCGAGCTGCCGCGCGCGCCCAAGGGCGAGGACCGCACGCACACCGGGGAGGGCCGCGTCCGCCGCGATCCGCACGCGAATCAGTCGACCCGGTGCGGACGAGTTGTCGGGGGACCCCTCGGTCGCACGGTCGTTGGTCGACGACCGATCGACGGAGATCGCCTCGGTCTCCGTCGGGCGCGTCGGCGTCTCCGCGAGGGTCGTCGCGCGGACGCCGAGCGGGCCCGCCCGTCGTGCCGATCGGCTCCGCCCGCGGCGGGGCGTTGGCGCCGTGGCGTCCGCGGCGGCGGCCGTCGCCGGGTCGCTGACCGCCGCCACGGCGCGAGACGCGCGCGCCTTCGGCGCCACGTACTCGCGCAGCCGGAGGACGGCGGCGGCGCTCCGGTCATCCGGGCGTCCCGTGACCGCGCTCTCGATCGCCCATTCGAGCGTGTCGGCGGCGGCGAAGAGGGCGTCCATGAGCGACGCGGTGACACGCAGTTCGTCCCGTCGGACACGCTCCATCAGGGCCTCGAGCGCGTGCGCCAGTTCGGCGACCGCCTCGTAGCCCATCGTCGCACTCATCCCCTTGACCGTGTGCACGGACCGGAAGAGCGCGCCGACGGTGTCGGCCGACGCGCCACTGCGCTCCATCTGGAGCAGCGTGTGGTTGATGAGCGAGAGATGCTCGCGGCTCTCCGTGAGGAAGAGCTCGGCGTAGCGGGACGTGTCCACGGAGGCGGCGGGCGAGCGGTCGGCCGACCGGCCGGCCTAGCCGAGCACGCGCTGGACGGCTTCGAGCACGCGACTCGGCTGGAACGGCTTGACGACGAAGTCCTTGGCGCCCGCCTGGATCGCCTCGACGACCAGCGCCTGTTGCCCCATCGCGCTGCACATCAGCACCTTGGCGTTGGGATCGAACTTCGTGATCTCGCGCACCGCATCGATACCGCCCATGTCGGGCATGACGATATCCATCGTCACGAGGTCCGGCCGCAGCAGCTTGTACTTCTCGACCGCCTGCAGCCCGGTTTCCGCCTCGCCGACGACCTCGAAGCCCGCCTGGGTCAGGATGTCGGACACCATCGTCCGCATGAAAATCGCGTCGTCGCAGATCAGCACCGAGTGACTCACCGTATCTCCTGGAATGGCCGTCGCATCAGACGTGTTGCAGCGTCTGCCGGACGAGTGCCGGCACGTCCAGCAGGATCGTGACGTCGCTCCCGATGCGGAGCACGCCGTGAACCAGTCCGTCCCCTATCCCCTCGTCCGCCGGCTCGATCGCGTCCGGAGGCGTCCGCTGCACGTCGCGCAGTTCGTCGACGCCGAGGCCGACGACCCGGTTGTCGCTCTCCACCAGGATGATCGATCCGCGCACCCCGTCGACGGCCGGACCCCCAAGCCGCAGCCCGAGGTCCATCACCGTCAGGATCGTGCCGCGCAGGTTGATCAATCCCGTGACGTACGAGGGCGCGCCAGGCAACCGCGTGGTGCGCCGACACGGGACGATTTCGCGGACCGCATCGAGTCGGCAGGCGCAGGCGCGACCGCCGACGGCAAAGACGAGCAGCCGGGCGGACTGCTCCGGCGCATCCGTGGTGTCGTCAGCGATCGAGTCGGTAGAAGCCCACATCGGTCAACGGGTCGGCGTTCAGGTCCTGACCGGCCACCGTCTCGAGCGACCGGCGCAGCGCGTCCGGCAACGGGGACCGAAGATCCAGCACGGCATTCGTGATCGGGTGTCGCAGTCGGAGCCACGCCGCGTGGAGGAAGTGCCGAGGCGCGTCCAGCCCGACGAGCCGCCGACCCCTGCCCCCGCCGTACGTGTCGTCGCCCACCACCGGATGACCGACCGACGCCAGGTGCACGCGAATCTGGTGCGTGCGCCCGGTGTGCAGTCGTGCCCGCAGCAGGTCGACCGAGTCGTACCGCGCCAACCGCACGACGTCCGTCCGCGCGGCTCGACCGCTACTGACGATTGCCATGCGCTTTCGGTCTCGCGGGTCCCGGCCGATCGGCGCATCGATCGACAGCGCGTCCTCGGCCAGGTGCCCCCACGTGAGCGCCACGTACAGCCGGCGGACGCGGCGCGCGGCGAGCGCGGCCGTGAGGATCCGGTGCGCGTCCCCCGTCTTCGCGACGAGGAGCAGGCCGGAGGTCTCCTTGTCGAGGCGATGGACGATCCCGCCACGAAAGTCGCCCCAGGCGGCGCCCCGGCCGACGAGGGCGTTGGCCAGCGTCCCGGTCCAGTGCCCCGGCGCCGGGTGGACGACCATCCCGGCCGGCTTGTCGACGACGAGCAGCGCGTCGTCCTCGTAGACGATCGCGAGCGGAATCGATTCCCCGACGACGTCGCGGCCGGCCGGCGGGGGGATCGTGACCGTGACCCGCGCCCCCGGCGGCGCCCGGAAACTCGCCCGTTCGGCCCGCCCATCGACCAGCACGTGCCCGGTCGCGATCAGCGTCGCCGCCTGCGTGCGCGACAGGCCGGCGCGGGCCGCCACCAGCAGGTCGAGCCGCTCGGGCGCGGCACCGGCGGCCGCGCCGGGGTCGACGACGAACTCGTGTCGGGCGGCAGCCGGCGGGGGCCCGCCACCGGGGCCCCCGCCGATCACAGGCGCGTCGGCGGCGGCTCGCTCGGTGCCGTCGGCGCCGCGGCGGTTGCCGGCGCGACGACGGGGACGCCGGTCTGCCGGTCCTCACTCCAGAGCACCCACGCCAGCAGCAGTGCGCCCGTACTGACGGCCATGTCAGCGACGTTGAAGGTCGGCCACCGGTGGTCCCCGATGCCGACGTCGATGAAATCGACGACGCCGATCGGCGACCGGATCCGGTCGATCAGGTTGCCGACGGCGCCACCGCAGACGAGTCCGAGCGCGAGCACGCGCGGCGTGTCGCCGGCCTCACTCGTCCGATAGAGGCGCGCCAGGATCACGAGCGCCAGCAGCGTCAGGCCGAGAAAGATCCAGCGCGAGAGCGGCCCGAGATTGAGGCCGAACGCGGCGCCCGGATTGAAGACCAGCGTGAACCGCACGGCGTCCCCGAGGACGTCGTGCGGCAGTTGTCGCGGCATCAGCACCCGCTCGGCGGTCACCTTGGTCACGACGTCGAGCAGGACCACCGCGAGAAACGTCCCCCAGAAGCGGAGACCCTTCCCGCTACTTCTTGCCATCTTCCTCGCGCTGCTTGCACGAAATGCAGAACCGCGCGTGGGGCAGTGCGTCGAGGCGGTCGAAGGCGATCTCCTCCCCACACTGGTGGCAGCGACCGAAGCGCTCGGGGGAGCGGTACAGTCGACGCAGCGCCTCGTCGATGTGCCAGAGGAACCGCCCTTCCTGGCTGGCGAAGAGAAACGCCTTCTCCCGCTCCATTGCGTCGGTGCCCTGATCGGCCATGTGGAACGAGTAGGAACTGAGGTCGCCGTCGGAGTTCTGCATCGTCGCCCCAAACGCCTCGCTGTAGCTCCCCAGCTCCTTGACGACCCGCTTGCGCTCCTCGAGCAGGCGCTTCTCGAAGTGTCCGAGCTGCTTCTTGGACATCGACTTGAGCTTCTTCGCGCCGGTGGTCGGTGACGTCATCGGTCTCACGTCCTGGTCAGGGCGAAATGCACCGGGCGACCATCCAGGTCCACGGTACGCTCCGCGTCCACGTCCGCGCGTCCCACGGTGAGCTCGCGCGCCAACACCTCGCCTTCGATCCACGCCCGGTGGCGCTGCACCGCCGCCTCCACCGCCGCGTCTCCCCAGACCCACAGCCGGATGCGGTCGCCGATCGCCAGGCCCCGATCCTTCCGCAATCCCTGCACCGCCCGGATCACCTCCCGGGCCATCCCTTCCTCGATCAGCGCCGGCGTCAGCGTGACGTCGAGCGCGGCGACCAGGCCATGCGCCTCCTGCACCACGAGGTCGCCCGCCGCCTGATGCGCGATCGTCAGGTCCTCCGCGTCGAGGTCGTGCGTGTGACCGTCCACCGTGATACGCAGCGCGTCCTCGCCCTGCTGAAAGCGCCGCAGCGCCTCGCTCGGCAGCGACGCGACCGCCTGCGCGGCGATCGGGGTCGCCTTCCCGAACTTCTTCCCCAATGCCCGGAAATTGGCCTTCGCCGAGAGCGTGACCAGCGAATCCGCTGACGAGAGAAACTCCACGCGCTTGACGTTCAGTTCCGCCTCCAGCAATGGCACGAGTGGTGCCACCGCGGCCGCGGCGGGCGTCACGCAGACGAGCCGCGCCAGCGGCTGTCGCGTGTTGATCCCGGCGGCGTCGCGCGCCGTGTGCCCGAGGGCGACGAGCGCGCGGACGGCCTCCATGGCGCGCTCCAGCGCCTCGTCACGGGGTGCCGGCTCGGCGCGCACGTAGGATGCCAGATGGACGGAGCCGCCGCTCAACTCGCGGTGTATCCAGTCGGTCACGAACGGCGCGACCGGCGCGAGCAGGCGGCAGGTCACGATCAGCACCTCGCGCAACGTCGCAAACGCCGCGCGGTTCTCGGGCTGGTCGACGTCGTAGAAGCGCGCCCGCGAACGCCGCAGATACCAGTTGGAGACATCCGCCTCGAGGAACTCGACGACGGCGCGCACCGCCAGCGTGGCGTCGAAGTCCTCGAGTCGCGCGTCGGCTTCGGCCTCGACGGCCGTCAGCCGCGAGAGGATCCAGCGATCGAGCGGCGGCCGCGCCGCGACCGGCGGATCGATGTCGGACGGCGCCCATCCGGTGTTGGCGTTCTCGGCAAAGAGCTTGTGCACGTTGCGCAGCCGATCGAAGAAGCCGCCCGCCGTCTTGCGCAGCGCCTCCTCGTCGAAGCGCCGCGGGATCCCGATCTGGCTCGACGCGATCAGGAAGAGCCGGATCGCATCCGCGCCGTGACGCTCCATCGCGACCCATGGATCGACGGCGTTGCCGCGACTCTTCGACATCTTCTGCCCCGCGGCATCCAGCACGTGGCCGTTGACGACGACGTTGCGGTACGGGGCGGCGGTGTCGTCGCCGTTGTTCGGCAGCGCATCACCGAGCGTCGTGGCGACCGCCAGCAGCGAGTAGAACCAGCCGCGGGTCTGGTCGACCGCCTCGGCGATGAAGTCGGCCGGAAACTGGCGCGCCACGACGTCGCGATGCTCGAACGGGTAGTGCCACTGCGCGAAGGACATCGCGCCGGAATCGAACCACGCGTCGATCACCTCGCTGACGCGTCGCATCGTGCCGCCGCACGTCGCGCACGGCCAGGCGAGCGCGTCGACGAACGGCTTGTGCGGATCGAAGTCCGGCCCGAGCGGCCGGCCGAGCTTCTCGGCCAGCGCCGCGTACCCGCCGATCGCATCGACGTGCGTCCGGTCCGCGTCGCAGACCCAGAGCGGCAGCGGCGTCCCCCAGTAGCGGTCCCGCGAGATCGCCCAGTCGACATTCCCGGCCAGCCACTCGCCGAAGCGACCGGTGCCCACCTCGGGGGGATGCCAGCCGACCCGCGCACTCCGGCGCATCATCGCCTCGCGCACCGCCGTCGTCCGGATGAAATACGAGGCGCGCGCGTAGTACAGGAGCGCCGTGCCACAGCGCCAACAGTGCGGATAGGCGTGCTCGAACGTGGCGGCCCGCCAGAGCAGTCCGCGCGACCGCAGCACCTCGATGATCGCCTCGCTGGCGCGACGGACGAACATCCCGCCGACGACGGGCATCTCCGCAGGAAACTCGCCATGCGCGTCGACCGGCTGCAGGAACGCGAGGCGATGGCGCTGCCCGGCGGCGTAGTCGTCCGCGCCAAACGCCGGCGCCATGTGCACCACGCCGCTGCCGTCGTCGGCGGTCACGAACGACTCCCCGACGATCAGCTCGTGCGCGCCGGCCTGCGGGCCCGACTCGGGGAATGGCACCCAGTCGATCGGTCGCGTGTACCGGGCGCCGACCAGCGCCGATCCGGCGAACGTGGCGACCGTCTCCCAGCGCTCGGCATGGTCGTCGCCCAGGACCGCGGCGGCGCGCGAGGCGGCGAGGATCAGCGTGCGTCGGTCCGCGCCCGTGCGTCGACGCAGCTCGACATATTCGAGCGCGGGATTGACGGCGAGCGCGACGTTGGAGACGAGTGTCCACGGCGTCGTCGTCCAGACGAGGATCCGGCGCCCGCCCTCGCCGGCGAGATCGAGGGCGACGTAGACGCTCGGATCCTCGACGTCCTTGTAGCCCTGGGCGACCTCGTGACTCGAGAGCGCCGTCTCGCACCGCGGGCAATACGGCAGCACCTTGTGCCCCTGATAGAGCAGCCCGCGGCGATGCAGCTCCGCCAGCGCCCACCAGAGACTCTCGATGTACTCGTTGGAGTACGTGATGTAGGGGTGCTCGTAATCCAGCCAGTACCCGATGCGTGTGCTCAGCTTCTCCCACTCGCCGCGGTACTTCCAGACGCTCTCGCGACAAAGGCGATTGAAGCGCTCGACCCCGAAGCGCTCGATGTCCGGCTTGCCCTGCATCCCCTCGGCCTTCTCGACCTCGAGCTCGACCGGGAGCCCCTGCGTGTCCCAGCCGGCCTTGCGGGGGACGTGGAAGCCGCGCATCGCGCGGTGCCGGCAGAAGAGATCCTTCACCGTCCGCGAGAAGACGTGATGAATCCCGGGCCGGCCATTGGCGGTCGGCGGTCCCTCGTAGAAGACGAAGACCGGCTTCCCGACACTGTCGGCCAGCGTCTGCTCGAACAGCCGCTCCGTCGCCCACAGGTCCAGCATCTCGAGCTCCACCGCGCCCCGGTCGGCCGGCAGCAGGCGATACACATCGGGTTCCGTCGGGACCGCCGTCACAGCCGCTCCAGGACGCCGCGCACGAGACTCGTCAGATGCGGCTCGGCCCGGCCGGCGACGGCGAGGATCTGCTCGACCGTCGTCGGCGACAGCGTCTCCGGCAGACAGAGGTCGGTGATGATCGAGATGCCGAGGACGCGAAACCCGCCGTGGACGGCGACGATTACCTCCGGCACCGTCGACATCCCGACGACGTCGGCGCCCAGGGTCCGCAGCGCGCGATACTCGGCGCGCGTCTCGAGGTTCGGACCGGTGACCGCGACATACACCCCCTCGCGAAGCGTCACCCCGCGGTCGGCGGCGACCGTGCGCGCCAGCGCACGCAACCGGGCGTCGTACGGGTCCGACATGTCGGGGAACCGCGGGCCGAGCGATGCGTCGTTCGGCCCGATGAGCGGGTTGTCGCCGAGCAGATTGATGTGGTCGGCGATCAGCATGAGGTCACCCGCCGCCCAGTCGGCGCGCATGCCGCCGCACGCGTTGGAGACGATCAGGGTCCCGGCCCCGAGCGCCCGCAGCACGCGGACGGGAAACGTCACCTGCTGCAGTGAGTACCCCTCGTATCGATGGAAGCGGCCCTGCATCGCCACCACCGTGCGGCCGGCCAGCGTCCCGCAGACGAGACGCCCGGCGTGCGACTCGACCGTCGACAGCGGAAAGTGCGGGATGTCGGCGTAGTCGATCGAGACCGCGACGTCGATCTCGCGCGCCAGCGCGCCGAGCCCGGTCCCGAGGATCAGTGCCACATCCGGCTTCCGCGGGAATCGCGCGCGAATGACGTTGACGGCCGCCGCGATCCGCTCCGTCGTGTGCAGCATCGGGGGCACACCGTCAGGCATCGCCGTCCCGTGCTCCTGCGTGGCGTGCAGCGACGCGCCGTCGGTCGTCGGCACGCTCATTCGCGTGGCAGCGCGTTGAGCCACGCGGGCGTCTGCACCGCCCCGCGCGACCCCCCGGTCGTCGGCTCGCCCGGCGGCGCCGGCCGCTCGGACGCGCCACCGTTCACCCCGCCGGCGACGACGGCGGGATCGCCTGTCGCGCTCGCCGACGCGCCGCCCGCCAGCGCCGGCGTCGGCACGGGAGGCGGGGGCGGCAGATGCGCGGGCGCGGGGGTCACCTCGGGTGGCCGGCGCGCGTCCGGCGCCAGCGCCTCGACGATCGCCGTCGTCGGCGCATCGGGAATGGCGTCCAGCTCCGCCAGCTGCCGACCGACGAGCTGCCGCAGCTGCGCGAGATAGGCGCGCCGCGCGCGCTCCAGTCCCTCGATCTCGGTGGCCAGACGGCGGACCTCCGCGCGCGCCCGCTCGACCAGCCGCTCCCCATCCGCCTGCGCCTCACGCAGCAGGAGCTGCGCCTCGCGCTCCGCCTGCGTCCGCGTCTCGGCGCGCAGCTGCTGCGCCGAGACGAGCGCCTCGTTCAGTGCCTTGTCGCGATCACGAAATGCGCGCAGCTGCTCGTGAAAGCCCTTCGCCTTGGCGTCGAGCTCCTGATTTACGCGGGTCAGGCGCTCGAGTTCGTTGGCGACGCGATCGCGGAACTCATCGACGCGCGCCTTCTCGTACCCGCGCAGCGCGCCAGGAAACTCGGTCCGCCGCACGTCGAGCGGAGTCAGGTGAAACGATTCGTCGATCACGAGGGCCTCGATCCGAAGAGAACTGTGCCCAGCCGCACCATCGTGGATCCTTCCTCGACCGCGATCTCGTAGTCGTTCGACATCCCCATCGACAACTCGTCCGCCGGGTGACCGGCGGCGCGCAGCACGTCACGCGCAGCCCGCGCGCCGCGAAACGTCGAGCGCAGCACCGCCTCCGTTGCGCCAAGCGGCGCCATCGTCATCACGCCGCGGACCCGCACGCCCGGCCGCGCGAGGAGTCGATCCGCCTCGATCCGCAGGTCGGCGGGCGACCAGCCGTCCTTCGACGCCTCACCCGACGTGTTCACCTCGAGGAGCACGTCGACCGGCAGATGGCGCGCCAACCCGATCTCATGCAGCGCGTCGGCGAGCCGCGCACTGTCGACCGACTGCACCATCGCGAAGCGGTCGACGCTCCGCACCTTGTTGCGCTGCAGATGCCCGATCAAGTGCCACCGCACCGGTACGTCGGCGTCCGCCATCTTCGCGATCGCTTCCTGTACGCGGTTCTCGCCAACATCGTGCACTCCAGCTCGCCATGCCGCATCGACCGCATCGGCTCCGTGCGTCTTTGTCACAGCGATCAGCGTCACCGGCTGCGTCGACCCGCCGCGCCGCTGCGCGGCGTCGAGTTTTCCCCGCACCTCGGCGACGCGCTCGGCGAGGTCTTGAAATGGCATAACACACGAAAATATCTGCAGTTACGCCGTGAAGCAAGTCGTCAGCCGTCCGCGGCGGCGAGGGGGAATTCGGCCGTCTGCCGCGGCGGCCGTCCGGCCAGCAGGTCCCGCAGTTGCGCCGGCGTGATCGACCGGTCCAGTCGCCCGCCGACGGCGATCGACAGACGGGCCGACTCCTCGGAGACGACCATGACGATCGCGTCGGTCTCCTCGCTGAGCCCGAGGGCGGCGCGGTGCCGGGTCCCGAGCGAGCGGTCGGCGATCTCCGCCTGTGAGAGCGGGAGGATGCAGCCGGCCCCAATGATCGTGTCGCCGCGGATGATCACCGCGCCGTCGTGCAGCGGCGAATAGGGGGTGAAGATCGTCGCCAGCAGGTCGGCGGAGACCTTGGCCGAGAGCTCCGACCCCGACTGCACGTACTCGCCGAGCGGCATCTCGCGCTCGAGCGCGACGATCGCGCCGATCCCGGAGCGGGTGAGCCGCTCCAGCGCCTCGGCGATCTGGTCGGCGACCTCCGTGTCGGCCATCCGCCGCAGCAACCGCGTCACGCGCGACTGGCCGAGGTGGGCGAGCGCCTGGCGCAGCTCGGGCTGGAAGATGACGACGCCGACGAACGCCCCATAGGTGAAGAGGAGCCCGAGGAGCGACGAGATCATCGTCAGCCGGAAGACCACCGCAAGGGCGTAGACGACGACGAGGACGACGATCCCGCTCAGCATCTGCACGGCGCGCGTGCCATGGACCAGGAGCAGCACGCGGTAGAGGACGTACGCGACGATCGCGATCTCGAGGACGTCTCGCGGTCCGAACGTCAGGCGCCGGAGCTCGTCGACAAACTCCACGCGCGCTCAAATCCCCCCGTCGGGGACGCGCCGCAGGATCGCCCAGGCGATGTCGAGCGCGCGACGCGCCGCACGGACGTCGTGCACGCGAAAGAGCCGCGCGCCCCGCGCCAGCGCGGCGACGGCGGCGCCGACCGTTCCGGAGTCGCGATCCGCGGCGGTGTCCACGCCGGTAATCTCTCCGATGAATCGCTTGCGCGATACGCCCACGAGCAGCGGGTAGCCGAGCGTCGCCAGCCGCGGCAGATCGGCGAGCAGCTGCAGCGACTGCGCGGTACGCATGCCGAAGCCGATGCCGGGATCGAGCACGATCGCCTCGGGTGGCACGCCCGCCGCTCGCGCGCGCTCGGCGCAGACGCGCAGCGCGTCGCGGACCATGCCGGTCACGTCGACGTCGTCGTCGGGCGCCGCGCCGTACGCGGCCATCTCGGTGACCCGGCCACGCGAGTGCATCAGTACGACGCCGACGCCGGCGGCGGCGCAGACGCGACCCATCTCGGCATCGAGACGAAAGCCGGAGACGTCGTTGACGATCGAGGCGCCGGCACCGATCGCCGTCTCGGCGACCGCGGCCTTCACGGTATCGATCGACAGCGGCGTGGCGGGGTGCGCCGCCCGCAGCGCGCGGATGACGGGCTCGACGCGGCAGATCTCGTCGGCGGGGTCGACGGCGGTCGCGCCTGGCCGCGTCGATTCCCCGCCGACGTCGATCACGTCCGCTCCGGCGGCGATCAGCGCGCCCGCATGGGCGACCGCCGCATCGACCGAAAAAAACGTACCCCCGTCACTGAAGCTGTCGGGGGTCACGTTGACGATACCGAGGACGACCGGCCGGTCGAGCGGGAGCGCCCCGCCACGCATCCGCCACACCGGGGACGGGGTCACGCCGTCCCGCGCGCGCCCCGACCGACGGGTGGTCGATCGCTCACGCCGGCGCGATCTCCGGACCGCCGAGGAGCGGTGGCGGCACGCGGCGTGGCTCGCCGACCGGCACCGGCGCGACCGCGACCGGCGGCGCCGTCGGCACCGACGGCGGCCGCGGCGGCAGCTTCTCGCCGCGCATCAGGAAGCCGATGTCCTCGCGCGTGAGCGTCTCGCGGTCGAGCAGCGCGCCGGCGACGGCGTGCAGCAGGTCGATGTGCGTCGTGAGCGTATCCTTGGCGCGGTTGTAGGCGGTCGCGATGACCCGCGACACCTCGGTGTCGACGAGCTGCGCGGTCTTCTCCGAGACCTCCCGCCGGTGCTGCAATTCGCGGCCGAGGAAGAGCTCCTGCTCGTTGTCACCGACGAGGATCGGCCCGATCGTGTCCGACAGGCCCCACTGGGAGACGTAGCGACGCGCGATCCCGGTCGCCTGCTGGATGTCGCTCGACGCCCCCGTGGTGACGCGGTCGCGGCCGAAGATCAGCTCCTCGGCGACGCGGCCGCCGTACGCCATCACGAGCCGCGCCTCGAGCTGGAGCCGGGTCACCGAGACCCGATCGTCCTCGGGGAGCGTGAACGCGATCCCCAGCGCCCGCCCGCGCGGCACGATCGTCACCTTGTGCAGCGGATCGTTGCCCGCGACCATCATCGCGCAGACCGCGTGGCCGGCCTCGTGATATGCCGTGTTGCGCTTCTCCTCGTCCTTCATGACCATCGACTTCCGCTCGGCCCCGAGCATGACCTTGTCCTTGGCCTCCTCGAGATCGGCCATGTAGACCTTGTCATGATTGCGGCGGGCGGCCAGCAGCGCGCCCTCGTTGACGAGGTTGGCGAGATCGGCGCCCGCCATGCCCGGCGTCCCGCGCGCGAGAGTCGTGACGTTCACGTCATCGGCCACCGGCTTGTTGCGCAGGTGGACGCGGAGAATCCCCTCGCGGCCGCGCAGGTCCGGGGCGTCGACGACGATCTGGCGATCGAAGCGTCCCGGGCGGAGCAGCGCCGGATCGAGCACGTCGGGGCGGTTCGTCGCGGCGATCAGAATCACGCCATCGTTGGACTCGAAGCCGTCCATTTCCACCAGCAGCTGGTTCAGCGTCTGCTCGCGCTCATCGTGGCCGCCACCCAGGCCCGCCCCGCGATGGCGGCCGACGGCGTCGATCTCGTCGATGAAGATGATGCACGGCGCGTGCGCCTTCCCCTGCTCGAAGAGATCGCGCACGCGGCTGGCGCCGACGCCGACGAACATTTCGACGAAATCGGAGCCCGACATCGAGAAGAACGGCCGGCCGGCCTCGCCCGCGACGGCGCGCGCGAGCAGCGTCTTGCCGGTGCCCGGCGGCCCGACGAGGAGCGCGCCCTTCGGCAGGCGCCCGCCGAGCTTCGTGAACTTCTGCGGATCCTTCAGGAACTCGATGATCTCCTGCAGTTCGACCTTCGCCTCGTCGGCACCCGCCACGTCCGCAAACGTGACCTTGGGCGTGTCACCCGTGAGGAGCTTCGCCTTCGACTTCCCGAACGAAAACGCCTTCGCCCCACCGGCCTGCATCTGTCGGAAGAGGAAGATCCAGAGGCCGATGATGAAGAGATACGGCAGCACGTTCATCACATAGACGCTGAGCCCCGGACTGTCGCCCTTCGCATCGATCTGGACGTTGTGGGCGCGCAGACGATCGAGTTCGGCGTCGGAGTTCTCCACGGGCAGCTTCACCGTGAACTTCTGCACTTCCTTGCCGTTGATCTCGACCTTGGTCCGGAAGTCGCCGATCAGCTGGCGGCCCGCCTGGATCACCACGGACTTGACGTTGTCGCGCTGCAGCTCGTGATCGTAATCCGAGTACGTCACCTGCGGCGCCGGATCGCTGTTCGCGTGCGAGAACTCGATGAACGCGACGGGGATCAGGATGATGAGCAGCCAGAAGGAGAGCGTCTTGGAAAAGCTCCCCCAGCTGAACTTCTTCTTCGGGTTGTTGTTCGGCGGCGGCGACGGCAACACTGGCATTCAGGCCTCTGGACTGGGACGTCCCATCCTACACCAAACTCGCGACATACGGCAAATGCCGGAAGTCCTCGGCATGATCCAGCCCGTAGCCGACCAGGAACTCCTGCGGCGCATCGAAGCCGACGAATCGCACCGGCACCGGCAACGACGACGCGACGTGCTTGTGGAGCAGCGCACAGACGTCGAGCGATCGCGGCCCCCTCGCCCCAAGGACGGCCAGCAGCCGCTCGAGCGTCAGGCCCGAGTCGACAATGTCCTCGACGACCAGGATATGCTTCCCCTCCAGCCGCGTCTCCGGATCATACACCAGCTGCACCGTCCCGCTCGACGTCATCCGATCACCGTAGCTCGCGGCGACGACGAAATCTAGCTGCAGGGGCCGCCGAATCCGGCGGACCAGATCCCCGAGAAAGATGACGCTCCCCTTCAGCAATCCGAGGAGCAGCAGCTCCCCTTCCTTATAATAATCCGTGATCTCGGCTCCGAGTTCGTCGACTCGCCGGGCGATCGTTGCCTCGTCGTAGACGATCCGCCGGACAGGCCGGCCGCCGAGGCGCGGGTCGTCGGGAACCGGGGTCAACACGGCGCGCGGATCACGAACAGAAACCGGGAACGGACCACCTCCACCCCGCCGGAGAGCTGAATCGTCCCGCCGACCTTCCCGGCACGCGTGAACGCGGCGAGTCGGGTCGTCCCGCGTCGGTCGAGGGTCACACCGACCCGAGCGGCCACCGCCGGCCAGATGATGGCGAGCGTCGCGGGATCATATCCCGCCAGTGCGGCAGCCGCAACGGCGGCGCCGTCGGCCGTCGGCGTGACGGGACAGTGTCGCTCCGCCCAGCGCTCCACGTCGCGCCGCCAGGCGGCGGCGCGTCGAGCCACCGACAGCATCTCGTCCCCGAAGTCGGGCCGGACGGCCCCGATCGCCGGCAGCAGGTCGCGCCGCACCCGATTGCGCAGATGGGCGTCCGACGCATTGGATGGGTCCTCGACGACGGGCACCGCGTGCCGCGTGACATACGCGCGAACGTCGCGGCGCGCGACCATCAGCAACGGACGGAGGACGTCCGTGTCGGTGTCGAGCCCGGCGAGTCCGCGTGCCCCGGCTCCGCGCAGCGCGCGCATCACGACCGTCTCCAGCTGATCGTCGCGCGTGTGCGCGGTCGCGATCGGCGTGCCGGGCCCGCACGCCGCGGCGGCCCGACGCAGAAACGCCCACCGCGCGGCCCGCCATGCCGCCTCGGTCGGCCGAGCGCTGGTCTCGCGCGGATCCGCGGACGCACCGCCGCCGGCGAGTACCGGTAACCCACGGGTCGCGGCGACGTCCGTGACGAGCCGAGCCGCCGCCTGCGCGGCCGGCCCCGACCCATGGTCGAAGGTCGCCACGAGCGCGACGAGCGATGGCGCGACGGACGCGGCAGCATGCATGAGCGCCATCGAATCGGCGCCGCCGGAGACCGCCAGCACGACTGGCCGGTCGGCGAGCGCGAAGGCCGCCCGGATCGCGCGGGGCACGGCATCGGGGGCACCACTTTCCCGCATGAGGTGTTATAATAGCGGCATGGAAAATCACGGACCCCTCGGCATGCTCTGGGTCGGCCTCGGACTCGGCGCCTTCTACACGGCCCTCGTGTGGATCAACACGCTCCTCGGCTCGTTCCTGACGCCGCTCTTCCTGGTGCCGCTGACGTGGATCCAGGACCGGTTCGCGAAGAAATCGACGTCCTGACGCAGCCGGCGACCTGACTCCGGTCCGCCGCGCTGACGGCCGCCGACCCCTGACGTCACACGAGGCCCCGTCGATCAAACGGGGCCTCGTCGTGCATCGGGGCTGACCATCAGACCCGATCGTCGAGACCCGGTCGAGACCCGGTCGAGACCCGGTCGAGACCCGGTCGACACCCGGTCGACACCCGGTCGACACCCGGTCGACACCCGATCGTCGGCGCCGACTGCCGCGCGTCAGCGGCGATCGAGCACGGGACGCGGACCCGCCGCCGCACGGCGCTCGACATCGCTCGCCGGCATCAGCACGCTCTCGCTCAACGCGATCGCGCGACCCGCGAGGGCGTTGATGTCCTCGCCATAGTACGCCTCCTCGCCATGCTCGCTCAGGTCCGTACCGCGGATCTCTTCGGCGATCGTCACGCGCAGCGGCATCACGAGGCGGATCGCGCCGAGGATCGCGGTCGAGCCGACGAGCGACAGCAGGATCGTGACGCCGACAGCGGCCGCCTGGACGACGACCTGGTGGGCGTTGCCGGCAAGCAGTCCGTCCGCGCCAGCGGGATTGACGGCGCGCGTGGCGAAGACGCCGGTAAGCAGCGCGCCGACGATCCCGGCGACACCATGGCAGGCGAAGACATCGAGGGCGTCGTCGACGCGCGTCAGCGACCGCACCTGAATGGCGAGGTAGCTGCAGGCAGCACCGGCGACGCCGATCACCACCGCGGCGGCCGGAGTGACGTAGCCGGCGGCGGGCGTGATCGCCACGAGACCGGCCACGGCTCCCGTCGCCGCACCGACCGCAGTCGCACGACCGGACCGGACGAGATCGAAGAGCATCCACGCCGCGAGCGACGTCGCCGCCGCCGTCTCGGTCGTCACGAACGCATTGGCGGCGACGCCGTTGGCCGAGAGCGCGCTCCCGGCGTTGAAGCCGAACCAGCCAAACCAGAGCAAACCGGCGCCGAGCAGCGTGAACGGGACGTTGTGCGGCACGTACGGCGTGCGACCGTAGTCGCGGCGCGTCCCGAGCACGATCGCCGCGACCAGCGCGGCGGTGCCGGCGCTGACGTGCACGACGGTGCCGCCCGCGAAGTCGAGTGCGCCGAGCGCGCGCAGCCACCCGCCGTCGCCCCAGACCCAGTGTGCGAGCGGGTCGTAGATCAGCGTCGTCCAGAGCACCGCGAAGACGAGGTACGCGCGAAACCGCATCCGCTCGACGACCGCGCCGGAAATCAGCGCGACCGTGATACCGGCGAACATCAACTGGAACGCGGCGAAGGCGAGATGCGGGATCGTCGAGGCGTAGAGCGGCTCCGGCGCCGGCCCGACCCCGGCGAATCCCATCCAGCGCAGCGATCCCCAGAGCGGCGTCCCGGGCGCGAACGCGAGCGAGTACCCGACAATGACCCACTGGACAGTGACGAGTGCGAGCGCCGCGATGCTCATCATCATCGTGTTCAGCGTCGCCTTGCCCCGGACGAGTCCGCCGTAGAAGAGCGCGAGGCCGGGGAGCATCAGCATCACCAGGGCACTGCAGACGAGCACCCACGCGGTGTCCCCGGCGGAGACCGCGGGCGCCACCGCCGCGGCCTGGACGTACGCGAGCACACCCGACGTCATGACGGAAGCGCGGCCGCCGCCCCCTGCGCCGCGCGCTGCACCTCGTCGGCGGTGATCGGCGTCAGCGCCGCGTTGTCCCGCTCGCCGGTCCGGATACGCACGACACTGTCGAGCGTCTGGACGAAGATCTTGCCATCGCCGACCTGGTCGGTCCGGGCCGCCGAGACGATCGCCTGCAGCGTCGGCTCGACGAACGGCTCCGAGACCGCCATCTCGATGCGGATCTTCTCGTGGAACTCCATCACCACGGTCTCGGCGCGATACTGCTGAATCACCTCGCTCTCCCCGCCATGTCCACTGACGCGGGCCAGCGTCATGCCGGTGACGCCGGCGCGGAAGAGCGCTGCCTTGACGTCGGGCAGCCGCTCGGGACGGATGATCGCCGTGATCAGCTTCACGGCGACTCCCGCCGCACGCTGCCGGGCACGGCCGCGTCCCGCGTGCGCGGCACGTCGGACGCGGCCAGCGGCCAGCGCGCGCGCTCGGCCGCGGCCAGCACCGCGCCGACGAGCTCCGCGCGCGCCGCCGTGCCGCGCTCCGCCGTCGCGGCGCGCGGCCGCTCCTCGATCCGCAATTCGAGCGGCGCGTCCGTGCCGGCGGCCGCGGGCGGGGCATAGGCGATCACGATGTCGGCATGCGCGCGCTGCGGGTGCACGAACCGCTCGGAGTCCGCGCGCCGCCGCTCGACGTGCGCCCGCACCTCGTCCGCCGTGTACCCGCGCTTGGCGCAGTCGCGCACCGTCTTCCAGTGCAGGCGGAGCGCCTCGGCCGGATCGAGATAGACCAGAATGTCGAACGCCATGCGCAACCGCTCCGTGTGAAAACTGAGCAGCCCGCGGGCGATGACGACGCCCCGGGGGGTGACGTGTTCGTCGGCGCCGAAGGTGCCGTCGGTATGTCGATAGACCGGCTTCGTCACCGACTCCCCGCGTCGGAGAGCGTGCAGATGCTCCGCCATCAGGTCGAGCCGGTTCGCCTCCGGTGCGAGCGCCGTGATGTCGCGGCGCTTTCGCTCGGCACGGTCGTAGCGATGATAGTCGTCGAGGCAGATCGCCGTGACGCGGTGCGCCCCGATTCGCTGGCCGATCGCCGTCGCGATCGTGCTCTTGCCCGCACCGGAATCCCCGACGATGCCTATGAGAAGTGTCGTCGGCGTCATCGCCTAAGATGCACACGCGCGCCGCGCCCGTCCAGCATCGCGCGCGGCGTAGCTTATGACCCGATGTCATTTCGTCTGCTTCCGCGCCGGTGCGCCAGCGAGTGCGTCGATCCCGGACGCGCGGCCCGCCCCGCGACATCTGTACCGACGGCCGCGACCGTCGCGGCGCTGGCGCTCGGGGCGCTCGCCGCGCACGCCCCATCGGCCGGCGGCCAGTCGATCATCCGACCGGCCCAGCGCTGGGAATCGGTCAGCACGGCGCATTTCACGATCGACTACCCGGCGAGCACGCGCGACTGGGCCCTGGCGCTCGCGGCGCGCCTCGAGCGGATCCGCCTCGCCGTCGGCGCGGTCGTGCAGCACCTGCCATCGGATCGTGTCACCGTCCTGATCGACGATCCGTCGACGACCGCCAACGGCTTCGCCCTGCCGTTCATCGGCGCGCCGACGATCGTCCTCTGGCCCGATCCGCCGTCCCCGGCGGACGACATCGCGAACTACGCGGAGTGGCCCGAGCTGCTGGCGACGCACGAGTTCGCCCACATCGCCCATCTCACGGAACCGTCGCGCAACCCGCGCGACCGGCTGCTCTGGCGCCTCCTGCCGGAGGACATTGGGCCGGTCGCCCGCCGGGCGCCGCCCTGGGTGCGCGAGGGCTACGCGACGCTCGTCGAGGGCACGCTGACCGGCCGAGGACGGCCGTACGGTGCCTACCGCGCGTCGCTCCTGCGTGCGCTGGCGCTCGAAGGGGCACTCCCGTCGTACGCGGCGCTCAACGGGTCCGGCCGGTTCGAGGGCGGAGCGCTCCCCTACCTCGCCGGATCGGCCTACCTCGAGTGGCTGACGGCGCGGGCTGGCGACTCGAGCCTGCCGCATCTCTGGCGGCGGCTCAGTGCGCGGACGGATCGGACGTTCGGGGAGGCCTTCGTCGGGGTCTACGGGCAGTCTCCGGAGGCGCTATATGGCCGGTTCACTGCGGAGCTGACGGGAAAGGCCCTCTCCGCCGCGACATGGCTCTCGGCGACCGGTATCGACAGCGGCGAAACGGTGCGGCGCCTCGGGTGGTACAGCGGCTCCCCGGCGCTCTCGCACGATGGGGCCCTGCTCGCCGTCGCGGTGCGCGAGCCGGACCACGTCTCGCGGATCGTGATCTGGCCGCGCGTGCCGACTGCCGAGGACAGCGCCGCCCCCGCGGCGGCGCGGCGCGCACTCCTCGCACGCGACCCGCAGGACGTGCCGGCCGTGCAGACGGGACCGATTCGCGCCGCGGCGCTCGCGGAGCTGACGTCGTCGCACGGTCGCTCGTTCGACGAACCACGCTTCATCCCGGGCCGGCCGCTGCGTCTCCTGCTCTCGCGCCTCGATCCGGTCGCCGACGGCGCGCTCCGCCCCGACCTGTACATCTGGACGCCGGGCAACGGCCGCGTGCGGCGGCTCACGCACGGCGCGGACGTGCGCGGCGCCGATCCCGCGCCGGACGGCCGCTCCGCCGTCGCCATGCGCTGCCACGACGGCGCATGCGATCTTGTGCGCGTCTCGCTCCTCGATGGCCGCGTCACGCTCCTGCGCGCGGGCTCGGTCGCCCGGTCGTACGACCGCCCGCGGTTCGCGCCCGACGGCCGGTCGGTCGTCGTCGCCGTGCACGACTCCGCGTACTGGACCGTGCAACGGGTCGTGCTCGCTCCGCGCGCCGGTCGACCGGTCGACGACGAGCGGCTCACCGCCGACACGGCGAATGCGTATGATCCGGTCCTGGTCGCGGGCGGACGGCGCGTGGTCTTCGTCTCCGACGCGGGCGGGATCCCGCACCTCGTCCTCGGCGACCTCCGGACCGGCGAGGAGCTGATGCTCGCGGCGACGCCCGGCACCGTCCTCGGGCCGGAGACCAGCACGGCCGATGCCAGCGTCTACTTCCTGATCGAGCACGCCGCCGGCTATGACCTCGCGCGCGTGCCGCTCGCCGACGCGCGCGCGATCGCCATGCCCGTGCTGCCCGACACCCTCTCGCCGGTCGCCATTCCGTCGCGCCCGCGTCTCATCCCGCTTGCCGGCGACACGGCACGTCGCGTCGTCGACGCGGCGGCCCCCGGGGCCGTCGTGCATCCCTACCGCGCCGGGCCGCGCGGCTATCGCGTGCTCCCCGGCGGCGCGCTCGCCACGGATGGTCGATTCGCCACGGCACTCGTGGGCAGCACGGATCCCGTCGGGCAGCTCGCGTGGACACTCCAGGGTGCGCTCGGCGACGCGGGAACGTGGCGCGGCGGCGCGCTCGCGGCCGCGTGGCGCGGCTGGCCCGTCGCGCTCGAGGCTGCGATCTCGGCGGTGCACGACGCCCCGTCACGCCAGGTCGCCGGCAGATTCGCGCCCGACGCCGTCGACGCCGACCTGCAGGACGCCACGATCGCCGGCCTGCTCGTCCGCGACGCGGCGACACACGCGGAGTCGTACCGGCTCGGCGCGTCGATCGGCCATCTCGCCGCTGGTCTCGCCGACGGTCCGCCCGAGGGCGACGCGCGCCGGGAGGACCGGCGGCTCGACAACGCGCGCCTGCTCATCTTCGCCGACGCGCGCACGGCGATCGACGTCTCCCCCGGCGAATTCGATCTCGGCGCAGGGGCGGTCGCGCAGGGCGCCGCGGGCGAGAACGGCGGCGCCACGTGGCAGCGCGCCCTGGTGTCAGCCGATCTGCACGCCGGCCCCCGCGCGTGGGTCTCCCGCGGCGACGTCACCATCGGCGGTGTCTCCCCGGGCGCGCCGCCGTTCGAGCGCTTCCTCGCCGGTGGCGTCGTGCCGCCGCTCAGCGAGCCCGACGTGCTGGCTCAGCGGATCGCCGAGCCCGTGCTGCCGCTCGGGATCGGCTACGGGCGGACGCTGCTGCACTATCGGCTGGCCACCGACATCCCGGCCAGCCCCTTCGTCGCGTACTTCGACGGACTCGCCGTCGGCGGCGCGCTGCGCGGTTGGCACCGCGTCTACGGCACCGAGGCGACAATCGGCGTCCCCGCGCTCGGCTTCGCGCGCCTGCCGGCGCTGCGTGCGCTCGTCGGCGCCGGCTACTCGATCGATCCGCCGTTCAAGTACAAGTTGCGCGGCTATCTGGCCGTGCGATACGCACCCTGAGGAGGCGACCCGTGGCGACCCCCGCGTTCGTGATTCTCGTCGGGCCCGAGTACGAGGACCTGGAGGTCTGGTACCCGAAGCTCCGCGTCGAGGAGGCGGGGTTCGCGACGCGCCTGGTCGGGATCGGCGATCCGCTCTACCTGGGGAAGCACGGGTATCCGTGCCGCGTCGACGGCCACGTCCGCGACGTCGACCCCGCCGAGACGCTCGGCGTGCTCGCCCCCGGCGGATGGGCGCCCGACAAGATCCGGCGCGATCCGCATGCGCTCGCGCTCGTGCGCGCCATCGATGCGGCGCACCGGCCGGTGACGACGATCTGTCACGGCCCGTGGATCCTGATCTCGGCCGGGATCGTGCGCGGCCGACGACTGACGTCGACGGTCGGCATTCGTGATGATGTGGTCAATGCGGGCGCCCACTGGGTCGACCAACCCGTCGTCACCGACGGCAACCTGGTGAGCGCCCGCGTCCCCGGCGATCTCCCCGCCTTTGGCGTGGCGATCGTCGAGGCGCTGACGTCGAGCCGCGAGCGCGCCTGACGAGCGCGCCTGACGAGCGCGCCTGACGAGCGCGCCTG